>Ga0210384_10004240_pt1 | contig 16095 bp, 13 predicted proteins | sample IncBWH2MmetaG_FD_160574 | JGI IMG/M metagenome (GOLD analysis project Ga0210384, IMG submission 160574) | Forest soil microbial communities from Barre Woods Harvard Forest LTER site, Petersham, Massachusetts, United States - Inc-BW-H-2-M | ecosystem: Environmental > Terrestrial > Soil >...
GCGGGGCCCTCCGGGATCCCCGGCCGATCGGGCCTACTGCAGCGACCGCGCGGCCTGGCGGGCGAGGGCCAACACCGGTCCTGGGTAGACGCCGAGGCCCAGAACCACCGCCACCGACACCGCCAGGGCCAGCGCGGAGCCCGCGCTCACGGGGCCCCAGGCGTCGTCGGCCGTGGGCTCCCGCATGTACATGGCCACGACCACGCGCAGGTAGTAGTAGGCGGAGACCACGCTCATCAGCACTCCCACCACGGCCAGGACCGTTCGCCCGGCGCTCACCGCCGCCCCGAACAGGTAGAACTTGCCCACGAAGCCGGCGGACACGGGGACCCCGGTCAGGGAGATCAGGAACACGGTGAGGGCGGCGGCCAGAGCGGGGCGGCGCGTGGCGAGGCCGGCCACGTCGGAGAGCGACAGCGGCTCCCGCCCCTGGCCGGCCAGGGCGGCGAGGGCGCCAAAGGCCCCCAGGTTCACCGCCGCGTAGGCCACCAGGTAGAAGAGCACCGCCTCCGCCCCCACCGCGGGGACCGCCACCAGGGCGGTGAGCAGGTAGCCCGCGTGGGCCACCGAGGAGTAGGCCAGCATCCGCTTCAGGTTGCTCTGGGCCAGCGCCCCCAGGTTGCCGAAGACCATCGTCACGATGGCCAGCACCGCCACCGCCGGCTTCCACCCGGCCGCGAGCCCGGCCAGCCCGGATGTGAACACCCGGAGGAGGGCGCCGAAGGCGGCGGCTTTGACCCCCGCCGACATGAGGGCGGTCACGGTGGTGGGGGCTCCTTCGTAGACATCGGGGACCCACATGTGGAAGGGCACGCTCCCCACCTTGAATCCGAAGCCGACGAGCAGGAGGCCGGCCCCGAGCACCGCGAGGGAAGCCCCCCCCGCGGGCAGCCGGCTCACCGCGGAGGCGATCTCCCCGAGGGTGGTGCTGCCGCTCACCCCGTAGAGGAGAGCCACGCCGTAGAGGAAAAAGGCGGAGGAGAAGGCCCCGGTCAGGAAGTACTTCAGCGCCGCCTCCTGGCTCTCCGGGCGCAGCCGCTGCAAACCGGCCAGGCCGTAGAGGGCGATGGACATGATCTCGAGGGCCACGAAGAGCGAGACGAGCTCCAGACAGGAGACGAGGCCCAGCATGCCCACGATCGCAAAGAGGACGAGCGCGTAGTACTCGACGCGCTCCATGCCCGTCGCCCGGAGATAGGAGGGCGAGAGGAGCACGGTCAGGACGCCGATGCCCAGGATCAGCCCTTGCGTGAACAGAGCGAAATCGTCGGCGGTGACGCTGCCCCCCGTCACCGCCACCGGCCCCCCGCCCGAGGCGACGAGGAAGACCGCGAGCAAGGCCCCGCCGAGGCCGACGAGCGAGATCTCGGCGGCGGGGGCCCGGCGCCCGGGGGGGGTGAACGCGCGGAGCAGGAGCACGGTCAGGCCGGTGACGGCCACGATGAAGGCCGGGAAGAGCGGCCGCAGGTCCAGCGTGCCCATCACGGCCGGATCCCCTCCGGAGGAGCGGGGGCCAGGGCCGAGCTCGCGAGGGGGGCCGACCTGGCCTGCTGCTTCACCTGCCGAACCAGGCTGTCCACCGAGGGCTCGATGCTCCGGGTGAAGAACGGGCTCGCCACCCCCATGAAGAGGGCCAAGGCGACCAGGGGAAGGAGGATCGCCACCTCGCGGGCCGAGACGTCGGCCAGGGCGCGGTTCTTCTCGTTCGTCACTTCTCCGTAGAGGACCCGCTGCACCATCCAGAGGATGTAGGCCGCGGCCAGGACCACGCCCAGGCTGGCCACCACGGTCAGGGGCGGGCTGAAGGGCCAGGAGCCGACGAGGATGAGGAACTCGCCCACGAATCCGTTGAAGCCGGGCACGCCCATGGAGGAGAGGCAGACGAGGAGAAAGATGGCCGCGTACCAGGGCATGACGTTCTTCAAGCCCCCGAACTGGGCGATGGCCCGGGTGTGGCGCCGATCGTAGAGCATGCCCACCAGGAAGAAGAGCGCCCCCGTGGACACGCCGTGGTTCAGCATCTGGTAGACCGACCCCACCATGGCGGTGGTGGTGAGGGAAGCGATCCCGAGCATGACGAAGCCAAGATGGGCCACCGAGGAGTAGGCGACGAGCTTCTTGAGATCGGGCTGCACCAGGGACACCAGCGCTCCGTAGATGATCCCGATCACGGCCAAGACCCCGAGGAAGGGGGCAAAGCGCAAGGCGGCGGCCGGGAACAGCGGGATAGCCACGCGCAGGAAGCCATAACCGCCCATCTTGAGCAGGACCCCGGCCAGGATCACGGAGCCCGCGGTGGGGGCCTCCACGTGGGCGTCGGGCAGCCAGGTGTGGAACGGCCACATGGGAACCTTGATGGCAAAGGCCAGGGCACAGGCCGCGAAGAGCCACACCTGCAGCCCCGCGTTCACGGGGAACCGCGCCAGGGTGGGGATGTCGAAGCTCTGGGTGTGGCTGGCCCGGTAGAGGACCAGGAACGCCACCAGCATGAGCACGCTGCCCGCGAACGTGAACAGGAAGAACTTCACCGCCGCGTAGATCCTCCGCTCGTGGCCCCAGATCCCGATCAGGAAGTACATGGGGATGAGCATGGCCTCCCAGAACACATAAAAGAGGAAGAGGTCCAGGGACACGAACACGCCGATCATGCCCGCCTCCAGCAGGAGCATGAAGACCCCGAACTCCCGGACGCGCTGGTCGATCGAAGACCAGGAGCCGAGCAGGCAGAGGGGGGTCAGAAGGGTGGTGAGGATCACCAGCCAGAGGCTGAGGCCGTCCACGCCCAAGTGGTAGGAGATGCCGTAGGCGGGCAGCCAGGATCGCTGCTCCACGAACTGCATCGCGGGCACGGCCTCGAAGCCGCGCACGAGGAGGAGGGAGAGGAGGAACACGGCGGTGGACACGCCGAGCCCCAGCAGCCTTTGCGTGGTCTCCGCCTCCCGGCGGGTGAGGGCGATGGCGGCCGCCCCCGCCACGGGCAGGAAGACGAGCACGGTCAGAAGGTGTTGGCTCAGGAAGGTCATGACCACAGGAGATAGCCGAGCAGGGCCACCGCTCCCCCCAGGATGAGCAGGGCGTAGGAGCGAACGTAGCCGGTCTGGGCGAGGCGCACCTTCTGCCCGAGGGCCCCCACCAGCTGGGCTCCCCGGTTCACGGCCCCGTCGATCAGCCCCCCATCGATCCGCTTCCAGAGCAGGGTCTCGCTCTCCCCGACCAGGCGGTCCACCAGCCAGTTGTAGGCGTCGTCGAAGTGGTACTTGGCCTCGAGGAGGCGCAAGAGCGGCCTCATGGCCCCGGACACCCGCGCGGGCAGCTCGGGGTAGAGCACGTACGCGTAGTAGGCGGCCGTGATCCCGACCACGGCGTTCAGGCTCGCCACCCAGGGCAGCCAGGGCGCGTAGTGGTGCCCGGCGGGGGCGAGTCGAAAGACGGGCTCGATCAGCTCCGGCACGGCCACGAACCCCCCCACCGCGGACCCCACGGCCAGGAGGACGAGCGGCCCCCGCATCGTCCAGGGCGACTCGTGGACATGGGGCTCGGCCGCGGGCCCGCCGCGGAAGCTCCCGAAGAACGTAAGGAACAAGAGCCGGGCCATGTAGAAGGCGGTGAGGAAGGCGGTCAGGAAGCCGAGCGCGAAGAGCCCGGTCTTGCCCGCCTGCAGCGCCCCCCGGAGGATCTCGTCCTTGCTGAAGAAGCCGGCCAGGGGTGGGATGCCGGCGATGGCCAAGCTGCCCACCACGAACGTCCAGAAGGTCCAGGGGATCTTCGTTCGCAGACCCCCCATGCTCCTCATGTCCTGCTCACCGCTCAGGGCGTGGATCACGGAGCCCGCGCCCAGGAAAAGGAGGGCCTTGAAGAAGGCGTGGGTGAAGAGGTGGAAGATGGCCACCCCGAACGCTCCCACCCCGCAGGCCAGGAACATGTACCCGAGCTGGCTCACCGTGGAATAGGCGAGCACCTTCTTGATGTCGGTCTGGACGAGGGCCACGGTGGCGGCCATGAGCGCGGTGGCTCCCCCGATCACCGCCACCACCGTGAGCGCGCCCGCGGAGAGATGAAAGAGGGGGGCCAGGCGGGCCACCAGGTACACGCCCGCGGTGACCATGGTGGCGGCGTGGATCAGGGCGGAGACGGGGGTGGGGCCCTCCATGGCGTCGGGCAGCCAGACATGCAGGGGAATCTGCGCGCTCTTGCCGCAGGCCCCCACGAAGAGGAGCAGGCAGACCAGGGTCACGGACCCGAACTCGCCCCTCGCCTCGGGAGCGAGCGCCCCCGCGTTGTCGGCGATGGTCACGAGGTCCAGGCTGCCGAAGGCGTGGTAGGCCAGGATCATGCCCAACAGGAGGCCCACGTCGCCGACGCGGTTCACGATGAAGGCCTTCATCCCCGCGTCGGTGGCGCTCTTCCGGCGGAACCAGAACCCGATCAGGAGATACGAACAGAGACCCACCCCTTCCCAGCCCACGAACATCAGGGGCAGGCTGCCCCCTAAGACCAGAAGGAGCATGAAGAACGTAAACAGGTTCAAGTAGGAGAAGTAGCGGACCCGGTCCTCGTCGTGGGCCATGTACCCCAGGGAGTAGACGTGGATCAGGAAGCCGACCCCCGTCACCACCAGGATCATCACGGAGGAGAGCGGGTCGAGGAGCAGGCTCAGGGGGACCCGGAAGCCCCCCGCCTCGATCCACTCGAAGCCCAGGTAGGGCTGGGAGAAGCGGAGCCCGCTGGGGCCCCCCACCAGGCCCTGCAGGCGGATCACCGCCCATGCGGAGAGAGCGAAGGCCAGGAGCACGGTGGTGCAGGCCATGACCCCCGCCCCCGTCTCCTCCTTGCCCTTCCGGATGTCCCCGAGCAGGGCCAGCACCACGAACCCCGCGAGGGGCAGCAGCAGGATCATGAAGGGCACGACGTTTAGGATGCGGTCTTCGAACATGGCTACCACTTCATGAGGTTGAAGGCGTCCACGTCCAGGGTGTCCCGGTGCCGGTGGATGGCGATCACGATGGCCAGCCCCACCGCCGCCTCCGCCGCCGCCACCACCATCACGAAGAAGACCAGAACTTGCCCATCCAGGGTGCCCGCGGCCCGGCTGAAGGCCACGAAGGCCAGGTTCACCGCGTTCAGCATGAGCTCCACGCACATGAAGAGGGTGATGACGTTGCGGCGTAGGAAGACCCCGAGGACCCCGATCCCGAACAGCCCCAGGCTGAGGAGGACGGCGTGATTCAAGAAGGGGGGCCCGGAGGGCATTTCAGGGATCCTTCTTGGCCAGGGCCACCGCCCCCACGAGGGCGGCCAGGATCAGGATCGAGGTGGCCTCGAAGACGTAGAGGAAGCGGGGGGAGAAGAGGATCTCCGCCATCTTCCGGGTGGAAGCGTCGAATTCGGGGGGGGCCGGCCGGTGCCAGTGCAGCAGCACGGTCCCCACTTGGAGGACCAGCAGCACGGCCAGGGCGAGGGCGGTGCCCGCGAGCGCGCGCCAGCTCCCCTCCTCCTGGGACTCGGGCTGCACGTTCAATAGCATCAGCACGAACAGGAAAAGAACCATGATGGCGCCGGCGTAGACCACCACTTGCAGCACCGCGATGAAGGGGGAGCCCAGGAGGCCGTAGATCGCGGAGAGGGAGCAGAGGGTGACGATGAGGGCAAAGGCGCTGTAGAGCGGGTTCCGCTGGCCCACCACGACCAGGGCGGAGCCCAGGGCGACGGCCGCGAACACATAAAAGAGGATGGCGTCGATCATGCTCCGAAGACCGTCACCATGACTGCGGTGACCATGATGTTGAGGACGGCGAGAGGGATCAGCACCTTCCAGCCAAAGTGCATGAGCTGGTCGTAGCGGAAGCGGGGAAGGGTGCCCCTGAGCCAGACGAAGACGAAGAGCACGAAGAACACCTTGGCCCCGAACCACACGAAGCCCAGGAGCCCGTGGGAGGGGAGGAAGGGCAAGCCCGAGTACCAGCCCCCCAGGAAGAGGTCGGTGGCCAGCACCGAGACCGTGATCATGTTGATGTACTCGGCGATCTGCATGAGGCCGAAGCTCATGGACGAGTATTCGGTGTGGAACCCCGCGACCAGCTCGGTCTCGCCCTCGGGCAAGTCGAAGGGGAGGCGGGCGACCTCGGCGGTGGCAGCCACGAAGTAGACCAGGAAGGCCAGGGGCTGGCTGACGATGTTCCAATGGCGCAGGCTGCCCGCCTGGCGCTGGACGATGTCGCCGATCTTGAAAGAGCCCGCGAGCATGATGATCCCCACCCAGGAGAGGCCCAGCGCCAGCTCGTAGGAGAACATCTGGGCCGAGGAGCGGAGGCTGCCTAGGAGGGTGAACTTGTTGTTCGCGGACCAACCCGCCACCACCACCCCGTACACCCCCAGGGCGGTGATGGCGAAGATGAAGAGCACGCCCACCCCGAGGTCCGCCACCTGGAGCTGCCACTGCCGGCCGAAGAGCGTGAAGGGCGGCCCGTAGGGGATCACGGCAATGGCCATGAACGCGGCCGCGATCGAGATCAAGGGGGCGGCCACGAAGGCCTTGCGGTTGGCCTCCGCGGGCATGGTCTCTTCCTTGAAGAAGAGCTTGATGGCGTCGGCGTAGGGCTGGAAGAACCCCAGGGGTCCGGTGCGGTTGGGACCCAGCCGAAACTGCATGAAAGCCAGAACCCGCCGCTCCAACCAGGTCATGTGCACGAAGGTCAGCATGTTGATGTTGAAGATGACGAAGACCTTGGCCGTGTCGCCTAGCAGGGCTTGCCACCAGAGCAGGGGGAGCATCAGGGCGCCGCCCCCGCCAGGCGTCGAGCCCGCGCCTCTTCGAACGTCCCCGCCACCGCACGCCAGCACCGCTTCTCGCGCACGTGGTATTCGAACTCCTCCCGGAACTTCTTGAGGTTGGACTGGGGGGGGGCGACCGCGGCGTCGCCGAAGGGGCAGAGGGTCTTGCCCGCGATGGCGTCGGTCACCCGCCAGAGCGTGTCCAGATCCTTCTCCGCTCCTTGCCCTTCCTCGATCTGGGTCAGGAGCCGCAGCAGCCAGCCCGTCCCCTCCCGGCAGGGTGAACACTTGCCGCAGGACTCGTGCTTGTAGAAGTAGGTCAGGTTGCGGGCCGCCCAGACCATGCACGTGGAGTCGTCCATCACGATTGTGCCCGCGGAGCCCAGCATGCTCCCCGCCTTGGCCAGGCTCTCGAAGTCCATCCCGATGTCGATCTCGTCCGCGGTCAGGACGGGGGTCGAGGACCCGCCGGGCACCACCGCCTTGAGCTTCCGGCCCCCGCGGATCCCCTGCGCGTAGCCGTCGCCGTAGATCAGCTCCCTTAGCGTGACCCGGCCCATGGGCGCCTCGTAGCTCCCCGGCCGCTTCACGTGGCCGCTGATGGAGTAGAGCTTGGGGCCCCCGTTCTTCTCCACCCCGTAGCCGGCGAACCACTCCGGCCCCCTCTCCAGGATGAGGGGCACGCAGATGAGGGTCTCCACGTTGTTGACGATGGTGGGGCTCCCGTAGAGCCCCACGTTGGCGGGAAAGGGGGGCTTCATCCGGGGCTGGCCGCGCTTGCCCTCGAGGCTCTCCAGGAGGGCCGTCTCCTCCCCGCATTCGTAGGCGCCCGCGCCCCGGTGGACATGGACCTCCACATCCACTCCCGTGCCCAGGATGTTCCGGCCCACGTAACCGGCGGCCCGCGCCTCCTGGAGCGCCCTCTCCAGGATGCGGGCCCCCTCGTGGAACTCCCCTCGGATGTAGATGTAGGCGGTGCGGGAACGGATGGCGTGGCACGAGACCACCGTGCCCTCGATGAGCTGGTGGGGGTCCTGTTCGATGATGACCCGATCCTTGTAGGTGCCGGGCTCGCTCTCGTCCGCGTTGACGCAGAGGTAGCGGGGCTTGGGGTTCTCCTTGGGCAGGAAGCTCCACTTGAGTCCGGTCGGGAAGCCGGCCCCCCCCCGCCCGCGCAGGTTGGACCTCTTGACCGTCTCGATGATGTCTTCGGGCTTCATCGAGAGGTACTTCTTGAGGTTGGCGTACCCCCCGCCCGCCTGGTAGGTGGCGAGGGCCTGGGAGTTCTTCTTCCAGACGTTGCGGAAGAGGATGTGCTCGCCCGGGCTCGGGGGCCAGACGAATGGGCGCCGTACCGTCTCCCCCGCGAGCACCCGGTCGATGTCGGCTTCCGTGGCCCCCTCGAGCCAAGCCCCGTCCACCTGGACCGCGGGCGCGCCCCCGCAGGCGGCCAGGCACTCCACGCGCTTGACCGTGAATTTCCCGTCCGCGCTGGTGCCGCCCTCCGAGATCCCGAGCTTGCGGCAGGTCGACTGGAGCAGACCCTCCGCCCCCCCCAGCGAGCAGGAGAGGGTGGTGCAAAACTCGAGCAGCGTCTCTCCCTCGGGCTGGAAGCGGTACATCGCGTAGTAGCTGGCAGTGTCGTGGACCTGGGCGGGGGTGAGGTCGAGCAGCTTGGCCAGGTACTCCATCGCCTCCTGGCTCAGATATCCGAACTGCTCCTGGGCGAGGGAGAGGGCGGGCAGGAGCGCGGAGCGCTTCACCGGATAGCGCTCCAGGATCTCGTCGAATTTCCTCTTGTTCTCGGGCGTGAATTCCATCAGGCCGGACTCACCAATCGAGGGCTCCCACTCTCCAGGCGTAGACGAAGCCGCCCCCGATGAGGGCGATGAACACGCCCATCTCGAGGAGGCCGAAGAGGCCCAGCTCCCGGAAGATGAGGGCCCAGGGGTAGAGGAAGGCGGCATCCACGTCAAAGAGGATGAAGAGCATGCAGACCAGGTAGAACTTGATCGGGAAGCGCTCCCGCGCGGTGCCGATGGGCGGCACCCCGCACTCGTAGACCGAGGTCTTGGCGGGATCCGGACGGGGGCGGCCGATCAGGCGCGAGAGGATCGCGGTGGAGACCCCGAACCCCACGGTGACCGCGCCGAGGATCAGGATAGGGGCGTAGCCGGGCATGGCGTTCGCTGCTGAGCTCGAAGCGCGGGAACCTAGTTCTATGAACCCCGGACAGGGGGCGCAACGACGGTAAAGCGTGGAGACTATAGCGTTCCCCCGAACGGAGTGTCAAACCTTCGGGAGCGCCCAGGGGCCTAAGACCGGGGCGAACCGACGCGGCGCCCGCCGTGACCGATCGTTGCGGGCGGGCTTTCGGTCGACTCACGTCATCGTCAAGGATGCACCGGAACGACCTCAACCCTCCGCTCCCCGCCTCGCGGGAGAGGTCGGGTATACTCGGCCATGCAGCGCACCAAGATCGTGGCCACCATCGGCCCCGCCTCGCGCGACCCCAGGGTGCTCGAGCGCCTCGTCCGGGCGGGGGTCGACGTGGTGCGGTTGAACTTCTCCCACGGCGAGCCGGAGCAGCACCTCCAGGTCCTGAACGCGGTGCGGGAGATCGCGGCCCGCCTGGACCGGCCCGTGGCCGTCCTTCAGGACCTGGCGGGGCCCAAGATACGCATCGGCAACGTCAAGGGCGGCGAGGGGGTCGAGCTGCGGGAGGGCGCGCGCCTCGTCATCACCACCGATGAGAGAGTGGAGGGGACGCCGGAGAGGATCTCCACCACCTACGAGCCCCTCCCCCACGACGTCTCTCCCGGCGACAAGATCCTCCTCGACGACGGCAATCTCGAGCTCAGGGTCCTGAAGAGCGCGGGCGACTGCGTGGAGTGCGAGGTCGTTCACGGCGGGCTCTTGAAGGCCCACAAGGGGATGAACCTGCCGGGGGTCAAGCTCTCCAGCCCCGCCCTCACCGAGAAGGACCGCCGCGATCTCGCTTTCGGCGTGGAGCACGGCGTGGACTACGTGGCCCTCTCCTTTGTCCGCCAGGCCGCGGACGTCGAGGAGGCGAAAGCCCTCATCCGCTCGCAGGGAGGATCGATGCCGGTGATCTCCAAGATCGAGAAGCGGGAGGCCGTGGACAACCTGCCCTCGATCCTCGAGGCCACGGACGGCGTGATGGTGGCCCGGGGCGACCTGGGAGTGGAGCTCTCCACGGAAGAGGTGCCCACCCTGCAGAAACGGATCATCCAGATGGCCAACTGCGCGGGCAAGGTCGTCATCACTGCCACCCAGATGTTGGAGAGCATGGTCGAAAACCCGCGGCCCACGCGCGCCGAGGCTTCCGACGTGGCCAACGCCATCCTGGATGGCACGGACGGGATCATGCTCTCCGCGGAGACCGCGTCCGGACGGTACCCGGTGGAGACCGTGGAGACCATGGCCCGCATCGCGCGCTACACCGAGGAGCACTACGTCTTCGGAAGCCCGGCCCGCCTGAGCGGCGGCGGCGCGGGCTCGGTCGTGGCCCGGAGCCTGGCCCGAGTGGCTTCCACGGTGGCGGAGGAGCTCGACTGCAAGCTCGTGGTGGCCTTCACGGAGTCGGGCTCCACCGCGCGCCTGCTCTCCTCTTTCCGCCCGCGACCCCCGATCGCCGCCATCACCTACCACGAAAACACCTACCGCCGCCTCGCCCTCTGGTGGGGGGTGGTGCCCGTCAAGTCGGAGTTCGCCGCCACCACGGACGAGATGATCGTGAAGGGCGAGGCCTTGCTCAAGCGTCGAGGGCTCGCGGCCAAAGGGGACACGATCCTGATGCTGGCCGGCCAGAGCCACAGCGCGGGCGCCACGAACATGCTGCGTGTGCATACCATCTCGTGAGGGTGGGCCGGGCGGCGCTCCCGCTGCTATTCGTCTTGGCCCTTGCGGCCTGCGGGGATCACCGCCCCCCCGCGAGCCCCCGGCGGATGGCGGTGACGCCGCCGGTGGGAATGGTGGTCGAGGGCATGGCCTCCTGGTACGGACCCGGCTACCACGGTCGGCGGACCTCCAACGGTGAAGTCTTCGACCAGGACGACCTGACCGCCGCCCACGCCGATTGGGCCTTCGGGACCCGGGTCAAGATCACCCTGCTCTCCACCGGCCGGAGCGTGGTGGTGAGGGTCAACGACCGCTTCGGCAACCACAAGCGGCGGCTGATCGACGTCTCGCGAGGGGCGGCCCGCCGGATCGGCCTTATCGGCCCCGGCACGGGGCGGGTGCGGCTCGAAGTCGTGGAGACGCCCGCCAGCGATTCCACGTGGTTATCCAATAAGCGATAACCGCCGCGCCACCCCTGGGACCTCCTCTCCTCTTCAGCGGAGCCAGACTAAGTCGACCGTCTGCAGACGGTTGACCGCCCCCCGGCCGCGGCGCGCCCGGTTTGCCCCGTTTTTCGTGGTTCGGGCCGCGGAAAGCGGGCATAGAATGGCCAGGGGCTAGAGGACCCTCAGCATGGAGACGGCCCTGGCCGGGGGACGTGCCGTTCTTGATCGGGCCTACGAGCAGATCGAGCGCCAAGGCTCTATCGAGGAGGGGATGGACGGCCTCGTGGTCGGGCTCAGGGCCCTCCGGCAGAGCTCGGCCCCGCGGGCCTGGGAAGCCTTCTGCCGCACCGAATGCGTGGGCCACCCCGTTCGCTTCCTGGTCCACCAGGACCCACTCACGGAGAGGGCCTTCTTCAAGCCCCGCGGATATCCCGGGGACGCCGTGCTTCTCGACCTCTTTTACGGCGCGGAGGGGGTCAACGTCTACGTGGACGACGCCACCCCGCTGGGGCGGCAGATTTACCACTACACGAGCAACGCCACCGCCGCCCGTGCCCTCCGCCGCCGCAAGGAAATCCTGGCCACCATGATCGACCAGGTCTCGGACTCCACCTCCGCCTCCCGCATCATGACCCTGGGCTGCGGCCATCTGCGAGAGGCCGAGCTCTCTTCTGCGGTCAAGCAACGGCGGGTGGACCGGTTCCTGGCCGTGGACCGCGACCCAGACAGCTTGCGCGTGGTGCGCGAGAAGTTCGGGCCTTTGGGGGTGGAGACGGCGGAGAGCACGGTCAACGAGCTGATCGAGAGCGCGGATCGGCTGGGAACCTTCGACCTCGTCTACGCCGCCGGTCCCTACGACCACCTGCACCGGCTGATGGCCACCCGCTTGACGGAGGCCCTGTTCAAGACCACGCGCCCGGGGGGCCTCCTGCTGGTGACGAACTTCGTGCACGGAATCAAGGACGCCGGGTACATGGAAGCCTTCATGGACTGGCATCTGAGCCATCGCAACGCAAGCGACATGTTCGCTCTCAGCTCCTCCCTTCCCGAGGACCAGATCGCCGACCGCCGGACGTTCGCGGAGGAGAGCGGCGGTATCGTGTTCCTAGCCGTCCGCCGCCGGTAGCGGGCGCGCCGCCCGGGTCGCGACCCTCCCGTCATATACTGGGAGCGCGGCCCCTTCATGATCGATCCCACCCGGAACATCTACTCCCCTCAGCGGCTGCGGCTGGTCCTGATCCTCCTCACCGTGGTCACCTTGCCGGTGGTGGTGGGCTGCTCCACCCTCATCTACTACTACCTGCGCTTCAGCGTGCTCGTCGAGCGGCGGCTCCGGGGTGAGCGCTGGATGGTGCCCTCGCGCCTCTACGCGCGTCCCCTCGTCCTTCGCGAGGGCTTGCCCCTCTCCGCGCGCGGGCTGGTCAAGTCCCTGAACGGGCTCAAGTACGAGCAGAAGGCAGGAGGGGCGCCGGGCCCCGGGGAGTTCGTGGCGGGGGAGAAGACCGTGACCTTCACTCCCCGCCCCATCCCGGGGGCGGCCCCCGAGCCCCTGATCGTGTCCTTCGACAAGGACCGGTTGAAGGACATGAAAGGCCTGGGCACGAAGAAACGCTACCCGGAGCAGGGCCTGGAGCCTGAGCTGATCACCTACCTCTTCGACGAGAGCCGGGAGAAGCGCCGGCTCGTGCGCTACGAAGAGCTCCCCGACCCCCTGATCAAGGCCGTGCTCGCGATCGAGGACCGCCGGTTCTTCAGCCACCCCGGCCTGGACCCTTTTCGCATCGTGGGCGCCGCCCTAAGAAACGTGCGGGCCGAGAGTTACATCCAGGGGGGCAGCACCATCACCCAGCAGCTCTGCAAGAACTTCTTCCTCACCCCCGAAAGGACCGTGCGCCGCAAGGTGCAGGAGGCCATCCTCGCCTTTGTGCTCGAGCGTCGAGCGGAGAAGAAGGACATCCTGGAGCTGTACCTGAACGAGGTCTACCTGGGCCAGGCGGGCTCTTTCAGCATCAACGGCGTGGGAGAGGCGGCCCGGATGTACTTCCACAAGGACGTGGCGAACCTCACCCTCCCGGAGGGGGCGTTGATCGCGGGGATGATCCAGTCCCCCAACCCCTACAACCCCTATCGACATCCCCAGCGGGCCAGCGAGCGCCGCAACCAGGTCATCCGGGCCATGAACGAGGCGGGCTTCATCGACGCCGCCAAGATGGAGGAGGCCCTCGCCCAGACCCTCAAGGTCGAGTCCACGGCCTTCGACAGCACGGAGGCCCCCTACTTCGTGGACCTCGTGCGTTCCCAGATGGCCCAGCGCTACGACGCCAAGGATCTGACCACCCAGAATCTCTCCATCCACACCACCCTGGACCTGCAGCTCCAGGCGGTTGGCCAGCAGGCGCTCGAGACCGGCCTCCAAACCGTCCAGAAACTGGTCAAGGCCAAGAACCACGGACCCGTTCAGGGATGCCTGATCGCCCTGGAGCCCGCCAGCGGCCACGTGGTGGCCCTCGTCGGCGGGCGCTCCTACGGAGCGAGCCAGTACAACCGCGTCATCCAGGCCCGCCGCCAGCCGGGCAGCACGTTCAAGCCCTTCGTGTACCTGACCGCCTTCGAGGCCACGTTCGAGGACCCCGCCCTGCCCCCCATCACCCCGGCGACGATAGTCGAGGACGCGCCCCAGGTTTTCTTCTTCGAGGACAAGGAGTACATCCCCCAGAACTACGAGGATAAGTATTTCGGCAACGTCACGCTTCGAAAGGCGCTGACCAGGAGCCTGAACGTGGCGACGGTGAAGGTCGCGGAGATGGTGGGCTATGGCCGGGTGGCGGATCTCTGGTCGAACAAGCTGGGCATCGGCGCCCCCATCAAGCCCTATCCGGCGGTGGCCCTGGGCTCGTTCGAGGCCACCCCTTACGAGATGGCCACCGCCTACAACATCCTCGCCAACGGCGGCCTCAAGGTCGAGCCCGTGACCGTGCTCCGGGTGACGGACGAGAAGAACCGCACCCTAGAGCAGCACCGGCCGCCCCCGCCCCAGCGGGTGGTGCACGAGGAGTCGGCCTTCCTGGTCACGAACATGCTGCGCGGCGTGCTGAACGAGGGGACGGCCGCCGCCGCCCGAGCTTGGGGTTTCAGCGCGGACGCCGCGGGCAAGACCGGCACCACCAACGACCTCCGTGACGCCTGGTTCGCCGGCTACACGCCGGACCTGCTCTGCGTGGTCTGGGTGGGCTTCGACGACAACACCCCCATCGGCCTCTCTGGCGCCCGCGCTGCCCTGCCCATCTGGGTGGATTTCATGAAGGGGGCGCTGGCCGGAACCAAACCTCGCCCCTTCCCGGTCCCCCCGGAGAACGTGGTCTTCGTGGACATCGACAAGGACACGGGGCTCCTGGCCACGCCCTACTGTCCGAGCGTGGTGTCGGAGGCCTTCATCGCCGGCACCGAGCCGATGGAACGCTGCCGCCACCATTAGTGAAGACGGTGGTCGTGGGGTGGCCGGCCCTTGATTTCCCGTCCGGCCCGGGTCTATGCTCCTCTACGCAGTCGGGCGCTTAACTCAGCGGTAGAGTGCCACCTTCACACGGTGGAAGTCGTAGGTTCGAATCCTACAGCGCCCACCATCCCTCAATAAGTTACGTAGCATCAGCCGGGGTCCTCTACCTGACAGGATCGTCCGGCGACACGTAGTCTTGACAATGACCTCGTCCTTACTGAAGTAAGGAAATGGCACGCGTCACAAGCAAGCTGCAGGTCACGATCCCCAAGGCCGTTGCGGATCGTGGACTTCGTCGCATTACCGTGGTACGCTACCTTCACTATGGCGCTTGCTCAATCGAAACTCACCGCCCAAGGACAAATCTCCGTTCCCGCGGAGATCCGGCGGAGGCTCGGTGTCGGGCCTGGTTCCCTTCTGGAATGGGACGAGGAAGGTTCCAAGATCGTAGTTCGTCGGGTTGGAGGCTACACCTCTGAGGACCTCCACCGGGCCCTGTTCAAGAAGCCTCCGCGGCCTCGGACCCTGGGGGAGTTGAAGGAGGGTGTGAGGCGGTACATCAGGCGACGCCATGCGGGCCGTTGATACGAACCTGCTCGTTCGGTTGGCCACGCGGGATGACGCGAAGCAGGTCGCGGCAGCGGAGGCCTTCGTGGCACCGGGAGCGTGGGTATCGCACCTCGTCCTGGTCGAGATGGTGTGGGTCCTGACCTCGGTCTATAGACTCAAGCCCCCTGACGTGGTCGCCGCCGTCGGGATTCTGCTAGCTCACAAGAACCTAAGCCTGCAGGACGCCGACGTCGTTGGTGTTGCTCTGCAACAGTACCAACGGAAGCCCGCGATCAGCTTTTCGGACTGCCTGGTGCTTGAGGTGGCACGCAAGGCGGGCCATCTGCCCCTCGGGACGTTCGATCGGGAACTCGGCAAGCTTCCGGGCGCGGAACGGCTGTAAAGGAGCCGTCCAAGCTCGCTGGTGGCCGGCCCGTGACCCACCGCGTCCCATCCTGGTCGTTGGGGCTGCCGAGCGGGAATCGGACTGTCCCTCAAATGTCCCTCTTCTTGGTGCGAAACGGGCCAAGTTGGTCCGAATGGACCGTGGGCTAAGTGCCCTTATCTTCAGGATCGGGTGGGTCGGAGTCGACTGGTGTGGAAGGCTGTTCTTCGGTTCGAATCCTACCTGAGGAGCCATTCTTTTCAAGCAGTTAGCGGAAGCCGTACTCGTTTGGCGCGCCGACTGCCCCCAGATTCCCTAACGCGCCGTGGCCTGCATTTAATTCCCGCACCCCCCGATTAATGTCGACTAAAGACGACCTTGCCACGCGGCCTTGTGAAGTCGACGAACTGACGCGCTCATCCCTTCGACGCGCAGTGGGGTCTCTAGCGGGACAAGGACTGAAGGACTGATGGTAGCCGTTGACATGATAAAGTGATGAAAGTATCCTAATTGCATGTCGAAAACCATGGTGCAGGTCAGAAACGTGCCGTCCGAGTTTCATCGCCGATTGAAGGCAAGAGCGGCGA
>Ga0210384_10004241_pt1 | contig 16094 bp, 12 predicted proteins | sample IncBWH2MmetaG_FD_160574 | JGI IMG/M metagenome (GOLD analysis project Ga0210384, IMG submission 160574) | Forest soil microbial communities from Barre Woods Harvard Forest LTER site, Petersham, Massachusetts, United States - Inc-BW-H-2-M | ecosystem: Environmental > Terrestrial > Soil >...
CACCGAGACTCCGGAAAACAACGCCGAGGATCGATTGATCACCGCTGAGCTTTATGGCGGCGATCTGGAAATGCGGATGCGCCAGGAGATCATGCTCGGGATCGGCGGCGTCAAAGCGCTGAGCGCACTCGGCATCGAAGCGGAAGTGTTTCACATGAACGAAGGGCACTCGGCCTTTCTGGCGTTGGAACGGATTCGTCTCAATGTTGTGGAGAAGAAGCTCGATTTTTATTCCGCTCTGCAAGTTGTGGCCGCGGCGAACGTTTTCACTACCCACACGCCCGTCCCGGCCGGCAACGATTCCTTCCCGCGTGAGATGATGCGGAAATATTTCGCCCAATTTCCGAAGGAGCTGAATATTCCCTTCGACGAATTCTTTTCGTTCGGCCAAACGCGAGTCAATCCCAGCGATCCCTTTAGCATGACGATCCTGGCGCTGCGGCTCAGCCGGCACGCTAACGGTGTGAGCAAACTGCACGGCGAAGTCACTCGATCGCTTTGGAAAGACGTTTGGACCGGCGTGCCGGTGCCCGAAGTGCCGATCACCAGCATTACCAACGGCGTGCACACAAAAACTTGGATGGCGCCGGAGTTTTCCGCGCTCTACCGCAAGTATCTCCGCGATTGGGAGGAACATCTCACCGAGCCGGATTTTTGGCGCGGTGTCATCGATATTCCTGATACGCAACTTTGGGAGACGCATCAAAAACTTAAACTCCGTCTCGTCGAGTTTGTACGCGAGCGCATACGCATGCGCCGGGAGCGCGTGGGCGAATCGCCGGAGGCGATCCGCAGCGCCAACCAGATACTTGATCCCGAAATTCTAACGATCGGATTCGCGCGCCGCTTTGCCACCTACAAACGCGGCGCGCTTTTGTTCAGCAATAAGGAACGACTGCATCGATTGCTCAACGACACGAGGCGACCGGTGCAATTTATTTTCGCCGGTAAGGCGCATCCACGCGACGAAGCCGGGAAAGCGCTTATCCAGGAGGTTTACAAATTCAGCCGGCAAGCCGGCCTCGAGAACCGTCTCGTCTTCGTCGAAGATTACGATAGTTACATTGCCCGCCGTCTCGTGCAGGGGGCTGATCTTTGGCTGAACCATCCACTGCGTCCGCTGGAAGCGAGCGGCACCAGCGGAATGAAATTGGCGCCGAACGGTGGACTCAACTTGAGCGTGCTCGATGGTTGGTGGCGCGAAGGATACAACGGCAACAACGGCTGGGCGATCGGCCCGGAGATCGACGACGGCACGATCGAATTTCAAAACGAAGTCGATGCCAGCAGTCTTTATCAACTGCTCGAGAACCAAATCATCCCACTTTATTACGCCAAACCGGACGGCAAGCTTCCCCTCGCCTGGCTGCAATTGATGCGCGAATCAATTCGCAGTGTCACTCCCGTCTTCAACACCCACCGGATGGTGAAGGAATACACCGAGCGGCTTTACATTCCGGCCGCAAAATCGCACGAAGATTTTTCGCGCGACAATTGCGCCGCGGCGACGCACTTGAGCCAGTGGAAATCGAAGATGCGTAAGGATTGGCCGCAAGTGCGCATTCAAGACGTCCAGATCAGCAACATAGATCGGCAAAACATTCCGGTGGGCGAGTCGCTCCAGTTGAGCGCACGCGTTCATCTCGGTGCAGTGGATCCGAAACACGTGTGCGTCGAAGCCTATCACGGTGAATCGGAGAACGGCGGCATCAAAAACCCCGCGGTCACAATTCTCGCTGAAAGCAGCCAGAACGGCGACGGCAGTTATGTTTACCAAGGATCGGTGCCTGCGGCCGAGAGTGGCGCTTATGGATTCAGCGTCCGCGTTGTCCCCACGCATCCGCACCTCATGCAAGCGCACGAGCTGCGTCTAATCACTTGGTCGTAAGCCGGCGGGCGAGAACAATTGTCTCAGCCCGGGCGAACCCTAACGAGTAGCCGTGTCACTCGAGCCGGTACGCTTCCACCAGTGCCACTCCCGTCGTGCCGTTGTTACCACGCACGATGGCTGTGTAGTTGCCTGCTACCAGTGACGCCACGATAACTGCTTCGCGAGTATCGGCCGGCGCGAGGAGAGTCGCTTTAATCGCGGTCGGCTGCGTATCTCTCCAATTGTCGTTCGACCCGATGAGCGTCCCGTTTTGGTCGTGCAGTTCAATGTTCGGATCTTGCAGCGGCTGCGCAACGCCGTGAGAGCTGAGTGAGGGTCCAATCGCGCGCAGGATGATCACCGGCGGCTCGCCACTCGCGATAATGAATCCACCAATCAAAACGTCATCGCCCGTTCCCACAAAACCCCGCGTGCTTACGTTAGCAAGAACGGATTGGGCGGCTGTGTTTAAATCATAAACTTCAGCCAGGGCGTTGCCGGTGCCGCCATTTTTTCCGCTTACGATCGCCGTATAGGCGCCTGGCGGCAACGCTACTATGACTGCCGATTCGAGATTGTTTCGCGGGGCGAGGCCGGTCGCCTCAATCTCGGCCTGTTGCCTGTCCCTCCAATTATCGTTGCTCGCGACGACAGCATGGTTGCTATCGTAAATCGTCAGCGTCGGATCCGCGAGCGGACCGGGGACCCCGAAATTCGAGAGAGATGGACCAAGCGCGCACACGATCACTCTTTTTGCATCCGTCCCGGTGATGATGAAACCGGCGATCAGCACGTCTTCACCTGTGCCAACCTTTCCGCGAGTGGAAATATTCACAGCCTTGCCCAGCGGCGGCACCGCGCCCCTAAGCACCCGGTCCGCTTCCGTTGCGATCTCGTGATCGCCGGCGGTAGTTGGATGAAGGTCGTCCCAAAACAGGTAATGGTCCGGGTCAACCGACTCGCCTTGTGAACTGTCGGTCACATTGGTGAAGCCGTATTTGGCCGGCTCGGCTAGGACACGAATCACATTCAGCCAAATATCGAGTCCATAGAGTTGAATGTTGATGCCTTGAGCAGCCAATGCGCTTTGCTCGGCCGCAAGCGCCGCGTTCAATTGGCCTCGATAATTCACCGACGCCAGATCGAGTGCCGCCACTGTCGAAGGGTGGCCGAGCGAATTCGGCACTGCGCCAAGCGGGGGCACATTCGGCACCAAAAATTTCCTCGCTCCCGCTAGCGCGAGCCGGTCGACCAGCGTGCGAACGCGACCTGCCGTCGCAGTCACGTTCGTCGCGCTTGAATCGTCAAAGAGGTCATTTCCTCCGCCCCAGAGGAGATAAAGCGCACTAGGGTCGGGCGCATTCGAGCCGAGATAATCGGCCACCTGTTTACCCATGTTATCGATCGTGATCGTGAAATCGCCGCCGCCGAATGGGAAGGGATTATTAATAATGGTGCGGTCGGTCTGGCCGTCTCGTGTCGTCGCGCCGCCGAACGCGTAGTCCACTCCGCTATCGAGACTGTTTCTCGCCACGGGCAAATTGAGAAAAGATCTCGCCAGTTGCTCGTGCCAGACGCCACTGTACAAACTCGAGGCCGGCGAAGTGTAGAGATCGTCCGTAAAGCGGTAATTGCTGTAATCGAAATTGCTGCTCGGATAACTAAAGCCAAATTCGTCTCGCACCCGATGCGCGATGTTCCCGTCGTCGGAAAGGCTATCGCCGAATACGAACAGTTTTGTAAACGTCGGAACCTGCTGGGTCAGGCTGCGCTCGGTGAGCAGGCTAGCGCCGGCGAGCGACATGGCCAAGGCCGCGGCTGGAAAAAAGCTTCCGCAAATACGCGGCCCGCGCCCTGCAAAAAATTCCCGTAACATCCCTTTTGCTAAATTCGCATTCCGGCGATCAAACGGTTCTATCCAAAAATTGTGATTAGCTGCTGGCAATTTCCTGATAAATTGCAGTCTCGGGGCTGCCTCTACAGATTACGCGATCTCGCCCAGTGCACGGATAAAGTCCACGAAATCTTTGCCATTCCGCGCGGCGTGATTGAGTGCCTCGAGACGGGCGTCTAATGAAGCTTCCGGTAAGGCGACGCGGCGTGATTGCGATCCATTTGCGAAAACGATCTCGTCCCATTGAATCGAGGTGATTTCGTCGTTGAAGCGCGCGACGGAACGGCCGCGGAAAAATGCACGAGTAGTTTCCGGCGGCGTAAAGATCGACATCTTGATTTCGTCTTCACTGACGATTCGCCGCATCGAACCTTGCCGCACAAGCTCGTAATACAAACCGCCCTCAAGATCGACATTGTGATATTCGAGATCGATCGATTGCAGCCACGGATCGCTCGAGGAAAGTTTTTCTTCTTTCTGCAATGCATCGAGCAGGAATTTCTTCGCCGCCCAATCGACGCGATCCCGCGTCACCATCACATCGCGCTCGAGATCGTTCAGAACATTTTCCCATTCGCCCAAAATCCACTGTCGGTCTTCACTCCCGCCGTTGTCGATGTTGGCAGCGGCGGTGAGATAAATCCGTTGCACTTCAATCGCGGAAATCTTGCGGCCGTCTTTCAGCTCGATAATCCAATCGTAAGTTTGATCGCGGCTGATTGATTTGTTCGCGTCGATCGGTTGCGCGATCTCGAGCTGCGGCGCCTTGCCGCGCTCAATCAAATCGAGCACCAGCGAGGTAGTCCCAATTTTCATCGCGGTCGCCCATTCACTCATATTGGAATCGCCCAGAATGACATGAAAGCGCCGGTAACGATTGGCGTCCGCGTGAGGCTCGTCACGCGTGTTGACCAGCGGGCGGCGATTCATCGTATCGATGCTCACCAGCACGCTAAAAAAATCCGCGCGCTGCGAAATTTGAAAAACACCGAGCTGACTCGCCGCGCCCTCCGCTTCGATGCCCATCTTTCCCGCCCCCCCGAAAATCTGTCGCGTGATCAGGAAGGGCAGAATACCAGCGACAATGCGGTCCCAGGGAACGTCGCGACGCATGAGATAGTTGTCGTGACAACCGTAGCTGTGGCCAACGAAATCGGTGTTGTTCTTGTAAAGGCGGACTTCCTGACCGGTTTCCAACTTCTGATTTCGCCGCCGGGCGCACTCAGCCAGGATGCGTTCGCCAGCTTTGTCTTGCGCGACAATTTGGTGAAGCGCCGAGCACTCGGGCGTGGAATATTCCGGATGCGCGTGATCGTTGTAAAAGCGGGCGCCGTTTGAAAGGACGAGATCGCTTTTGATCTCCTCGAAACTAAGCGGCCGGTTCTTGTCGATTTCGTAGTAAGCCGATTCATCGGCGTCCTGGAGCAATTGCTTGGCGCGAAACCCGCGGGCGTCGAGATGCGGATCCTCCAGCTCGTAGTCCCACTTCATGAGGGCGCCATGCTCAGTGTAATGCCGCACCAGCTCGATCGATTCAGCCACAACATCGACATTCTCCGCGCCATTCACGGTGATGCCGTACTCGGTCTCGAGTCCAAAGACGCGCTTCATGATCTCACAACCCCGCGAGGACAACTGTCCACGTAGGGGAGGCCGTTTGCGCTGTAGCTGTAGGGGAAGCTGTTGGCTTCCCCAGTTTGGAGGACGGGAAGCTGGCAGCTTCCCCTACAGAGTTCTCTCATCATTTAATAATGAAATCTAAATAATACGGCCAATCTTGCGCTCTTTGGACCAAACCTTGCCGCAAAGGATTGTCCTGTACGTAAATCCATTTGCTGTGCAGGTTCTCGTCGGAACGCAAAAGGCGGTCGAAACGCCCGCCCTGCCATTCCCACGGCTGCGAGCCCAGCGTTTTTCGCAGCACTCTCTTAAAACCTGTGGAGAAATCGCCAACTGAAAGTCCGCGATCTTCGATTGGCGAAACAATCCCATGCGTATGATCGGGCATGATGACGGCAGCGAGCACATGCCATCTCCGCAGTGCTGCGCTGGTCGCTTTCATGGCTTCAGATAATCTCGTATTGGCCAGAACCTCGCGGCGATCTTTCACGCACAAAGTCACACTCCGACAGCCGCGGCGGTTGGCCCATATGAGTTGGGAAACTAACAGCTTCCCCTACAATCGTCGCAGCGAGACTGTCATTAGATGACGCCGGATGATGCGCGCGACCGTGGATCGGAAAGCGGCCGCACCGGCGCGATCTTCACCACGTTTTCGGGATCGTAATCGATCAGCTTGAGCCAATCTTCCGTCACATCGGTGGCTGGGAAGATGTCGTTCTCGGTGTACTCGGCGTTGAACGCGAGTTGCAAATCGGTCTCGCGAATGCCCTCTTCTTGTTGCGTGGCGATCGCGCGTTTGATCGCCATCGCTTTGGCGCGTTCGACAATGGAAGCGATGATCGCGCCGCTGATCAGATCGATGCGATAAAGTGTTTCTTTGCGACCGCTGCGCAGCGTCACTTCCAGGAATTTATTTTCTTCTCGCTTGGCAAATTGCCATTCGGCAAAGCGCTCGATCAAGTGATCGACTGCCGCGCCAACGTTATCGGCTTCTTTCGCCAGCGCGCCGTCGTAGGGAAGATCGTCGGTCAGATAAATTCGATAGATGTCGCGCGCGCCCCGCTTATTGGGGCGATTGACTTTTATTTTTCGATCGATACGCCCGGGACGGAGAATTGCGGGGTCGATCAGGTCGGCGCGATTGGAAGCGAGAATAATGACGACGTCGTTGAGTGAATCGATGCCGTCCATTTCCGAGCAAAACATCGGCACAAGTGTGGAAAGAATGTTGGAGTAACGCGACGCGCGGCGTGTCCCAAGAATCGATTCCGCTTCGTCGATGAAGACAAACGGCATGAATCCTTCGCGGCGTTTTTCGCGCGCGGTGGCGAAAATTTCGCGCACCATGCGTTCGGATTCGCCCACCCACATGTTCAAAATCTCCGGGCCTTTCACGTGCATGAAATATTCCGTCATTTCCGCGCCAGTTTTTTCGCGGAGCTGTTTGGTTAAATTATAAGCGGTTGCTTTCCCGATGAGCGTTTTGCCGCAACCGGGCGGGCCATAAAGCAGAAAACCCTTCGGTGTCGCGTGCTGAAATTTCTTGAAAAGATCGACATGCAAAAGCGGGAGCTCAATCGCGTCCTTGATTGCCTGAAGCGCAGCCTCTTGTCCGCCCACTTTTTCCCACGGCAGTTCCGGCACGACGTCGAGGTAATGCTCGTGCGATTTCGTGCGGGCGAGCATCTCGAGCGCCATGCGGTAGTTTGGATCGACACGCACTTCGTCCCCCGATTTCAATGTCGATGCTGCCAGATCGGCCGAGCGTTGAAGCACCATCGATTGCAGTCCGTGCTCGGAACCAACCCGCAATCGATCGTCGCTCAGGACTTCCGTGATTTTCGTTACCGGACCCGCCGTTTCGAATCCGAGATCGCCGACAATGACATAGGCTTCGTTGACCAGCACGCGTGTTCCCTTTTTCAATTTCGCGAGCGGGATGCGCGGATCGACATTGCAATAATAATCGGCCCCGCCCACGACGATGTGGGCGGTGTCGCGCGACGTCGCGCCGAGAAATGTGCCGATGCGATTCGCGGGCGAAGTCACTTTTTTGATGACCTCCTCCAGCTTCTCGATCATCCGGCGCGCTTCGACCATCGTCTCTTCCCGGTCCGAGAGTTCCGGCCGCAAATCGAGCAACTCGCGCCGGATCGGGTCGCCTGGCGGCAGCGAGGCAATGATGCGGTCGAAGGCATCGAGAAGATTGCGTGTCCCCGAGTTTTCTTCCCCGCCCTCGAATCCTTCGTTGCGCTCGTCGCTCATCGTTCGTCCCAGTCCATGCCCAAATCGAATCCGATTATAACTTTTCCCTTCAAGATGCACAATCTTCGACGCCATGCGTTGACAAAATGTTCAACCAACATGCCGATCTGCATCGCGGAAGAAAATTGTAGCGGGGGTTGTGCCAAATGCTAAACCGAAAAAGAGTAGACGCTCGGCGCGGCACGCAGCGGGTGGAACGCGCAGTTCCTTGCGCGTTGCCATCCCACGCGGCTAGAAACCGCCATTTTTAGCATCGAGCATCGGAGCGCTCGATCCAAACACGTCTTCGCATAACACCAAAAGTTGCGACGAAAGACCGCCGCCTCTACAATTCGTTTCTCGCGAGGAGCCTTAGCTCAATTGGTTAGAGCGCCGCCCTGTCACGGCGGAGGTTGCGGGTTCGAGCCCCGTAGGCTCCGGTTAAAAATGGAACGAAATCCTGCCGCGTAGCCGATAATCAGGCACGACTTGCAGTGCCGTGTTGTCGATGAGAACCGGAATCTCGGCGGCAACTTCCGCGTTGAAACGGCCACGCGACACAACCATGCGCGGACCGAGAAATACGGAAGTGATGCCGGTGTCCTCGGCTTTCTTGCTGCGGAATCGATCGACATCTTCGTATTCGCCGGAAGCGACAAATTGCAGGCCCACAATCATGTCGCGTCGTCGAATAAAGTAATAACCGGGTCCGGCGTTCCAGACCAATGTCAATCAATGGCGCAGTTCGTTCTTGTTTTCCGATCTCGGCGGAACAAAAGCGCCGTTGCCTTCGTCGAGATAAATTGTCGATCCAACGCGCGAGATTTGGAGAGTTTGCCGCCAAGTTCCCGACGAAAATTTACGCGTCGCGTCGATTGTTTCCGTTTCAGTTTTGGAAGGTGCGTTGTCGATCTTGACCATCGCTTCAGATAAAATTCTGCCATCCAATTGCCGCGGTGGCGTGATTCCGAGAATGCGGAGGATCGTCGGAGCAAGATCGACATTCCCACTGGGCAAATCATCGCTTTGGCCGCGATGAAAATCCGGGCCGGACACTATGAGCGTGTTGTGCATGTCGAACCGGCTGAGCGTGGCGTGCGTCCCCTCTCCTGCTCGTCGGTTCCAGTCTGCGTCGATCAGTCCAGGAACACCGAACTGATTTCGCGAATCATTCCAACGAAATGCCATCGCCACATCCGGCGCGTTCGGGCTGTCGATCTTAGCTTTGTCGAGCCCGAATGTTCCTGGCATCGGCTCTTTCGTGAAAATGACTCCCGCAAAATCTGATTGCTGCAAAAATTCGACGAGGCGATGCGTCACGCTCGTGTCGTGTCGAATGATGTAAAAGAGAACGGTGCCGCCGTTCCCGACCAGCATGATGTCGTCAGGTTTCGGGTCATCGGTTGCAACATTGAATCCGGCCGTCGCCAAAATTTTCCGCAGATCAATCTCGCGCTTGATGGTGGAGAAACCGTGATCGGACACCACGAAGATGTCAGTTGTCTCGCGCGCATGTTGTCGATCTAACGCAGCGAGAGCATGTGCGAGATTTTGGTCTGCCGTTCTGATCGCAGCGAGCGCAGGCTGAGCGCCCGGCGCGGTTTGATGCTGCGTCGCGTCTGGCTCGCTCAACCACAAAAGCGAAAAAGCCGGCACGCCATCTCTCCAAAGAGAATCCGTTAGTGCCTTTGCCGTCCACGCATCGCCCTCCGCGAACGGTTGTTTCGGCGGAGCTGGAAATGGGCCGAGCATCTTCACAACGGACGCGATCGCATCGGGCGGAATCGATTCGCCCGCGAAAAGCGCGACGGAATCTTTGCCGCGCGAATCCAGACGTCGATCGAACAACAGGCCGACAGTCTTCGCCGTTGCAATCGCAGTTCGTCGGCCGGACTCTTGCACAATTTCGGCGATTGTTGAAATCTCGATATAATTTCCGCCGGAAAGTTCGTCCCCTCTTCTCACGACCGCCGGATTCTCGACGTTGATTAGTTTTCTGCTGTCAATCTCCGGCCGATACTCGTAATTCGCGATCAATCCGCTGTGATTCGGATAAACGCCGGTCGCGAGCGCCGTGCCGTTGACTTCAGTCGCGCTCGGATAGACCGCGTGATGATTGCGGAAAAAGACCCCTTCTTTGGAAAGTCTCCAAAGCGCCGGCGTGTTTTCTTCGCTCACGAAATCCGGACGCATCCCATCCCAGACGATCAGAACCACCTGCCGGCGATCGTTCGATCGCTCGGCGCATGCGAGCTGGACACCAACCGCCGCAATGATCCATCCGAACAGAAATATTTTCCCAATCACGGCAGGCTGCTTCGTTCGGTTCCGCATCGAATCAGCATAACCGCGGAACGTGGCCTTCACGAGTCGCGGATTGACTCAATGATTAGGCTTCATAGTTTCGCGGAAAATGAGAAAGATTTTCCGCGTCGTCGCCTGGCTCTGTGCAAGCACGCTTGCCCGCGCGGAGCCGATTCTGCCCACGGCAGAAGGCACGACTTGGAAATATGAGATGACGCAACAGTTCGGCGAGGGCATCAAGTTGAGCGATGCATCCATCAAACCCGAGGCGGACGGTAAAGTCCATTTGCCCGTCGTCATATTTGCCGCAGGTTCGGAAAAGATCGATAAGGCCGAGGCGCACAAGTTCGAGATGCATCGGCAAGGCAGTATCCAGATCACAGAGTTCTTGCAAGTGACGGACGATGGTATCTTCGGCCTCGCCCGGATGGCGAGAGACGGTGAGAAGACGATCTTAACTCCACCTCAAAAAACCTTAAGTCTTCCCCTGAAGGCCGGAGAGAAATGGGAGTATCGCAGCCAAGGCACGGGCATCCAAATTAACGAGAGCTACCAGATCGTCGCTCGGGAATCGGTGCAAGTTCCGGCGGGAAGATTTGACGCCTATCACATTCACCTGATCGAAACGAAGCCGTTCCATGCCGTTGTAGATCGATGGTTTGTCCCGAACATCGGCTACATCAAAGATGTAACTGAGATGAAGCGGCCGAGCGGTGCCCTCTTGCAACGCACTTCGCTCGAGCTTACCGAACCACCGAAGATCGCGAACCGGCCCGAGGTCCGACCGGCTGAGCCGACGAAGAAGCTCTCTGTTGGTCTGGCGACGGAGCCGATGGGCCAGCCGGCCACGACATTTTCATCCGATACAGCGCAGATTTATGCGCGCTGGCACGGGCACGACTTGCGCGGGCACGCCAAAGTGCGCGCCGTCTGGATTGCGGAGAACGTGAGCGAGGTCGCTCCGCCGGATTACAAAGTGGACGAAGCTTCCACCATTGCTGATAGTCCGAATTCTTTTGGGACATTCACGCTCTCTCGGCCAGACGAGGGTTGGGCACCCGGTGATTATCGGGTGGAATTTTACGTGGATGAAACACTGGCCGAGACGGTGAAGCTCAAGATCGATAGGTAAAGCAATCATTCCGAGTTGGCAATGCACATGCACAAGGTACTGAGCTCTGGGGATTACACTTGTTGGCGCGGTGAGCTGCCAATATGGTAACGCGATGAAAGTCAAAGTCGTCGTCATGCCCAAAGCCACGGTCCTCGATCCGCAGGGAGGAGCGGTGCGCGACGCGATGCGGCATCTGGGAATGCCGGAAGTACGCAGCGTCCGGATCGGGAAATATCTCGAGATCGATGTCGATGGAAAAGATGTCGCGATGGAGGCGCGCTTGCATGGTCTTTGCCGCGATTTGCTTTCGAATCCGGTGATCGAAGATTATCAAATGGAGCGAGTGAGCGAATGGCTGAAATGTGAATGATGATCAAATCGCTGCATTGTTAAATCGTTAAATGATTAGATGAAAGCGTTGCGATATTTTTTCTGCGTCGTGCTTCCGCCGGTCGCGGTGCTAATGACCGGACGGCTGGGGAGCTTCCTGCTCAGCATCGTGTTAACGTTGCTGGGATGGATTCCAGGAATTATTCACGCTTGCCTTGTGGTGAACGATTACCATGAAGAGCAGCGAGCAGCGCGCTACGCCACGGCCCGCTAGGTCGAGGTGAAATCAGTTTCCTCGCGGATTTTTGCGACGAAGAAATTGCTTGACATGCAGTTTCTTTTCAAAATAGCCTCGCGGTCAAGGCCGGATTGACTTGTGCAGCTCCAGATCTCGGTGACCAGATGTCTGTGCCAGTTCCGCCTGAAATTAATAAGGAGAATCAAATATCATGACTAAACACAAAACTTTGCATTTATTTTGGGCCGCGTTTCCTCTCTGTCTGCTCATCCTTCTTTTGCAGGTGATGCCCGCGTTGGCGCAGCGTGCCGCCGGCAAGCCAGATTCGATTACCACCTGGTCGTTCGGTCCCAACCTCCCGATCACTAATGTCCGCGCCGTCGGCGTCTTCTTCCCAGCCAACGGGCGCTTCTACGCCGTGGGCGGGCGCAGCAGCGATGCCTTCGGCAGCGACGCCACTAATCCGTTCGAGTACAACCCGACTACCAATACCTGGACGACCAAAGCTGCCATCTTCCCCGATGCCCACGTGAACAACATGGCCTGCGGTGTGCTGACCGTGAGCGGCACCCCGCAGATTTATTGTGTGGGCGGCTCGCAAGCCACCCTCGTTGACGCCTTCGGCCGTGTGTTCAGCTATAACCCCGTGACCGATACACTCACCACCCTGACGGCGGCGGACGACTGGCCGGGTGCTGCTGGCACGATCCTGCCTGGTGGGTTTGCAGTGGTTAACAACAAGCTCTACATACTGGGCGGCTTCAACATCAATGTAGGTTCCACCAACCAGATATGGGAGTTTGACCCCACTGCTGCCGTAGGCTCCAAGTGGACACAGGCACCAGTAAACACGCCGGAAGGGATCATGTATGCACCCACATGCGCCATAGGTGGCATCATCTACGTGGCAGGGGCATCGGATTTCTCTGGTGGCTTGGTGATCGACACCACCAACTCGTTCAGCTTCAACCCTGTCGCCAACACCATCGGCACGATAGCACCGATACCGAGGGCCACTGGGGAGACCAGAGCGCTTAACGTCTATGGCCAGATGTGGGTCATGGGTGGCGGCAGAGTCGCACCTAATCCGTCCAATGAAGTGGATATCTACAACCCTTATTGTAACACGTGGACAACGGGCGCGCGCTTCGTTAACCCACGGCGCAACTTTCCGACCGATACCGACGGCGTTTCCCGCGTCTGGCTGGCCGGCGGCTACGTGAACGCTGTGGCGGATATGACAATGGAAATCGATGCGTTTCCTATGGCTGTCAGCGCGGTCTCGCGAAAGGTGCACGGCGCAGCCGGTACTTTTGATGTCCCACTGCCACTCAATGGTCCTACTGGGATCGAATGCCGCTCCGGCGGGGCCACAAACGATTATCAGATGATTATTAACTTCGCAACCTCTGTCACGGCCGGCAGTGCATCGGTGACTTGTGGTACCGGTAGCGTGGGCAGTTTCACCGGAAATGGGACGGCGACCATCACCGTCAATCTCACTGGCGTGACTAACGTCCAGAGAATCACTGTTACGCTTGCTAGTGTGAGCGATGGCACGAACACCGGCGACGTTCCCATTTCCATGGGTGTGCTGATCGGTGACACGACGGCGAACGGAACCGTTAACTCGGGCGACGTCAGCCAGACCAAATCGCAATCGGGTCAGCCGGTCACGGGCTCGAATTTCCGCGAAGACGTGAACGCTAGTGGCACGATCAGTTCGACGGATGTCGCAATCGTCAAATCCAAAGTGGGTACCGCGCTACCTCCTTAACGGCTGACCCGCCTAAGGCGGGGGAGAATTTCGCACGTTAGAGCGTTGCGGGTTGAGCTTGTTGCTCAACCCGCAACAGGTCTAGCTGTATTACTGGCTAGGCTGCAGATCGCACTGCTTCAACTCGCTGTTTGCAACGCGCGTAAAGTTTGGGGAATAAGCGCCACATAAAATTGCAACCCAGGAAGAAAGCAAGGCGAGTTCCAAAGATTTGCGCGTTAGGACACGCACCGCTACAAGTGAAATAATGAAATTCGCCGTCATCCAGTTTCCTGGCTCGAATTGCGATCAGGATTGCATCGCGGCGATCAACGGCATCGACGGCTTACGCGCGGAGTATGTCTGGCACAAGGAAACGTCGCTGCGCGATTTTGACGCAATCGTGTTGCCGGGTGGATTTGCCTACGGCGATTATCTCCGTTGCGGCGCGATTGCGCGCTTCTCGCCCATCATGCAAGCAGTAGTGAGCGATGCTCGCGCGGGTAAACTCGTGCTCGGCACCTGCAACGGTTTCCAAATTCTTTGTGAAGCGGGGCTGCTGCCCGGCGCGCTCGTGCGCAACCGCTCACTGCGGTTTGTTTGCGAAATGATCACGACGCGAGTTGAAGTGGCGGATTCTCCATTCACGCGCAGTTGCGCGGAAGGAACTCTCTTGCGCTTACCAGTCGCACATGGCGAAGGTTGCTTTTTCGCGGACGGGAAAACGTTGCGCGACCTCAACCAACATCGACAAGTGATCCTGCGCTACGCGGATGAGAAGGGCAGCATCGTTCCCGACGCCAATCCGAATGGTTCGATCGAAAACATCGCTGGCATCTCTAATCGCGAGCGAAACGTCTTCGGGTTAATGCCACACCCCGATCGCGCCTGCGATGAAAAGTTGGGCAGCGCAGATGGCGTAAGGATTTTCCGTTCGATGATGCAAACGATAAACGCGAATCGGGCGCAGGCCGCGTTGGGTCTGGCGCGACGAGTCGCGTGAGCCTCTTCATTACCGGGATACCGGCGTAGGCAAGACGCACACTACGGTGCAGCTCTTGCGTCTGTTGCGCGCATCCGGAATGCGGTGCGCCGGAATGAAGCCGATCTGCTGCGGAGATCGCCGCGATGCGGAGCTTCTTCTCGCGGCCGGCAGCGAAGGGCTGACTATCGGCGAGATCAGCCCCGTCTGGTTGAAAACTCCTGTGGCGCCATTTGCCGCCGCTCGCATCGAACAAGTAAAGATCGACATCGAACCTATGGTGGCCGCTCTTCGCGCTCTTCAAGATCGGGTTGAACATGTGATTGTGGAAGGGGCCGGCCGATGGCTCGTTCCGATTCGTGCCGATTACTTTGTGAGCGATTTGGCCGTCGAGATGAAGTTGCCCGTGCTGATGGTTGCTTAGAATCGGCTCGGTTGTCTTAATCATACTGCTCTCACCGTGCGCAGCATCGGCAAGTACGGTCTTCCTTGCGCGGGCATTGTCTTGAACGAATTGCCTGGCGCGGCTGACGTCGCGACCGCAACCAACGCCGGCATTTTGCAAGAGATCATGGACGTTCCGCTTCTCCCTGGATTACTGGAAAACATGAATGAATTGCCGCCGGGTGGAGGCGAATGATGGATTCCTCGTGACGAACGGTTGTGTCTTAGTCGTAAACATGTGTGTAAATAAATTTGACACAGAAACCTCCGGATTCTCGCTCTTCCCCTCGTAAAACCGAGTGGCATCGCCGTTGCTAACGTCTCCAGAGAAAAAAACTCTACTATTATGCTGTTACAAAAAACGCTTCACATGAGTCAGTCACTGGCGGAGTGCAAAGCGCGCCTGGCCAGTATTCAATCCTATCGGCGGCAATTTGTGATGGTGACGAAGGCCACCGTGACTTCGTCGAAGACGGTGGATTTTAGCTTCCGCGGTCCCATCGGTTTTGAAGCGCATACCGTGCTTCTGGCAGTGGACAGCGACTCGCCTGATCAATACGCCTTTGAATCCGTGGGCGGGAATATCGATCTCATAGGGCTGGTCGATTTCACTGAAATCCGGCCGAACTGCACAGAGATAACGCTAGCCCTGCATTACGAGATCAAGAGCAAGTTCTTCGCGTGGCTCGACCGGTGTTTCTCGTTCATGGACGCGTTCGTGACTTCGGAGCTGCGCAGTATCCGCGCGCACTTCGAAGGTATCGCGATGCCGTATGTCGAGCATGCGCCGGTGCTGCCAATGCTCGAAACGGCGACGGCCTGAGATCGATAACCGGACAATTGTAGTCGTCGCCCTGCCTGCCGCGCCAAAACTTTGCGAAGGGGTGGGCGACACGATCCGCGCGCCGCGCCTCCGCAGAGCGCGGCGTCAACAGCGTGCATGCTATTTGATTCGCACCGCGCGCGTCTTGTCGAGTCGCAGGACCTGGCCAGCACACAAGCAGAGCGTTATTTTCGGATCGCGAATTTTCTTTCCATCCAGCTGCACGCTGCCCTGCTTGATCAAGCGGCTGGCTTCGGCGCGCGATTTTGCGATCGTGAAAGCTTCCACGTAAGCAGCGACGACGATTGCCACTGCGTTTTCATCACGCGCTGCAAATTCGGGAAGGTCGGCGTCAGCGAGACGCTTTTCACTGAAGCGCGCAGTCCATTCGTCCAATGTTTTTTTCGCAATGGCGGCGGAGTGATAGGTCTGCACAATTTCAAATGCGAGCTGCTTCTTCGCTTCGAGCGGA
>Ga0210384_10004242_pt1 | contig 16089 bp, 16 predicted proteins | sample IncBWH2MmetaG_FD_160574 | JGI IMG/M metagenome (GOLD analysis project Ga0210384, IMG submission 160574) | Forest soil microbial communities from Barre Woods Harvard Forest LTER site, Petersham, Massachusetts, United States - Inc-BW-H-2-M | ecosystem: Environmental > Terrestrial > Soil >...
TTGGGTCGGCGTCGCTGGTTCCGCGCGTTCGCCCTCGCCCTCTCGCTGGCGGTCGCGGTCTTCGGGCTCGAGGCCGCGGTGCACTCCGTCCATCACCTGGGCAATCCCGAGTCGGCCGCCGCCTGCGCGGTGCTCGCCGGCTCCCAGCATCTCTCCTGGGCCGAGGGCGACGCCGCGCCACTCGACGCCCGACCCCTCTGCGTATCCGCGCCCCCGCTGCCCGCGCTCGACCCGATCCCGCCCGCACAGATCCACCGTCCCCATCTGGGACGGGCTCCACCCGCCTGACCCTCCCTCGTCAGGTCGTTCCCGCAGCTCACTGAGTGGCGCGCCGCGCCCGGCCAACCCGGGTCCACGTGCGCGCGGAGGGACATTCATGACAGCACGACGATTCATCACCCTGCTGTGCGTGCTCGCGCTCGTGCCGGCCCTGGCCGGTCCCGCGTCCGCGCACGGCCTGATCGGCCAGCGGTTCTTTCCGGCCACGCTCGCCATCGACGACCCGTTCGTGGCCGACGAGCTGTCGATGCCGACCGTGAACAGCATCCGCCTGCCCGGCGACGGGACCCTGGACAACCGGCCGACGAAGCAGACCGACATCAGCGCGGAGTTCTCGAAGCGCCTCACCCCGGACCTGGGCATCTCGCTCGCGCCCAGCTATTCCTTCTTCGACGCCGAGCACGGTCCCCTGACCAAGGGGTTCGACAACCTGGAGGTCTCGCTGAAGTACGTCTTCTGGAAGAGCGCCGAGCACGAGACATTGCTCTCGGCCGGCGTGGCCTGGGAGGTGGGCGGGACCGGCAGCAAGCTGATCGCCGACTCCTTCGACACGGCCACCCCGCAGTTCTTCTTCGGCAAAGGCTTCGGGGACCTGCCGGACGCGATGGAGTTCTTCAAGCCCGGGGCGCTGACCGGGGCGATCGGCCTCGGGATCCCGACCCGCCGCCACACAAAGCACTACGTCCTGGACGATAACGACAACGTCCTGACCCTCAGGGACCTCAACCCGCAGACCGTCAACTGGGGATTCTCGGTGCAATACAACCTGCAGTACCTCCAGTCCTTCGTGCGCGACATCGGGCTGCCCGCTCCGTTCAACCGGATGATCCCGCTGGTGGAGTTCGCGATGCAGACGCCGATCGAGGGGCCGCAGGCCGGGCACACGACCGGCACGATCAATCCCGGAGTCATCTGGTTCGGACGCTACATGCAGCTGAGCCTCGAGGCGGTCGTGCCGGCCAATAGCCGGACAGGCCGGAATCTCGGCGTCCTCGGGCAGATCCACTTCTACCTGGACGACATCGCGCCGCAGATCTTCACCTGGACGCCGTTCAACGGCATCCTCGGGCCAACCCAGCCGCGCTGATGCGGCACGCGCTGCTGGCGGCGGCGGCGTTCGTGGCCGCGGCGGCCCCGGCCTGGGGCCACGCGTTCCCGGACCACTCCGATCCGCGGGTGGGCCACACCGTGGACGCCCCGCCGCCCGCCGTGCGGATCTGGTTCGACGGCGCGATCGAGCCGGTCTTCAGCACGCTGCGGGTCGAGGACGGCGACAAGCGGCGCGTGGACAAGAACGACGCCCGGGTCGATCCGGTCGACCGGACGCTCCTGGAGGTGAGCCTGCCCCCGCTGTCACCGGGGCGCTACCAGGTCTTCTGGTCCGTCGTCGCGCGGGACGGGCATCGGACCGAGGGCAGTTTTCCGTTCCGGGTCAAGTGATGCCGGTCGCGACCTGGATCGTTCGCTGGATCGGCTTCGTGGCGCTGGCCGGCTTGATCGGCGGCTTCGTCGTGGACCTCCTCGTGCTGCCTCCCGCCGGGCCCACGCACGCCGGCCTGCGCCGTCGGCTGCGGGGCGTGCGCCTGATCGCGACCGTGGCGCTCGTCTTCGCCGGAGGCGGTGAGCTCTGGCTGCGCGCGGCGACGATGAGCGGATCCCCCGCGGCCGCGCTCTCCGCGATTCCCGCGGTGCTCGCGCGAACCCACTTCGGCGGAGTCTGGATCGCGCGGCTGGCCGGCCTGCTGGTCCTGCTCCTCCTCGCGGGCGCGCCGGGACGCGCGCCGCGAATCCTGGGCGCGTCGATCGCGCTCGGCTTGGCGCTGACCGTGAGCCTGGCCGGTCACGCCGACGACTGGGGCGATCTCTCGCCGACGGTCGCGATCGACTGGATCCACGTCGTGGCCGCCACCGCCTGGACCGGGGGGCTGCTCGTCCTGGCCGGGGTCGTGCTGCGCGGCGCCGCGCGCGCCGGCGCCGATCAGCTCGCCGATGTGATGCGCCGCTTCTCCCGCCTGGCCGCGTGGTGCCTGCTCGCCGTCGTCCTGACCGGTGCCTATCGCGTCTGGATCGAGGTGCCGACGGTGGCGGCGCTGTGGCGGACGACGTACGGACGCCTGCTCGCCGCGAAGCTGGTCCTCGTCCTCTGGCTCGCGTGGTGGGGTGCGGTGAACCGCTACGTCGTCCTGCCCCGCATGGGCGTGGGGCGGAGCACCGGCTGGCCGGCCCGAGCCCTTCGGTTGGGACGGCTGGTCCTGCTGGGATCCCGGCGAGCCGCCCGCGCGGCGCGCCCGGCGCGACTCACCACCTACGTCACGCGCGAGGCGGCGCTCGCGCTCGCGGTGTTCTGGTGCACCGGGATGCTCGTCGAGTCGCCGCCGGCCCGGCACGCGGAGCACCTCGGGCACACGACCGCCGCGGAGGGCCCGGGCCCGGTGCACATCACGATGGCCGAGCTCCACGCCGCCGGCGGCGTGCCGTCCGGCTGGCTCTTCACGCCGCCCGTCGGTGACGCGGCCCGCGGCCGCGCGGTCTTCGTCCGCCTCGGCTGCTTCGCCTGCCACCGCGTCCCGGGCGAGGGATTTCCGCCCGCCTCCGGACCGGGTCCCGATCTCGAGGGCGCCGGGGAGCACCATCCGGCGGGCTATCTCTTCGAGTCGGTGATCAACCCCGACGCGGTGATCGTGGAGGGCCCCGGCTACACCGAGGCCGACGGCCGCTCGGTCATGCCGAGCTACGCGGACCGGTTGACCGTCGCCGAGCTGCTCGACCTGGTCGCGTACCTGCGCTCGCTCTGATCGATCAGTCGTTCACGACCGGGTTACGGCGCACGGTGGGCACGCCGATCTTGATGAAGGGATGCGCCTCCGCCGCGTGGCAGGCGGTGCAGGCCGCCCGCATCGCCTCGATCCGCTGCTTGAACAGCGCCACGTCCTTCGCCCGGATCGCGTCCATGACCTGCGGGTAGGGGCCCTTCAGGAAGAGCGCGTCGGCGTTCTTCTTGAACTGCGGCCGACGCTCGAGCCCGATGGTGATCGCGTCGCCCAGCTCCTGGCCCATGTGCTCGGCGTAGCCCCAGTTGCCGTCGACGGCGCCGAAGTACATCTCGGTGTAGCGGTACGACACCTCGGCCATCGCGGTCTCGAAGCCGCGGAACTGGCGCTCGATCGCGGCCACGCGAGCCTCCGGCCCCAGGCGCACGAGCCAGCCCTTGTCCATCCCCGGCATGCTCATGTGGCTGTGGGACTGAGCGCGCGCCGCTTCCCATCCGGCCGCGCCAAGTCCCACCAGGGCGGCGACCAGGGCCAGCACGAGGATGGAGCGGATCCGATGATCCAATCCGGTCATGAGCGTGTCCTTTTCCCGCCGATCAGGGTCGGCGCACCGTGAACGTGAAGACGCTGTCGACGACGTGCCCGTCCACCGAGAGCACCCGGTACTTGACGGTATAGATGCCCGGCCCGTGCGCGGGCAGGCTCACCGACAGGCGCTTCGGGTCGTCCGGCCCTACCAGGACGTCGCGCCCGTCGATCTGCGCTCCCGCCTCGTTCCACACCGACACCGTGCTGTAGGCCGCCTCGAGCCGCTCGTTGAACCAGAGCTGCACCTGGTCGGGCCCTTGACCCAGCACCGCGCGATGCGACGGCGAGGACCGCACCAGCACCGCGTGCGCCTCCGCGGGCGCGCCGGCGAGCCCCGCGGCCCAGAGCAGCGCGGCGAGCGCGCCGACGCGCGCGCGCCGCGTCCAACGCGCCGGTCGGGGCGTCGGTGGGATCGTCGACCGGCTCATCGGAGCCTCATCGGGGGAGCCTCATCGGGCGGTCGGCGCCACGATGGTGAACACCACCGTGCCCTCGGTCACGTGGCCGTCCGCGGCCATGACCTTCCAGCGGACCTGGTACGCGCCGGGCTCGAGCGCGGGCATCGTGTACACGAGCGTGTCCGGCGGCGCGTCCGGCTCCTGCCGGAAGAGAGCGATGGACCGGCGGTGCGGTCCCACGAGCTGCACCGAGCAGAGCGGCTTCTCGAGCCGGCTGTTGAAGCGCAGGACGAGGCGCTTGGGAGCGACGACCGTCTCCTCGTGCCGGGGCTGGGACTCCAGGATGATGGCGTGGGCCAGGGCCGCCGAGGGAGCCACCGAGCATGCCCCGATGATACCCAGGATCGAGACGACCGCGAGTCGAAGGCTCATCGCGCGCCCGGGATGCGGACCGGCAGGACGACGGTGACGAGGAAGGGGAACCGCTCCTCGTGCCAGGCCACCAGGAACGAGCCGTCGGGAGCGAAGGCAATATCTGGCGCGTAGGCCTTGATGGCGCCGGAGAGGACGTGGATCGGGCTCAGGGTACGTCCGGCGTCGGCGGTGTAGCGCAGGAGGATGCGCCGCCGCACCGCGGTGGACTCCTCCCAGACCACGACGGCCCGGCCGGCCGGATCCACCGCCATGCGTGCGTTGTCCGGGATGGAGGTCGTTCCGGTGTGCAGGCGCCGCGGCGGTCCGAAACGGCGGCCGTCCTGCGACACCGCGAAGCGCAGGTCCGGCCGGATGTCGGAGCCCTCCGTGTACCAGCTCACGTACACGCGCCCCCTGGCGTCGAGGCCCACCGCGCCGCCGCGGTGCGGGCACGCGTTGATCTTCCAGTGATCGGCGCTCACGAGCGCCGGGTCGTTGAACGACCGGCCGCCGTCGCGGGAGAGCGTGAAGACCATGTCGCGCACGTTGCCGGGGAAGACCCGGCGCCAGGTGAGCGCCACCAGGTCACCCGGCCCGGTCGCCGCGTCCACCCGGCAGCAGACACAGGTGTCGTCGCCGACCTTGCGGGCGCCCTCGACCCGTCGACCCTGATCGACCACGCGGGCCACCCAGGTGGCCGGATCCGCGCGCCCCTCCCGACCGTCGATCCAGGTCACGAGCACGGTGCCGTCGGCCGCGACCGCCAGCCCATCGAACGAGTGCGAGATCGGCCGGTCCTCGTTCACGCGCAGCGGCTCCTCGAAGGTCTTGCCGCCGTCGAGCGAGCGGGAGAGCTGGAGATCGGAGGCGAACAGCGTGCCCTCGGGCTTGGCCTTGTCCGAGGACCAGGAGACGTAGACGGGGCCGCCCGGGGCCACCGCGAGTCGTGGCGGGTGATGGAGCGCCTCCACCGTGAGCCCGTCGGGATTCACCCGGACCGGAGCCGCGCCGTCACCGGGCCGCAGGAGGTAGAGCTGGTTGACGTGTCCTTCCTGGGCCGCCCACGCCACGACGGGCTGCCCATCGGGCAGGACGGCCACCGTCGCGCCGGAGAGGTGGAACTCGTGGCCGCGGCTCACATGCCGGTACTCCAGGCGCGGGCCGAGCGACAGGTCCGCGGCCTGGACGGGAGAGGCGATCAGGGTGAGGGTGAGGAGCGCGCCGAGCCGGGACGTGCTCATTTCCACCTCCAGGAGATACCGCCGTAGAACGAGCGGCCGTCGCCCGGGAAGAAGAAGCGCCGGGTCGCGTCGTCCACCGCCACCGCCGCGGCGTAGACCGTGTCGGCCAGGTTGCGGGCCTCGAAGAAGGCGCCGAGCCCGGTCGGCCTGTGCTCGAAGCCGGCGCGGAAGTTGGCGAGGGTATAGGCGTGGTTGCGGGCGTTGTTCTCGCTGTTGACGTAGTAGCCCTGCGGCACGACGTCGACGCCGGGGGCCATCCAGAACCCGGAGCGGTGATCGTAGCGGAGCTCGGCCTGGATGAAGTGGGCCGGGGCGCCCGGGAGCCGGTTGTTTCCGAAGTTCACGTCGTCCACGAACACGAAGCGCGACCAGGTATAGGCTCCCCGCGCGCGGAGCGAGTCACCGGTGCGGCCGGCCCCGAGTCGGGGCAGCACGTCCTTCGCGAGCAGCAGCTCGGCGCCCAGCTCCACGCCGGTGTGCCGCGAGCGGTCGATGTTGCGGTAGCGCGGGATCGTGAACGGGGCGCCCGGGAAGGGCTGGACGTTCACGTTCTGGATCTCGTCCCACAGCTCGATGTCGTAGAGGGAGAGATCCCAGGCGAGCCGCTCGCCCACGTTGCCGCGGGTGCCCACCTCGAACTGCCACGCCTTCTGGGCCGCGAGCTGGCCCAGGTTGCCGGCGAGCTGGCCGGGCGCGGTGATCTCGAGCAGCAGCGGCGGCTCGTAGGCGCGGCTCGCGTTGCCGAAGACCTGCACGGTGGGGGCCGGCCTCCAGACGAAGCCGGCGGTCGGCGAGGCGGAGGTGAAGTCGACCGCGTCGGACTGGTTGCCATCGGAGAGGAACCGGTCGCGAACTTCACGGGTCGAATACGCGAGGCGGCCGCCGAGCACCGCGGTGAAGGCGCGGGTCAGGTCGAGCTGGTTCTCCACGTAGCCGGCGATCGAGTTGGCGATGTTGAACTGGTCCTTCGTCTTGGCCCCGCGGTTTCCGGAGACGTTGGCGAAGTTGACGTCGATCTGGCGGGTGCCGAAGAACTGGAAGCCGGCCGTCAGGCGATTGGCGAGACCGAGGAGGGGCGCGCTCAGGACGTAGCGCAGCTCGGTCCCGTAGCTGTACGTGGTGTCGTCGATGACCGCGAACGAGAGCGGATGATCGAGATCCTGGTAGTTGAGCTGCGCGTACCACTCGAGCGCCTGGTGCTCGCCGAGCGGCGTCCGGACGGTGAGCGACCCGCGCGTGTAGTCGTAGTCGCGCCCCTCCTTGAACGGGGCGTTGACCGGGTTGCGCTGGCGCGGGTTCCGGTCCATCTCGGCCTGGGTCAGCGCGCCCGGCAGGTTCTCCTCGCTCCGGACGTATCCGAGATCGAGCCGGACGGTGGTGCCGCCGGGGAGCCGGTACCCGAGGCTCGCGTACGCGCGGCGACGGAGCTGCTCGCCGTGCTGACGAAAGCCGTCCAGCTCGGTGTCGCTCAGGCCCACGTAGAGGTCGAAGGGGCCGTGGACCTGCCCGGTCCCGAGGTAGTTCTTGAGGAAGCCAAAGGAGCCGGCCTCGCTGCGCGCCTCGATCGGGCCGGCGTCGTAGCCGGTCTTGGTGATGAAGTTGATCGCCCCGCCCAGGGTGTAGCCGCCGAAGCGCAGCGCGTTGGCGCCCTTGTAGATCTCGAGGCGCTTGGTGGTCAGCAGCTCGAGCGACTCGAAGTCGGCGAAGCCGTCCGCGTCGCCGTACGGGAAGCCGTCGATGAGCACGGTGACACCGCGCAGGTGGAAGTTGCTCCGCAGCCCCGAGCCGCGGATCGAGATCTGGCTCTCGTCGGCGGCGCCGAAGCGGGGCTGTACGAGCACCCCGGGCACGAAGTCGAGCGCGTCCTTGAGATTGGCCCCGCGCGATTCCTCGATCTTCTGCTGGCCGACCACCTCGGTGCCGCCGGGCACGCGCCGGAGCTCCTCGCGGGCCTCGTCCTCCGTGCGGGTGCGCTCGTCGGTACCGCGGCCGCTCTCAACGACGACTGCCGGCAGCGTGGGCGGCGCCGGCGACTGAGCCCGGACGGGGCCCGCCATGGCCAGCACGCCGGCCGCGAGGATGAGGAGGTGAAGCGTCACGGGTAGGTGCACGGGCGTGTTCTCCCTTGAGTTAGCGCAGCCGGAATTCCACCGGCAAGAGGACCCACATCGCGACCGGCTCGCTCCCGCGGCGGGCCGGCTCGAAGCGCCAGCGCCGGACCGCGTCCGCCGCGGCCTCGTCCAGATCGGGATGGCCGGCGGTCTTCTCGATGAGCACGTCGCCGATCCGCCCGTCCGACAGCACGTGGACGCGGAGCAGTGTCGTGCCCTGGATACCGAGCCGGCGCGGCGCGGCCGGATAGCTCGGACGGACTTGATATCCGCCCTGAGGCCGCGCGGAAGAGGTCACCCCTCCGGGCGCCGGGCTCGGGGCCGCCGCGGCGGTAGTTGCCGGCGAGCGCGCGGCGGCCGGAGCCGTTGCAGGCGCCGCGGTGGCGGCCGGCGGTGACGCGCTCGCCGAGAGCCCCGGGTCCGAGGTATCGGGCGCGGGTGCGACCGGGCTCTCGATCGGCGGCGTGGGGACGGCCGCGAGGGGAGCGGGCTCGGGAGCCGATGGCTCCTCGGCTCGGACCGCCGCGGGCGTCGCGTTCGCCCGGGGCGCGGCCGGCCGCTTCGGCGGTCGGATTGCCTCATGCGCCGGCGGGACGGCGGGGCGGGCCGCGTCGCTTCGGCGCTCCTCCAGCGCATCGAGCACCACGAGCTCCACGGGCAGCACCGGCGGGCGTGCCGACACGACCGCGGTGATCCACTGCTCGCCGAACAAGATCAGCGCTGTCGCCAGGCCCGCGTGGAGCAGGCACGACAGGATGATCGGCATACCGCGTGACAGCAGCGACTCGTTCACGGGACGGCAATCCTCGCTTACGCCAGGTTGAAGCACGGAATCGGGCGCCCGCGCGCACGGACTATACGAGCCCCGACGGGACGTACCGTCGACCGGCGCGAGCTGAGCGGGAGACTGGCTAGGCGGCGGGAGCGGGCGGGGCGCGGCCCTGGCTGGGGCCGATCAGGCGGAGCGGCGGCTCCGCGACCGGGGACTCCGGGGGCGGGCCGGCGGCGGCCAGGATGACCGAGGGCGCGACCGCGACGTCGTCCGTGACCGCGGCGAGATGCGCGGCCGCGGCGGCGATCGTGCACTCGCCCGACTGCTTGGCGCCGAGCCCGTGGTGCACCGAGTGCAGCGCGTTCTCGAAGGCGAAGACGCCGAGCAGCAGCACCAGCGCCACCACGAGCACACGCCGGGGCCGCCACCACACGGCGCCGGCGCCGAGCGCCAGGGCCAGCGGGAGATACCAGTGAAGGACAGGCGCGGAGAACGCGGGCGCGGAGAGCGCTGGCGGGGCCGGCGCGGCGTTCAGGACCGGGACGATCGAGTCGGCACCGGCGAGCGCCACCGAGGACGCGAGTGGGGCGGCCGGGGTGTGAGCCGCGGCCCGGCCGACCACGGCGAGCAGGGTCAGCGCCGCGAGAAGCAGCGGCCAGAGGACGACGCGGGAGTGCTCGCGCATACGCGACAAGGTAACCAGACAACCAGGCGGCGTCAAGCAAGGTTGCTCGGTGAATCGTTGCGCCCCCGGAGTGGCTGTGGGATCATAACGTCCCGTCATGAAAGTGCATTTCACGACCCTCGGCTGCCCCAAGAACCAGGTGGACTCCGAGCTGATGCTGGGCATGCTGACCGAGGCCGGCCACGAGATCACGGAGGCCGCGGAGGCGGCCGACTGCCTGGTCGTCAACACGTGCGCGTTCATCGACCGGGCCCGCGAGGAGTCGGTCAATACCATACTCGAGCTGGCTCAGCTCAAGGCGCGGGGGCGCGCGCGGGCGCTGATCGTCACCGGCTGCCTCACGCAGCGCTACGGCGGCGAGATCCGCTCCGAGATCCCCGAGGTGAACGCGATCCTCGGGACCAGCGAATTGCACCGCATCGTGGAGCTGGTGAACCAGGCCGACGGCCGCCAGAGCTGGGTGAGCCAGGCCCCGCCCGGCTACCTCTATAATGCGCAGACCCCGCGCCTGCTGACCGGGCGGGTGCCCTACGCCTATGTCAAGATCGCCGAGGGCTGCGACATGGGCTGTACCTTCTGCGCGATCCCGCAATTCCGCGGCGGGCACCGGAGCCGGGCCCTGGCCGACATCGTGACGGAGGTCAGCGCGCTCGCGCGGCGGGGCATCCAGGAGGCGATTCTCGTCTCCCAGGACACGCTGGCCTACGGGCGCGATCTGCCCGGCAACGGCGACATCGGCGACCTGCTGCTGGCTCTCTCCGACACCGGGATGCCGTGGATCCGGCCGATGTACCTGCACCCCGCCCACGTGACCGAGCGTCTCATCGAGAAGTGGCGCCGCGCGCGCGTATTGCCCTACCTCGACATGCCGGTGCAGCACGGCGACGATGGCATCCTGCGCGCGATGCACCGCGGGGTGACCGCCAAGCGCATGAAGGACGTGATCGCGCGGCTGCGCGAGGCGATTCCGGACGTCACGCTGCGCACCACCGTGCTGGTGGGCTTTCCCGGCGAGACGGACGCCGCGTTCGGCAACTTGCTCGGCTTCGTGGAAGACGTGGGCTTCGACCGGCTCGGCGTCTTCACCTACTCCGTCGAGGAGGGCACGCCGGCCGCCGCCATGCCCGATCAGGTCCCGGCCGAGGTGATGGCGGAGCGCGCGCAGCAGGTCCAGGACCTTCAAGATCGCCTGATCTGGCCGCGCCAGAAGGCGCTGTTCGGCACGCGGCAGACCGTGCTGGTGGACGGGCCGAGCCCCGATCCGGCGTTCCCATTCGAGGGCCGCACCGCGGGGCAGGCACCGGAGATCGACGGCGTGGTGCTGTTGCGGCGCGCGACGCTCACGCTGGGCCGCTTCGCCGAGGTGTCGGTCGTCGAGGTGGACGGCTACGAGCTCGTCGCGGAATAAGCCCCTCCGCCCGCTCGACCGCCTGGCCTTCGTCCTGGCCAGCGTCTTCGGCGCCGGGTACTCCCCGGTGGCGCCGGGCACCGTGGGCAGCCTCGTCACCGCGGTGGCCATCTGGCTCCTGCCGTTCAATCTAATGCGGATGGCGATCACGCTGGTCGCGGTGACCCTCGTCGGCCTCTGGGCGGGCTCGCGCGTCGAGCGCGGGCTCGGCCGCAAGGATCCCGGGCTGATCGTGATCGACGAGGTGGCCGGGATGCTGCTCTCGATGATCCTGCTGCCTCGGACCCTTCCGGTGCTGGTCACCGCGTTCCTGCTCTTCCGCCTCTTCGACATCTGGAAGCCCTTTCCCGCCCGCGAGAGTCAGGCTCTTACCGGCGGGATGGGGGTGATGGTGGACGATCTGATCGCGGGGCTCTACACCCTCGTCCTCGTCCTGGGCGCCCGGGCGCTGTTCGGGGTCCCCGCGTGAGGCGGTCGTGAGCCAGGCGTGGATCATCACGGTGGGAGGCGCCCAGCTCGGAGGCGCCGACGATGCGGCCGGCCTGCTGGTGGCCCGCACCCTGCTTGCGGAGGGCGTGCCGGTCGGCTCGCGGCAGATCGTGGACGAGGAGGAGACCGCGCTGGAGGAAGCGCTGCGTGGCGCGCTCGAGGCCGCCTCCCTCGTGGTGGTGCTCGCCCAGCCCGGAGGCTCCGGCGGCGAGACCGTGCGGCGCGCGCTCTCGCGCTTGACCGGCGCGCGCCTCGCGCTCAACGACAAGATGCTCGCCCTGCTCGAGGAGGACTTCGCCCGGCGCGGTCAGGCGATGCCCCGGCGGCTCGATCGCCTGGCGCTTCTGCCACAGGGCGCGGTGCTCTGGCCCGCGGCGGGCGAGCCCGCGTGGCTGCTCGAGACCAAGCGCGCGGCGGTGGTGGTGCTGCCTGCTGCGTCCGCCACCTTCGGCGCGCTCGTGGACACCCACCTGCGCCCGCTCGCGCGCCAGCGGTTCGGGACGGGGGAGAGCACGGTGCTCCGCACGTTGCACACCACCGGGCTCTCGCCCGCGGACGCCGAGGAGCGGCTCGGGCGCTGGCTCGGCGCCGAGGGGCCGGTGACCGTCTCGTCCGTCCCGGTGGACGGCGACGTCTGGGTCCGGCTCCGGGCGCGCGCCGCCTCCCGCGCCGCGGCGGAGGCGGCCCTGGCCCCGGTGGAGCGGCAGGTTCGCGAAGCGCTCGGGGAGGACTGCTGGGGCCATGACGAGGAGACGCTCGAGGTGGTGCTGGGCCGGCTCCTGCTGGCGCGGCGGCTCACCGTCTCGATGGCGGAGTCCTGCACCGGCGGGCTGGTGGGTCACCGGCTGACCAACATCGCGGGCTCGTCGCGCTACGTCGAGCGCGGCGTCGTGGTCTATTCGAACCAGGCCAAGGAAGACCTCCTCGGGGTGCCCGAGGAGCTCTTGCGGGCGCACGGCGCGGTGAGCGCGCCGGTGGCCGAGGCCATGGCGGCCGGGATCTGCCGGATCTCGGGCTCGGCGTGCGGCATCGCGGTGACCGGCATCGCGGGGCCCGACGGCGGCACCGCCACGAAGCCGGTGGGGACGGTGTTCGTCGCGGCGGCCGCCCCCGGAGGCGACGGCCCGCGCATCCAGGTGCGCCGCTTCCGCTTCCCCGGCGGGCGGGAGGCGGTGAAGTGGCAGTCCTCGCAGGCCGCCCTCGATCTGCTGCGACGCGCCCTGCTCACGCGGACGTGATCCGCTCGTTCGTGGCGATCCTGCTGCCGGAGCCCCTCCGGGAGAAGATCGCGCACCTCATCGAGCGGCTACGGGCCGGGTGCGGGGCGGTGGCCTGGGTGCCGTCCCAGAACCTCCACCTGACGCTGCAGTTCCTGGGCAACCAGAGCGAGGACCGTCTGGCCGAGGCCCTCGGCGCGCTCGAGGAGGCGGCGGGCCGGAGCGGCCCGGTCGACGTCACCCTTCACGGCGTCGGCGCCTTTCCCGGGCTCGAGCGGCCCCGCATCCTGTGGATCGGCCTCGCCCACGGGGCGCTCGAGACGCGCGCGCTGCAGGCCCGGGTGAGCGACGCGCTGGCCGCGCGTGGCTTCCCGCGCGAGGAGCGGGCGTGGCATCCGCACCTGACCATCGGGCGCGTCTTCGACGAGCGGCGGTGGCGCCGCGAGGCGGATCCCGCGGTGCGGAGCGCGCTCGCGCAGGTCGCCACCACGAGCTTCGGGACGCTGCGGATCACCGAGGTGGCGCTGATGCGCAGCGATCTCTCGCCGAAGGGCGCCCGCTACACGGTGCGGCACGCGGTCAGCCTCGGGCTGCCGGTCGAGGGGTGAGGTGAGCGGGGCGGTCAGCGCGGCAGGCTGCCCAGGCGGCGGCGGATGAGGCGGGCGAGACGCCGCGGCTCCTTGGCGCTGCCGGTCACGAAGATCACCTGTTGCGCCATCTCCGGCTGGGTCCGCTCGAGCTGCTGGTAGAAGCTGAGGCCGTCCGGATCCGGTTGTTGCAGGTCGGTCACCACGAGGTCGAACTTCCCGTGGCTCAGCCGGTCGAGGCCGGAACGGCCGGTCTCGACCATCTCGACCTGGTGGCCCTCCGCGACGAGGGCGTTGACCAGCCACTGACCGACCAGCGGATCGTCGTCGATGACGAGGATCCGCGCGTGAGCGGGCGGGCCCGCCTGCCGGCGGTGCAGCAGGCGCAGCCCGGCGCGCAGCTTCCGGTAGACGTCGAGGGCCCGGCCGGAGCGGCTGTCGCGGATCTCGGCGAGCGCGCGCTCCGCGGTCTCCGCCTTCGCCCGGAGGGTGGCCACCTCCTCGATCAGCTCGGCGAGCGCGCCGTACTGGCGCACCGCGGCCGAGCGGGCGGAGCCGGGCTGGCGTGGGGCGTGGGGCCGCACGTCCTCGTAGAGGGCGACGTACTGGCGCGCCATCTCGCGCACGTCGTGCTCGCGCTCGATCATCGGATAGATACCCTGGGCGGTCGCGGGGTCGTAGGCGCTGATCTCGCCGGCCAGCTCGGCGTCGGTGTATTGTCGCCGGTGGGTCCGGCCCGAGAAGTTCCGCTCGCGCAGGAGCGCGAACCGGTCCGGTGTGACGAGCCCGTCCGCGCCGTTGTAGTCGTAGACCACCACCACGCGCTGGCAGGCCATCGCCTCGATCGCGCTGCGGCCCAGGCCGAAGACGAGGTCGGCCCGGTTGATCTCGTCCTCGATCGCCCATAGCGCGCGGGTCGCGCCCGCCTCGCTCACGGTGATGCCGAGCCGATGGCAGACGCGCCGTACCTTCTCGCGCTGCGCCTCCGGCATGTAGTTCGACAGCACGAGGGCCCGGCGCGGGCGCGCCGCGATGAGGGTACGGCTCCGGAACCGCTCCAAGTCCACCCCGTTGCGGACGACCTCGATCTCGCGCCGGCCCACGCCGTGGTGGACCAGATGGTCCCGCACTTCCTCGCTCACCGCGACGTAGCGGGTGATGTTGAGGCCGGTCCGCATGGGTTGCTCCTGCCAGGGCAGCACCCCGTGGCAGGCGAAGATCATGGGCCGATCGGGATAGCGGGCGAAGGCGAGCAGGGATTCGTAGCGGTGGTGGGCGTGGACGACGTCGACGTCGTCGGGCGCGGTGGTCAGGTCGTCGGTGACCGTGACGCCGGCGGAGGCCAGGCGCTCGGCCACCGCGCCCAGTCGGGGGCTGAAGCAGATGATCTCGTGGCCCATGCGCTGGAGCTGCGTGGCCAGCGCATACGTGAACGTCTCGGTGCCGGCGTAGCTGTCGAGCGCATGGTTCGTGACGAGGATTCTCATTGGTCGGGTGGGAGTCCCGGGAATCCGAGCAACGTGCGTGCCATCGAGAACGTGGGCGAAAGACCCGGTCGGGGCGCCGACGCGCCCGGTGGCTCCGGCCCGGTGTGACCGGGGCGCGCGGGAGGGGCGTCAGCCGCGTCACTCGCGTGACGACCGGGCGCGTGACGAGCTGTCGCGTGACGAGCGGGCGGCGGGCGGCGTATCGAACTCCGGACATTGACAGCCCGCGCGCGCCGACTCACACTCGCAATCGACGAATGAACCGATGGACGCGTTGACCTCGCGGCAGCGTTGACAGCGATCGCGAGGCGCCCGTATCATGGAAAAACTTGTTGAACCATCGAGCGGTTTCGTCGTTCCTTCCCCGGGCCCGCCAGGGCCCTTCCACCCGTAGCCGAGGAGATCAGCATGGCTGACGTCAAGAGCGACCGCCGCCAGGCTCTGGACCTGGCAATTGCCTCGATCGACCGCCAATTCGGCAAGGGCGCCATCATGCGTCTGGGCCAGGGTGGCGTGATGGACGAGATCTCGGTCATTCCCACCGGCGCGCTCCAGCTCGACGTGGCGCTGGGCATCGGGGGTATCCCTCGCGGCCGGGTCACCGAGATCTACGGCCCGGAGTCCTCCGGCAAGACCACGCTCGCGCTGCACATCATCGCGGAGGCGCAGAACCTGGGAGGCACCGCCGCGTTCATCGACGCCGAGCACGCGCTCGATCCCAAGTACGCCAAGAACCTCGGGGTGAACACCGACGAGCTCCTGATCTCGCAGCCCGACACGGGCGAGCAGGCGCTCGAGATCGCCGAGACCCTGGTGCGCTCCAACGCGGTGGACGTCATCGTGATCGACTCGGTGGCCGCCCTGGTGCCGCGCGCGGAGCTGGACGGCGACATGGGCGACTCGCTGCCGGGCCTGCAGGCCCGGCTCATGTCGCAGGCGCTCCGCAAGCTCACCGCGGCGATCTCGCGCTCCGGGGGGGCGGTGATCTTCATCAACCAGATCCGGGAGAAGATCGGCGTGATGTTCGGCTCGCCGGAGACCACCACCGGCGGCCGGGCGCTCAAGTTCTACTCCTCCATTCGCCTCGACATCCGCCGGCAGGACACCATCAAGAACGGCACCGAGGCGGTGGGGGTCCGCACCAAGGTCAAGGTCGTGAAGAACAAGCTTTCTCCCCCCTTCCGGGAAGCCGAGTTCGACGTCATCTACGGGGAGGGGGTCTCCAAGGAGGGGTCGGTTCTGGACCTGGCCGCCGACCACAATGTTGTCGAAAAATCCGGTACTTGGTACACCTATAAGAGTGAGCGGATCGGGCAGGGACGGGAGAACGCCAAGCGGTACCTGAAGGACAATCCCAAGGTCTTGGCCGACCTGGAGACGAAAGTCCGCAGCGCGCTGGGCCTCAAGCCGGTCGGCGGAACACCGCAGCCGACGGCTCCGGAGAAGGCGGCCAAGTAGGAGAGCGAGCCACGATGGAACTCCAGCAGCTGCTGGCGGAGACCGCGCAGCGGAAAGCCTCGGACCTGCACCTGAAGCCGGGGTCGAAGCCCATCCTCCGGATCCATGGTCATCTCGAGGTGCAGGACGACCTCCCGCTGGTGACCCGTGAGTTCATCGATCAGACGGCCCAGGCCGTGCTCGG
>Ga0210384_10004244_pt1 | contig 16085 bp, 12 predicted proteins | sample IncBWH2MmetaG_FD_160574 | JGI IMG/M metagenome (GOLD analysis project Ga0210384, IMG submission 160574) | Forest soil microbial communities from Barre Woods Harvard Forest LTER site, Petersham, Massachusetts, United States - Inc-BW-H-2-M | ecosystem: Environmental > Terrestrial > Soil >...
GCCGCCAAGTCCGCCCGCATCACGCCGTAACCCATCCGCCATCCCGTCATCGCGTAGGTTTTCGAGAACCCATCGAGCAGGATGGTCCGCTCCTGCATCCCCGGCACCGACATGATCGAGAAATGCTCGCCTCCATCAAACAGCAGCCGGCTGTAAATTTCATCCGACAGGACCATGATGTTGCGGTCGCCAATCACCTTGGCGATCTGCTCGATGTCCGACCTCCCCAGCACCCCACCAGTAGGATTCTGTGGTGAATTGATAATGATCAGCTTCGTCCGCTCGCTGATCAGCGACTCGAGTTCCTTCACATCCAGTGAGAAGTCGCGCTCCTCGCGCAGCGCAATCGGCACGGCCCGGCCGCCCACGTAATGGATCATCGATTCATAGATTGGGAAGCCGGGGTTCGGATAAATGACTTCATCCCCCTCATCGATTAACGACAAAATCGTAAAGAAAATAATGGGCTTCCCGCCTGGGACAACCACGACTTCATCACTACTGACCTTCACCCCCCGCGTCCGGCTCACATACTCCGCCAGCGCCTGCCGCAACTCAGGGAGCCCCGCCGATGGCCCATAATGTGTCCATCCTTCATGTAGCGCTCCCACCGCCGCCTCAACCACGTTCGCCGGAGTATCGAAATCCGGCTCCCCGATCTCCAGGTGAATGATGTTCCGTCCTTGCCGTTCCAGCGCCCGAGCTTTATTCAGAACTTCAAAGGCAGTCTCGGTTCCGAGCCGCGACATCCGCCGGGCAAGCTGCAACTCGTAAGGTGTTTGAGTGGCTTTCGACATAGGCAGGAACTCCTCAGGACGCAAACGGGTTATTATACCCCCGCGCGCCGAACGCTCACCGTGACCCACTTGGAGCACCAAGGGTAGGAAACATGGACAATTTAGCCCAACTCAAAGCGGCACAAAAGGAAGGCTGGAAGCATTTCGCCCCTCTGGAAACCGTCACCACCCCGTCCGCGGCGCGCCTCGTGCACTTCGCAGGAATCTCTCCCGGCGCGCGAGTCCTCGACGTCGGCTGCGGTACCGGCGTGGTCGCCATCACCGCTGCCCGTCTTCGCGCCCGCGTCGATGCCATCGACCTTACGCCCCAACTTCTCGAGCGCGCCCGCGAAAACGCGCGCATCGCGAAGGTCGACATCGAATTCCTCGAAGCTGACGCCGAAGACCTTCCCTTCCGCGACGGCGAGTTCGACATCGTCGTCAGCCAGTTCGCGCACATGTTCACTCCCCGTCCCGAAGTCGCAATCGCGCAGATGCTTCGCGTGCTTCGTCCCGGAGGAACCATCGCCTTCTCCACATGGCCGCCGGAGCTTCTCGTTGGGCGCACCATGCAGCTCGCATCCCGTTACATGCCGCCCCCGCCTCCCGGGATTCCATCACCCATGCTCTGGGGCGATCCACAAATCGTCACCCAGCGCTTAGGAGGCGCAGTCGCCGATATCGTTTTTGACCGCGACAGCATCCTGGTCCCGGCGCTCACCCCGCAGCACTTTCGGATGGTGATCGAACGCTCCGCCGGCCCGATCATCAAAATGATTGAGACGCTAGCCGTCTCCCAGCCCGAGCGCCTCGAATCTTACCGCACTGAATTCGACGTGATCGTGTCCCAGTACATGCGCGACAATTTGATTTGTCAGGGCTACCTGTTGACGCGTGCCCGCAAAGTTTGAATCGACTCTGAATGCGTAAGTGGAGAGACTGATGAGCTCGTATCTCGACGAACTCTATGCCCATCAGGAGTGGGCCGATGCCGAACACTGGCGCGCCTTCGAGGCGCATCCACCGGCGCTCGAAGACAAGGCCATCCGTGAACGCCTGCACCACATCCATCTGGTACAGCACGCATTTCTCTGGATCACCGGGCCGCGCTCTGAGCCATTCGCCAACCGCAAGTTGGAAGACTTTCCGAGCATCTCCGATTTAAAGAACTACGCACAAGAAGGCCTGCAGCATTTGAATCAGTTCGTAAAGTCCCTGGACCCCACGCACGCTGAGCAGATCATCGAAATCCCGTGGTTCCGCCCGCCCGCAAAGATTTCCATCCGCCAGGCCCTCACCCAGGCCGCCATGCACAGCCACTATCACCGCGGACAGAACGCCACCCGCCTGCGGGAACTAGGGGGTGCCCCACCGATGACAGATTTCATCGCGTGGTTGCACAAAGGGCAGCCGCCCACCCAATGGGATTAAAAGGGTTTCCCCTGTGAAACTCTGCGCCCTCTGTGGTGGAGTTTTTTAAGAGGTGAGTTACTCAGACACGCTGTGCTCTTCGTTCTGCGAGCGCAATACGCGATCCACTGAATAGGGCGCTCTCCGGCTCGGCTCGTGATAATGCCGCACCTGCATCTCGCCCAGCAGCCCGATCGCCAGCAGATTCAGCCCGCCCAGAAGAAGCCCCATCGCCGCCATCATCAGCGGCCCGTGCGAGGCCATAATCGGCACATGCCGCAGGAACTTCTCCACCCCCAGCCACAGCACGATCGCGCTGCCGCCAAAGATGCTCATCATCCCGAAAGTGCCGAAGAAGTGCAGCGGCCGCGACAGATACTTCAGCAGAAACCGGATCGTCAGCAGATCAAAGAACACGCGGAACGTCCGCGTGATCCCGTAATGGGATGCGCCCCGCTCACGGTTTACATTCTTGATCGGCACTTCGCAAATTGTCGCGCCGTGCCACGACGCCAGCGCCGGAATGAACCGGTGCAGTTCGCCGTACAGCGGCACCTGCTCCAGAATGTCGCGCCGGTACGCCTTAAAGGTCGTTCCGAAATCGTGGATATCGACGCCGCTAATCTTCGCCATCATCCAGTTGGCGATGCGCGACGGAATCCGCCGCATCCAGAAATTGTCGACGCGATTCTTGCGCCACCCGCTGACAATGTCGTATCCCGCGGCAACCTTCTCCAGGAACATCGGAATGTCGCTGGGATCATGCTGCAGATCACCATCCATGGCGATGATGTACTCGCCCCGTGCATGATCGAACCCCGCCGCCAGCCCCGCGGTCTGCCCAAAGTTCCGCCGCAGCTTGACCACCGTGACCCGGCTATCCACCGCCGCGATTTCGCGCAGCATGGCGAACGTGTGATCGCTCGAGCCGTCGTCGACCAGAACGATCTCGAAGCTCTCGCCATGGGCTTCCATGACGACTTTTAGCTGGTCATAGAGGTCGGTGACATTCTCTTCCTCGTTATGTAGAGGGACAACGATCGAGTATTTGGGCACGGTCTATTGATTATAAACGAGCCTTCGAATTTCGCGTGTCAACGTTTAGTAAAGAGTAACGCCGAGGGTGCCCCACCTTTGTCTCCGCGCCCTTTGTGGAGACAGGGTGGGAATTTTGACTTCCCTTCCATCGTCTAGAAACTCAAAAGCCCCACCCTGTCCCAGCAAAAAGCGCAGGGGCAAAGATGGGGCACCCAGCACCGTTGAACTTAGTTCGAATCGTCGCGCCGCTTCAGCGTCGGACGGTCATCATCATCCTTCTTCCCGTCCTCGGACTTGTCGCTCGGATTCGAAGTCCTCCGCAAGCTCGGCTTCGACGAATCTTTCTCGTCGAGCAGCTTGTGCTTATTCTCAATCGCCGCCAGTCGCGACTTCACCTCGTCAAACTCCGAGGTCGTCACGACGTACTGCTGCTTCGCCGGAAGAATTTTCCGGATCTCATCCTGCGATTTCTGAATGCGATCGGCGCTCTGCGGATGCGTATCGAAGGCCTTGGCCAACGTTCCCGGCTTCTTCTTCTCCATCGCCTGCACTTTTTCGAAGAACGATACAAATGCCGACGGATCGTATCCCGCCCGGTACATGTACTCGATGCCCAGATAGTCCGCCTCGGCCTCGAACCCGCGCGAGAACTTCAGAATGCCGAACATTCCGGCGATTCCCGCAGCTTCGTAGCCCGCATATCCAATCCCGCCACCGACGAAAATGAGTGGGATCGACGCCAACTGCATCAGGTTGGACCGGCTGATTTCGCGGGCCGCATGGCAGGCTGCAACGTGCGCGATCTCATGCGCCATCACGCCCGCCACTTCCGCTTCCTCGTCGGCCGCCAGGATCAACCCCGAGTTCACATAAAAGAACCCGCCGGGCAGCGCCATCGCGTTGACCACGTCGGAATCGATAACTTTGATCGTGAACGGAACCTGCGCGTCGGAATTGCGCACCAGGTTCTGCCCGATCCGGTTGACGTACTCCGTCACCACCGGATCGTTGACCATCTTCACCTGCGACTCAACCTGCTGGGCGAACGAGCGGCCCATGGCCACCTGTTTCTCGACGCTGTACCAGTTGCCCACGCCGCGTCCGCAGCCTACGTTGCGGTTGCCCACCGCATCGACGTCGGTCTTGCCGCCGTCGTGCTTGATCTGGCTGTCTTCTTGCACAGGCAGCGCCGCTGGGGCCTTCTTGGGAGCGTTCTGAATGTCGCTCGCCTTCGGCTGTCCGTCATCCGGGTCGGTCGTCGGAGGTGCCTTTTGCGGCGATTGGCTCGGCGGATTCTGGGTTTGCGGAGTTTGCGTTTGCGGAGTCTGGGTCCCAGGTTGATTTTGCGGATCCTGTCCCGGCGTCTGCGCCACCATCCACGGTGCTGCGCCAAACGCCAATGCCAGCGCGCCTGCCAGCCATCTCAGCTTCATAGGAGTACTCCTTAAGCCTGATTATACGCCCGGTCCAGGGACACCAAGCCCCAAATCATAAGCTGTAACTTAGACGCTCCCAGTCACTTCCGGGGTTATCCGCTCCATATCGATCTTGGATGTTTCGGGCCGTCCCCACCCGTGTGGGCATGGACACATTCGTCCGTCCCGCGAAGGCGAAGCCCAGCGGAACCTCCTAGTCTGCGGCCCTTTACCATCTAGCAGATCGATGGAGTCTCGCCCTTAAGCCAAGGAATAACCGGACCGTTCCGCCGCCTAAGACACCCGCCCCAACACCACCGGCATAGCTGGATCCCCCCGCTCAAAAGCCACAATCACCGTCGCCCCAACCTGAATCTTAGGACTCGTCATCGTGACCAGCGCCCAGGCCTGCCTACCTTCCACACTGACCTTCACCCGCCCAGAGACCTGAGGATCGCTGTTATCCAAAACCACTCCTCGGTACACGCCGAACAATACCATTCGCCTCTCCTTGGTGCACGCTTGTAACTCCAGGCGCCTGCTGGTTGCCGCTGCAAGCAGATCATGCCCCGCCACCCTAGCACTGGAACGCGTACGACTCAAGGTCGGCCATTCCTTCGAGGGGTGAAAGGCTTCAACCACGAAGGCCACGAACGTGCACGAAGGAAAGTCTTGGGCTCAGACCCTCGTGGTCCTTCGTGTCCTTTGTGGTTGCTGAATTTGGAACGAAACTACGCCTGTTCTTTGAGTTTGAGCTTCGACTTATTTTCTTCCATGAACGCCTTGATGTCGTTCGCGGCGCCTAGCAGGCGGTTCCACTGCTCGTAGTACAACGTCACCGGAAAACGGCCCAGGCCGTACACACTGACGCCACCCTTCTCTCCGACCTTGAAAATCAGGTCGCCGCTGCGTTTCTTGGTCTCGACTTCCTTTTCCAGTTGAGCCAGTTTTGCTTTGAGTTCGTCGTAACTCGGTTCTGCCATGTCGCCTCTCTTTAAGGGATATGAAGTCTGATGGATGGCGATCGGCCAATCGCACCCCTGCCTATAGTAACTTGTCTAAAGTTGCCGTGTTGCGGATAACCGTTATAAGCTCTAAGCAATCTAATCCCAAAGCGGGAAACCTATGCGTGTCTGGGTACGATGGTCGGCTTGGCTCTGCCTGTCCCTGATGCTGTGGACAGTGGCGGCGGAGTCGACGCACCACCACCCGAACCGGACAGAGTCCACTTCCTGCTCGATCTGCGTGGCGGCGCACAGCGCCAGTCCGGCAGCCCTTTCCGGCCATGCCGCTCCGGTGTTCGCGGAGGTCGGCTTGCTGCAAGAAGAACTTGTTCTTGCGAATACCAGGCTTGATTTTTCCGACGCCGGAATTCGCGGCCCTCCTGCGGTTGTCTAGGGAATCAATCCATCTGTCATAAAGTTCGACGCATACGCTCGAACTCATTCCCTATTCGCCGTTCCACCAGGAGGAAATCATGTTGAGAAGTCGACGGGTGTATGCCGCCGTGCTGGCGGGCGCACTTTGGCATGCGGCTACTATGGCCGGAGCGCAGTCCGCTGGAAATTCCGGCTCGATTCATGGGGCGATTACCGATCCAACCGGCGCTGTCGTGCCCAATGCGACGGTCCAGATTCGTAACCCAGTCAGTGGGTTTGAGCGCTCTACCACCACCAACGATTCCGGCACGTTCGAGTTTTCGAATATTCCCTTCAACCCGTATCACCTGTCGGTAACCGCGGCGGGATTTGCCACTTATGCGAAAGACGTGGAAATGCGCTCGGCCGTCCCGGTGAACCTTCCCATTACCTTGCAGGTCCAAGGATCGACTACGCAGGTCATGGTGGAAGGAGGGGGTGACCTGATCGAGAACGACCCTACATTTCACACAGATGTGGATAAGAGTTTGTTCGATAAGCTTCCCCTGGAAAGCTCCACCTCGCAGATCAGCTCGCTGGTGACGCTGTCCACCCCAGGGATTTCGGCGGACTCGAACGGCTTGTTTCATGGACTGGGGGACCACGCCGAAAATTCCTTTGTGGTGGACAATCAGCCCATCACCGACCAGCAGAGCAAGGTCTTTTCCAATCAGATTCCGCTGGATTCTGTTGAGTCTCTGGAAGTGGTTTCTGGCGCGCCGCCGGCCGAATACGGTGACAAGACCAGCGTGGTAATCAACGTGACGACGCGGTCCGGTCAGGGCGTGACCACTCCTCACGGGAGTCTTACAACATCCTATGGATCGTTTGGAACTTCAAACGCCGCCTTCGATATCGCCTACGGCGGCAAGAACTGGGGAAACTTCTTCCTCGCCAGTGGATTGAATACCGGCCGCTTCCTGGACCCGCCGGAGTTCGCGGTGATTCATGACAAGGGAAACGAAGAGAATTTGTTTGACCGCGTCGACTATCAGCTTTCGTCGGCCGATTCGATTCATTTGAATGTCGGCTACACGCGGTCGTGGTTTCAGACGCCGAACTCTTTCGACGCGCAGAATGCCACCGCATGGAACGGCGTGACGGTCGACAATTCCGGGCTTGGTCCAGATGGCAAAGTAGTGGGTGCTGCCGACCAGCGCTCGCAGATCAAAACGTTCAACATTGCTCCTTCGTGGATCCGGGTGTTGAGCCCCTCGTCCATCGTGAATGTCGGCGCGTTCGTGCGCCGCGATCACTATGACTACTATCCGAGCGGCAATCCGTTCGCAGACTTGTCGCCGGACCTGCAATCTGAAACGGCTGGGCAGGATCGAACTCTGACCAATGCCGGCCTGCGTGCGAGCGTTTCGTATGTGAAAGGTATTCATAACGTGAAAGCTGGAGCCGTGTACCAGCAGACGTTTCTCACCGAGAACGACAGCCTGGGAATCGTAGACCCCACGTTCCTTCCTTCGCTGACCGATGCAAACGGGAATCCCTGCTACAACGCGGTCACTGGCACGGGGGTCGGCGCCCCTTGTTCCAATCTGCTTCCGTACGATCTGACGCGGGGTGGCAGCGTGTATGGTTTTCATGGACACACCGATGTCAAAGAGCTGTCGATATACGCGCAGGACGCGATTACCAAGGGAAACTGGTCTCTGAACCTCGGGCTGCGCGGGGACTTCTACAATGGCCTGGTTACGCATCGGGAAGCCGAGCCGCGGGTTGGGGTGGCGTACAAGATCAAAGGGAGCAACACGGTTCTTCGCACCTCGTATGCGCGCGTTCTGGAGACGCCTTTCAACGAAAATCTTGTGCTTGCCAGTTCCGGCTGCGCAAACGCAGTCTTGAATCCGCTGCTGGGGTGCGCAGCGGCGGGCCTGAATCCGCTAAGTCCCGGTTGGCGAAATGAGTTCCACGCCGGCATTCAGCAAGCCGTGGGAAAGTACCTGGTATTTTCGGGTGAATACATATGGAAGTACACGCATAACGCGTACGACTTCAGCATCCTTGGCGCCACGCCGATCACATTCCCCATCGAGTGGCACAATTCGAAGATTCCCGGTTTTGCGGGACGTGTGAGCGTGCCGGATTTCCACGGCTTTTCGGCGCTGGTAGTTTTCTCGAGCGTGTCGGCGCGCTTCTTTCTGCCGCAGTTGGGAGGAGCGGGCGCCGTACCGTCCGCACCCGGTGGCGTGTTCCGCATTGATCACGATGAGAAGTTCAACCAGACTACTCACCTGCAATATCAGCCCTGGAAACGCGGGCCATGGGTCGGATTCAACTGGCGGTATGACAGCGGGCTGGTCGCCGGGTCAGTGCCGTTTGCGGCATCGAGCGATCCCGCGAATCCCAACTTCCAAGTCAACCTGAGCGGACTTACGGCAGATCAGCAATTTCAGGCAGGACTGATATGCAATGGACAGCGCGCCACCCCAACAGCTCCGCTGCCCGCGACTTGTCCGGGGTCTCAATTCTCGTCGAACCTGGTGAGCATTCCTGCGCCGGGAACGGAGAACGACGACAAGAATCCTCCCCGAATTGCTCCACGGCATGTGTTTGACCTGGCAGTCGGGCATGACAATTTGTTCCACGGCGAAAAGTACAAAGTGAGCTTGCAGGTAACGGCCATCAACTTCATGAATACTTACGCGCTTTACAATTTTCTTTCCACCTTCAGCGGTACGCATTACGTTACTCCAAGAGCTGTGACGGCGGAGATCGGCTTCCACTTCTAGCGCGAAAGGAAGCCTCCGGTGCGGAGCGGAGGCGTGGCGACGGATCGATGAACATTCGAATTGTTGGGCAGAGCTTCTCCAGATATTACTGTTGGAGTCGTACACAGTGAAGAAGGTGGTATTGCAAAAAAAGCAGTACTTATTTGTATGTCACTGTGGGGCAACCGACAGCCCTGAAGGGCCGTGCCGTGCAGAATCCGACCGGGAGCCGTGCATTTGCGAACTAGAAATACGCGTTTCGCAAATCGTGAATCCTGTCAATTACAATACGTCCTTTAGCCGCTGCGCTTTGATCTCGACCCTTATGCGCTCCAGGCAACTTCGAGTGTTCGCCCCGGTAGCGCTGTTTTTTCTCGTATTCGTGGGGGGGTGCAGTGGGCAAAACACAGCGCTGATCAGCCTCGATCAGGCCATCGATCTCGCGCTGGCGCACAACCATTCCATCAAAGCCACGCGCACTCAGATTCTTCAAAACCAGGCCCAGGAGATCACCGCGAACCTGCGCCCCAATCCAAGTCTTGGCGCCGATACCCAGTTCGTCCCATTCTTCAGTCCGCAGGATTTTTCCGGGGACAATCTCAACACCGTTCAGCAGTTCGACGTTGGAATCAGCTACCTCTTCGAACGGGGTCACAAACGGCAACGGCGGCTGCAGGCTGCTCGCGATCAGACCGCTGTAACGCGTGCGCAGGTCACCGACGCTGAACGAACCTTGGCGTTGAACGTTGGCCAGCAATTTGTCAGCGTGTTACTGGCGGAGTCCACTCTTCAATTCGCGCAGGAAGATCTAAAGGATTTCCAACAAACGGTGGACATCAGCGAGGCACAGCTCAAGGCGGGCTACATCGGTGAAGGCGACTATCTGAAGATCAAGCTGCAGCTTCTGCAATTTCAGACCGATGTGTCCTCTGCCCGGTTGGCGAAGGTGCAGGCGCTGGTGGGACTGCGTGAGTTCCTGGGCTATGACGCGGTGCCGGCAAATTTCGATGTCATTGGTGATCTGGCCTATCAACCTCTCAAGGTGGCCCTGGAAGATCTTCAGACGAAGGCGCTGCGCGAGCGCCCCGACTTTCGGGCCGCGGCATTGGGCGTAACCGCCGCGCGGAGCCAGATCTTGCTAGCCAAAGCAAACGCCAAAGTCGATGTAACCGGCACTTATGATTTCACCCACGTCTCCGGCGAGAACACCGCTTCCATTTTCGCCAATTTTGAGTTGCCCATCTTCAATCGCAACCAAGGCGAAATCGCGCGCACCGGTTACGCGCTCACCCAGGCCCAGGAACAGCAGCAGGCGGCGAGTGATACAGTTCTCTCCGACGTTGCCAACGCCTACGAGGCGGTCAAGAGCAACGACGAGGTGGTTGAACTCTATACCTCTGGTTACCTCAAGCAGGCGCAGGATTCGCGCGAAATCAGCGCGTATGCCTACAAACGTGGCGCCGCCAGCCTGCTGGATTTTCTCGATGCCGAGCGCAGCTACCGGTCGGTTCAACTGGCCTATCGCCAGGCCCTGTCCTCTTATATGAATGCTCTGGAGCAGCTGAAAGCAGCGGTCGGAACGAGGAACCTGCCATGAACATCGTCAGAGGCCGGAAAACGCAAACGGCAGTGCTGGCCAGCATGGTTCTTATGATCCTGTCGCTTTCCTCGTGCGACGGGTCGAAGTCTAATGCCGCAGCCCACTCTCGCGGCGCGAACAATTCAGACGCTGCGGAACTGTTCACCATTCCGCAAGACCAGATGTCGCACGTTCAGGTGCTGACGGTGCAGCCCACGACGCTGAATCGATCGCTGCGTCTGACGGGGGCCGTGGCTTTCAACGGTTTTCGCACGACGCCGGTCATCACCCAAGTGAGCGGGCCGGTCAGCCGGGTCGTGGTCGCTCCCGGGCAGAAAGTCGCGCAGGGCACGCCGATGTTGTACGTGGCGAGTCCGGACTACTCGCAACTGCGCACTAACTATTTGAAGGCCAAGGACGCTTATGCCCTGGCGGAAAAGGCGTACGCCCGCGCCCAGGACTTGTATCAGCATCAGGCGATTGCCGAGCAGAATCTGGAGCAGGCACATTCGGCCGAGGTGCAAGCCGGCGGCGACCTGGTGGCTGCTCAGGCGGCTCTGAAGGTCATGGGGGTCAGCGATCCGGACGCCTTGGTGCAGGCTCCGCCTTCGTTCGAAGTGCCGGTAAAAGCGCCCATTGCGGGTGTCGTAGTCGAGCAGGACGTTGCCGCGGGGCAGCTGCTTCAAACCGGCGCGACGCAGTGTTTCATGGTCTCCGACGTCAGCACCGTGTGGGTCTTAGTGAATATCTATCAGAAGGACCTGCCCTACGTGCGAGTAGGAGATCAGGTCGCGATCCAAACCGATACCTATCCCGAGACTTTCCATGGGCGGATCGCCTATGTGGCAGCGTCCCTGGATCCGGCCACGCGCACGCTGCAGGCGCGCATCGAAACGAACAATCCTGGCGAAAAACTGAAGAAAGATATGTACGTGGTGGCCACGGTAAGCGCGGGCACTATTTCCAACGCGATCGCGCTCCCGGATTCAGCGGTCCTGCGCGACAACGAAAACCAGCCGTTTGTTTACGCAGCGGCATCTGCGAACCGGTTTGGCAGACGCTCGGTGACACTTGGAGACAGTATGAACGGGCAGACGCAGATTACCAGCGGATTGAACGCTGGAGACCGCGTTATCGGAAACGGCAGCTTGTTCCTGCAGTTTGCGAACTCGTTGCAACGCTAGCCGTGATCGGACCACTCTTGAAAAACGCTTTCAAAACTCTGGTGAAAATCGCATCCAGCAGGACTGAATGATCCACCGAATCGTCCAAGCGGCACTGCGGCAAAGATTCCTGGTGCTGATGCTGACTGGCTTCATCACGGTCGGCGGAATCCTTTCCTTCCAGCGTATGCCGGTGGACGCGTATCCGGACCTGTCGCCTCCGCAGGTCGAAATCATCACCCAGTGGCCCGACCATGCCGCGGAAGAAGTCGAGCGGTTGGTCACACTGCCCTTGGAGCTCCAGATGAACGGCGTCCCGCACATGATGGTGATGCGGTCGATCTCGCTCTACGGGCTGTCGGATCTCCGCCTGACCTTCGAGGAGGACACCAATGACTATTTTGCGCGACAGATTGTTTTTGAACGGCTCGCTCAAGCCACGCTGCCGACGGGCGTAACTCCGAGCATGGCGCCCCTGTTCAGCCCGAGCGGCCTGGTGTATCGCTACGTGCTGGAGAGTCCCGACCGCAGCCCCCAGGAACTGAAGACGATTGAAGACTGGGTGATTGAGCGGGGTTATCGCTCAGTTCACGGTGTAGCTGACGATTCCGGCTTCGGCGGAACCGTGATGCAGTACCAGGTGCTGCTCGATCCGGCGCGCATCTATGGCTATCACCTCACCATTCCTCAGGTGACAACTGCCTTGGCGGCCAACAACGCGAATGCGGGCGGGGGATTCTATTCGCAGGGTGGGCAGTTCTACTACGTGCGCGGCATCGGGTTGGTGCGGAATACAGACGACATCGGCAACATCGTGGTTGGGGCCAACAAGGGTGTGCCCATCCGAGTGCGGGATGTGGGAGACGTGACGATCGGGCATGCGCCACGCCTCGGCGAATTCGGCTTCCAGAAGAATGACGATGCCGTTGAGGGCGTGATTCTCATGCTCCGTGGGGAGCAGACGCAGAACGTCCTCAAGGGAGTGGAAGCCAAAACTGAGGAACTGAACCGCCAGGTCCTGCCGCCCGACGTCAAGATTCATCCTTACTACGACCGCAGTGAATTAGTCGACCTGACGACAGACACGGTAGAGGCGAACCTGCTTCGCGGCATGGTCCTGGTCCTGATCGTCCTCATTTTCTTCCTGGTCAGCTTTCGTGCTGCGGTCATTGTTGCCCTCACCATACCGCTGTCGCTTCTGTTTGCCTTCATCGTGCTGCATGCGCACGACGTTGCCGCAAACCTGCTTTCCATCGGCGCGATTGATTTTGGCATCGTCATCGATGGGACGGTGGTGATGATCGAAAACATCTATCGCGAGCTCGCGCTGCGGGAGGGACAAGAGTACAACCTGAACGAAGTCATTCTTGCAGCGGCCAAGGATGTGGATCGACCGATTTTTTATTCGGTGGCCGTCATCCTGGCCGGGTACCTGCCGATTTACGCGCTCAGCGGCCCCTCGGGAAAGCTATTCCATCCCATGGCCGAGACCATGTCATTTGCGCTGGTGGGCGCACTCATTCTCACTCTTACTCTGATCCCCGTGCTCGCCTCCTACTGGTTCAAGAAAGGCGTGCATGAGAAACCGAATCGTGCCTTCGAGTGGATGAAGCGGAAATACGCGGTCCAGTTGGATTGGGCGCTGGACCGGCCAAAAACCACCATTGCGATCGCAGCTCTGATCTTCGGAGCGACGCTGCTGCTGGTGCCCTTCATTGGCGGCGAGTTCATGCCGCATCTCGACGAAGGTGCTCTCTGGGTGCGCGCGACGATGCCCTATACCATTTCTTTTGAGGAGGCCAGCCAGATTGCCCCACAGATACGGGACATTCTGATGTCGTATCCGCAGGTCACCGTGGTGGGTTCGGAGTTAGGACGTCCCGACGATGGCACGGATCCCACGGGCTTTTTTAACTGCGAGTTCTATGTTGGACTGAAGCCTTACAAGGACAAGGCCTGGCACGGGGAGATCACTGAGAAGAATGAGCTGATCGAATCGATCAACAAGAAATTGACGGCCTTTCCCGGGATCATTTTCAACTATACCCAGCCCGCGGAAGATGCGGTCGACGAAGCACTGACCGGCCTTAAGAGCTCGCTGGCGGTCAAAATCTACGGCGACGACCTCAACGTTCTGCAGGACAAAGCCATACAGATCAAGAACACGCTGTCTCGCGTGCCTGGCTTCACCGAACTCACAGTGGTGCGGGAATTGGGTCAGCCGAGCCTGCTGGTCGATGTCGATCGAGCCAAGATCGCTCGCTACGGGATCAACGTTGCGGATGTGGAGGCTGTGATCTCGGCAGCCGTGGGAGGGCAGGCAGTCACCCAAGTCATTCAAGGGGAGAAGCTGTTCGATCTGCTGGTGCGCATGCAACCCCAATTCCGCAGCAGCGCGAATGAGATCGGAAATCTGCTCGTGGGCACACCCGACGGGCAACAGATCCCACTCAGCCAACTCGCCAATATCAGCCAGGGAAACGGAGCGTCTTTCATCTACCGCGAAAACAACTCACGTTACATCGGAGTCCAGTACAGCATCGAGCACCGTGATTTAGAGAGAGCGGTGAGAGATGGCCAGAACGCAGTCAAGAAGGCTGTGTCGCTGCCGCAGGGATACCGAATGGAATGGGGTGGAGAATACAGCCAGTTTCTGGAGGCCAGATCCCAGATGTACTTTATCGGTCCTTTGGCCGTTGTGCTGATTTTCATGATCCTGTTTGCGCTATACGGAAATTTCAAATTTCCGGTCACGATTGCCTTGGGCGTAATCATAACGGAGCCTGTGGGTGCGCTGGTGGCGCTGAAGGTGACGCACACTCCGTTCAGCGTTTCGTCGGTGCTGGGCCTGCTGGCGCTGCTCGGGGTCTCGGTGGAGACTGCCGTGATTTTGGTCTCCTACATCAATAAATTGCGCGCGGAAGGGATGGGGATTCGGGCTGCGACTCGCGAAGCTTCGCTATTGCGACTCCGGCCAATCATGATGACGGCACTGGTGGCTTGTCTGGGATTGCTGCCGGCGGCCCTCTCCACCGGCATTGGATCGGATACACAAAAGCCGTTCGCGATCGTCATCGTCGCGGGCCTCATCTCTCGCCTGTTCATCGGATTCTTCGTCAATCCCGTGTTGTACGAAATGGTTGCCCGCGACGGCGATGTGCTCCAGGTCTAACCAAAACCACAGCACAGCGCAGCGAAAACAACGATTCTTCCGTGCAGCAGCTTTGCATGGAGGCACCTCAAGAGCGTGGAACACCGTTCAATTCGTTCGGCTCGCCAGTAAGAATCGCTTCGTAAATGATTGTAAAAGGGGAGCGCCCACGGCGAGGGAGCGGTCCGGCATTGATAGAATTAGAACATTGTTTCTTTACTCGATGGGAGATGCAGCAGCACTGGGGGACATTTGTCGATCAAGTTTTCCGCAAGAATTGTTGTGTGCTTGCTGGTTACGAGCTTAGCTTCTTCGCTTTCAGCCCAACAGACCACGCCGCCGAATTCGGATTCCTCGGCAACTGCGCAGCCACAGTCTCCCGCAGCCGACAAGCCATCAGCTTCGACGCAACAGTCTTCAGATAAGAGTAAGACCACGAGCCAGAGCGCCGGCCCGGGCACATCCAACGACCGGCTGTTCTTCACGCTGCCGAACTTCCTGACGCTTGAGAATGTAGGGAAGGTTCCGCCGTTGACGTCGAAACAAAAATTCGCGGTTGTCGTCCGCGGCAGTTTTGATTATGTTCAATATCCCTGGTACGCCTTTCTGTCGGGCATCAGCCAGGCCGAGAACAGCGAACCGGGCTACGGGCAAGGCTGGGAAGGATACGGCAAGCGGTTTGGAGCAGCCTTCGCCGACGGCACCATTGAAAATTTTATGACCGGCGCAATTCTGCCCTCCGTGCTGCATCAGGACCCGCGTTACTTCCAGTCGGGCCATGGAAGCTTCACTCACCGGACCTTCTACGCCCTGAGCCGGAACCTGATTACGCGTGTAGATTCGGGGAAGAATGAATTCAACTATTCTGAAGTCGTGGGCGGTGCGATATCGGCGGCCATCTCCACCTACAGCTATCATCCCAAGGGCAAATACGTGACTACGACGACGCCGGGCGTTTTGCGATACATCCCGTCGGACCGCACTCTGTCGAATACCGCCAAGGTGTGGGCGACGCAGTACGGCTATGATTCGCTGACGCTCGTTGTGAAAGAGTTCTGGCCCGACATCCGCCGAAAGATCAGGAAAACGCCCAAGAGCGAACCGGGCATCAGCATTCAACAAGAGCAGAAGTAAACGAAACAGAAGTCACGCAGTCCTCACTCGAAAAGCACGCTACATGGTGCGTTTCGCCTCGAGAGGACGGTCGATCACTAGCCCGGGGTGCAAGCGGCGGAAGCTCTCGGTGACGTGACAATTCCAGCACACCAGTTGATGTGTGGAAAAGAATCTAGGCAGGTCCTGCGGACTCACGTCTTTCCATTCTGAGGTCTTGAAATCAGGCCCCAGGAGCGCGGGAGGGTGATCGACATGATGCAAGGGCCCGATCGGCTCGCGGCAGAACACGCAACTCTTCC
>Ga0210384_10004245_pt1 | contig 16083 bp, 8 predicted proteins | sample IncBWH2MmetaG_FD_160574 | JGI IMG/M metagenome (GOLD analysis project Ga0210384, IMG submission 160574) | Forest soil microbial communities from Barre Woods Harvard Forest LTER site, Petersham, Massachusetts, United States - Inc-BW-H-2-M | ecosystem: Environmental > Terrestrial > Soil >...
GATGCTGATAGCGTTTCCTTCTCCCTGCCTCATCTGGCCCTGTTCGCCGGTGGTCTGCACGGCGCCAGCACCAATGAATAGCAAGTTCAGGAAGTTACGGCCATTGAGGGGCAGTTGCTCCACTTGCTTCTGGCTGACCAGTTGTGCGACCGCCGCGCTGTCGGTATCGAGAGAAACCGAAGTGGCCTCCACTTGCACGGTTTCCGAGACTTGGCCGGGCTTCATCGTGACATTCACTCGGGCCTGCTGCGCGACCGCCAGAGTGATGTTGTCCGCTACGGCTTTTTGGAAACCCTGGGCCTGGACGGTAACGTTATAGATTCCGGGCGCGAGATATGGCGAGGTGAAATCTCCGTTGGCGCTGGTACTGGTATGGCTCACCACGCCTGTGGCAACGTTGGTGACATCGACTTGCGCGCTGCCTACGACTGCGCCAGAACTATCCGTGACGGTTCCCAGAATAGTGCCGTTCGCACCGCCCTGGCCATACACCAGACCTGCCGAAACGATGAAGAACAGACATACAGCGAAAACGAAGTGGTGGACTTTCATGGTCGCATTTCCTCCTGTGTCGCTTGGACACTGAGCGGTCGACATGGACCGGGCAGACAGATTTCCGTTTGAGCTTTCCCCATCCCTCGAACTGGCCGCACTTTAGCCAGCGTCGATAAACGTTGTCAAGAAAATAGTGAATTTATTTCCCTATTGAATTACGATAGGCTCCACCCTCGAACAATCATCCTGTTTGACAGTGTAGGTTGTGCTGGTGTGTAAGAAATTTTCTCGGACGCCATCGCGGCCCTGCCGGTTCTATAGGCGAAAAGCAGGGGGCCAAGTTATAGTCTTTAGGCACATCACCGTCCCTTAAAGGCAGACGCGAATTGACACGTTCAGCTCCCAGGCGGCTTTACTTGATCCCCGTGCTCTCGAAGGCGCTCGACATCCTCGAGCTCCTGCAGAACGAGAAGAGCCCTCTCGCGCTCGAGTCCATCTATCAGCGGACGAGTATTTCCAAGACCACGGTTTATCGCATTCTGAAGACTTTTGTGCATCGCGGCTATCTGGCCCAGTCGCAGGACGGACTCTATCGACTGGTGGCACGCCCCAAGAAGGCGCGGTTCGGTTTTGGCAGTGAATCCGCGGAAATGCCTTTTTCGGAAGCAGTGACCGACAGCCTGAAGGCAGCCTCCTCTGCTGCCGGCATTGACCTGATCGTGCTCGACAATCGTTACGACGGCCCCACCGCCTTACAGAACGCGGATGAATTCGTGCGCAACCGGGTGGATCTGGTGATCGAATTTCAGATCGATCAGCATGTAGCGCCAGTGCTTGCAGATAAGATCGATGCCGCTGGGATCCCCTTGATTGCTGTAGATATACCGCATCCTCACGCGACTTTCTTTGGCGTAAATAATTACCGCGTAGGCTTCGAGGCGGGCGAATGCCTAGCACAATATGCCAAGAAAACATGGGACGGCAAAGTGCGCTGGGCCTTAGGGCTGGATATTGACGAAGCCGGTCCGCTGGTCCAAAGCCGGGTGACCGGCGCATTCGAGGCCATTCGCTCGCGACTGCCGGGAATTCCGTCCGACTTTCTGGTCCGCATGGATGCCCGCGGATTACGTGATAAAAGCTGTCAGCTCGTCCTCGATTTCCTGCGACGTCACCCCAAAGATCGGGGAATCCTGATTGCCGCCGCAACCGACACTAGCGCCTTAGGCGCGGTGCAGGCGGTGCGAGAGTTAAGGCGCGAGAAATATGTGGCCATCGTCGGACAAGATTGTATTCCGGAGGCTCTGGAAGAGATTTCGCGTATCGATAGCCCGCTGATCGGCTCGGTTTCTCACGAAGCCCAGAGTTACGGACCAAGGCTGATTCATCTCGGGCTGTCCATTCTCAGCGGCCACCGCATCGCACCCTACAACTATGTTGAACACAAATTGGTGACCGGGTCCTGGGCGTCTCAAGGCGGCAAACTGGCGTAGTCGTCGACCACCCCTCTGTACCGAAATCGCTGCCGTGAAGTTCTCTGACAGAAATTGTTGCCCTATTGCATCAGTGGAGTATGATAGCTCGGACTTCAGAGGCGCGGCGGCCGTTTTGGGTAAGATTGGAGGCCACCGGGTTCCGACATATTTTTCCGCTGAGAGCTCTCCATGCAACTCAAGACCAGTTTGCGTTATTTGGAAGATCGTTGGGATGATCAGGTCGCCCGCGGCCTGGACCAACCTGAATTGCTTCGCTACCGATCGAATCTGCTGGGCTCCGACCTTCGCATCACCAACTTCGGGGGCGGCAACACCAGTTCGAAGATCCAGCAAACTGATCCCTTAAGCGGCAAACAAGAAGAAGTTTTATGGATCAAGGGCAGCGGCGGCGATCTGGGAAGTATCAAGCTGACCGGACTGGCAGCCCTATACTCAGAAAAGCTGCACGGACTGGAACACAAATATCGCGGCGCTGAATTCGAAGATGAAATGGTGGAAATGTATCCACTATGCGCCTTCGGCAAAAGCACCGTCGCTGCCTCGATCGACACCCCGCTTCATGGCTTTTTGCCTTTTCCTCACATCGACCACTTGCACCCGGACTGGGGTATCGCCCTGGCGGCCTCGGCCAATGGTCGCGAAAAGATGGAAGAGTTCAATCGTCTGTATGACCACCATCTGATTTGGGTGCCATGGCAACGCCCGGGCTTTGAGTTGGCCATGATGCTGCGTTGCGCCGTGCAGAAGAGTCCGAACTGTGACGGCGTTGTGCTGGGCGGTCACGGCCTGTTCACCTGGGGAAATACCCAGCAAGAATGCTACGAGAACACGATCTCCATCATCGATCAGCTCGGACAATTTGTGGTAGACCACGTCGACAAAAAAAGCGCGGCGTTGTTCGGCGGCCCGCGATACCAGCCTCTGGACAATCGGCGCGATCTCGCGCTCGACATTTTTCCTTTCCTGCGGGGAAGAGTCTCCGGCGCCCGACGCTTGATTGGCAACTTCAGCGATCTGCCGGAAGTCCTGCGCTTCGTAAATTCAGCGGACGCCGAACGGTTGGCACATCTGGGCACCAGTTGTCCCGACCACTTTATCCGCACCAAAGTCCGGCCTTTGTTTGTTCCCTGGCAGCCGGTCGAGAGTGTGCAGGGACTACGCGAACAAATCGAATCCTCGCTGAAGAAGTACCGCAAGGAATACGCGGAATATTACAACTCGTTCGCGCAACCTGATTCCCCCGCCATGCGCGATGCCAATCCGACGGTAGTTCTTATTCCTGGCATCGGTATGTTCAGTTTCGGAAAAAGCAAAACCGAAGCCCGGCTTACCGGCGAGTTCTACGTGAATGCCATCCATGTGATGGAAGGCGCAACCTCGATGGACACGGGAAAAACGCTTGCGACGCTGCCCCAGGCCGGGGCTGCGGCGCCGACCAGCGCATTCACGGTCCATGCCAACTACGTAGCCCTGCCTCCCCCGGAAGCATTTCGCATTGAATACTGGGCATTGGAAGAAGCCAAGATTCGGCGCCAGCCTCCGGAAAAGGAATTGAGCCGCAACGTGGTGCTGATTGTCGGCGGCGGCAGTGGAATTGGTCGCGAAGCTGCCTTACTAGCGGCAGAGCGCGGAGCACACGTCGTCGTCGCTGACCGCGATCATGAAGCCGCAAAGAACGTAGCAGAAGAGGCCAAGGGGATCGCCGGAAAAGAGGGCGGTCTTTCCGTCGCCGTGGATATTCGTCGTCGCGACGTGATCCGGCAGAGCTTGCGCGAGTTGGTTGCGGCTTATGGCGGGTTGGACGTGCTGATCAACACCGCCGCGCTCTTTCCCTCGCCGAAAGATGGACAAATCAGCGACGAGCAGTGGGGAATTACGCTCGACATCAACGTTACGGCAAACTATCTTCTGGTGGATGAAGCCGCACGCATCTTGAAGGATCAAAATCTCACCGCCTCAATCGTACTCACCAGCTCCGCGAACGCGGTTGTGCCCAAGCGCGGCAGCGAAGCCTACGACGTGAGTAAGGCAGCACTCAGTCATCTGGTGCGCGAGCTAGCAATTTCGCTTTCCCCAAAAATTCGAGTGAACGGTATCAGCCCGGCTACCGTGATCAAAGGGTCGACCATGTTTCCTCGCGATCGCGTGATTATGGCTCTGAAGAAATATGAGATCGCTTACAGTGATGAGGCCAGCGACGAAGAATTGAGGACCCTGCTCGGCGAGTTTTACGCCCGACGCACCCTCACTCATCGCCCTATCGATCCGAAAGATTGTGCCGAAGCAATCCTGTTCCTGGCGGGACCAAAATCCCCTTGTACCACTGGCCACATCGTTCCGGTGGACGGGGGTTTGACCGAGGCTTTCCTGCGATGAATGAGGTTTCGCGCGACCGGGATCACGCATTTGGCGACAAGCTCGCGGCGAAAGTCAGAAAGAAGCCGGTGCTGGTGGCCGTGGACCTGGGCGCAGAAAGCTGTCGTGTTTCCCTGCTGCGCTGGATCGAAGGTCAACCGGAAATTTGCCTCATCCATCGCTTCGCCAACTCAGCCCGCGACCAGGGGAACGGCCTCCGTTGGGACATTGCTGCGATCGAGGCAGGCGTGGAAGAGGGCTTGCGCGCCTGCGCGCAACTTGCGCCCGAAGGGATCGCTGCGATCGGAGTGGACGGTTGGGCCGTGGATTATGTGCGCCTGGGCCCGGGAGGACATCCCGTCGCCAACCCTTTTTGCTATCGCGACGAACGTAACGTGGAGTCGCAAAACCTGGTGCACGGCAAGATTTCTGCGCAGCGCCTCTACGAGTTGACCGGAGTTCAGATCCTGACCTTGAACACCCTGTACCAGTTGCGCGCCGATGGCGACGCCGAACAAAATCTACCGTGGATCAATTTGCCCGAGTTTCTGCTGCATCGTTTGGGCGGACGGCGAGTTTCCGAATACACCAATGCGACCCATACGCAGCTTCTGGGTGTAGGAGACCATGCCTGGAGTCCTGAAATTTTCAGGGCCGCCGGACTCGATCTGAATGCGGCATCGCCGTTGGTGAATCCGGGAACCGACATTGGTCAGCTCCAGGGCCCTCTGGCTTCCCTGCCGGCGTTCCACAACACCCGGCTGATCGCTCCCGCCTGTCACGACACAGCATCGGCCATCGCGGGAATCCCGGCGCAGGGGAACGACTGGGCCTTTATCAGCTCCGGCACCTGGTCGCTGGTGGGTTGCGTGCTCGATTCCGCGTGCATCAGCGAGGCGGCGAGGCAGAAAAACTTCAGCAACGAAGGCGGCGTTGGCGGCAGAATCTATTTTCTGAAAAATGTAAACGGTATGTGGCTGCTGCGGCAATGTATCGAACAGTGGCGATCGCAAGGTCAGACGTGGACGGTTGAGCAACTGGTGGATGCCTCCGCAAACGTGGATGCGCCCGAGGGACTGCTCGACGTGGACGATCCCGATCTGCTGTTGCCAGGGGACATGCCGGCACGTATCAATGCGCAACTGAAGCACTCCGACCAAGCCGCAATTCCCGAAGGCGTGGGCATGGCGCCCAAAATGACCAGCCTGATTCTTCACAGTCTGGCCGCCCGTTACGCGGCGGTTCTGCAGAACGCGACCAGCATCTCGGGAAAAACCTTTAAGCGCCTTTACATTGTCGGCGGCGGAAGCAAGAACGGCGTGCTCAACCAACTTACGGCCAGAGCCACCGGGCTTCAGGTCCTGACCGGCTCCACCGAAAGTGCGACAGTCGGCAATTTCGCGATCCAGCTGGCCGCGCTTGAAGGAAGATACACGAACGACGTTGGGGTGGCGGCGAACGCCGTAGCCGAGTGGGCTGCCATTTTGGCCAATCAGCCTGGCGATGCCCAGGCCCTCGGAGACACCATCCCTGTTCACAGAGTCCAAGAGATTCAACGGCCCAACGGAAAGGCACTCGCATGAAGGAGAAACCAGAAGTCCTGATACATCGTGCACTCGACAATTTTAATATCGAACTGCCGTCCTGGGGTTTTGCCAACACTGGAACCCGCTTCGGAAAATTCATCCAGCTCGCGGCTGCGGTCTCGCTGGAGGACAAGTTCAGCGACTCGGGACAAGTGCACGCCTTGACCGGCGCCTGCCCGACCGTAGCGCTGCACGTTCAATGGGACCTTCCCAACGGCTTGAAGGATGTTGCCCAGGTGAAACGACTGGCCGAGAAATACGGGGTGCAACCAGGTTCAATTAACCCCAACCTCTTTCAGGACCAGGAGTACAAGTATGGCTCGGTGGGCAACCCGGATCCTGCGATTCGCAAGCGTTCCACGGATCACATGCTGGATTGTGTAGCCATCGCCAACGCTTTGGAGTGTCGCGACGTTTCACCCTGGTTTGCCGACGGCTCGAACTATCCCGGCACGCAGAGCATGCGAAATAGAATTGGATGGTTCGAGGAAGCCCTGAAAAAGGTCCACGCCGGACTGAACCCCAAACAGCGTCTCCTGATCGAGTACAAACCGTTCGAGCCCGCGTTCTACCACACTGACGTTGCCGACTGGGGAATGGCGTTCTTGCTGGCACGCGCGGCCGGTCCACAAGCTTACGTCCTGGTGGACACCGGTCATCACTATCAGGCCCAAAATATCGAGCAGATCGTCGCCTGGCTGCTCCATCACGGGATGATCGGCGGCTTCCATTTTAACGACCGCAGATACGCCGATGACGACCTGACGCTCGGCTCTATCGATCCCTACCAGATCTTCCGCATCTTCCATGAGATTCACACCTACGCCTGGGAAACCGGCGCATTCGCCGATGTGGCGTACATGGTCGACCAGAGTCACAATCTGAAAGGAAAGATGGAAGCCATGATCCAGACGGTCTGCACGGCGCAGGAACTTTACGCCAAAGCCGCCATCGTGGACCACGCGCGCCTGGCGCCTCTACAACAGAGCTGCTCACTGGTCGAAGCCGAGGAGACCCTGCGCGGCGCGTTCTGGTATGACCTGCGGCCGGTTCTGCGAGATTGGCGCCGGAGCCACGGTTTGCCGGAAGATCCCATGCAGGCATTCCGCGAGAGCGGATACCTCGAGCGAATCACGGCCGAGCGTCGCGAACGAAATGCGGTTTCCGTAACCACCTACGCCTAGCCGCCAAGCATTTGGCGAGTCCCTGGTTTTTGAAGTCAGGGAAACTCACAGGATTGCGCCTTGTGAACGAATGATTTGGGTGTAGCGCGCCGCCGAATCCTTCAGTGTCCGTTTCTGGGTCTTGTAGTCCACGTAGATCAGTCCAAAGCGCTGGTTGAAGCCCTCGGTCCACTCGAAGTTATCCAGCAGCGACCAGTGAAAATACCCCTTCAGGGGCACGCCCTCTCGGGATGCCCGACGGAGTGAGGAGAGATAAGCATCCAGAAATGCCGTGCGTTCTGGGTCATGCACCTTGCCGTCGCTCGCTGGCTTGTCATCGTTGGACAATCCGTTCTCGGTAATGGCAATCGGTTTCTGGTAGCGCTCAAAGAGGAACTTTGGTGCCCAATATAAAACGTCCGGTGTAACCGCCCATCCATAATGCGAACGCGGAGTGTTGGGAGGATCAGGAACAGACTCCGGCTGTCCGTCCGCGCCCGCTTTGACCGTCGGGGCGGAGTAGAGATTTACGCCGCAGAAGTCCAACGGCTGATTGATCGTCTTCATGTCCTCCGGCTTTACCAATTTGTCTGCATCCGGGAACAGTTTGAGACCATCCTCCGGATACCGTCCCAGATAGACGGGATCGAGCCACCAGCCTGTGCTGAGCATCGTCATCGGCGGAAACTTCGGAATTTTGGTCTTCTTCACTCTAAGCGACGCCGTACGAGCAGCGGCAACATCAGCTGGGCCGTCGCTCGCGGGCAAACTGAATAAGCCGGCGAAGGCCAGAGAAACCTCCACTGGGCGTTTGGCGCCGGCGCGAATGGCTTGAACCGACTTGCCGTGTCCGAGCAGGATGTTGTGGGCCCCAAGCACGAGTTCGGCGTTGGCCAGCTTCTGCTGTGGCGGCATCGTGCCGGCTTCGCTGCCGAATCCCCACAAGATATTCGGCTCGTTGATGGTCAGCCAGTGGGCCACGCGGTCTGACAAGTGAGTCGAAAGCATGTGCGCGTAGTCGGCCAGCCACTGTGAGCTGTCGGGATTCAGCCATCCTCCCTGCTTTTGCAGAGCCTCGGGATAGTCGAAATGATAAGCCGTAAGGAAGGGTGTGATTTTCGCCGCGAGCAGCGCGTCGATCAGGCGATCGTAATAGTCGAGTCCTTTTGCATTGACTCGTCCCGCTCCCTCCGGCAGCACCCGCGGCCACGACACAGAAAATCGGTACGCGTTAAGGCCGATTTGCTGCATGAGCTTCAGATCTTCGGGCCAGCGGTGATACTCGTCGTCGGCCAGGAGATTGTTGCTGCGGTCAGCCGTGGCCTTGGGCGTGCGCAGAAACACATCCCAAATACTTTCGCCGCCACCATCGGCCAAAGGCGAGCCTTCCGACTGCGCTGCGGCGGTCGACGCTCCCCAGAAGAAACCCGCCGGAAAACTACTTCCACCCGGCGCGGCAAACGGCAGTGACAAACCATACTTCGGCAGGGCAGCAGCCAGCGCTGCGATTCCCGCACTGCGCAGAAATTGGCGTCGATCAAGAAGGCTCATTCGGAGTCCTATTGCGCGGTTTCCTTCTCCAGCTTTACCGGTCCGAGCAGTCCAGAAGGAAGTAATGGCGAATTTGCCTTGTACGGCTTCACGTCCGCGAAGGTATATTTCGTTGTCGCGTCGGCTTGTTGATCGCCGATCAACCGGTTGACCCACGCATTGGTGACCTTGATCATCACTTCGTTCGCACCTGACTTCAGCGCACTGGTCACATCCACCCGGTAGGGTGCATGCCAAACGACGCCCAGCGACTTTCCATTCACAGTCACCTCCGCCAGGTTCTTGACCTCACCCAGATCAATCCAGAGCCTGGCGCCTGGCTCGAACCAGTCCGCTGACGCGTGAATGGTCTTGCTGTACGTGCCCGCCCCGGAAAAGTACTTCACACCCTTGTCCTGGCTGTCGCTCCACGAACTAAGCGTGTCCAGGGTGACGGATGCCGGCGCACCGCGCCCCGGTTGGAAGCTGACATTCCACGAGCCATCCACCACCGCCAGTTCCGTCTTTACGGCCGTCGGCAAGGTGAGGGATGTGGCTTTGGAGGGCTTGCGGAACACTACAAACACAGTACCCCAAGGTTCAAGATGGAGGGGCACAGTGGTGCGGCCCGCGGCGATTTCGTAAGAAGCAGGTTGCGCCTTGCCCGTTTCCGCGTGCCACAGCTCCGGTGCCTTGCCGGTCACACGGAAGCTCGCGTCCACTGTCTCGTCACGATCGTTGCGGTTGTCCAGAAAGTAGATGTCAATATTAGCCAATTTGCGGTGCACAAACAGGATCCGCGTATCACTGTGCGGCTTGGTGTGGTCGAAGTCCGGCGGCACACTCAACGCCTTCAACGTGGCTTCGGCGTTCTGTCCCGCATAAACCCTACCCTTGCCAACTGCGTGCACACCGCTTCCGTCTCCGAAGAGTTCATCGTTGAGTTTTTTGAATTCGGCCGCATCGTCAGCCAGGCTCGGCGTATCGGTTGGCTTCTTACCGGCAACGACCGCGCCCTGCTCCACCAGTTTGTGAATGCCTCGCAGCACGGGTAGGGACATGTGCTTGCTGTACGGATCGAGCGCCAGAACGCGATAGTTCATCCCACTCCTGGTCGTGATCCGTCCATCTGCGACGCTCAATTCATGGATCAAGCCGTCGGCGTTGACGTAGTCGAAGCCATAGCCTGCCGGCACTTCGGGAGCCTTATCGTCGAAGATCGCCGTGATATTGGAATCCTCTCCGTAGAAGTAAATCACGTCGGCGGCAAAGCGCCCTTGCTGTAGCAGGTACGAACTGCGTGCCAGGTAGTCCGTCCACGCCCCGGCCTGCTCAGCCCAGGTTTCGTTGCGATTGAACCATTGTCCGAAGGGCCCAAGCGTGAGCCCCGGCGCCTTGTCGATGAGAGGCTGGTGCGCCGATTCGTGAATCACAAAACGGTTGATTCCGTTCAATAACTCCTGGTCTGCCGTCGGCTTCAGAGTTTCCGGTGACCATGCCCAGGGTGCAGCTCCTGCGGTCAACGACTCTGCCGCCACAAGATTCTGACCGTAAATATGCGCCACCGACGCCGATTCGCGATCATCCGCGTTGTATCCGAATTGTTCTTTGTTCACTCCCGGGACCTGCGTCCACATCGCACTCATCGGGACATCAGCCAGTTTCTTCACTTCCATACCATCGGCGACGAACGCGCGTCCGCTCTCGTGCGATTCCGAATAGTGACCGATACCCCGCTCCTTCAGCGACGCCTGCACTTGACCGTAGTGCTCGTCCGCGATCAGATCACCAATAGTCTTGCGGAAATCCCACAGGAACTGATCGCTGGCTTCGGCGCTTTCGACCACCTGCCCGGTGAGGACGGGCATCCAGGGCGCCGGATCATAGCCCCGCCGTTTCTTGAACTGAGACACCATGTCGTCGGTCCAGTTCTGCGAACCAGCCTCCCAGCTATCGGTAATGACGTAGCGGACACCGCGCTTGCCCATGTAATCCGCGCCCACCGCCTCCTTGTAGCTATCGAGATAGTGGTCCATGTAATTCTTCACGTAGCCGTGATTCAGCTTGTCAACCTCGAGGCCGGTGGCTTCGGCAGTCGCAGGATGGTTCGTGATGCCCAACAATGAAAAACCAAAACGGAGCACGACCCAGTTACCGGTCGGAGGTGTCCAGTCGAGCGTGCCGTCGGGGCGCATTTTTGAAGTCAGGTCAACTACATCTGATTTTGAAACGACTTCCGCCGCCGGCACCTGAGGCGTAGCGAATCCATAGACGTCGGGCACCGGAGTGAAGGCAGCTTTTTCCTCGAAACGGTTGACTCGTGCTCCTGGGTGCAAGACCAACTCGGCAATCTCGTAGTCAGTTGGAGGCGGACCGATCTTGATCCCCAGGGATTCGGGGTCGATGCCGCTGGCCCACGCCGGCACGGGAGGTGGGGGCGTGCGCTCGAACCTGACCCGGAAAAACTTCGCGGTCACGGGCGGAAATGAAAGCGTATGCGAGGGCGCGCCGCCCTCGGGCACCTTCACCACCAGCCGGAAGCTCTGCCCATCATCGCTGGCCTCCAACGACTTGTCCGGGTTGGAGATGCCGGCCACCATGGCTGTGATGAAGTCCACGCCTTTGGTGACAATGCTGAGGGAGCGAATTGTCTGGGGCTGCGCGAATTCGTATTGGATCCAGGAGCTTTCGCCGGCCTTCGGGATCGGAAGCTTGGTTGTCTTTTCCAGGTCCCCGTCACTGAGGATCGCTGCATCAGAACTACCCGCACTGGCTGTTATCTTCGGACGCAGCGAATCGACCGACAGGTCACTCGCGGCCCTGCGGTATGCGATCACCGCAGCGTCAGCGTAATACTGCGGAGGCGCCGCAGCGCCTGCCGGCGGGGCGAGAGAGTCACGAATGCCCATGTTCTGAAAAGCTCCGGTGTTCGACGGTGGATGAGCCAGGGTTCCCGTGAAGGGCTTGCCGCCTTCAACGAATGCTCACTCCACACATACTTCTTCATTCCCTGCGACCCGGGAACCCATGGGCCACCCGTTTCGCTCCAGCCCGGCGAGCCCGCAATCGCCTCTTCCATTCCCAGTTGATCGGCGAGTGTGGTCGCGTATTTGAAAGCGTCTTTCCATTCCGGCGTCATGTAGGCCAGCCGGTGATCCACCACCTGAGGTGTGGCCAGCGCGGCATCGAAGTTTTGGAATCCTGCCAGCCTTACGCGACGCATCCACTCCAGATCCAGCTTGATGCCTTCCTTGCTGATATTGCCATTCATCCAGTGCCACCACACCCGCGGCTTGGCCGAATCAGGCGGCTGCTGGAAGCCCTGCTCCAGGGGGTCACTCGAGCTTTGACCGCTGGTCAAGCCGGTCATGGCGGTCAGTGCGGTTCCAATTGCAAGTGCGCGGAGCAACAAGGTCCGGTATCGGTTCATGTCAATATGTCCTTAGGGGCATTGGGAAGAAATCTTGCGGGAATGAGAATTCAGACCGCTAAGGTCTGAAAGGAATGTAGGGCACCCGAAGCTGCGAACGAAGATATCCAGACGCACTCCTCCGCAAAATCACGACTCTGATAGCGGCGCAACTTTAACGACGGGGGCTACGCACTGTCAAGAAAAATGAATCTGTTCACCTATTGGATTTTGGAGCAATCATTGACCTTCCGGCGTTAGTGAATCCCGGGAACCTTATTCCTCAACCGTGAACGAGTAGGAACCCGCGCCCGCTTCGTAGATCGCGCTGTGGCTGTCTTTGAGAACCAACGAGACTCCCGCGCTTTGCCGGATGTCCTTCCCACCCTCCAGAATTCTGGTGGCCATGCCGCCCGGCAGGTAGATCAGGCTGGTCGTATTGGGCGGAATGACGACGTCCCATTTGATCGAATTGCCATCAACCTTCCAGTTCGATTTGATTGGGCCATACGACGAATCGTAAGTTGCCTTGGCCTCCCCGAGGGTGGAGTCGAACTGCGGATGCAGAACGATACGATGAAAACCCGGGTCTTCGGTCGACTCATCGATGCCGGCGGCGTAGCGATATAACCATTCAGCAACAGCTCCGTAAGCATAGTGGTTGTACGAATTCATCGAGGGGTCGCCCATCATCTGGTCGCCGTTCCATCGTTCCCACATCGTGGTCGCGCCGTGCTCAATCATGTATCCCCAGGAGGGATACGTGTTCTGGAGCAGCAACCGGTACGCCACATCACTATGGCCACTATTGCTGAGCTCGATCATCAGATAGGGCGTGCCCAGGAAACCGGTGGTCAGATGCCAGTCGTGGGCCTTGATGTCCTCCACTAATTTGTCCGCCGCGATTGCCCTGTCTTTTTGTGACAGCAGATTCATGTGCAGCGCCAGCACGTAACTCGTCTGGCTGCCGGTCCCGACTGTGCCGTCGGGCTTTACGTATTCCTGATTAAATGCTGTCCGGACTTTCTGGAACACTTCTCGATACTTCTGCTCATCCTGAGGACGGTCGAGCACCTGTGCGATGCGCATCATCAGCGACGCATCGTAAGCCCAGTACGCCGTGGCGATCAGGTCCTTGGACGTCTTGCTGCCGATGGCCAGCCAATCGCCATAGTCGTTTCCGCGCTCTTTCAACCAAAGGCCGTTCGGATTTGAGCCTGCGATATGTTCCATCCACTTCTCCATCGCAGCCCAGTTGTCTTCCAGCAGGCGGGTATCACGAAATTGCAGGTAGGCAGACCACGGAATAATGACGCCGGCATCAGCCCATCCGGCGACGCTATCACCGGTGGGGCCAACGCGCGGCGACACGTCGGTGAACGCGCCCGTCGGACTTTGCGCGTCACGAATGTCGGTCGCGAACTTACGGGAAAAAGCGGCCAGGTTCGCGTTGAACGAAGCCGTTCTCCAGAAGACTTCCGCATCGCCCATCCATCCCAGACGCTCGTCGCGTTGCGGGCAATCGGTGGGCACACTCAGAAAGTTGCCGCGCTGCCCCCAGAGAATGTTGCTCCACAACTGGTTCACGATCTGGCTTCCTGTGCTGAACTGAATGGTAAAGGGTGCCGCAGTGTAAAAGACAACGCCCTCAATCGCGTCCGCAGTGGGGGTTCCCGGGTAGCCCGTCAGCTCGACGTAGCGAAAACCATGGAATGTGAAGTGAGGTTCGAACGATTCTTGTCCCTTGCCGCGCAAAATGTATGTATCCGTGGCCTCGGCCGTGCGCAAGTTCTCGGTGTAGAGCTCGCCATTCGGCTTGAGGACCTCTCCAAACCGGATGCGCACCTTGGTTCCCGCCTTACCCGAAACATGCAATCGAGCCCATCCGACCATGTTCTGGCCCAGATCGAAGATGTAAACTCCCGGTGTCGGATTTGTAACTGTCTTGGGCTTGAGGATCTCGTTGACACGAATGGGCTGAAAATTCTGCGCCACCACAGGGACCGGGGACGCCGGCGCTACCGCAACCGCTCCCCAACGGGAGTCGGAGAACGATGCCTGGTCCCAGCCACTCTCTTCCAACCGGGCATCATAGTTTTCGCCGTTGTAAATTTCCGAGCCGATGATGGGAGACGGCTTTGCCTTCCACGATTCATCGCTCAAGACACTATCGCGCGAACCGTCGGTATACTCGATCTCGAGTTGCACCAACAACCGCACCGGTGGCGGTCCGAAGTTGTATCGAGTCTGCAACCAGCCCAGGCCATCGGCGTACCAGCCTCCGCCCAGAATCGCGCCGACAGCATTTCCGCCCTGTCGCACTTGCGAGGCGACGTCGTAGACCTGATAAACAACCCGCTTGCGATAGTCGGTCCAACCGGGGGCAAGAACATCGTTGCCGACACGCTGGCCGTTCAAATAGAGCTGATACGTTCCCAGCGCGGTTGAGTAGATTCGAGCGCTCCGCACCGCCTTGGCCACATTGAAAGTTTTTCGCAGTAAATCGACCGGCTGCGCCGGCCATGGAGTACCCAGCGGTTCATGTCCGATCTCGGAGACAACCGCTGCAGCAGGCCACGATGAATCGTCAAATGTCTGCCCGGTCCACGCATTCCCCGTTTGTTCGGGGCCAGCCTTCCATTCGGGCCCAGAAATGAAACGTTCGATTTTGCCATCCGCCATCTCCACGCGGAGAAGAGCAATGAAACCAGCCTGGGGAGGACGGTTATGATCCTTTTGCACAATGGCTTCGGCGGCCAGCAAATTGCCCCCTGAGGCCAGGAACTTGCCGACCGGAATTACCCGGAAATAGCCCCACGGATCTTGAGCTCGACCAAACTTGCCCATCGGCGACTCGGTCACTATTTGCTTACCGTTCACCCAGGCTGCGAGGTTGTCCTTGGCCGTGATGAAGAGCGTGGCCGCTTTGGGTTTTTGCGCCAGCTTGAAGCTGAACCGAAAATCGTGCTTGCCCGGCGTTGCATTGGTCAGAGCGTTGTCATTGGCCTCCCATATCCACTTTGGAGACGACTCATAGTCACCGCGTTCCAGCGGCATGTCGCGCGTAATCCATTTCGCTGTCCAGTCTTGGGAAGACAGCAATCCCATCTCCCACCAACTCGGCTGACTGTAAGGCGATGGCTGTCCCTGCGAATCCCACACGCGGACCTGCCAGTAGTAACGATGTCGAGACTCGACGGCGGGGCCGCTGTAGGGAACATTCACGGATTGATCCGAATTAACTCGCCCGCTGTCCCAAATGTCGGTGTGATCCTGCGCCAGCAATTCGGCCGAACTGGCTACGCGAATTTCATACCCTGTCTGCTTAGCACCGCGTCTTGAATCCTGCAGCTGCCAGGAAAGTCGCGGAGTCCCGATGTCAATTCCCAATGGCTCCTGCATGGCCTCGCATTGCAGATGGCTGGGTGCGTTGCTTTGGAAGGCTAGCCCGTTGGTGGAAAACAATCCAACAGCCAGAAATAAGAGCGCAGACGGAAGTCTCAAGTGACGCTTGGATCTGATCGTTGCTCGGATCTTACGCAGGCTTGCCCTGATCATCCGTCGTTTTCTCGCCAGGTCTCTCGTCGCTTTTGTCACTCTGACACCTCGTGATTCGGTCATTCGGGGGACCTCCTAAACAAAGTTCCCTATTGTACTTATTTGTCTTTTGAATTAAAAGCACATTGCTCCGTTTGATCGGGCAGGAAACTTGCCAAGGCGTTCCACAGCGGAAAGTTGTGCAAGCGCCCGTTCGAATATCTCGTCGAGATGCATGGTGCGACTGCGCCGTGCGTAGTGACGGGGAAAAGCGACCTCGATCCTACTTGGTCCAAAGATGGAAGCGCGTTGATGTACGGCGTACTCCCACTCCCGGGTGACCCCGAGCCCGCCAAGATCATGTTACTGGATCTAAAAACGCGCGCCATGACCCAGGTCGCGGGCTCAGATGGAATTTGTTGCCCGCGCTGGTCTCCGGATGGCCAGTGGGTAATCGCTATCAGCGCCGACAACCAGAAATTAGTCCTCTTGGATATGTCCACACAAAAGTGGCG
>Ga0210384_10004246_pt1 | contig 16082 bp, 16 predicted proteins | sample IncBWH2MmetaG_FD_160574 | JGI IMG/M metagenome (GOLD analysis project Ga0210384, IMG submission 160574) | Forest soil microbial communities from Barre Woods Harvard Forest LTER site, Petersham, Massachusetts, United States - Inc-BW-H-2-M | ecosystem: Environmental > Terrestrial > Soil >...
GGACGAGATGGACGCGGCAAGCGAATTCGACCTGCTCGGCCTGTTCCAGGGCACCGGCCTGCCGCATCAAAGCACCGGCGATATCGCCCGCCTGCCCAACATGATCTGGCTGTACCGCCGGCCGATCCTGGACTATTGGGCCGAACATGACGAGACGCTCGGCCATATCATCCGCCACGTGCTGATCCACGAAATCGGCCATCATTTCGGGCTTTCCGACGACGACATGGCCACCATCGAGGCCGGCGCGGACTAGCCCTGCGCCAAGGGGCCTTTATCGCGGGCGGTATTCGCGATAAACCAGCGGCCCTGCCTCTAACCGGAAGTGCGATCGATGGAAAAATTCACCACGCTGGAAGGCGTCGCGGCGCCCTTGAAGATCATCAATGTCGACACCGACATGGTCATCCCGAAACAGTACCTCAAGACCATCAAGCGCACCGGCCTTGGCAAGGGGCTGTTCTCGGAACAGCGCTACAAGGACGACGGCAGCGAGAACCCTGATTTCATCCTCAACAAGCCGGCCTATCGCAACGCCAAGGTGCTGGTCGCCGGCGACAATTTCGGCTGCGGCTCGAGCCGCGAGCACGCGCCGTGGGCGCTGTTGGATTTCGGCATCCGCTGCGTGATCTCGACCTCGTTCGGCGACATCTTCTACAACAACTGCTTCAAGAACGGCATCCTGCCGATCCGCGTTGCCCAAGAAGACCTCGACAAATTGTTCGACGACGCCGAGCGTGGCGCCAATGCGACGCTGACCATCGACCTCGCCAATCAGGAGATCCGTGGTCCCGACGGCGGCAAGGTGAAGTTCGAGATCGATCCGTTCCGCAAGCACTGCCTGATGAACGGCCTCGACGACATCGGGCTCACCATGGAAAAGAAGTCGTCGATCGACGCGTACGAGGCCAAGGCGAAGACCGAGCGCGCCTGGGCCTGATCGCCCATCTTGCGACCCGAAATCGTCACCTTCTGGCACGGCCCGCTCGATGCGCTGCGCCGGATATGTTTGCGATCGCAGGTCGCGGCGGGCCACAAGGTTACCGTCTATAGTTTCGATGCCTTGCGCGGATTGCCTGACGGCGTCGGCAATGCCGAGGCCGAGGCGATCCTGCCGCACGCCTTCTCGGAGAAGCTTCGCCCCGCCCAGCCGGATGGCGTGTGGCGCGACTGGACGATTTTGCAGTTCTCGGATTTTTTCCGGATGCGGTTGATGGCGCTTGGCGCCGGGCTGTGGCTCGATGCCGACGTGCTGCTCTTGAAAGCGGTCGAAATCGATCCGACAAAGCCATACTTTGCCTGGGAGCGGCCGCGCCAGCTCGGCAATTCCGTGCTGTACCTGCCGCCGGACCACCCGATCGTCGCCGCCTTCGAAAGACTGATGAAGCAGGACGAACTGACGCCGCAGTGGCTGGCGTTGCGCCATCGCCTGATCTTCGCGCTGCAAAGGCTGCGCGGCGGATCGGACCGCCTGTCCGACATCCGCGTCGCGATCTACGGGCCGGCGTCGCTGACAGCGCTCGCCGAACGCTCAGGCGCATTGCACGACGCGTTGCCGAAGAAATCCTTCTACGCGATTCACGCCGAACCCAAGCGCTTCTTTGATCGTTCGGATTTCTCGGCCCTGATCGGCGACGGCGATATTATCGGGTTGCACATTTCACCCAAGGGCCGCGGCAACAGTGCGCCGGTTCCCGGCAGTCTTTACGCCTGGGCGGCGGAGAGATTTGGGTGATCGCGTCGTCCCGGCCTTGAGCCGGGACCCATGCGCCGGGCTGTCTCGCTTTTGAAAGACTGTCCGACTGCTTTGGCGCAACAACTGAAAGCGGTGGTTATGGGTCCCGGCTCAAGGCCGGGACGACGTAACGTCAACTCCCCATCTTCCCGATCGCGTCTGCGATCTCGATCGTGCGCCGCGCCATCTCGGCGTGCAGCCGCTCTACCATCCGCCCGTCGAGTTGGATCGCGCCGCGCGAGGCGTTTTCAGGCTGCGCGAATGCCGCGATGATCTTGCGCGCTTCCGCAACCTCTTCCGCCGGCGGCGTGAAGATCGCATTGCAGGCCACGATATGGCTCGGATGGATCAGCGTCTTGCCGTCGAAACCGAGATCGCGCGCTTGCGCGCATTCCAGCGCAAAGCCGTCGACATTGCTGATGTCGCTATAGGGCCCGTCGAGAATTTCCAGCCCATGTGCCCGCGTCGCCAGGATGCAATGGGTGATCATGGGGATCATCGCGGCGCGGCCCGGCTGCATCTTGATCCGCGTCTCCCGGGAAATATCGTTCGGCCCGAACACGAAACCGGCGAGCCGGGTTTTCGGATCGCGCGAGGCGGCCGCAAGCTTGTCGGCATCCAGTACCGCGCGCGCGGTCTCGATCATCGCCCAGACCTTGATCGAGGGATCGGCGCCGATTCCCTGCAAGCTTTCACCGATCTTGTTGAGATCGGCTACGCTTGAGACCTTCGGCACCAGAATGCCGTCGGGCTTCGCTTGTCCCGCCATGGCGACGTCGTCGACCCACCACGCCGTGTCGAGGCTGTTGGTGCGGATCCAGACCTCGCGCTTGCCAAAACCTTTCGCGGCAATGGCTTCCGCGATCTGCTCGCGCGCTTTCGCCTTGGCGTCGGGGGCGACCGAATCCTCGATATCGAGGATCAGGCCGTCGGCCGGAAGATTGCGCGCCTTTTCCAGCGCCCGCGCATTCGATCCCGGCATGAACAACAGGCTGCGGCGCGGACGGGTCATGGCTGTTTTCCCACGGTTCCTTCAGGAATTTGCTGTCTCACGCGATAACATTTCGTCTGCCTATTCGAAAGGCTTGTGACGGCTTGCTGCATATGGTTATGCCTTTGGCCATGATCCCGTTCCCGCAGCAATTGATCGACGGTTACCGGACTTTTGCTTCGCAACGGCTGCCGACCGAGCAGTCGCGCTATCGTGACCTGTCGGTGCGCGGGCAGTCGCCCGAAGCCATGGTGATCGGCTGCTGCGATTCCCGGGTATCGCCGGAGGTGATCTTCGATGCCGGCCCCGGCGAATTGTTCGTGGTGCGCAACGTCGCCAATCTGGTGCCGGTCTATCAGCCTGACCCAGGCGCCCACGGCGTTTCGGCAGCGCTGGAATACGCGGTCTCGGTGCTGCGCGTAAAACACATCGTGGTGCTGGGCCACGCGCAATGCGGCGGCATCCGCGCCTTCATCGACAAAATCGAGCCGCTAACCCCCGGCGATTTCATCGGCAAGTGGATGGCGATGTTCGTCAAGCCGGGCGAGATAGTGGAGCAGCGCGAGCACGAGACGATGCATGATTTCACCGTCAGGATCGAAAAGGCCGCGGTGTTCCGCTCACTGGAAAACCTGATGACCTTTCCCTTCGTGCGTGCCGCGGTCGAGCGCAGCGAGCTTGATCTGCATGGCGCCTATTTCGGCGTCGCGGAAGGCACGCTGTTCGTGCTCGACCGGGAAGCAAAGGAATTCCGCAGCGTCGGGGAATTGGCGAGCGAAATCGGCAGCAGTGCGTAGTAGGGTGGGCTAAGCGCAGCGAGCCCACCATCTCACTTGCAAGAATACGGGATTTGGTGGGCACGGCGCGAAGAGCGCCTTGGTCTTGCTGAGTCTTGGCCCACCCTACGCGACCATTCGCGGCGCCTAACTCCCTATTCGCTATTCGCCTTCTCAGCGCCCCAGCGGTCCGACAGCGCGAGCAGCAGCGCCGAGATCACGAACACCAGATGCACGGCGACCAGCCAGGTCATCCGGGTGGCATCGAACGCGGCATCGATGTTCAAAAACGCCTCCAGCACGTGGATCGCCGAAATCGCGACGATCGAGGCCAGCATCTTCTGTTTCAGCCCGGCGAAATCGATCTTGGTGATCCAGATCGGCCAGTTCGGGTGGCCGGTTGTATCGATCCGCGAGACGAAATTTTCATAGCCGGAGAAGACCACGATCAGGAGCAGATTGCCGATTAGCGTCACATCGATCAGGGACAGCGCGTCAAGAATGGTTTCGGACGACTTAGCGCCGGGTGCATGCAGGATGAACTCCCAGAGCATCCTCAGGAATTTAAGAAAGAGTACGGCAAGTGCCACGACAAGGCCGACATAGAACGGCGCCATCAGCCAGCGACTGTTGAACAGTACGCCTTCGAACCCGCGCTGGATTCGCTTTGGCCGGGAAGGAGCCGGTTGCTCGCTCATCGCCATTTCCGGCTCCTCGAACTGTTTTACGCGGCCTTTTTCTTGGCGCTGAGCAGCTTGCGGTTGATCAGGCTCTCCGCGATCTGGATCGCGTTCAGCGCGGCGCCTTTCCGCAGATTATCCGACACGCACCACAGCACGAGGCCGTTGTCGACCGTCGGGTCCGCCCGGATGCGGCTGATGTAGGTGGCGTCTTCGCCAGCCGCCTCGTAAGGCGTGACGTAACCGCCCGGCTCGTGCTTGTCGATCACAAGGCAGCCCGGCGCATTGCGCAGGATGTTGCGCGCCTCATCGGGGCTGATCGGGTTCTCGAATTCGATGGTGACGGCTTCGGAGTGACCGACGAACACCGGCACCCGCACGCAAGTTGCGGTGAGCTTGATTTTGGGATCAAGGATTTTCTTGGTCTCCATCATCATCTTCCACTCTTCCTTGGTGTAGCCGTCCTCCATGAACACGTCGATCTCGGGGATCACGTTGAAGGCGATACGCTTGGGGAATTTCTTGTTGACGAGTTCGCTGTTGGTGTAGACGGCTTTCGTCTGCGTAAACAGCTCGTCCATCGCGTCCTTGCCGGCGCCCGACACCGATTGATAGGTCGCGACGACGACGCGCTTGATCACCGCCTTGTCGTGCAGCGGCTTCAGCGCGACCACGAGCTGCGCGGTCGAGCAGTTCGGGTTGGCGATGATGTTCTTCTTGACGAAGCCTGCCGCCGCGGCCGCGTTGACCTCGGGCACGATCAGCGGCACGTCAGGGTCCATCCGCCAGGCCGAGGAATTGTCGATCACGACCGCGCCGGCGGCGCCGATCTTCGGCGACCATTCCTTCGACACCGCGCCACCAGCCGACATCAGGCAGATATCGACGTCGGAGAAATCGTAATGCTCGAGCGCTTTGACCTTGAGAGTGCGGTCGCCATAGGAAACTTCGACGCCGACGCTGCGGCGTGACGCCAGCGCCACCACCTCGTCAGCCGGGAATTTACGCTCGTCGAGAATATTGAGCATTTCCCGCCCGACATTGCCGGTCGCTCCGACCACTGCGACTTTGTAACCCATCGTTCACTCTCCGAGGAAAAATGCTTTCCGACCGCGCGGCGCGGGAAGGGAAGCGGCAGCGCTTCTATGCGAGAAACGCTGTCAATACAACGTTACCATGGCGTTTAGGCGTTTTGATGCGTTCGTTTTCGCCAGCTGCGGCCAATTCCCATTATACGATCAGAATTCACCCCGCGCTGACGAGCTTCGCCAACGAAGTCTGCGCCACGCTTGCGCGCTTGGTTGCCTATGTGGGGACGCTCGCGCTGCTTGGCATCCTTGGCGTGCACTTTTGGGACCTGTGGGAGGCGGCAGGCGGCGCCGCGGAGCCGCCGGTCAAGGCGAGCTGGAGCGAAGCCAGCCGCTCCCATCCGGCCTTTGCCGTCCTCTCGCTCGATCCTTCAGAGAAAACAGAGACTTATATTATCCTTCGGCATCCCGAAGGCGGCCGCAAGGAGATCTTCCGTTGGGCCGGCAAAGACGAAAAACCGATCGCTGAACTCGAAATCTATCGTCTGGGCGGAGAGTTCGACCGGTCGATCCCGGCCGCCGCCGATCTGGCCGCACGGATGATTCCCGCAGCCGCGCCAGAGCTTGAGCCCGCAGGCCTCGTCGACAGCAAGTTCGGCATGGTCACGCTGCTCCGGCGCACCGGCGAGGCCGACGCCGCGCGGTCATGCCTTGGCTTCATCAGGCGCTTCGAGGCGCCCGATTTGCAGATTTCCGGCTGGTCCTGCCAGGGCAATGGCTGGCCGGCGCGGCGCGCGGCGATCGCCTGCACGCTGAACCGCTTGACACTGCTGACTTCGGGAAACGAACCGAAACTCGCCGAAATGTTCGCTCGCGCCGAGCTTCGGCGCGGCAGTTGTGCCAATGCTGCACTCACGATTTCGGCCGATTGGGTGACGGAGGCGGAAAACCCCGTCCTGCGCGGCGCCTTCTAATCGCCACAGCCCGGCAAGATACTGGTTTTCATGCAACTTTTTCGCTTCACGCAGCGTTATTGTGGCCTGGTGTGGCGCAATTGACCTAGTGACGATGTACCCGGGCGGCTAGGATGACCGCCAAACCGATAGCCCCGATGAGCCCGACGAGGACGTGATGATTTGGAAATTCCCTGCCGCGAGCAAGCTCGCGCTCATGCTTGCGACAGGAGCCGTGGTCGTGACCGGCTTCACCGCCAGCGCCCAGCAGCCGCGATCCTACGATGACCGTGGCCGGCCTTATTACGGGGCGAACGGGCCGAACGTGTCGTATCAGCAGGGGCCGCATACCAGGATCTATGTCAGCAAGCGCTCCTGGCTCGATGCCGGTACCGAAGTCCTGCCGGGCGACCGCAAGTTCCAGGATTACGCGTTTCCACCGGAGATCGGCTACCCGTCGTTCGCGCGCGAGAACAAGAATCGCCCGATCGACCGCCAGCCGCTTAACCCGCCCTCGGATCTGGGCGGCGAGCCGACGCGCTTCCCGTTGTATTGATGGCGTAAATGCTGTCGTCCCGGCGAACGCCGGGACCCATACGCCGCGTCCTCTCGCTTAAAAAATCTCTGTTCGACGACTTTCGCGCGACCACGCACGGCGGTGGTTATGAGTCCCGGCTCAAGGCCGGGACGACGGGCAGATCACCCGTGCAGCTTTTCAAGTTCCTTCAGGATCGCTTCGCCCATCTGCGTCGTGCTCGCAGGCGCAGCGCTATCGGACTTGATATCCGCGGTGCGCAGGCCGCTTGCGAGCACGGCTGCGACAGCGGCATCGACCTTGTCGGCGAGCGCACCCATGTCGAAGGAATAGCGCAGCGCCATGCCGAACGACGCGATCATCGCGATCGGGTTGGCAAGGCCCTTGCCTGCGATATCCGGCGCCGAACCATGCACCGGCTCATATAGCGCCTTTCGCTTCTTGCTCCTGGCGTCGACTTCGCCGAGCGAGGCCGACGGCAGCATGCCGAGCGATCCCGTCAGCATCGCCGCGATGTCGGACAGCATGTCGCCGAACAGATTGTCGGTGACGATGACGTCGAACTGCTTCGGCGCCTTGACGAGATTCATGCCGCCGGAATCGGCGAGCTGATGCTCGAGCGTGACGTCCTTGTATTCGCGGGCGTGAACCTGCGTCACCACTTCGTTCCACAGCACGCCTGATTTCATCACGTTGCGCTTTTCCATCGAGGTCACCTTGTTGCGGCGCTTGCGCGCGAGGTCGAACGCGACACGGGCGATGCGCTCGATCTCGTAGGTGTCATAGACCTGGGTGTCGATGGCGCGCTTCTGGCCGTTGCCGAGATCGGTGATGGTCTTCGGCTCGCCGAAATAGACCCCGCCGGTGAGCTCGCGCACGATCATGATGTCGAGGCCTTCGATCGCCTCGCGCTTCAGGCTGGAAGCGTCCGCCAGCGCCGGATAGCACACCGCGGGACGCAAGTTCGCGAACAGGCCGAGTTCCTTGCGCAAGCGCAACAGGCCGGCCTCGGGCCGCGCCTCATAGGGCACGCTGTCCCATTTCGGGCCGCCGACCGCACCGAAGATGATGGCGTCGGCGGCTTTCGCTTTCGCCATGGTGTCTTCGCTGATGGCGACCTTGTGCGCGTCATAGGCCGCCCCCCCAACCAGCCCCTGCTCGGTCTCGAACTGCGCGACGCCGTTGGCGTTCAACCAGTCGATCAGGCGTTTCACCTCCGCCATCACTTCGGGGCCGATGCCGTCGCCGGGGAGAAGCAGCAGTTTGTGGGTCGCCATGGTCTATTTTCCTCACTCATTCGTCATGGCTGGGCATGACGCCGATATCGTTGCGCGCGGAGTGCTAGAGCGGCATTGCGCTGATGGCAAGACACCATTGCGGGCTTCGCCCTGTGCAACGGCATCGAACCCTGCCACATTGCCCGCTGCCGGAGTAACCCTTGCACGCCCCCGATCGTCCCCAGGCTTACGCGCATCCCGCGCGGCTGATCCTCATTTTGTCGCTGGCGCCGACCGTCGGTCTTGGCATCGGCCGCTTTGCCTATGCGCTGGTGCTTCCGGATATGCGCGATTCGCTTGGCTGGTCGTATTCGGCCGCGGGCTTCATGAATACCATCAATGCCATTGGTTACCTCGCCGGCGCCCTGCTCGCCTCGCGCATGATCCGCCGCTTCGGGTTGTCCTCTACGGTCCGCTGCGCAACGCTGGCCTGCCTGCTGTCGCTGATGCTGTGCGCTACATCCGGAAATTTCTGGGTGTTGAGTTTTGCCCGCCTCGTCATCGGCGTTGCCGCGGCGGCAGTATTTGTCGGCGGTGCGGCGCTCGCAACCACAATCGCGCAATCGCGACCCGAGCGGGCCAATTTCCTGCTGAGCCTGTTTTATGCCGGTCCTGGGCTCGGCATCCTGGCTTCCGGATTGATCGCACCGTTCGTGTTGCAGGCGTTCGGCCCGGGCTCGTGGTGGATCGTATGGTGGGCGCTGACGCTGCTGTCGGTCGCCATGATCATCCCGCTCATGCTGACGCCGCTGCATAGCAATGCCGCCGTCGACCATGCGACCCGGACCGATTTTGTGATCCGGCCGGTGCTGATCTATCTCACAGGCTATTTCCTGTTCGGCGCCGGCTACATCGCCTACATGACCTTTATGATCGCCTATGTCCGCGATGGCGGCGGTGGCGCAGCGGCGCAGAGCATCTTCTGGAGCCTGATCGGCATCAGTGCCTTTGCAACGCCATGGGTGTGGCGGGGTGTGCTGGCGCTCGATCGCGGCGGCCTCGCCACCACGATCATCCTTACCGTCAACGCGATCGGCGCGGCGTTGCCGATCTTCGGACATTCGCCGCTGCTGCTGGCGATCTCGGCGCTGGTGTTCGGCGTTGCCTTTTTCGCGGTGGTCGGATCGACAACCGCCTTTGTTCGCTTCAACTATCCGCCCGCCGGCTGGCCGACCGGGATCGCGGCGATGACGATCGCGTTCGGCATCGGCCAGACGCTCGGACCGATCGTGGTCGGTGCGATTACCGACGCGATCGGCAGCCTGTCTATTGCCCTGAACGTTTCCGCCGCGATGCTGGCGGTCGGCGCCCTCGCCTCGGCGTTCCAGCGGAAGCTTCCCAAACCGGCCTAAAAAACGACAATTGAGTTGCGTTGCCGGTGCGCTATCGTTGCGCCGATCAACTTATGGTATCTCGCAAGAGCCCCCTCGACGCGCCAACGATATTGCAATGACGAAATCCGCCAGCAACACGATTGCCGAGAGCCGCCGTGTTCTTACCGGCCTGCTCGGTGCGCCAATCGCGCACTCGGCGGCACCGGCCATGCATGAGCGGGCGGCCGAGGCGCTGGATTTTCGCTGCCACTATCAGCTCGTCGAGATCGCGGGCGCCGGGCAAGAGGAATTGAAGCTTCTGCTCGAAGGCGTGCGGCGGCTGGGCTTCGCCGGAATCAATGTCACCTTTCCCTACAAGGAAGCCGTGGTCGGGCTGCTCGACGAACTGTCCGCCGACGCGGCATCGATTGGGGCGGTCAATACGATTGTGGTCCGCGACAACAGGTTGATCGGCCACAACACCGACGCCACGGGCTTTGCGCGAACGATTGCCCCATTGGTGAGCGCCTCCGCGCGAGGCGCGGTGGCCCTGATCGGCGCCGGCGGTGTCGGCAAGGCCATCGCCTTTGCACTCGCCGGACTGGGCGTCAGCGAATTGCGGATTTTCGATCACGAGCAGCAAAAGGCGACCGATTTGGCCGCAAGGCTCGAGAGCCGCTTGAAAACAAACGTTGCGCTCGACGTCGGGGATGCGCTGCGCGGTGTTGTCGGCGTGGTCAACGCCACGCCGGTCGGGATGCTGCCCAGTCTCGGCACACCGGTTCCGGACGTGCTGCTGCATTGCGGACTGTGGGTTGTGGACGCCGTCTATTCCCCGCTCTGGACGCCGCTCCTGGCCGCTGCAAAGGCAAGGGGCGCCACCGTCATGACCGGGCGCGAGCTTGCGATCTATGCGGCCGCTGATGCGTTCGAACTATTCACGGGGTTTGTTCCGTCCGTCTCCGAGATGGGCATGGCGTTCGACGGCGTGATGGCGAAACGATACGCCGCATCGAACGCAGGTCCGGCGGACCCTCGCGCTGTTGGGGCGGTTCAGCTGCCGCTGAACGAGTTATAACCCTGGTCTTCCCAGTAGCCGCCCTTGTAGTCGTTAGTGACTTCCATCGAGATCACGTATTTCGGATTCTTGAAGCCGAGCTTGGTCGGCACGCGGATCTTCATCGGGAAACCATAGGCGCGCGGCAGGATCTCGTCAGCGAATTTGAACGTCATTTGAGTTTGTGGGTGTAGCGCCGTGCGCATGTCGAGAGGTGAATTGTAGCCTTCCTTGTCGGCGCACTGGAACCAGACATATTTCGCGCCGGTGTCGGCGCCGATCAGCTTCAGGAAATCGCGCAGCGGCGTGCCGGTCCAGCTTCCGATCGCGCTCCAGCCCTCGACGCAGATATGGCGCGTGACCTGCTTGACCTGCGGCAATTGATAGAGTTCCTCCAGCGTCCAGGACTTCTTGTTGTCGACGAGGCCGCGCACCTCAAGCTTCCACGCCTTGCCGTCGACCTCCGGCGCCTCATCGACCTCGTAATAGGCGTTGAACGGGAACGGTTTTGTGATCGCGCTTTCCGGAAAGGTCGGCGCCAGCGTATCCGGATTGAACATCCACGCCTGCACGGCGTCATTGAACTTCGAGACCTGCTTCAGTACCTCCTCGGCCGAGACGCTGTCGGTGACGTCGCAGCCGGTCAGCAGCGTCAGCGCGCCAAGACTGGCGCCGCCCGAGATGAAACGCCGGCGCGTCAGCTCCGGCATCAGCTTCACCGCGTCCTTGACGAATAATTTCTTGTCGACGCCCGGGATCAGAAGCGAACGCATGCGGCCCATGACCTGTCTCCTGTTGGTTAGCGGCCGATAATCATGGCGCGCAGGCTCTTCGGCACCAGCAGCGCGAGCACGACATGGACAATAAGAAACGCGACGATCAACGACATGCAGATGAAGTGCACGTAGCGCGCGATTTCATAGCCGCCGAACAGCGCCGACAGCCAATAGAGCTGCACCGGCTTCCAGATCGACAGGCCCGACAGCACGATGACGACGCCGACGGCGATGATGCCGGCATAGAGCAGCTTCTGCACGTAATTATACTTGGTCAAATCGTCATGCGCGAGCTTGAAGGTCAGCGCCGCCTTGACGTCGGATATTACGCCGGTTGGCGTGATCGGCAGCAGTTTTTTGCGGAAGCGCCCGGTCGCAAGACCGACGATCAGGTAGACGAGACCGTTGACCATCAGGAGCCACATCGCGGCGAAGTGCCACAGCAAGGCGCCGCCCAGCCAGTCGCCGAGTGTGATCGCGTGCGAGAAGCGGAAATCAAATAGCGGTGAGGCGTTATAGATCTGCCAGCCCGACATGATCATCAGCACCATCGCGAACGCGTTGGTCCAATGCATCGCCCGGACCCAGGCGGGCTGGATGACCTTTCCCGTCGCGGGCGTCACCTGCTGATCGCTGGCTGTAAGGCTCGACATAGCTGATCCGTCCTGGCTGATCCGTCCTTGGCATCTATCACCGGCTTATACGCCGGGAAGTGGCATTCCGTTACTGCATTGCACGCCATCAAGTTCATAGATGGTGGGCATGACGGTCACAAAAAAGCGAGCCGGGTGTCGGCCGGCTCGCTTCCTGGCGCGTCCCGTTGGGGACCAGTCCTTGCAGACCAAGTCCTTGGGGGGACTAAAGGAGCGCGCGCGAGGTTACGACGCCGGCATCAGCACGGTGTCGACCACATGGATGACGCCGTTCGACTGATGGACGTTGGAGATCGAGACCATCGAGGAATCGCCCTTGGAGTCGATGATCCAGATCTTGCCGTCGTCCTTCTTCACCGTGAGCTCTTCGCCCTCGGCGGTCTTGAGCTTCTTGCCGTCGGTCAGGTCGGAAGCGTCGAACTTGCCCGGGACCACATGGTAGGTGAGGATCTTGGTCAGGGTCGCCTTGTTCTCGGGCTTGACCAGATTGTCGACGGTGCCGGCCGGCAGCTTGCCGAAGGCGGCATTGGTCGGCGCGAACACGGTGAACGGGCCCTTGCCTTCCAGGGTCTCGACCAGGCCGGCGGCCTTCACGGCGGCAACCAGCGTGGTGTGGTCCTTGGAGTTCACGGCGTTCTGGATGATGTTCTTGGAGGGGAACATCGCGGCGCCGCCGACCATCACGGTCTTTTCCTGGGCGCTGACCGGCGCTGCGATGGTCGCAGTGAGGGCCAATGCGCCGAAGGCAACGGCGGAAAGAAGGGCAATACGCTTGGACATGGAAGTCTCCCGATGATGAGGTTGACCGGCGGGGTGCCGGCGATGAGGCGGTCAACAACGGCGCCGTTTTCGTGTTTGCTGCGCCGCCGTTGACCGGAATTACGGGAGGATTTGAGGGTGGTTTCGAACAATAAATTTTTGCGGATTTGAAACTTTTCGAAGCAATGGCCGTGTGCGCACAAGTCCTCGCCGTCGTCCCGGACACGTGAGCGCAAGCGAATGCGATCCGGGACCCATGGCCACAGGCGCGTGTTTTGCGATGGCTGGGCAACAGCGCGGTAAAAGCAACGACCAGCTGTGGCTATGGGCCCCCGCCTTCGCGGGGGCGACGACTATCAATCCCGGCTGTGTGGCGTCTGGATGAAGCCGCGATTCCAGGTCGGGCTGATCAGGATCTCGTTCATGCACACCCGCGGCGGCATGCTGGCGACGAACGCGATGGTGCGGCCGAGATCTTCGGATTGCAGCATCCGGGCCTGCTCTTCCTCGCTCGGCACCACCGGGCGCAATTTCAGGATCGGCGTTGCGACCTCGCCGGGCGACAGGCAGCAGGCGCGCAAGCCATTGACGCATTCATCCATGTTGAAGGAATGGGTCAGTGCCAACACCGCATGTTTGGTCGTGGTGTAGGCCGGACCCGGCATTTTCGACACGTGACGGCCGGCCCATGAGGCGACGTTGATGATAGAGCCGTCCTTTTGCTTGCGCATCGCCGGCAGCACCGCGCGCATGCAATAGAGCACGCCGTTGAGATTGATATCGACCAGCCTGTCCCAGCCTTCCAGTTCCATGTCGGCCCAGCTTCGCTTCGGCACATTGACGCCGGCGCTGTTGACCAAAAGATCGATGCGGCCGTGTTTGGCGAGGATCTGCTCGGCCACCTTGGTGACGTCGGCGGCGATCGAAACATCGAGCGGGGTCGCCTCGGCCTTGCCGCCGTTTTTGGTGATCTTCGCCACCACCTGGTCGAGCGCATCCTTGCGGCGCCCCGAAACCACGACCGTCCAGCCATCCGCGGCGAGTGCTTCCGCGCCCGCCTCGCCGATGCCGCTGCCGCCGCCCGTCACCCAGGCCACGCGTTTCCCGCCATTTGTCATGCCAACTGTCTCCGTTGCTTTTTGAGGGCCGTTTTTGCTAATCCAGCCGCCTGATCTTGTCGGCCTCTGCCCTTCCGGGAATGTTGCATGAACTCATCCGCCAATGCCAATCTGTTTTCTCGCCTGTTTGACGGGCTCGACGACCAAAACCGTCTTGCGATCGAAACCCACGACGGGGGGCGCATCTCCTATGGCGATCTAATCGCGCGCGCCGGCCAGATCGCGAATGTATTGGTGAACCGCGGCGTCAAGCCCGGCGACCGCGTCGCGGCCCAGACCGAAAAATCGGTCTCGGGCCTCGTGCTCTATCTCGCAACGGTGCGCGCCGGCGCGGTCTATTTGCCGCTCAACACGGCCTACACGCTGAACGAGCTGGAATATTTCATCACCGACGCCGAGCCGTCGCTGGTGGTGTGCGACCCCGCCAAGGCAGAAGGGATAAGCGCGATCGCGGCCAAGGTCGGCGCCAAGGTCGAGACCTTGGGACCCGATGGCAAGGGCTCGCTGACGGAGGCCGCCGACAAGGCAAGCACCGAATTCAAGACGGTTACACGCGGCCACGATGACCTCGCCGCCATCCTCTACACCTCGGGCACTACCGGCCGCTCCAAGGGCGCGATGCTGAGCCACGACAATCTGGCCTCGAATTCGCTGACGCTCGCCGACTATTGGGGCTTTACCGACAAGGACGTGCTGATCCACGCGCTGCCGATCTATCACACCCACGGCCTGTTCGTGGCGAGCAACGTCACGCTGTTCGCGCGCGCTTCCATGATCTTCCTCCAAAAGTTCGATCCGGAGGTGATCATCAGGCTGATGGCGCGCGCAACCGTCATGATGGGCGTGCCGACCTTCTATACGCGCCTGCTGCAAAGCCCGGCGCTCACCAAAGAGGCCACAAGGCACATGCGGCTGTTCGTCTCGGGCTCGGCGCCGCTGCTCGCCGATACCCATCGCGAATGGGCGGCGCGCACCGGCCACGCCGTGCTGGAGCGCTACGGCATGACCGAGACCAACATGAACACCTCGAACCCCTATGATGGCGAGCGCGTCGCGGGCGCCGTGGGCCAGGCGCTGCCCGGCGTTTCGGTGCGCGTCACCGATCCCGAGACCGGCAAGGAGCTCGCGCGCGACAGCGTCGGAATGATCGAGGTCAAGGGACCGAACGTGTTCAAGGGCTATTGGCGGATGCCGGAGAAGACAAAATCGGAATTCCGCGGCGACGGCTTCTTCATCACCGGCGATCTCGGCAAGATCGACGACAAGGGCTATGTGCACATCCTCGGCCGCGGCAAGGATCTCGTGATCTCGGGCGGCTTCAATGTTTACCCGAAGGAAATCGAGAGCGAGATCGACGCCATGCCGGGCGTGATCGAATCCGCCGTGATCGGCGTGCCGCACGCCGATTTCGGCGAGGGCGTCACCGCGGTCGTGGTCTGCAACAAGGGCGCCGGGGTCAGCGAAGCGTCGGTCTTGAAGGCGCTCGACGGACGGCTCGCCAAATTCAAGATGCCGAAGCGGGTGTTCGTGGTCGATGAACTGCCGCGCAACGCCATGGGCAAGGTGCAGAAGAATATCTTGCGCGATACCTATTCGGACATTTACACCAAGACGAAGTAAGAGCGCGCGCCAACGCAGAGGCAGGGCTATGGATCGAGGGCAAGCCGCGAAGATTCAAAGGCACCTGCTGGACGCGGCCGGCGCCATCGACCAGGCCGGTACAATCATATACGGTCTTGATGCGACCGACCGAGCAACACTGACGGCTCCTCTTGGAGAAATCTGGTCCGCTTTGCATTTCGAATGATTGCGCGCGCTTTACACGATGCATCCAGAATTAGCGCCGCCCGGGGACCCGCCTCGCATCAGCAGCAAGCTCCGGTGGGACCAGGTTTCTCTCCCGGAGTCTGTATCGGAAGCCGACATCGACGCGATCATTCTTTCGGCTCTAACCACTCGGTTGCAAAAGACCGCGAAAGTCATCGGCAAGGCAGTGGAACGATGCCGGGAGCTTGGCTTGCCGATCAGCGATGAGATGCTTGGCGCACGCCTCCAGGTGCTAGTTAAGTCTGATCGCATGGAAAGCGCAGGCGATACGCGCAAATGGCGTCACAGCGAGGTGCGACTAAAAGGCTGAAGCGCTGCCGCGAGAAGCGCGCCGTTGTAGCCGCCGCATCCGCTCCGCTGGCTCAGCGTGGCCGGCGAATGAGAAGGCCGCCATTGCCATGCCGAGCAGCGTGAGGAACGCGCGCCGTTTCATGCAGATCCCGCCGGGGTCGCTACTGTCCGTTCCACAGACTTATCACAAACCTGCTGCCGACGATAAACAGGTAAAGCCCGAACGCCACTTCCAGCGTGCGCTTCGACATCGCATGCGCGGCTTCCACCCCGAGCGGCGCGGCCAGAAGGCTAGACGGCATCACCAACACGG
>Ga0210384_10004247_pt1 | contig 16077 bp, 12 predicted proteins | sample IncBWH2MmetaG_FD_160574 | JGI IMG/M metagenome (GOLD analysis project Ga0210384, IMG submission 160574) | Forest soil microbial communities from Barre Woods Harvard Forest LTER site, Petersham, Massachusetts, United States - Inc-BW-H-2-M | ecosystem: Environmental > Terrestrial > Soil >...
GTGAGGGCGGATTCGATCGCCACGCGGTGGTCGAGGGCGGCTAGGGTGAGGCGCTGGATAGCGCATTTGCAGGCACTCCGGAGTCGCCGTCCGCATCATTTTGAGCAGTAAGCAGGGCCTTTTTTGGATTCAGCATGAAGGTGGCGCGCCCGGTGAGGGTCGAACTCACGACCTACAGCTTCGGAGGCTGTCGCTCTATCCATCTGAGCTACGGGCGCACGGTTGCGTTTCACAGGAAAGTACTGGAATCGCACTCACGCGAAAATTGCGACCTGTCCGATTATTCTAACGCTTGCGCGGCTTGCGCGCCAGAGTGCTCTCGAGGCGCGGGCTGGACGGCTTTTCTGGTTCTCGCGCCGGTTCGCTTTCCGCTGGAGGAAAGCGAGTTCAGCCTTTTGCGCGGGCCTTGATGTCGTGAGCGAGTTTTTCAATTTCTTCAGCTTTTTTCACCAGTGCCAGAGACAGGATCTGCGAGGAGTCTGTTTTTTCCACTTCCGTCTTCAAGTCGGACGCGAGCCGATAGAGTTTTTCGATGTTCTTCTTGATGTCCTTCTCGTTGGCTTCGAGAAGTGCCTTGGTAGAAGACTTCGCCGGCGAGGGGTCAGAACTCTCGGGCTCCAAGGCCGGGTCGGAAGTCGGTGGCCGGCCGGATGGCTTGGCCTGGCCGCTCAGGATGCCAGCGCGCAAAAGTGCTAGCGTCCCTGTCCCGGCCAAAGCTGTCAAAAATCTGCGTCTCGTGTCAGACATATTTACCTCACTCTGTGGTCCGCCGGCTCAGGATTGAGCACTCATCAAACGCGCATCCTTGCTCCTCCAATGTTATACTCTCCCTCCCGAAAAAACGATGACCAGTCTCTTTATTCACTGGCCCGAATGGCCCGAATTCACGCTCAATAACCTACTAGCCCTCATAGCCATCTTCTTTATCGCCCTGCTCATTAATCGCTTTCTCCGGATTCTGACCAAGCTGATCATCAAGCCTGCTGCTACCCAGAGCCGCACGGCGCAGATCCGCGAACAGCAAACCCGTACGCTCGCGGGCGTGCTTTATGGCTCCGGAAGCAAGGTTGTTTGGTTCGTTGCGTTGTTGACGGCGCTGGCACAATTTCATATCAGCGTCGCGCCGGCCCTGACGGTGGCGGGACTTGCCAGCGTCGCGCTGGGTTTCGGCGCGCAGAATCTTGTACGCGACTTGATTACCGGCTTCTATATCGTGCTCGAAGACCAATTCGTGATAGGTGATACTATTCAGGTTGGAGATGCGACTGGACGCGTCGAGCATTTGACGCTGCGGCGCACCGTGTTGCGGGACGCCCGCGGTGCCCTGGTTACCATCGCCAACGGCGAAATACGCACGGTGAGCAATCTTAGCCGCGACTGGTCGCAGGCCTTTGTGGATATATCCATCGCGCCGGACGTATCCCTCGAGAAAACAATGCACGCGCTGGAGAGCGCCGCTGCGGAGTTGCGCGGGGATCCGTCGTGGTCGCAGGCGCTGGTCGATGGGCCGCGCATTCTGGGGGTACAGGCGTTCGACCGATCGTCTTCGACGGTGCGCCTGCAAGTGCGCACGACCCCGACGCGGCAGGATGAAGTGTCGCGTGAACTTCGGCGGCGCATCCAGATTGAGTTTCAACGGCAAGGACTTCCGCTATCGAGCGTGCAACGATTCGAACTGGCTAGCGCCTCTCCTTCTCCGCAAGAGACACCCAAGCCAGAGAAGCCGAGTTAGAGCAAGGAGAACCCAAAATGAGCCAAGTTACCTATGAAGAGGTAAACCTGATGCTGAAGCTTTACGAGATGAGACGTGAGCCGAGGCTTCGGCAGGCGCGCGCGTGGTTTCTGGAGCATTTTCATCCGACATCTCCCGAAGACATGATGCAGAAATTTCCGCAGGGCGGAGAAGAAAACACTTTCATTCGCATGGTCATCAGCTACTGGGATATGGTGGCGAGCATTGTAAATCGCGGACTAATCAACGATGAGCTCTTCTTTGAGAGTAACGGAGAGATCTGGGTAGTCTGGGACCGCATGCACAGTATCGTACCCATCTGGCGTGCAGCCTTCAAGAATCCGCAGTTGTTTTCTAACATCGAAGATACTTGCAGGAGGCTGGAGGCCTGGCGCGAGAAGAGGGCACCGGGCTCGAGCGCGGCGATGCGGCAGATGATGGATCAAGCGCGGCAAAAACCGGCTGGAGCTTGATTTCGCCAGTACCGGAGATTCCGGGTCCGGCGGACTCCCGTCAGCGTCGGAGCCGCATGGGTTGGAGCAACGGGGCGGGTACCGGCTCTGTCCTTGCTATCGGCCGGGCCATCCGAAGGCAATCGCGGCCGGATGCTTTCGCCTGATAAAGAGCGGTATCCACCTCGTGCAGCAGTTCCTCGACAGTTCGAAGACCCCAATCCGAGCTCATAAGAGCTCCAAGACTCATGGTGAGGTTGAGGGAGCCCTTCGCGGTCTGTATTGCGCGATTCGATACAGACCTGCGGAGTTCTTCTGCCCGGCCGGGCGCGAAAGCCGGATCGCAACTATTTAGTACCACGAGGAATTCTTCCCCTCCGTAACGTCCCACGAAATCATAGGATCGCACGGAACCAAGAAGACGATTGGCAATTTCTATGAGGACTTCGTCACCCACTACGTGGCCATAGGTGTCGTTGACCTGCTTGAAGTGATCCACATCGCCGAGCAGGATTGTGGTGGATTTTTTTTCACGGTGCGAACGGTGCAGCTCTCGAGCAAGCAAGTCCATGATCGCACCGCGGTTTAGCAGGGAAGTTAGCGGATCATGGGTGGCCCGAAAACGCATGTTCTCCCGGGCTTCCACCAGCCGGTCTTCCAGGAGCAGGATGCGTTCTCCGACGCGGAGCCGTGCGCGCAATTCTTCTGCATTGAAGGGTTTGGTCAAATAGTCGTCGGCTCCCGATTCTAGGCCGAGCACGGTCTCTTCTTTGGTGCCTTTTGAGGTTAGCAGGACCATATAGACATAAGTTTGTTCCGAACGCTTGCGAACGGCGCGGCACACCCCGGGCCCGTCTAACTCCGGCATGACCCAGTCAAGTAATGCCAGGCGAGGTCCCTCGAGCTTAGAAAGTTGTTCCAGAGCTTGCTTGCCGTTTTCCACCGCAGTGACTTCATAGCCGGCGCGTTCCAGCGTTTTTTCGAGCAATCGGCGTGAGAGCGCGTCATCGTCGGCGATCAAAATCTTCAATGGCGCACCTCCGCCATGTACGCCTCAAGTTCGGGCAAGAGACTGGCGGCTTCGCATTTCAAGGCGTCCAGAGCGCCTTTTAGGGAAGCTGTTTCCCCGGCGGAGGCTATAACCTCGAGTCTTGCAGCCGCGGCTGCAGTGCGCACACCGCCCAGGCTAGAAAGCATTCCCTTGAGCGTGTGACCCAACCTCGCTGCGTTTTTCAAGTCCTCGGCAGCTACAGCCACCTCGAGAGAACGCATGGTCAGCGGGAAGTCCTCTTTGAATATGTTCAGGAGGTCCCGCAGCAGCTCCTGATCATTGTCAACCCTCTCCAGCAGTTCAGCCAGATTCCAAGCCGGATCCGAATGACCGTCTTCATTCTTCTTCATGGTTTCACTTCCATGTTCGAGCTTCGAATCTCCGAGCCTTTCCATGTCCAGTCGCAGGAACTCGAGTTGAATTGGTTTCGAGACGCACATGTCCGTAGCCGGTGGCAAGCGGAGTGTTCGAGGATGCGTCCGGACGTCATGCTAGCTTTTCGCCGCCTCCGTCCTGGTGATGACGTGCCGCGCCAGCGCCAGCATGTTCGAACTGATTCTCAGGTGTGCGTCGCTAGCCGCCCCGATGTTCACTTCGAACTGCAACCGGTCTTCCGCGATCAGGAAATCGATGGCGCCGCCACTGGCGAGAAAATCGGGAGTTTCGCCGACGGTCAGCACGTTAGCTCCCTGAATGGATTTGAATATGCTTCCGTAGCGCTTACGCTCCGAGCGGCTAACGAAAAGAATGTGGCAGGCGCGCAGGTCCTGTTCTTTACGCGACCAGCGAACTTCCAGGCGCCGGCCGCGGATGGAAGTTCCTCGGGTGGCCTCTGCCAAAGAGGCTCCGAAAGAAAAGTCTCCAAAAACGCAAAGGAGAACCGACGATTGCTCGGCGGAGAAAGCGTCGGGCGGCCACTCAACAAATCTGGGAAAGGCTGCCAGGAACGATGCTTTTGCTTGGTATTCGTTGAGCCGCTCCTCTCGGCCGCCGGAAGGGGGCAAGGGCAGTGCCAGGGTCGTGAGCAGTCCAAGAAAGACGAAACCGCGAATCCGTCTTTTTGGCGCTCGAAGAAGGGAGACGCGGCCAACACCGAGGCCAGGAAACCGGCGCGGCAAGCACACGCAGCGCTCAATCGCCGACATCGCGAGGCCATAGGCAAAGCGGAATGGCACAGAGCCCCCCCCATTTGTTGGGGCAAGAAGGAGGCCAGATGCTGGCTCGGTGGCGAATTCTAAGTTGTTGAAATACGGAAGGTTACATCGCTGGCGTTCGTGAGGAGCGGACCGCGGATTCCCACGTCGGGACAAAACCGAGGAACCAGTTCAGAGTGGAACACGTGGCGTCAGTTCTTGCCGCTTTTTAGCTTGTCGACTGGACCCCACTTCGCGCCGTGTTTAGGCCGTTCGGGACCATGGGCAGCCCTCGGGGGCGCATGCCCGTGGCATGGAAAATGGCGTTGCCGATGGCTGGGGCGACGGCCATGATTGGCGTTTCGCCTGCGCCTGCCGGGAGAAGGTCCTTTCGATCCAGAAGGACGGCTTCGATTTTCGGGACGTCGCGGAAGCGCGGCACACGATAACGCGAAAAACGTGGATTTTTGATGCGGCCATTCTCGAACTCGATGAATTCGAAGAGAGCACCACCAAGCCCCTGAATATTTGCGCCAATCACTTGATTGAGCAATCCATCGGGATTTACGATGGCGCCGCATTCGAAGGCCGTTGTCATTCGCACTACGCGCACCGCGCCGGAAGTGTGATTTACCGAAACCTCGGCACATGTCGCCACGTAGCCGCCCTTTTCAAGACCCCCTGCGATGCCGAATCCCTGACCCTCCTGTGTTTTCTTGCGCGACCAGCCAAAAGATTTCGCCACCGCCTCGAACACGGCACGCAGCCGGGAATCGGACAGATTCTTCAGGCGGAATTCGAGTGGATCGATTTGCGCCGCATGGGCGAGCTCGTCCATGTGGCTTTCTCGTGCGAAAAAGTTTGCCGTGGCTGCCAAACCCCGATAGGAGCCGCTCCGCAGAGGGCACAGCGTGGTGTGAAATTGGATGTGCTGGTTGGGGACGACATACGGGGTATCGATGGCTGACATTCCTGAGTTGTAATTGTGAAATTCCCATGCTGTTAGCGTGCCATCAGCAGCAATGCCACTTTTGATTTCCATCACGCCTGCCGGGCGAAAATAGGCCCAGGTGAACTCTTCTTCGCGCGTCCAAACCACCTGGACGGGGCGCCCCGCGGCGCGCGCCAGCCGGGCGGCTTCCAGCGCGGCGTCTCCGGTGTGTTTGCCACCGTAGGCAGAACCGGTATCCGGGACGATCACTCGCACGTCACTTTCTGAAACGTGAAAGACACTGGCCAGTTCATCGCGTACGGCAAACGGGCGCTGCGAGCCCGTCCATACCGTGAGTTTGCCATCGGACCATTCGGCCACCGCGGCGCGCGGCTCGAGCGGGGCATGCGCTATGAACGCGACCGTGTATGTCGCATCCAAACGGTGCGCAGCAGCCGCGAAGCCGTCCTCCACTGAGCCTTTTGTTCTTCGAAAGCGATCGTCGCTCTTGGCCGCGGCATTCTTTTTCAGATAGGAAAAGAGCTCATCGCTTGAAGTCTGGGGCACTTCCTTCCATTCGGCGTGAATTGTCTCGAGAGCTCGGCTGGCGCCTCGCTCCGTGCTCGCGGCGGCACCGATGAAGTCGCCGTCGCGCACAACGATAACACCGCTCATCGCTAGAGCAGCTTTCGCATCGTAAGAAGTGAGGGTTGCGCCGAACGACGGCGGTCGAAGCACTTTGCCATAGAGCTGGCCTGGGCGACGAAGATCGGGAGTGTATTGGTGCTTGCCGGTGACGAAGGCGCGGGCATCTTTTTTCGGAATAGACTTCCCGGCAATCGTCCATTGATCCGGCGGAGTGACGGGATCTTCCGCGGGGAGGTTTTGCGCCAGAGTCTTGCCACGGGCCAACTCCGCATAGCGAAGCGAGCGGCCGGTGGCTGGATCGGTCACCTTTCCGTCTGCAGTAGTAAGTCCTTCGGCTGCGACGTTCCATTCTTTCGCGGCTGCCTCGACGAGCAGGTCTCGCGCGGCGGCGGCGGCCCGGCGAAGCTGGGGCGACATGGTCGCCATTGAGCGGCTGCCCACCGTTCCGAAATCGAACGGCGTCAGTGCCGTGTCGGCGGTCACCATGGTTACGCTTTCAAAAGGTAGGTGCAATTCATCGGCAACCGTTTGCGCCAGCGATGTGCGGATGTTTTGGCCAATCTCGACTTTGCCCGTGAACGCGGTCACGTTTCCGTCTTCGCCGATATGCAGCCATGCCGTGATGTCTTTCGGGAGTTCTTCCTGGTGAAAGCCCTGGGTGGGCGCGGTTTCCTGAGTGGCCGGGCTATTTTTTGCTACCGCAAAAACGGCAATGCCCGCGCCGAGAAACTTGAAGAAATCGCGGCGGGTCAATTCGAAGTGATGCATCGGGGCTGCGGTGAATTCGTAGCGCTCGGGTTCAGGCGCGAACTTAACGGAAGAGCCGCTCATCGTCCGCGCTCCTCGATCGCCTTGGCTGCTCGATGAACTGCGTCGATGATCCGCAGATGTGTTCCGCAGCGGCAGACATTGCCCTGCAAGGATTGAATGATCTCCGCCGACGTGGGATTGGGATTCGTTCTGAGAAGGCCGACGCTGCTCAAGATCATCCCCGAGGTGCAGTAGGCACACTGGAACGCTCCCGAGTCGAGAAACGCCTGCTGCACCGGATGCAGATGCCCGTCTTTCTCGAGGCCTTCAATGGTTGTGATGGACTTTGCTGCGGCTGCGCTAACTGGAATCTGGCACGAGCGGCGCGGCGCTCCGCTGAACAGGACCGTGCAAGCGCCGCATTGGCCCTCACCACAGCCGTACTTGGTACCGATCAGGCCTAGCTCATCGCGGAGTACGGCGAGAAGCGACGTTTCCGGATCACAGTGCACTGTATGCCGGTTGCCATTGATTTCCAGCTCGATCGGATTCGCCATCATTCTCCCTTCGGCTTGTGAAATTCTGCAAACCGGGTCGCCTTCCGCACATCTTACCACCGCGGCCTCTCGGGGAAGAATCGAAGAAATCGGCGAACCCGCCTCCCGTCGGTCGTAACCGTTCTGCGCTCAAGTAAATCGTCTGGCAATGCGTTTTTTCCAGGCGGGCCACGGCCCAGGTATTTCGTCAACCGAAAATTCAACACATATTCGTATGAAGGCTCGATACCTTTGGAGGTTAGAGAAGAATTGATTCTCGATTTAGGCGAGCTCGGCGGAACAAGGGTTTTATTTTCAATTGGTTGAAATCGCATCCGGAGGTGAGTCCTCTGGCAGCAATCGTGCCCTGGCATCGGAGTCGGATCTCTACTGTTTGGGGAGTTCGAGCCACCGCGAGCCTTTGGAGGTAATTTGATGAGAAAGAATATTTGGATTGTTTTCGGCGTGTTCTTATTTTTCTTAAGCGCAGATTTCTTGCCTGCTTGTGCGCAAGAAATGGCAGGCATCACAGGAATTGTCACAGACAAGACGGGGGCGGCGGTCAGCGATGCGGATGTGAAGCTGGTGGATAGCCGAAATGGGGCGATTCACGCCGCGAAGACCGGTTCCGACGGAGTATATCGCATCGTTCAACTTGCGCCAGGACCGGGTTACGCGCTGACCGTCAGCAAGCAGGGCTTTCAGACCGTTTCCGTATCGAACCTCTACCTGGCCGTGGCAGCCACACGATCCCAAGACATCCGGCTGGACGTCGGCACGGTAAGTCAAACGGTGGAAGTCAGATCCGAGGGATCCGTCAGTTTGAATACCTCCGACAGCACCATCGGCAACAACTTTGATATGCGGACTGTTGCGAGCCTTCCAAACGAATTCCGAGATGACCCCGCTAATTTGCTCCGCCTACAACCTGGCGTGGTGAGTGCGCAGGGTGGCACGGCGGTGGATCCAAACGGAAGCCGGGATGGAGCCGTAGCCGGGGCGCGAGCCGATCAGAACAACATCACCGTGGATGGCATCGATGCTACGGATTTTGCGTTTGGGAATGCTTTTGCCACGCAAGCGGCTATTCCCGTTGACGCGGTTCAGGAATTCAGCACGCAAGTAGGCGACGCAACGGCTGCCTACGGCGGCCGAAGCGGTGGGCAGACCGTCATCACGACGAGAAGCGGCACGAACGATTGGCACGGCTCGGCGAGCGAATACAACCGTACCGCGGCCACCGAGGCGAACACGTTCTTCAACAATAAGGATGGCGTTCCGCGAACAAACCTGGTTCGCAACCAGTTCGGAGCAAATCTCGGTGGCCCCATCAAAAAGGATAAGGTGTTTTTCTTTTTTGACTACGAAGGCCGGCGCGACGCCCAACAGATTAATGAACTTCAAATCGTGCCACTGCCGCACGTGCAGAACGGCCAGCTTGCTTACATCAACGCGACGAGCAGCACGACCGGCCGGCCCTGCAGCCCATTCAGCCGGCTTGGATCCAATGATGCCAGCACGGATTGCGTGACCGTACTTTCTGCCGCGCAAGTTCAGGCGCTGGATCCTTGCTCGCAAGCCGGCGGGTGCCCTAATGCCCCAGGATTCACGGCGCCGGGCGTGGCGCCTTCTCTGATGAACCTCTTCAAAACTCGCTACCCCGCGCCAAATGATTTTTCTTCGGGCGACGGGATCAACACGGCCGGTTTCCGCTTCAACGCTCCCAACCCTCTGTCAGAGAACGATTACACAGCGCGGGGCGACTACAACATAAACGACAAAAACAAGATGTTTGTGCGATTTAACTTCCGAAACTTGGATTCTATCAACACTCTGATTCAATTTCAGGGCGATCCACTGACGGGACCGAACGTTTTGCGGGACCGCGCCTGGGTCATCGGGGAGACTTGGACAGTTAGCTCCCGCACCATCAATCAGTTCGTGTACGGAGAAACACGCTCCAATCTGGACCAGCCTATTTTGTTCAATCCAGCGGGCGGTCTTGTACTGCTAACGTTCTTCGGTCAATCGATTGCAACTCCCTTTGCCCGTCAATCCCAGATAGGCCACATAGCTCCGGTTCCTACATTCCGCGACGATGTCACGCTGCTGCGCGGCAGACACACCATTACCATTGGCGGAGAATGGCATCCCATCAAACTTCGTAACACGCTCACCAACAACTTCAACTTCATTCAGGAGGGGCTGGGCGGAAGCATTGCCAGCCTTCCAGGCAATCTGAGACCGGCCAACATTTTGCAGGACACAGGAGGAATCGCCGCCGGCGATTGGGACAATTTCTTTGTTGCCGCTCTGGGAATCATCAACAATTTGCAGAGTGCGATCAGCTACTCGAAGAATGGCTCGGTAATTCCGCAAGGAGAGGAGAGCCACCGGCGCGACTGGCGCATTCATCAGTACGCGGGGTATGTGCAGGATGCCTGGAAACTGCGCAACGACCTAACTGTCACAATGGGAGTCCGCTACCAGTATTCGACAGTTCCTTACGAGGTCAATGGCCTGCAAGCTAGCTTTCTCAACACAAATCTCAATGACATCCTCGCGACTCGAGTCTCGAACGGACTGACGGGAATCTCTGGGGCCGCGGCCACGCCAGAACTCACCTATCAACTCTCCGGGAACGGAAACCCTGGGGGAAAGCCGCTCTATAATCCTGAAAAGGATGATTTTTCCCCCCGGCTCGCTCTCGCGTGGAACCCGAGTTTCCGCACCGGGTTGTTTGGAAAGGTGTTGGGCGATCGCAAAACAGTGTTACGAGCGCAAGGCTCCCTGATTTACGACCAGACCGTAATCAACGCCATTACAAACCTCGAAGACCAGTCCAACTATGTTTACGGAAACACGGTTTCTGCTCTCTTTGGCGGAGGCGGGGCAACCGCTTCACTGGAATCCGACCCGCGGTTCACGGCTGCGAACGCGCTGCCGTTTCCAGTTACGGCGCCGGCGTTCAAGACCCCGGTGACCCCCAGCGCCATCTTCAATTATGGTGTCGACAATAAACTACGCACGCCGTATTCAGAGACTTTCTCTCTGGGCATGCAACGCGAACTGCCTGGCGGTTTTCAACTAGAAGTGGACTACTACGGCCGCTTGGGCCGCAGGCTGTTCGTCTTGGCCGATGGCGCACAGGTCATCAATTTCGTTGACCCTCGATCGGGCCATAGCCTGGTGGGCGATTTCACAACCCTGGAGCAAGAGGCCCGCAAGGGAATCAGTCCGGCAAACATCGCTCCATTGCCATTTTTTGAAAACCAAATAATGGCCGGAACCGGCGAGACTTGTGCGCAAGTCAACCAAGCCGTATTTGGTACGCCATTTTCCACCTGCACCCAGGCGGTCTACGCCATCAATCAGACCGCCCTCCAGCAGGGAAACCTCGGCGGAGCCATGCTGAGTATCTTTGGACTTGTGCCGCCGAATGTCGGCATACCTTCTCAGTTTTTCGTAAATGCTCTGGGTACAAACAAAGGCTACTCTTCCTACAACGCCATGTTTGCGACGCTGCGGAAGCGTCTGTCGCACAACCTGCAGTTTGATTTCAACTACACCTATTCCCATTCCATCGACAACAACTCGGTGATCGCCAATAACAACGGGAACTTCGTGGGCGGGTCGACGCAAATTCTCTGCGATGCCATTGATCTGAGCGTTTGCAAGGGAAACTCGGAGTTTGACGCGACGCATCAGGTCAGCGCCGATTTCGTTTATGATCTCCCTTTCGGCCGCAGCCAGGCCCTAGGACGGAATTCCGCGCGTTGGCTGGATGAAATCATCGGTGGCTGGCAGACTTCCGGAATTGTAACGTGGCGATCGGGGTTGGCTCTCACTGCCAATGCTGGCGGCAGCACCACAAGCCTTGCGGCGGATCAGGGAGCATTCTTCACAGGAAATCAGTCCGCGGTCGCCACCAGCCTCCATACCGACACGGCCAATAACAATCAAATCCAATTTTTCGCGAACCCGCAGAATGCCATCGGAGCATTTTCATTCGTAAACGGACTGCAAGTCGGCAACCGCGACACGCTCCGGGGTCCACATTTCTCCAACATGGATTTGGCTGTCTCTAAGTTCTTCCCGCTTTTTGGGGAGAAATATCGGCTGCAATTCCGGGCTGAGGCTTTCAACTTGTTCAACCACCCGAACTTCGGGCTGCCCAACACCTTGATCACATCGTCGACGTTCGGGGTGATCAATTCTCTGGCCGGTCAAGAGCCGTCGCGCGTTATGCAGTTCGCACTTCGGTTCGAGTTCTAGTCCCGCAAATCCGGCGCAGAATTTCTTGCTGGCGGGCAAGGGGTTCTGCGCCGGGCTGTTTTCCATCGGAGAACTTCCGGCCGAGTTCAGTCCCTCTCGTGCAACAGCGAGTCGCGCACGCTTTGCAGCTCCTTCTTCTTCTCTTTGTCGACGTCCGGGAAGGAAAGATCGAGATCCTCCAGAGTGGAGATGATCGTGGAGGCTACGATCAGTTGCGTGTACCACTTGTTGTCCGCGGGAACCACATACCATGGCGCATGCTTCGTGGCGGTATTCTGAATCATCTCTTCGTATGCTTCTTGGTAGTCTTTCCAGTAGGCGCGCTCTTTGACGTCGGCCATCGAAAACTTCCAGTTCTTTTTTGAATCCTCCAGCCGCTCCAGAAAACGCTTCTTCTGTTCTTCCTTCGAAATATGCAGGAAAAACTTGCGAATCACTACACCGTTGTGCGTTAAATAATGTTCGAAGGCGTTGATGTCCTCATAGCGCTGCTCCCAGATATGCTTGGTAATCAATGGGTCGGGCAGCTTTTGTGCTTGCAAGAGAGTGGGGTGGACTCGAACAACCAGAACTTCCTCGTAGTAGGAACGATTGAAAATGCCGATCTTGCCGCGCTCTGGAACGCACCGGTGCGCCCGCCACAGATAATCGTGATTGAGTTCTTCGGCGCTTGGAGTCTTGAAGGCATGAACATCGCATCCCTGCGGATTTACACCGGACATGACGTGTTTGATCACGCCGTCTTTGCCAGCAGCGTCCATCGCTTGAATCACGAGCAGGAGCGCCCAGCGATCCTGCGCATAGAGCTTCTCCTGTAAATTGCTGAGCAGACCGGCGCGCTTCTCGATAATTTCTAGGCCGTGCTCCTTGTTCTTCACCTCGCCGGTGTCGTCCGTGTCGTAATCTTTCAGGCGGAATTTTTCACCCTTTGAGACGCAATAGGGCTCAGCAAGCCATGCGGATTCCTTGATCTGTTTACGGTGTTTCATGGTGCTGGGAGTTTAGTACAGAGAAGGCCGCTCAGAACAGCATTCCGAGTGCCCAGCCGAAGGCTGACAAGCGGTTGTGCGCGTGGAAGAGCGAACCATCCGGTAACTGCAGAAAGCGATTTGATCGCAATACGTTCACGGCGTAGTACGCACGCACGGGCACCTGAATCCCCGGCACCGTCCACCTCAGCTCGATCCCGATGGACCCACGCAGAATGCCGTTCGTGGAATCCAGCAGCGTAGGGCGCGTCTTCCCCAGCCAATTGGGTAGCAGCCAGCCCGATCCCAAATCAAAAAAGGCTGCCGCTTGCGCGCCGCGGCCAAGCGGAACGCGATACTCCGCATTCGCGGCGCTGATCAAATTCGCTCCCGCTGGGCATGCCGAATAAGTCTGATTCCCGGAACTTGATACCGATGGAAATACGGCATACGGCCCTAGGTTGCCTGTGCTGAGGCCACGAACTTGTGCGTCGCCCGAAAAAAGCCGCGCGAACAGCGGCAAGTCGCCGCGGTAGCTCGCCGCGCCGCTGAACGTAGACCGAAAAGCCCAGGCATTTTGGCCATTGAAAAACGGGTCCGGAAAGATTCGCGCGTATTCCTCATGGGAACGAATGGCATTTTCGCTCCCGCCCAGCCATCCGCCGGAAATGGAATTGGTAACAGACAATCGCTCACTCCCTGCGTCGTGCGTCCAGCCCAGTCCCGCAGCGCTGCTGGAAGTCTCTGCGCGCACATCGCTGGCGGGCCACCCCGCGAGAGAAGCTGGAAGGGCGAACGAATAAACCGTGTTCGTATGCGAAAGGCTGTAGTTCACTGCCAAGGAGTCTGTATTGGTCAAGGGGTAGCTCCAACCCGCGTTCACTCCTTCGTCCCGAGATGTATAGAACGGGCCTCTTGCACTGCTTGTAAAATGCGGGCGAAGCACATTGTTGAAAATGGAAAGGGCCAGCGAGCTGCGCGAGCCGAGAAACCCTTCCATCACCAGACCAAGGACGATTTCGAGGCTTTCCGGTCCTCCGTCAATTTGTGTCGTGAGCAGTTCCTCTCGCTGGAGGAGGTCGAACACCGTGTAAGCTATCCCGACAGTGCTGCCGAACTGTCCGAACCCTCCAGAGAAGGAAGCGCGTTGCTGGCCGGCTTCCGAGATGCGGATGGTCACGTCAGCCGTATGGGTGATGTCGTCTGTGTCGACTCGAATATCTTCTTTCTTGATTTGATGAAAGTAGCCCGTCCTTGTGAGCCGCGCGAGCCCGCTTTCGAGCGCATGCTCATCAAATGGCCTGCCTTCCTCTAAACCGATGCGCCGCCGCAGATAGCGATCACGGAATCTGTGAAGACCCGTGAATTCAATCCGTCGCACGATGTAGGGCGGTGCGTCGCTAAACCCAATTCTCTCGCCCACCCGGTGCGTCTCAAGATCGAGCGTTCGCGATGTTTCGACGCTTCGCTCCGTGCCAGCCTCTTCGCGGTTACGCTTTGGCGCCCTCGCCGCCACCCATGCACGCCGTAAATCTTCAAGCGCCCTCGCCGAGTACGCTGAGCCGACCTCTGCCTTTGCATACTCCAGGAGTTTTGCTCCGCGCTTACCGCTCGCCTCAGCGAGTTCAGGACTGATGCCCACGGATTCAACGCGATAAAAGGGGCCAGCTTCGATGGGTATGGAGACTCGGAGACGTTTTCCCGGAGTGCGAAGTGGCCGCGGAATCCACTTGCTAGCTGTTTCCTCATAGACCGAAACGCGAGCTGTGCCGATCCGCGCTTCAGGGTATCCGTGATCCTGATAGTAGATCAGTATTCTGGAGCGATCCTCCTCGAACCCCTCGCGGGTGTACGCATCTTTGCCCCGCCACGAGGCGAAAATTGCGCTGGGCGCGGTCCGCCGCATCTCATGCCGCAGCAATTTTGCTGAGAGTTCGGGGTGCCCTTCGAACGCAATCCGCCCCACAGGGATGTGTGGCCCATCATGAATTGCGAAGCGCACGTGAACTGTCCCGTTTCGAAACTCTTCGCGATGAATCTCCAGCCGCGGCTGCGGACGGCCCAACTCAGCGAGGGCCGACTGAATTGTCTTTGAAATTCGTTTTAGGTCTGCGGGAGCAGCGGGTTCACCCAACCGCGGAAGCTGGTGTTGCTCGCCGAGAATTTTTTCAATCTGCGCACGCGAGAGCAGCCGAGAGCCCGCATATTCCACTTTCGTGAGGTAGGGGAGCTCCGTAACGCGGAAAACGAGTCGCACTCGCTGCGTTGCATCGCCGCTGCCGAGTGGCGACGGGTCCTTGGTGGGTTGCGTTTCCACCCCGATTTCGCCGAACCATCCCAGTCGTCCAAGCACTTTTACATCGGACGCGACCTTGTTCAAGTCAAGTCGCGCGCCCGCATGCGAAGAAACCTGCGCTTCGACCGCTTCTGTAGTGATATGCCGCAGCCCTATGAACACAACTTCATCAATATGGGGAGCGGAGGCTTCCACAAGCGCAGGCGCCTGATCACCGCTCGCCGAGTTGGCCTCATTTCTCGAAGCCGCCCGTAAACCGCCCCCAACAAACAACACTCCAACAACCGCCACAACAAGCCATCGCACGATCATCCCTCCTTGCACCAGGAGGATGACTTAACGGATGAGCGCCACCCGCACGGGGTTGTCTCTGGCAGGTAAGTTTTCGGTGAAATGAGGCACAGTCTGTGATTCCAAACACACTCGTTCTACTTCACGGAAGAACGTCGTAGGGCCGCATCATTTCATTGTCTTCATGTTCCAGAATGTGGCAGTGCCAAACGTACCTGCCAGTGTAACCCTCAAACCTCGTAATGATCCTCGTCACCATACCCGGATGCGCCTGCACGGTGTCCTTCCAACCGGCTTCGTTATGCGCCGGCGGCACAGCTGCGCCGACGTACTCGACTCTGCCTCCCTTGTAGTAGTACTCCGGCTCAAAGGGCCGGCGGTCGAGGATTTGAAATCGGACCAAGTGGAGGTGAATCGGATGCGCGTCATCCGTAAAGTTCAGCAAATTCCAGATCTCGACGGAATTGAGCGCCGGACTCTCTGTCACCGGCATGTCCCAGTGAGCATTATTGAGCAGCATCATCACTGGATTCGCGGCTTTGTCATCTTTTTCTCCGAGCGTAAGCACGCGAGTTTTGACGGCATCGGATTCCGCAATTTTCGGCACCGGACGCAGTGCGACCGGGAGCGCACCGGTGTCCGACGTTCCTGACTTCAAAACACGAAACTGCATCACCGTCAGAGAGTCATTCGTTACTACGATCTTTTCCCCTGCATGGTCGGAGAAGTCCAGGACAAGGTCGCAGCGCTCGCCAGGCGCGATCAACAGACTTTTTAGTCTCACAGGCGCGGGGAGCAATCCCAGGTCAGTTCCGATCTGGTGAAACTCCTGGCCATTGGAAAGTGCAAGATGGAAAAATCTTCCGTTCGCCGCATTGAGCATGCGGAACCGATATTTGCGCGGCTCAACATCGAGATAGGGAAACAATTTCCCGTTCACCAAGATCGCATCGCCGAAGCAATCCGGTACCCACGGTGATTCCGGATCTGGCGAGATGGGATAATACAACTGAC
>Ga0210384_10004249_pt1 | contig 16074 bp, 16 predicted proteins | sample IncBWH2MmetaG_FD_160574 | JGI IMG/M metagenome (GOLD analysis project Ga0210384, IMG submission 160574) | Forest soil microbial communities from Barre Woods Harvard Forest LTER site, Petersham, Massachusetts, United States - Inc-BW-H-2-M | ecosystem: Environmental > Terrestrial > Soil >...
CTTTAACCGCAAAGCTCGCGAAGGCAGCGCAAAGGACGCGAAGCAGGTCGTCCTGCTCAATGCAACGTTGTAAAGTCCGGGGGGTAGAAAATCCCCGCCCAAGCGAAGCTTGGACGGGGCACCCATCACACACCCGTCACGCGGATTGTCGGTCGTGGCCGTCGCTCGTAGCTCATAGCTCATGGCTCGTGGCTCGTAGCTCGTAGGTCATCGTGATATCTTCGTGTGCTTCCGCACCCTGATGCGATTCTGACCTTTGCTAACGGATCGAAAATCCGCCGGAAAAGAGTGCTCATGACAGACGCCGTTCGTCCCGAACCTTCGCGGATGTATCGCTGGATTGTGCTGGTGGTCGTCAGCCTGACCATGTTCGGGAATTACTACGTGTATGACTGCATCTCCCCGATCGCGGATCTGCTGTCGAAACAACTTGGATTTTCAAACGCGAACATCGGTCTGCTGCAGGCGATCTACAGCATTCCGAATGTATTCATGGTGCTGATTGGCGGCTACATTGTGGATCGGATCGGGACGCGCAAGGGGATTCTCATATTCGGGACTCTGTGCTTGCTGGGATCGATTCTGACGGTATCGGCGGGCAAGCTGCCAGTCATGGCGGCAGGCCGGCTGGTGTTCGGGATCGGAGCGGAATCGCTGATCGTGGCGGTCACGACGGCGATCGCGAAATGGTTTCGCGGCAAGGAACTGAGCTTCGCCTTCGGGATTAATCTTACGGTTTCACGGCTGGGAACATGGCTGGCGCAGAATTCTCCGACCTGGGCGCATTCGGCCTACGGGAATTGGCGGTCGCCCCTTTTGATCTCGGTGGGGTTTGCCACGTTCTGTGTCACGGGCGCGGTGATTTATTGGGCGATGGAGGTATACGCCGACAAGAATTTCCAAGTGGGTCAGGCCGGGTCCACCGACAAAGTTGTGTTTAGCGACGTCTACAAGTTCGGATTGTCGTACTGGTACATCGTGGCCTTGTGCATCGTGTTCTACTCAGCCATCTTTCCGTTTGAGACGTTCGCCATCAAGTTCTTCATGGAAGCGCACGGCACGAGCCGCGAGCTGGGCGGATTTCTGGTCAGCATTCTGACCGCGTCGACCATGATCGGGACGCCGCTGTTCGGTCTGCTGGTCGATCGGGTTGGCAAGCGAGCGCTGTTGATGATGCTGGGTTCGACGCTGCTGATCCCGGTGTACCTGATGATGGGCTACACCAAGGTCAGTCTCTATGTTCCGATGGCGATGATGGGGGTTGCCTTTTCTCTGATTCCGGCGGTGATGTGGCCGTCGGTGGCCTACATTGTGGACCAGTCGAAACTGGGAACGGCGTACGGCTTGATGACGATGATCCAGAACATCGGACTGGCGGGGCTGAATCTGCTGGTGGGCTGGGCGAACGACTACGGACACGCTAGCGCGGAAAATCCGGCGGGCTATCACTTGGGAATGTGGATCTTCTCCTGTCTCGGGTTCCTGGGTGTGCTGTTCGCCTTCCTGCTACGTCAGACAGAATTGGGGCCGCACGGGCATGGGCTGGAGACGATTACGACGAAGAGCGACAGGTGACAGGTCACAGGCGACGGCTTTGCTCTCGGTCTTTTGGGGCCTAGATGGCGGGGTTCCGCGACGGACCTTATCTGATGCGACGACAATCTAATACGACGACAGGAGATCTTAAAACGCAGAGAACGCGGAGAACCTCCGCAGAGGACGCAGAGAGACGCGTTTTTTCGGAGCAAGCCCGAGGAACTGTAAAATCTTGGGCCACTCTGGGTGCGCGGGATTGGTCGAGAATTGCGCCGGACGACTTCTGTTTTTGGAATAGGGCTACGTAGGAGTGGTTTTCAGAAGTGGGGTGGGCTTGGTTCAAAGTTTAAAGGGTTGCCGGAAGCTGGCTGTGTGAAGTCGGTGGTGGGCCGCGACCTATCGGGGTGGAACTGTAGCGGGGATTCCCCGGGGTGAGCCGGCTTCTGGGGTTACGTTTGTCACTTCCAAAATTGGAAGCCGGCAAAGCGAGTCAGGGCAAGGGTTTTGTTATTCTAAATGGCACGAAGGGGCGCGCGGACTGTCCCGAAATGGTCCGCTAACCAGTACAACGTACAACTAGTTAGCCGCATCTGACCAAATGCGGCCGGGAAAGGCGACTTGACCGACCCACGACAAGCGCAGGGCGCCGGGTTGTCGGAAGCGCAGGCGATTGAGCGAGCCAAGCAGGGAGATGCGGAAGCCTTCGAGTTTCTCTACAACCTGCATAAGCGGCGCGTGTATTCTCTGTGCTTGCGGATGACGGCGAACACCGCTGAAGCGGAAGATTTGACGCAGGAAGCATTCCTGCAGTTGTTCCGAAAGATCGGAACCTTCCGCGGCGAGTCGGCGTTTTCGACCTGGTTGCATCGCATGGCGGTCAACGTCGTGCTCATGCATCTGCGGAAGAAGGGATTGCCGGTGGTCTCGCTCGAGGAAGCCACCGAGGGCGATGAAGAGACGCCCAAGAAAGATTTCGGAGCCGACGATCCCATACTTTCCGGATCGGTCGACCGGTTGAGGTTGCAGAATGCGGTGAGCCGGCTGCCTCCGGGCTATCGATCGATCTTTGTGCTGCACGATGTGGAAGGATACGAGCACAACGAGATCGCGACGATGGTGGGTTGTTCGATTGGAAACAGCAAGTCGCAATTGCATAAAGCACGAATGAAGTTGCGCGAGTTCCTGAAGACGAGCAGAGCCGAAAAGGCCGGATAGCCGTAGGGAACGGGAGCGCAGGCGGTACGGATTGTTTTGGGGAGAGATGTTATGACCTGTGCAGAGTTTCAGCGGGAGTTGCCCGATTCCATCGATGAAGGCGGCACTGCTGAATTTCAATCGCATTTAAAGGTGTGCGCCAGTTGTTCGGGACTGGTGGCCAGCCTGGAAAGCATCGCTCAGGAAGCGCGGCTGTTGCAGGCTTCGGAAGAACCAAATCCCCGGGTTTGGAATTCCATCGAAATCATTCTTAGGCAAGAGAAACTGATTCGTCAGCCGGACTCGGGGACCCGGCATTCCATTCTTCCAGCGTTCCGTCAGAAGTGGGGCGTAATGGCGTGGCTGGTGCCGGTGGCGGCAGCGTTGCTAGTGGGAGTGGGTTTTCTGCTGTATCAGCATCCCACTGCCGGCCAGCCCGCGGCGCGCCAGCAGGCCTCGTTGAAGGCGGCGGCGAAGTTTGCGGGAGATCAGAGCGACGAGCAGTTGCTGCAGGAAGTCTCGGCCCGCGCGCCGATGATGCGGGCCGCCTATGAAAGCAATCTGAAAGACGTGAACGACTACATCCGGGATGCGCAAGAGTCGGTAAACGCGAACCCGAATGACGAAGAAGCGCAACAGGCGCTGATGGACGCATACGGACAGAAGTCGATGATTTACGAGATGGCACTGGACCGTTCTCTGCCATAATAGGGGCCGCGCTCAGGCCCTGAAGGGGCACCGCTGAAGCGATGCCCTTATACGAGCAGCAAGAGGTTCACAGTCTCCGCGGACGGGATACGAGGAACTATGCAGCGCAATCAGTACGCCACCGAGCTCACGGCCGTGGTTCTGGTTCTGGCCACCCTGGCAATCGCGGAGACTAAAAAAGAGTTTCGCTTCACGGTTGGCCCGAGATCGAAGGTCTCCATCATCAACCAGTTTGGCAGCGTATCGGTGAAACCCTCGGGCGGGAACTTCGTCCTGGTGAACGCGACAACGTACTCCGACAAAGTAGAAGTCGACCAGAGCCAAAGCGGCAACCGCGTCGACGTGCAATCGCACTTGCTGGCAGGGGCGAGCGCTGACAACGCGCGGGTTGACTATGAAGTGCTGGTTCCGGCCGATGCGAACGTGAACCTGGAGTCGGCGACGGGGCCGCTGCACGCCGAGCGTTTGCATGGCGACGTGGAGGCCGAAGGATCGAATGCGGCGATCGATGTGCGCGACATCTCGGGCAGCCATGTGCATGTGAAGACCATGGCCGGCGCGGTCACGCTGACCAACATTCGCGACGGGCACGTGGAGATCGATTCGGTCAGCGGCGATGTGACGCTGAATGCGGTGACCGGGCCGCTGGTGCGGGTCAGTTCGACGACCGGCAGAATCCAGTATGACGGCGATTTCGGCTATGCCGGCGAGTATCGCTTCAACAGCCACTCGGGCAACATTGATGCCACCATCCCGCAAGATGCCTCGGCCGACATCAAGGCGCAATCGGTACGGGGCGAAGTGCAGAACGACGTTCCCCTCCAACCCAAAGTCCACACTTCCTTCCTGGTCCGGCAGGGGAGTTCCTTCGCAGGCACCATCAACAAGGCGGCTTCGTCGGTGTGGCTGCGAACCTTCAGTGGTAGAATCCACCTCAAGAAACGCTAGGAAAATCAAGCTGGGCGGCCGATTTGGGCTGCCTTGAAGAGGTCCATGAAAGGCACGTCAGGTTCGCGCCGGGACGTTGATGCCCCTCTGCGCGGGTCGGCCGTGCGAGCGGTTTTCCTGGTCGGCTTCATGGGGGCCGGCAAGACCAGCATAGGCCGCGAACTGGGCAAGTATCTGGGCTGGCGTTTCGAGGATCTGGATGACCGGATCCGGGCGCGGGAAGGGCGAACCATCCCGGAGATCTTTGCGCAATCGGGGGAAGCCGTGTTCCGGCGGAGCGAGTTGGCGGCGCTGCGCGAATTGCTGGAGGAAGCGACATCCGGCGCGCCATTGATCGCCGCGCTCGGTGGCGGCGCCTTCGTGCAGCCGGAGATTGCTTCCCTTCTCGAGCCGGCGAACTGCATCACAATTTTCCTGGATGCCCCGGTGGAGGAACTCTGGCGGCGCTGTGGTGCGGATGCGGTGGAGCGCCCGCTGCGGCGCGACGCAGGCGAGTTCCGCCAACTGTACGAGGCGCGGCGTCCGCGCTACCTGCAAGCGAAGAAGCGAATGGACACGACCGGAAGACAGATTGACGAACTGGCGCGCGAGATTGCAACTTACATAGAGGCGGCGGACCGGAGTTCCGGTAAGGAGAAGTGATGGTGAAGTGGTCGCAGGTCATGGTGGCGTTGCTCGTCGTGGCGGCTTTTGCGGTGGCCGGCGACAAGAAGGAAGCAGCGGGGCAGACGGTGGATTCCGGTTCACTGGGAGTTTTCATGAACGGGCGCCGTGTGGCGACCGAGACCTTCACCATTGAGCAGAATGCCAGTGGAAGCCTGATCAGTTCCCAGTTCAAGACGGAAGAAGGCGTAGACAAGTCGTCGCAGACCTCAGAGCTGCAACTGACGCCCACCGGCGATATTCGCAAGTATGAGTGGAAAGAGCTGAGTCCGGGCAAGTCGCAGGCCACGGTTGCACCCAATAACGACTTCCTTATGGAGCACCTCTCGAGCGGTCCGGATGCGAAGCCGGAGGAACAGCCATTTCTTCTGCCGGCGTCGACGAGCGTGCTGGATGATTATGTGTTCATCCACCGGGAAGTCCTGGTGTGGCGTTATCTCGCCACCACGTGCAAGCAGGAGAAGGGGGCAGCGGTGCAGTGTCCCGCCAACCAGAAGACGCAGTTTGGGGCGATGAATCCGCACCAGAGGTCTTCCCTGCCCTTGACCCTGGAATTTGCCGGGCGCGACAAGGTCACGATTCGCGGGACCGAGCGCGAGCTGAACAAGTTCGTGCTGCGCAGCGAGGGTGGCGACTGGACGATGTGGCTGGATGACCAGTTCAAGCTCCAGCGGATTCTGATTGCGAGTGACAGTACGGAAGTGATTCGAGACTGAAAAACCTACCCAGGCAAGCTTGGGTGGGGCACCCCCGCTTGAGCGGGACATCCGGGACCCGGCCATAACTTCCATATGGTTCTCATCGATACACGCACGTCGCGAGTGTTGTTCACGGCACTGTTGTTTGCGCTGGGGCTGGGGTTTCTGTACGTCGCGCGACGAACGCTGATTGCTTTCCTCTTCGCCATCTTTTTCGCATACCTGATGGACCCCGCGGTCTCGCGGCTGGAGAAGATTCTGCGCGGCCGGGGACGGGCGATCGCCGTCATCTACGCGCTGCTGCTGGCAGGCGTTTCTCTATTCTTCTTTTACGTGGGACCGCGAATTGGGCACGAAGCCACGCACTTTGGACAATCGGTTCCCGATCTTCTTAACCGGGTTAGCACCGGAGCCATCGCCCACGACATCGGGCAAGAACATGGCTGGAGCGCGGCAACTCAGGACAAGCTTCGCGAGTTGTTGATCCGGAACTCCGACGACATCAAGAGGTACGCGGAGCAATTCGGTCTGCGTGCCGCGAGCGTCGCCAAGGAGGCATGGCTGGTCCTGCTGGTTCCCCTGCTGGCGCTATTCTTCCTGAAAGATGGCAGCGCCTTCGGCGACGTAGCCCTTTCGCTGGTGCAGTCGCGCCCCCAGCGGGAGTTCCTGCAAGCGGTGATTGCCGACCTGAACCAGATGCTGGCGCACTTCATCCGCGCGCAGTTAACCCTGGCGGCGTTTTCCTTGATTGCCTACACGGCGTTTCTGGGCGTCACCGGATTTCCGAATGCCCTGGTGCTGGGCACCGCCGGCGGCGCGATGGAATTCATTCCCGTGGTAGGGCCCCTGGTGGCTGCAGTTGTGATGCTCAGTATCGCCGTACTCACCAATTACGGACATTGGGCGGTGTTGCTGGTCTTTCTCGCCGTGTGGCGAATTCTGCAGGACTACGTCATCTCCCCGCGCATCATGGGATCGAGCATGGAGCTGCACCCGCTGGCTGCGATCTTCGGGGTCATGGCGGGTGGGGAAATTGCGGGCGTGCTCGGGGTTTATCTTTCGATTCCGGTGATGGCCAGCCTGCGCATCGTATGGCGGCGGGGCCGGATCTACGTCGAGAAGAAGCGCTTCGGGCCGCTGAACGAATACACGTTTGGCGGGGAGATTCAGCCGCGGAGATGAGGAGAGTCGGATTTCAGATTGAAGATTTCAGATTGAAGATCTTGAGACTGCATGGTTGACGTTGGATGTCGCGGGAGCGGTTCAGCAGCGTAGTACGACTGAAAATCACCACTAAATCCGCGTGAAATCTGCAATCTCAAATCTGAAATCTACAATCTGAAATCTGCAATCTAAAATCGCTTCTGCTCCGGTGTTGTAAAATCCAGAACAATCTATGTCGAAGAAGATCCCTGTTGGAATTCTCGGTGCCACCGGCATTGTCGGGCAGCGGTTTGTGCAGATGCTGGAACACCATCCGTGGTTTGAAGTGGCATGGCTGGCGGCCTCGGACCGGTCCGAAGGGCGCGCTTATGACGAAGCAGCGCGCTGGCGGTTGAAGACTGCCATTCCGACTCGGGTAGCGAAGATGGTGGTGTCGCCCGCGAAGCCGGAAGGCGCGCCAAAGGTTATCTTCGCGGCGCTCGATGCGAGCATTGCTGCCGAAATGGAGCCGGCATTTGCCGAGGCGGGTTGTGCCGTGGTGTCGAATTCGAGCGCGCTGCGCATGGCGAAAGACGTGCCCCTGGTCATCCCTGAAGTGAATGCGGGCCATGTGAAGCTGATCGAGTCGCAGGCCTGGCGGCGGAAGTCGGGGGGATTCGTGGTCACGAATCCGAATTGCTCGGCAATTGGTCTGGTGATGGCGCTGGCGCCGCTGGAGCATCAGTTTGGGCTGGAGACCGTGATGGCCGTGACCATGCAGGCGGTCAGCGGCGCCGGATATCCCGGTGTGGCCTCGCTCGACATTCTGGGCAACGTAATTCCTTACATCGCCAAGGAAGAAGAGAAGATGGAGGAAGAAACCTTGAAGCTGCTGGGCACGCTCAATGGCGCCGGGATTGTTCCGGGGAACTTCGCGATGAGCGCGCAGTGCAACCGCGTGGCCGTCGAAGATGGACATACGGAGTCGGTTTCGGTGCGGCTGAAGAAGAAGGCGAAGCCTGATGAGATCATTGCGGCGTGGAACGCGTATACGGCAGAGCCGCAGAAATTGCGGCTGCCAAGCGCTCCGGATCAGCCGGTGGTGTACCTCGAAGCGAACGATCGTCCGCAGCCACGGTTCGATGCGGAGCGCGGCGCCGGGATGACGACGACGGTGGGGCGGCTGCGTCCGTGCAAGGTACTGGACTGGAAATTCACGGTGCTGTCGCACAACACGATCCGCGGAGCGGCGGGAGCGGCGCTGCTGAACGCGGAATTGCTGAAGGCGCAGGGTTATTTGGGGTGAAACGCGGAGCGGGGTTTAGAGGCGTTTGCAGTGAGTTCGAGTGCGAGGCCGGGATGGCCTCGCGACTGCCGGCAGGATGCCGGCGCTACGGTCTGCTGCGCTGGTTTTCTCGGCGAGATCTCCTGTCATGATCGTCATGAAATTTGGCGGGACCTCGGTGGAGGACGCCAGGGCGATCGACCGCACGGCTTCGATCGTCAAGGGCCGGGCTGCGAAAAAGCCGGTGGTCGTAGTCAGCGCCATGGCGAAAGTCACCGACACGCTGCTGAAGATGGCGCAAGCGGCGGGAAACGGGGATCGGGAGGGGGCGCTGGGCCTGTCGCGCGGCCTGCGCGAACGGCACTACAACACCGCGGGAGAACTCCTGGGAACCGGCGTCTTCACGCGATTTCACGGCGAGTTGGAGGCGGAATTCGATGCGCTCGACGAACTGCTGCGCGGGATTGCGGCAGTGGGCGAAGTGACGCCGCGGACCACCGATCACGTGGCGGCTTATGGAGAACTGCTCTCGAGCCGAATCGTCACGGAGGCGTTCCGTGACCGTGGACTGGAGGCGGCGCTGGTCGATTCGCGCGATTGCATCGTGACTGACGGCACCCACATGCGGGCCGTGCCTTTATTCGACGACACGAACGAGCGGCTGCGGTTGAGAGTAAAACCGCTGGTGGATGACGGGCGCGTTCCAGTGATGGGCGGGTTCATCGGATCGACGCGGACCGGCGTCACCACGACGATCGGGAGGGGCGGATCGGATTTTTCGGCGGCGATTGTCGGCGCGGGCCTGGGTGCGGAAGCGATTGAGATCTGGACGGATGTGGACGGGATGCTGACGACGGATCCGAATCTGTGCCCGGATGCACATCGGATTCGCGTGATCAGCTTTGATGAGGCAGCGGAGTTGGCGTATTTCGGGGCGAAAGTGCTGCATCCGGCGACGGTGTTGCCGGCAGTGCAGAGAAACATTCCGGTCTACATTTTGAACTCGCGGAACCCGTCGTGCGAAGGGACACGAATCACGGCGCGGGCGCCGCACTGCAAAAATATTTTCAAGGCGATTGCAGCCAAGAAGCGGATCACCATTGTAAACGTCGCGGCGCCGCGCATGCTGCTGGCGCATGGTTTTCTGAAGGCAATCTTCGAGGCCTTCGACCGGCACAAGGTGGCGGTGGATGTGGTGTCGACCTCGGAGGTGAGCGTCTCGCTGACGGTGGATTCGAACGAGGCCATTCCGGCGCTGGCCGCCGACCTGGCGAAGCTGGCGGACGTAAAATACGAAGGGCGCAAAGCCATTGTGTGCCTGGTCGGGGAGAATCTGCGGGAAACACCCGGGATTGCGGCGCGGGTGTTTGGCGAGTTATCGGATCTGAAGATCCGGATGATTTCGCAGGGAGCGTCGGAAATTAATCTGACGTTTGTGATTGAAGAAGACGATGTGCCGGGCGTGGTGCGCCGGCTGCATGCAAGTTTCTTCTCGGAGTTGGATGCGGCGGTGTTTGATTAGCTAACAATTAACCACCTAGGGCACGAAGGTTCACTAAGGAAAAGCTTTTTGACCAAAGAACATCGGGGAGCATCCTGCAGCTTAGCGCGCTAGAGTGGAGCACCCGCCGGACGAAGCTTTTAATGCAGAGAGCGCAGAGGACGGGCGCAGAGTTCGCAGAGAAACTCTGGAAAGCTGAAAGATCGAGATGAACTTTCTGGTATTAGGACGCGGGAAGACGGGATCGCTGGTGGCGGAGTATGCGCGCGAGCGGCATCATCACGTGCGGGTCTTGAGCTCCGAGGAGAACAAAGGGGCGAAAAGTCTGACCGCCGAGACGCTGCGGGGTGTGGATACCGTCATCGATTTCACGACACCGGCGGCCGCTGCTGAGAATATTGACGCCTGCCTGCGCGAGAAAAAGAACATGGTGGTCGGCACGACGGGGTGGCACGGACAACTGGAGGGCGTGCGGGCGCAAGTGCAGGAAGCGGGAACGGGCTTCCTGTACGGCGCCAACTTCTCGATTGGCGTGAATCTGTTTTTCGAGACGGTGGGGGTTTCGGGGAAAGCTGTGAAGCACGGCTACTCGGGGCAGATTTTCGAACGCCATCATCAACAGAAGAAAGATGCGCCTTCCGGCACGGCGCTGGTGCTCCAAAGACTCATCCAGGAAGCCGCCGGGGCGAGCCTGGAGATCACCTCGTTCCGTGAGGGCGACGTGGTTGGACTGCACGAAGTGATTTTCGATTCGCCCCATGACCGAATCTATCTGTGCCACGACGCCAAGTCGCGGCGCGGATATGCCGAAGGGGCGGTGCTGGGAGCAGAATGGTTGAGCGGGAAAAAAGGGTGCTTTGAATTCAAAGATATCTGGCGGGAATTGTAGTTTCACGATTGCGTGCAACCCTCCAGTGCCGATGGGGCATCTCGTGAGCCGATAGATCGATTTCCCCGCCAGCTGGCTGTAGAGTTATTCTTACGTTATGCAAGTGCGTGGATGTGGTACCGCGCTCGTTACTCCGTTCCACCCGGACGGATCTGTTGACGAAAATGCCCTGCGAAATCTGGTCGCCTGGCAGGTGGAGTCGGGCATTGATTTCCTGATTCCCTGCGGCACGACCGGCGAAACTCCGACGCTATCGCGCGAGGAGTGGCTGTGCGTGATCGACACGACCATCGACGCCGTGGCGGGACGCGTGCCGATTGTCGCGGGTGCGACTTCGAACTCGACGCAGGATGCGGTCGAGAAAGCCCGGGAAGTAGCCGCGCGGCCGGGAGTGAACGCCATCCTCACAGCGTCTCCCTATTACAACAAGCCGACACAAGAGGGTCAGTACCGCCATTTCAAGGCGATCGCCGAGGCTGTCGACAAACCCATCATCCTCTATAACGTGCCGGGACGCACCGGGGCGAACATTGAGCCGGGAACGCTGGCGCGGCTCTCGGAAGTGCCGAACATTCTGGGGGTGAAAGAAGCCAGCGGGAACATCACGCAGATTGCGGAAGTGCTGAACGCGGTGCCGGAAACTTTCCTCGTGTTTTCCGGAGATGATTCAATCACACTGCCCGTGATTGCGCTGGGCGGCGTGGGAATTATTTCCGTCGCATCGAATGAGATCCCCGCCGAGATGACCGCTATGACGCGAGCCGCGTTGGAGAACGATTGGGGTACGGCGCGCGCCTTTCACCGCAAGTATCTGCCGCTGATGCAGGCGAACTTCATCGAGTCGAATCCGCTGCCGGTGAAGGCCGTGCTGGCCATGATGGGGCGGATCGAAGAAGTCTACCGGCTGCCGCTCCTGCCGATGCGGCGGGATACCCGGTCAAAACTGCAGCGCGTGGCGACCGAGGTTGGACTGATCGCGAAGCCGGCAGCGCCGTCGCCCGAGACCGCGGATTTTTTTGTCTACGAGAACTGGATGGCAGGACCGCACAAGATTGTGCTGCATCGCTCGACCTGCGGGCAATGCAACCACGGCAAAGGACGTCCCGCGGGCCATGATGCGAATCACGCGAAGTGGCACGGTCCGTATAGCACACTGGCCGAGGCGCGGCAGGTGGCGCATGAAATGCCGGGGGTTTTGATTCGCAGCGAGTGCAAGTGCATTTGAGTGAACTGGTCGTTGGTCGTTGGTCGTCGGTCTTCGGTCGTTGGTCGTTGGCAAGTCCACTAGAGAGTGTGCCCACGCTGGACCGCCGTTGCTCGTGTTCTGACTTTCTTCCTACGCCGGACTTAATCGGACAATTGCTGACCGGACGTGTGGACGATGAGCGATCGGGTGTCGTCCTCAACGGCTGAAGGCGTGCCCTTCCCAGATTTGCAGGGGCGAGGGCAAGATGCCCTCGCGACAGCCGGCGGGACGCCGGCGCTACAGTTCTTTTTCCGCAGCCTGTAAAGCCGTGATTATTACTCGTCTCTTTTTTCGGCGCGGCTGATGCCGGGCCACTGCAAATCGGCAACTAGAGAGAATCCCGACGGAAGTCTGCCAGTTCCCCGGACTCAATTCCTCGACTAATGACCGTCGACGACGAAAGGCCGACGACCGACGACCGAGAGCCGACGACGCGTTTATACTGCTCGCGCCATGACTTCCCTGCAATCTTCAATCGAGCGGCTGGCTTCGCTGGGCGAGGTGGAGCAGAATCCCGAGGCCCGCGAGAAATTTCTCGCGTTTCGCGATGCGCTGACCGCGGGTAAGATCCGGGCGGCGGAAAAGAAAGATGGGCGCTGGGTGGTGAATGCCTGGGTGAAGCGAGGCATTCTGCTGGGGTTTCGGCTGGGTGAACTGACGGAGATGGGGAACGGCTTGTCGTTCGTGGACAAAGACACCTTTCCGGCGCGGCGGTTCACGGTGGCGGACCGGGTGCGGGTGGTGCCCGGCGGTTCGTCGGTGCGAGTGGGAGCGTACGTCGCGCCGTCGGTGATCTGTATGCCGCCGATGTTCATTAACGTCGGCGCTTACGTGGATGAAGGCACGATGATCGATTCGCACGCGCTGGTGGGATCGTGCGCGCAGGTCGGCAAGCGCGTGCACATCAGCGCGGCGGCGCAGATTGGCGGTGTGCTGGAGCCGGTGAATGCGGCGCCGGTGATTATCGAGGATGACGTGCTGGTCGGCGGCAACTGCGGCGTATACGAAGGAACGCTGGTGCGCAGCCGCGCCGTGCTGGGTGCGGGGACGATTCTGACGCGGTCAACGCCTTTGTACGATCTGGTGCGCGGCGAAGTGTATCGGGCGCAGGGCGAAAAGCCGCTCGAGGTGCCGGAGAATGCGGTGGTGGTGCCGGGATCGCGGGCGGTGACGAAGGGGCCGGAATGGAATCTGTCGTTGTATACGCCGGTGATTGTGAAGTATCGGGATGAGAAGACGGATCGGGGGATTGAGTTGGAGGAGTGGTTACGGTAGAGGAGTCGATCTCACGCACGTCGTCGGAGTTGTGTGCCGGAGTCTGATTGCCTGCAAACGGAAAATCCCCGCCCAAGCGGAGCTTGAGCGGGGCACCCGCATGTTTCGGTTGACGTTGTCTGTGCTTTGAAAGGGCTCGGCTTCAGCCGAGCCGTGAAGACTCCGAATCAGATTGCGGCTTCAGCCGCTGAGGTTCGGAGTGCGCGTTGAGAGGGCACGCCAGGGGCTAAAGCCCTCTTCCTATTGGCTGCAGACGGCGCGGCTGAAGCCGCGCCCCTTCAAAGCGACTCCACGGAGAATCCACCGAGCCTATCCAAAAGTCATATCGTCAAGGCGCCTTCGTCCGACGCGAATCAACTCCACGCCACAACTAGCATGCCTTGCGGACCGGCGCCGTCGAGGCTCACCTTGATGCTGGGTAAGCCGGACACAATCGCGTCGGCTTCGTGCAGGTCTGCTACGGGATAGGTGGTGGGCAGCGAGATGACTTTCATTCCGGCGGCGTGGGCGGAGCGAATTCCGGCGGGGGCGTCTTCGACGACCAGGCAGGTGGCGGGATCCGCATGGAGCAATTCGGCGCCTTTGCGGTAGGGCTCGGGGTCGGGTTTGCCGTTGCTTACGTCGTCGGCGGTGACCAGGATGTCGGGGATGGGGATGCCGAATTTCCGCATGCGAGTGGTGGCAAGAAAGCGGGTGCCGGAGGTGACCACGGCCCAGCGGCCGCGCGGAATCGAGTTGACCAGCGCGACGGCGCCGGGAATCGGGACGATGCCGTCGGCGACGGCCTCGCGGTCTTCGATTTTCTTGGTCTCAGCGACGGCATCGAGGTGCGGGGCCACGCGGCGGACGACTTCGAGGGTGCGGACGCCGTGGGCGGCCTTCATCACTTCAACGGGATCAAGGCCGTGTTCATTGGCCCAGCGCGTGTACTGCTCGGCAACGATGCGGGTGGAGTCGAGCAGGACGCCGTCGAGGTCGAAGAGGATGGCGGAGCAGGAGAAAGAGGGCATGTGTTTTCAGAAGTTAGATTATCTGTGAGGTCGAAGTGAAATCAAATTGACTACGGGATGTTCGTCATCCTTATTAAGATCCAAGGGTTGAATCGCTGGATGTTGCAACCTGCGCTAAGATGTCGCTTACGATGAGAACGCTAGTTCTTGCCGCCATCGTGTTCCGTGCAACAGTCACATTTCTAATGGCAGGCGACAATCCTGCAGCTCAGCAGTTGCTCGTCGCCGCCGAGCAGCAGTCGAACCTCTTTCATGACCAACAAGATGCTTTCCAAATGGATGTTAGTTTTCTCGCGCAAATAAATACTGTTGTGCCGGGCCACCTTACACTGATGTGGAAAGCGAGAGACCGCTGGTGGCGAAAGATCTCGATTGGCAACTTCGAACAAATCGACGTTCAACATGGCGAAATGCTGTATACGACCCGTAATCTTGGTTTTACTCCCGTCAGAGTACGCGAACTCATCAGTCTACTCGAATTCGCGGAGGGCGCTGACCGGCTCCACGTGAGGAAACAGAAACAGCGTTTCGAGAATGGCACCGAAGTGCTTTGCTTCCAAACTGAGGGACAGAGTTACCGCAAAGACCATGAGCTCTGTATTGATTCGGTCTCTCACGATCTCGCAAGCGAGGAATGGAAGGAACCGCCCGACGAACGAAGAGCGGAACGGTACACCGACTATTTTGCGTTCGAAGGGCATCGCTATCCGCGCAAGTTGGAACTCCTGGTGAACGGAATCAAAGCTCTTACGGTGAACGTGGATCATCTGACAACGGCTGCACTTGACGAGTCGCTACTCGTCCCACCAAAGGGAGCCATCGAACGTCGTCAGTGTGCGGGTATGCGGCATCCCATACCCGTCAAAACGCCTGATCCCGCTTATCCGAAATCTGCCAGCCAAAACAGACTAATGGGTGACACAACGGTTGCGATGACTGTGCTGGCCGACGGCTCCGTTACTGATGTTCGGCTTGTCGGGAGCGCGGCACGCTCCATGGACGACGCCACACTACAAACCCTGAAGGGTTGGAAGTTCAAACCAGCCATGTGTGGGACGGAACCGGTCGTTTCCGATATCGAAGTCGTGGTGAGCTTTCGGCTGGACTAAGCCCCGCCTAGATTCCATACCTGGCATCGCCACTATTGATCCGCCGATCCTCGAAGCGCACTGGTATACGGCGGGGCCGATGCTGTATTACGCTTCCGAACTTCGATGTGCTTCTCCCGGAAATGCGCCGCTGCCCTTCTTCCCCAGGTCCGTACGAAGTAGTAGTTCAATCCGGCGCCGATCAGCGAGCTGGCGACCGGGATCAGGCGGCCCGCCCATTTCTCGACCACTTCCCCGCTGGCCTGGGCGGCGATGCGCTGAATCACGCGCGGGATGAAGCGGTTGATCACTTCTTTTTCCAGCAGCTCGCGGCTGACATCCACGCCGGCGGCGCTGGCGGCGGCGATCCAGAGGTCGGCCATTTCCTCGTCGGTATTGAATTCGAAGCCATAGAGGAGGCTGAGCTTCTGGATCATGCGCATGGTGATGGCCGAGAGAAGGCCGAGGTCAGGAACCAGCGTGAGCAGGCCGCCCAGACCGAACCCGGCACCTTGCACGGCGGCCATCTTGGTGCTGCTGCGGACGAGGGAGCCGGCGACCTGATCGAGGTAGCCAACGTCGACCGTGTAGACGCCCTGAAAGCTGGTGATGGGCAGGTCGTAGGCGGCGCGAAGCTGGATGAGGAACTTGTCGGGGCGGACCTTGACGGCTTCGTAGGCGTGGGTGAGGCCGCGGACGAGGCCTTGCTCGACGCGGCTGCGGAGCCAGGATTTGCGATCGGTGGGCATGGGTGGTTGGATGCGCTCTTCGCGCCAAGACGGCGCTTAAGTTCACCATAACGCAGGTGGTGGTGCAGTTCAAAGCGGAGGATGCGCGAGGTGCGGTGAATCCCCGCCCAAGCGGAGCTTGAGCGGGGCACCTGTGATCTT
>Ga0210384_10004251_pt1 | contig 16072 bp, 14 predicted proteins | sample IncBWH2MmetaG_FD_160574 | JGI IMG/M metagenome (GOLD analysis project Ga0210384, IMG submission 160574) | Forest soil microbial communities from Barre Woods Harvard Forest LTER site, Petersham, Massachusetts, United States - Inc-BW-H-2-M | ecosystem: Environmental > Terrestrial > Soil >...
GACTGCGGACTCGGTGTTTGAATTGATCTCCCGGTTGCATCGCGATTATGGGCTCACCTCCCTCATAGCTACACACAACTTTGCGTTTGCACGCCGTTGCCACCGCGTGCTCCGGTTACAACAGGGATGCATCGAGGAGATTGGACCGGAGACGCTTCCGGTCTAGGCCGGTCGCAAGTAGGCGCAACCGGTTTGCGGAGAAACAACACCTGGGTGTCTTTGGTAACGGGACTACGGTTTGTCAACGACTCGAATGGGCCATGGACTTTGCTGGCAGCTGGATTGCATAATGAAACTCAGGGCCAAGGATTTCAGAGGACTGAGGGCCGCCAGCAAACCGACTCACGAGTCCCCCAGAGGGCCAAGAGGGTAGGGTTATATGTTCGAACGTTATACGGAGAAAGCAAGGCGCGTCATCTTCTTCGCGCGATACGAGGCGAGTCAGTTCGGGTCGCCTTACATTGAGACGGAGCACCTGCTGCTGGGACTTTTGCGCGAAGACAAGGCCCTGACTAATCGATTCCTGCGTTCTCACGCCTCAGTCGAATCCATTCGCAAGCAGATCGAAGGTCACACTACTATCCGGGAGAAGGTATCGACTTCCGTCGACCTCCCGTTAAGCAATGAATGCAAAAGGGTTCTGGCCTATGCGGCCGAGGAAGCAGAGCGCCTCTCGCACAAACATATTGGTACCGAGCACTTGCTTTTGGGTTTACTCAGAGAAGAGAAGTGCTTTGCTGCGGAAATTCTGCATGAGCGAGGCCTGCGCCTTTCGAGCATCCGGGAGGAACTGGCGCGAAGCAGCCAGGAAAAAGCACAGCCGCAGCGGCAGCGTGAGTCTTCCCTGCTCAGCGAATTTTCCCGTGACTTGACCCAGGCTGCCATGGACAACCAGCTCGATCCGCTGGTGGGACGCGAAGGTGAACTCGAACGGGTTGTGCAGATCCTTTGTCGCCGTACCAAAAACAACCCGGTTCTGATCGGGGAGCCCGGGGTGGGAAAAACCGCGATCGTCGAAGGACTGGCGCAGCGCATTGCGGACGGTGAAGTTCCTTCATTTCTTGCCGATAAGCGCATCCTTGGCCTCGATCTTTCGCTGATCGTAGCCGGAACCAAATATCGCGGCCAATTTGAAGAGCGGTTGAAGACCATCATGAAGGAATTGATGGAATCACAGAATTCCATTATTTTCATCGATGAGTTGCACACTCTGGTGGGCGCGGGCTCGGCGGAAGGCTCGCTCGATGCGGCCAACATCTTGAAACCGGCGCTGTCACGCGGTGAGATCCAGTGCATTGGCGCCACTACTCCCGGTGAGTATCGGAAGTCGATCGAGAAGGACCGTTCGCTGGAACGGCGTTTCCAGGCAGTGAAAGTGCCGCCCCCGAACGAGGTCGATGCAGCCAAGATTCTCTTCGGAATTAAGGATCGCTACGAGAAGTTTCACGCCGTCACCTACACTGACGACTCCATCAATTTTGCGGTATCGCATTCCAACCGGTACATTCCGGACCGCTTCCTCCCGGATAAAGCGATCGACCTTATCGATGAAGCCGGAGCGCGCGTAAAGCTGCGCCAAACTTCGTTGCCTGAGGAGCTCACCGAGGTACAGAAGCGAATCAAGTTCATCGTTCATCGCATGGAGAACGCCATCGCGAACCATGAGTTCGAGAAGGCGCGTTTCTATTCGGACGAAGAACGCAAAGAGCGCGAGAACCTGCGCGCTCTTCGCGAGAAATATCATTTGGATGAGTCCTCGACCGGCGTCGTCGGCCGCGAGGACATCGAGGACGTGGTTTCGCGCTGGACTGGCGTGCCTATCACCTCTATCAAGGAAGAAGAGTCGCAGAAGCTGCTGCGCATTGAAGAGGAACTGCACAAGCGGATTATTTCGCAGGACAAAGCCATCATCGCTCTGGCCCGCGCCATCCGCCGCAGCCGCGCCGGCCTGAAGAGCCCGAATCGGCCCATTGGTTCGTTCCTGTTTCTGGGCCCCACGGGTGTTGGCAAGACCGAAGTCGCCCGCACTCTGGCGCAGTTCATGTTCGGCAGCGAGAAGTCGCTGGTCCGCTTCGATATGTCCGAGTTCATGGAGAAGCACTCTGTCTCAAAACTGATCGGCTCGCCTCCAGGCTACGTGGGCTACGAAGAAGGCGGTCAGCTCACCGAGCGCGTCAAGCGCGCGCCCTACTCGGTCGTCCTACTGGATGAAATCGAGAAGGCGCATCCGGACGTCTTCAACATCCTGCTACAGGTGTTCGAAGACGGCCAGCTCACCGACGGCCTCGGGAACACGGTGGACTTCAAGAACACCATTATCATCATGACCTCGAACATTGGCGCGCGTTACCTGCAGAAGCGCGAAGGCCTGGGATTCCAGTCGAGCAAGGAAGACATGGTCTCGGAAAAGGTCGAGGATCTGGTGCGAAACGAAGTCAAGCGTACGTTCAATCCCGAATTCCTGAACCGTCTGGACGAAATCATCCTGTTCAGTGCCCTGAGCGAGCAGGACCTCATTCAGATCCTCGAGCTGATGGTCAGCCTGTTGAACCAGAATCTGGCCCAGAAATCGATCACCGTGACTGTCACCGATGAGGCCAAGAAGTGGATTCTGAACCAGACTCTGGGCGATCGCAGCTACGGAGCGCGTCCGCTGCGACGGGCTTTGCAGAAATACATCGAAGACCCGCTTTCGGAAGCGCTGATCCAGGGCACGATTACCACCCGCCCGGCGTTCATCGAAGTCTTCCTCGAAAGCGGCAAGCTGTACTACCGCCCGGTGGATTCGAAGGAAACCGAGGGTGTACTGCTGTACGAGAATTGACGCTCACGTAGGGGCGGACGTCTCGTCCGCCTAGTCGAGCGCAGCTCGACTTCTGGGCCGTCAGCCAAAAGGCTGGCGGCTTTTTGTTCTTCGCGCTCTTTGCGGAAGCTTTGCGTACTTTGCGGTTAAAGGCTTTTGACTAAGCTAAGCGCTTTGGACTCGAAGATGCCCTGACCTGCCGTACATCTCCTTCCGTACCCTAGGAGATCGGCCTCCCGCACGACAAGATAGGGGTCACCGGTCTGCCCTGTGGTCGCGGACTTCCCCCTCCCGAATCAACCCCAGCGCAGCCGAGATCCACCCTCATGACCGAGAACTACAGTTCATTCGAAGAAGAGCCAGTCAGCGCTACCTGGAATCACACAATCCAGGTCCTGCTCGGCATTTTGCTGCTCATTGGGGCGGGTTTCCTGGCCTACCACTACGCCCCCGCGCCCACTAACGAGCTTGCCGACCAGGTCCAGGAGTTGACTCTGCAGGTCGATCAACTCAAGCAGGAGCAGGCCATGCCCAGCATGGTCCTGAACCGCTATCGCAATTCAATCTGTTACATTTACGGGGTTTACCAGGTTGGAATGCCTCAGCAGCGGCCCGCCCTCCGCGCACGCATTTCCGGCACCGGCTTTGTCGTGGCAGAAGGGCTCTTGGCTACCAATCGCCACGTCGCCGAGCCCTGGTATGGAGACCCCGAGGCCAGCGTCCTGATTAAGAAGGGCGCCGTCCCGCGACTGGAAAAACTGATTGCCTTCTTCCCCGGGTTTCCTACTCCGGTAGACATCACTCCGGTGGCGCTATCCGCGCACGGGGATTTGGCCGTGCTTCACGTGGAGAATTCGCTGGCTATTAACCAGCTCCGGCCTTTGCCCCTGGCTGACGCCGTTTCGAATCCCGGAGAGCTCGTGGCTGTAGTCGGCTATCCGATGGGCGTGCTGGGGATGGTGGCGAAATCACCGGCGGCGGTTTATGACCGCCTGGCCTACCGGCGAGATGACATCCGCGCGGCGAATGAACTGGCGGCGCTCTCGCTGATTCGTCCCTCCGCAACCTGCGGCCACCTGGGCGACGTGGTCGGCGACAAGCTTATCTACGACGCTCCCACTGCGCACGGCGCCAGCGGCGGTCCGGTATTCAATTCTCAGGGCCAGGTTATCGGGATCAACGCTGCCTTCATCGACGGCTTCTCCGGAGGCACCCTGGGCGTCTCCGTGCAGGCGCTAAGGCCGCTGATTGAGGCAGCCCAGAAGAAGAACGGGCACGCGGCGGCGCAGAAATCAACAGCGGCGGCCCAGCGCTAATCCCGTTTTTACTCCCGAGGGGTAGCCCGGGCCACCCGCCCTAATCCGCGGCTGTCTGCTTTGAGAAGGACTGCACGGCGGATGCCTCATCGTCCTTGATCTCGAGGACCTTGTGGAGGTTAGTAATCCGCAGCACTTCCAGCACCGGTGGGGTCGGGCCAAACAGCTTGAGGTCGCCACCCTGCCGCCGCAGGCTGGTGAAGCTGCGCACCACATCTCCCATTCCGGAGCTGTCGATGTACTTGACATCTCTCAGGTTGAGCAGAATCTTCCGGTGACCCTTGTTGGCCAACTCGCGAATTACATCGCCCAGCACCGTGCCACTTCCCGGGCCGAAGGCGAGCGCTTCCCCCACACTGATGCGGCCCGCCAGATCAAGGATCGTGACATCTCCTGCTTGACGAATCTTGTATTCCAGCATTGCTGTTAATTCCTCCTAACTGGCCCGCTACTGAGCAAACGTAACGTCTTCGGGCCTGGCGCCGATAGAGCCACCGCTGGTTGAGCAGAGGTGAATCACTGCTTCGCAACAGTAGTTGTCGTGATATCTCCGGAGTCGGTCGAAATCTCCAGTGCCGATTTGTCTCCGTTCACTATTACGAAATTATTGATGAATTTCTTGGTCTTGAACGTTACGCTAACCGACCCAGTGCAGTCTGAATTGACCGAATACGTGCCGGATATCGGCCCGGAGGCGATGGTGCCACCCACACTCGCGGTCTCCGTCCCGGTAAGATTGCCTGCCCCATCAAGCTTGACCTGACCGGCAAAGGCTTTGGGCACGAGCGATGAGTTAAATCCTCCGCCCTCGAAGCCGAAGGTGCCCTTGACTGCCGCGTCCGTGCAAGTGCTGGTACCCCGAGCCAAGGCGTACCCGAATTCGGTAGATCCAGTGGCCGTGTCCACCATCTCGATTTGTTTTCCCGTCGAAACTACCGTCAGATTGTATTTGGCGGCGGGAAATCCGGATGGCGTAATTGTTGCCATACCGGTGCAGGCAGTCGTGATGGAATAAGTTCCCGTGAGCGCGACGTCGGGGCTGATCACGCCGTTGCTGCTTATGGTCTCACTCCCGGTCAGGCCACCTTTTCCATCAGCAGTGATTTGGCCAACGACGGCGGTCAACTTGTTACTGTTCGCGCCCGCTAGAAGGAATCCCCAACTGCCCTGAATGGTGGTATTCGAGCAGGCACTGCTGGGAACAGCAGACATTACCAGACCGACAACGAGGACAGCGACAAACAGTTGTGATTTCATACCTGAATCTCCTTCTTGGTTCAAAAACGGCACTGATCATATACCCATCCCGGGCGAGCGGCCCGCATCTTCGCGTGAGAGCGCGGCCCTCGAAACGCGCACAGGGCGTGCATCTTGGGTGCCCCATCCTTAACGTTCTCTGTCAAGGGTAGGATCCGGATCGAAGGCACCATCCACTGTTAAAGAGTTGTATTGGCGGAAATGCCCCACGTCTCGCAAAAGCGGCGAGACATGCGGGGCACGCCTCTCTCTAGAATCTTTTGATCCACCCTGGCTCCCGCACGTGCTCTTCTTCCAACCGGCGCAGGCGTGCGGCCATGACCCCGGGCCTTCCCAGGTATCCAACCACGCGAGTGGGATCTTTGCGGTCCACCACTGGTAGCCGACCGATGTCATTGCGCAGCATTTTGGACGATGCTTCGTGCAGCACTTCGTCGGGATAGGTCACAACCAGCCTGCGACTGCCCGCTTCTAACACACTCATCGATCCTGAAGGATCCTGGTCGAGCGCCCGCAGCACATCGCCGCGCGTAATGATGCCGACGAGCTTGCCGTCGCTATCAACGATCACCATCCCCTGATGGCGGCTTACTACCGGATCGCGACCGGCAATGCGCTCTGCCAGCTCTCCCACCCGCATGTTGGCGGGAAGAGTGGGCACGTCGCGATCCATGGTCTCGGAAACCGTCATCTGGTGTAACACATCGGCTTCGTAATCCTGGTGAATGCGCAGGCCGCGGCGCGCCAGCTTCTCGGTCATGATGGAAGAACCCGGCATGAGCAGCATGGCGAGACCATCCGCAATCACGCTGACCAGCATCAATGGCAACACGGAGTTGTAGTCGCGAGTGATTTCGAAGGCGAAAATAATGAAGGAGAAAGTAGCACGCGAGGCCGCTCCGAACACCGCGCCCATCGCAACCAGAGCGAACGCGCCCGGGGACAGATTTGCCGCAGGAAAAATCCTGTCGATGGCTACGGCGAAAACTCCTCCCAAGGCTGCGCTGGACATGAACATGGGCGCCAGCAATCCCCCAGAGGTTCCCGAGCCCAGCGAAATGACCAGCGCTACCGCCTTGGCAATCATGACTACGACTAGCAACTTCAGGGCTAAATTGGCATTCAGGATGTCGCTGATGGTGTCGTATCCGACGCCCAGAACCCGCGGCACGAAGTAACCGATGATCCCCAAGCCCAGCGCGCCAATCGCTGGCCACCATAGCTGATCCAGCGGCAGCTTCTCGAACTGGTCCTCGGTCCAGTAAAGCAGCTTGCTGAATCCGACCGCCGCCAGGCCACAAACCACCCCCAGCACAAGATAAAACGGCAGGGCGCGCGGGACGCCAAAGTCCATGGCCGTCACTGTGAACATCGGCCCCGCACCCAGCAGCTGCATATGAACCGCGGTGGCGAGTGTGCTGGCGATGACGAGAGGAATGAAAGATCGAGACTTGAATTCGAACAACAGAAGTTCGATAGCCAGAATCACGCCCGCGATCGGGGTGTTGAAAGTGGCGGACATCCCCGCCGCAGCTCCACAGGCGAGCAGCACCTTACGTTCGGAAGCCGTGGTATGAAAAACCTGACCGACCAGCGAACCCACGGCGCCGCCAGTCTGAATAATGGGGCCCTCGGCGCCGAACGGCCCGCCGGTGCCGATAGCGATTGCCGCCGAAATGGGTTTAAGGATCGCAACCCGCGGCTGGATGCGGCTGCGATTGAACAACACCGCCTCCATGGCCTCGGGAATTCCGTGTCCTTTGATCTTGGACGATCCATACTTCGCCATGAACCCGACAATGATGCCGCCAATCACCGGGATCGGAATTACCCATAGCCCAAGATGATTGTGGCGGGCACTGACAAAATCGGCTACGAAGCGGCCATAAAAGGCGATATTGGTGAACAGGCCAATCAGTTTGTACAGCAGAAAGGCGACCCCGCCGGCGACAAGTCCAATCCCGGCAGCAAGGAACGCCACCAGCACCATGCGAAATTGTGCCGGCTCGACTGCGCCTGCGTCGTCGGCTGGCGCGGTGCCGGTCGCACTGAGGCGTCGGGCGTTTCCATCACCGCTTCCTGTGTCCACTCCAGAAAGTTTCTCGCGACGAGTTTCCTGCATGGGTTAGCCTCTTCGCCTCGAGCTTCGAGAGCGCGTTTTGGCTGCAATCCCATTGGGTGTCCTTGTCGCTTGCATGGCACGCTTTAGCGCGGTGAGGAGTGCCGGTCCTTGGATGCGCAACTCGGCTTTGTGATGCAGTGACAGTTCGCCTAACATTTTTTCGCCCTTTGGGGTCAATGTCAGCAACACCTCGCGCCGGTCCTCACCGGCTGGACACCGCCGGACTAGCCCTCTCGTAGACAACCGGTTTACCAATTCCACCGTACTGTGATGTTCGATCTGCAGCCGTTCCGCTAATTCTCGGACGCGAGGCCTGACACTCTTTGGCAGCCCTTTTAGCGCCAGCATCAACTGATGTTGGCGAGGCTCCAGGCCTGCTTTCCGCGCAGCCTGCTCACTAAAATGGAGAAATCGACGGATCTGGTAGCGAAGCTCAGCAAGGGATTGGTAACTAGGCAAAGTGAGTATTTTTTCCATCAGACAGGACTATATCGTGGCAAGGTAAGGGTCCCCTCAAATACATCGTATCACGATATTATATGGGAGGGCGAAGAAGACGATGAACACGCTGCATTTACTAGCTCGCAGTCAGTTCTGCGCCGTTCGTTCCCCAACCCACTAGCCACTGAGTTCGCCTGCATTTAGAATCCTTAGTCCCCTATTTTCACAAGAGAACAGTGAGGGAGTGACACCTTGATTCCACGCTATACCCGGCCCGACATGCGCCGCATCTGGAGCGATGAGAATCGCTTCCGCACCTGGCTGGCGGTCGAGGTGGCCGCCACGGAAACCCTGGCTGAGGCTGGGATCGTTCCCAAAGCTGCCGCCCAGGCTATACGCGAACGCGCGGACTTCAATCTGGAGCGCATCCACGAGATCGAAGCCGATGTCCGCCACGACGTGATTGCCTTTACTACAGCAGTGGCGGAAATCGTGGGCCCGCAAGCCCGCTGGTTCCACTACGGCTTGACCGCAAATGATGTGGTGGACACCGCCCAGGCGCTGCTGATCGGCCAAGCTTCGTTGATCATCGGTGAAGATTTGCAGCAGCTCTCCGAAGTCGTCAAGCGCCGCGCGTGGGAGTTCAAAGACACGCCCATGGTCGGACGTACCCACGGGATTCACGCCGAACCCATCACTTTTGGTTTCAAATTGGCCAATTGGTACTCAGAGGTCAAACGGAATATCGCGCGCTTTAATCATGCCGCTGAAGACATGCGCGTCGGCAAGTTTTCCGGCGCGGTCGGCACCTTGGCCCACCTTAGTCCAGAACTAGAGGAGAAAATCTGTGCCCGCCTGGGATTGAAAGCTGCAGCTGTTTCCTCTCAGGTAATCCAGCGCGATCGACATGCCGCATATCTGGCCACGCTGGCCGTCATCGCCTGCACCCTGGACAAGATTGCAACTGAGATTCGTCACCTGCAGCGGACTGAAGTGCGCGAAGCGGAGGAATTCTTCAGCGAAAAGCAGAAGGGCTCGTCAGCCATGCCGCATAAACGAAACCCCATAACCCTCGAACAGATCAGCGGTCTGGCACGTGTGGTGCGTTCCAACGCCCAGGCTGGCTTTGAAAACGTCGCCCTGTGGCACGAGCGTGACATCTCACACTCGTCAGTCGAACGCATCATCATTCCCGACTCGACCGCGCTCGTGGACTACTTGCTCCAGAAAACTGCGAACGTAATCGATACTTTGCTCGTATATCCAGAGCGTATGAAGGCGAATCTCGAGAGCACCGGTGGCCTGGTTTTCAGTGGACAGCTGTTGCTCGATTTGGTGGAGCACGGAGTGTCTCGTGAGGACGCCTACCGGATGGTGCAAAGCCATGCCATGCGAGCGTGGAAAGAAGGAATGAATTTTCGCGAACTGGTGTTAAAGGATAAGAACATCACCAGGCGCGTGCCACCTCAGCAAATCGAGCAAGCCTTTGACCTGAAGCGGCAATTGCGGAACATCGATAAGATTTTTGCTCGCGTATTCGGCAGCCCCAACCCGAACCGTCGGCAACGGCGTCCCCGCAAACCACGACGCTAGACCTTCTTCGCAATCATCCCGCCCACTGACGCAGCACCTGGTCCGGTCAGAACAAGGCTAAGGTTGGCGGCCAACATTGTCAGCGCGAACTCGTAGCCGGTTGGCATGAAGAATCCATTCTTGAAATGAACGAAGACAATCGCGCCTACCATGTCACAAGCCAGCAGAAGCGCGGCAACGCGAGTGCCCACCCCCAATATCAGTGCGAGCCCTCCTAGAAACTCAACCAAAGTTACAAGCGGGGCCGATACTGCCGGAAGGGGAATCCCGGCATGGGTGAAAAATGCAGTGACGCCCGAAAAACCAAAGCTGAATAACTTCTGGCTACCATGCACCAAAAATACGACTCCCACGATCACACGCAGGACAGTCGTCCCCCATGAGGGTGAACTCGAAATGTTGTTCATGTGGTCTCCTATTCAAGATTCTGTGTCGTAACGCAGTGCCGTCGGAAATCCTTCTTAGATTCGCAGCGGCCCCAGGCAAAGAACTACTCCGTTCGGCGGCGCACCGCTTCGAGCAACCACAATAGCGAACGCAGTCGCCGTTCGCCCAGAGGACCCAGTAACTGCTGGTGAAATTCAGTCACCGGACGATCCAAGCTTTTCAACAAATCCAGGCCTGTAGTCGTGATCCTCGTCGTAATTACCCGGCGATCTTTTTGCTCGCGACTGCGTATCACCAGCCCACGGCGCTCCAGTCGGTCGATCAGGCGCGTGATGTCGGGATCGCGATTAATCATCCGCTCCCCAATTTCACTGCATGCTAACCCCTTCTCGCCCGCGCCTCGCAGGATCCGCAGAGCGTTATATTGGGTGGAGGAGAGGCCGCGCAGCTTGAACATTTCGGTGCCGCGCCATGCCAGTTGATCGGCCGTCCGCAGCAGGGCCACGGAAACCTCTTCCTCCAGACTCTTGAACGGCTTCGTCTGTTTGATTTCGGCTTGAATTCCCTTACCCATCGATCTTCTAATATATTCGTTGTAACGACTATTGTCAAGCGTATGAACGTGAGCTGAGCCGGGCCCGGCATAAACTGACAATCTTTTACTTTTCTTTACCTTCCCGCGCGTGATTCCCGGCATCTATTTAACCAAGCGGTTAATACGTCGGGGGTGAGAAGGAAGATATATGAAAACTCTTTTCAGTGCGGTGACTTCTGTTTTGGTGCTGGGCATCCTTAGCGTCGGGCTTGTGGCTCAGACCAGCGCCGGTCGGTATGACGGCGTCATTCAGGGCCGAGTGTCGCAAGAACTCGCAAAAAAGCAGGAATTTCGGAAGATACAGGAGACTACTGAGGACGGCATCGTGACCCTCACCGGCACCGTCGACCTCTACCAGCAGAAGCTGGATGCGGCCAAGAGAGTTCGCAAACTGGCGAACATCCAGGGCGTGCGCAACCTGATCACAGTTGCCGGTACCGTCGTGCCCGATGCCGAGCTCGCGGCCAAACTGGATCGCAAGCTTTACTACGACCGCATTGGTTACGACAACCAGTTTAATTTTGTAACTGCGTCGGTGAAAGATGGCGTCGCCACCCTGAATGGTGAAACGCGAACTGAGTTCGACCGTGACTCGGCCCTGGCCATCGCGTATACCACGCCCGGGGTCAAAGACGTGGTCAACGAGGTCAAAGTCGCGCCGGTGTCAATTTTCGACGACCGGATTCGGATCAGCGCTTTGCGCGTCATCTACCGCGACCCAGTGCTGAGCCGCTATGCCATTGACCCGGCTCTGCCCATCCGTATCGTGGTAGACCGCGGCCATCTGAGCCTGTATGGCACGGTTGCCAGCACCATGGATAAGAACATCGCGGGCATACGAGCCAACCAGGTCTTCGGTGCGTTCAGCGTTCAGAACAATCTGGAAGTAGTGAAAGGCTCGTAAGCGAGTTGAAGTTGGATCGGAGGGAAGGCACGGCATCGGCCGTGCCTTTTTTTATCGGTCTTTGCCATGCGGCGTGTGCTCAAAGGGCAGCTTCGTGTAGCGGGCTTTCTCCACTTCGATCATCAGCGCCACCCGCGCCTCCGGATTCCGGAACGGAAAGGGCCTGCCGGTGTACTTCCGTGAGATTGGGTCCATCACTTTCAGTTCGGGATCAGGCCGGCGCTCAACCACGCGACCGCGAATTTGAACTTCGGCATAAGGGTCGTTGAAATCTACGATGGACAAGCCAACCCGCGGATCGCGGCGCGTGTTCTTGGCTTTGAGCGAGTTTTCTCCTGTGCAGATGACAATTCGGTCTCCGTCACGGCCGGCCCAAACCGGCACTGATTGCGGAGAGCCATCCGGCATCAGGGTTGCAAGGTGGACGAAGTTAGGACCGTCAAGCAGTCGCTTGATGTCCGCCGATAGGGTAACTGCCATTTGTGTTCTCCTTTCGACTCCCTGTCAGGCCCCTCCTATTGCTTCCTCTTGTTCTTCCTCTTTATCATCTGAACGATGCGCATCGCCAGACTCAGATAACCAATCAAGACCCAAAAGACAGGCCAGATAACAAACAACCACGCATTCCCTAGGCCCTGGGATCTTCCGGGTTGGGTTGAAACCAGTGTCATGTATATCGCCGTAACGACTACCAGTGTCATGTATACGGCCGTAACGACCGCGAAAATCAGATCGGGGATATGGCTGCCCGGCAAAGCTCCCGCCCGACGCCGTTCGATCAGGTCGTCCAAAACCCTTCCTACGAAAAACCACACCACCACACCAACGATCGTGAAACCCACGCTCCGCCAGGCCAGGTCGTGAAACCAATCATGCTGGTCATTGCTATAGTCCCACTTCAATGAAAGCGCTGGAAGAACTACCGAGGCGGCTGGAAGGTTAAGCTCCATTGCAAATACAGAAGAATTTCCTACGCAGACGTCAAATGGGGACCCATTTATAAGTTCCCGCCCGTCTGCATCCCTCAGTCTGTAGTACGGAAGACAGCGGGACAGCGGAATCAATACGAACGCAACTGAAAGCGCCAGATCGAGGCTGGGGAGTAGATAGCGAAAGCGCATGCGAAACATTAAACACCGCCCAGACCAAAATTGTTCGGCGGACTACAGCCGGTTGATCAACGACGCCACATAGCCTGCCCCGAAACCGTTGTCGATGTTTACCACGCTGACGTTCGAGGCACAGGAGTTCATCATCCCTAGCAGTGCTGCTAGCCCCTTGAAAGCCGCCCCATAACCGACGCTAGTTGGCACCGCGATTACCGGAACTCCAATCAGCCCGCCAACAACGCTGGGCAGCGCGCCTTCCATCCCTGCACACACAATTACCACTCGCGCTTGAGTCAAAGAACTGCGGTTCGCCAGCAGACGATGAATTCCCGCCACACCAACGTCATAAAGACGCTCCACATCGTTGCCCATGATTTCAGCGGTGACGACCGCCTCCTCGGCAACCGGAATATCGCTGGTTCCGGCGGAAACCACCGCAATCGTGCCTTTGCCATGTCTGGTCTTATCCCGTTGTAAGACAACCGCTCTTGCCACGGGCTGATATTCCGCCTGGCGAGTTTTCTTTTTCACCGCCGCAAATTGCTCTTTGCTGACGCGTGTGGCAAGAATATTTCCGCCGTGTTTGCTTAGACGCCGGAAGATCTCGGCCAGTTGCGCTGGTTTCTTTCCTTCTCCAAATACCACTTCAGGCATGCCTACGCGAAGGGCGCGATGATGATCGACTTTAGCGAATCCCAAATCTTCGAACGGCAAATGCCGCAGGCGCTGTACTGCATCATCGGGCGAAAGCTTTCCCTTGCGCACCAGCTCGAAGAGTTTGCGGATGGATTCGGCGTTCAAAGAGGCACTCAGCAGCCAGCATTCGGCTTTTCAGCCGGAGTTGTAGATTAGCACTTATCACAGATTGCGATTCGGAGCTTGGGTTAGAAGGTACGACGGGTCGTCCGGACACGACCTAGGCGCCGGCTCCTGATGGTCGCGTTTTCTTGCGGCTGGATCGTAATCTGCGAACGAGACCCAGGCAGATCTCTTTTGACCGGCCGGACTCATTCAGGTGGGTGAGAAACAAATGCCGGAGGACGTTCCGCGTCACTTCCCCGCGGAGATAGGCGTCATAGAGTTCGCTGCCAACGGCGTAGCCTAAGCGCTGAGCGCTGGATTCAAGTTCACTCGCAGGAGCCCGCATCACTGCCTCTGCCATTGCTTCGCAGGCGGCCCGGGAAATTGCAGCGGGGTCTGCTGAAGCCGGCCTTGCCGGATACAGAACCCGTGAGCCGAAATAGCCGAGCGAGTATTCCAACATCCGGGTGTAGAAGTGGTCACAGGCTTCCTGTTTTACGTGTCCGTTTCCTCGCATCGGTAACCCGCGGCAAGCATGATGCAAAAAGCGTGCCGCCTCCTCAGCCGCATACAACATTTGAAACTCGCGCACATAAAACACGTTCACCTGCGGCAAGTACGCGCTGCCTCGCTCTTCCACGTAGTGTGCTAAGGCTTCGCTTTCTTCCGCAGCGACTTCGTAGCGGGAAAGCAAGCGGCGCAAGCGCGCATCCGAATTACGGCAATACACTTCGGGCAGCAGGTCGATTAGGAACTTGGGCTGAGTACCGTTGTGAGAGGAATAACGATTGATATCGAGAAAGCGCAGCAGGCTATCAATCAGGTTGTAAATCGTAGGAGTGAGATCTGGCCCTTCTTCATCGCTGCGTCCCCAGCGGCTGAGATGCAAACGGTAGTTCTCATATTTTTCGAGGGGAGTCGAGTTGAACGCGCACACAACATCATCAGTCACTTGAACCGCTTGTATTTGCTCCTGTTTTTCTCCAGCAGCGTGCCAGTAAAGGGCGTCCACATTTTGCAGGACAGTGAGGATGCGCTCGGCGGCCAACGATTCTCTCAATACACGCGGCAGATGCCCGGGCGCAAGATGCGATTCGCCAAACAGTACCATGATGACCGCGTTAGGATGGCGTTGGCGGATTTCTGTGATTTTGTGCGCCGCATGCCGGTCGCGCGCTCCAATCTTCCGCAGGTCTTCTCGCGGCATGCAGTCGAGGCCATAGATCGCCTCCGCATGTTCGCGGGCAGTCACCAGCAATGCATAAAATGGCTCCCAGTCGTAGCCCCAGTCCAGGTCGAATCGAATACGTTGGCGGAATTCTTCTTCGTCGATTTCCCGGCGCCACCATTCATCGAGAATGTGCTGGTCTCGGGAAAAGATAGTTTCAACTCCCAGGACGACCGGGCGGTCCCCGGGGTGCGCCCGCTCTTCAAATAAAGTCGCAGCAAAACGCTGTGCCGCTGGAAGTGCATGGTAGTCGGCAACCAGGACCACGTCAGCCGCGTTGACCATGAGCTTCAATTCCAGCAAATCGATAACAGAATCGTAGGAGCGGAACGCCCGGCTAAAATCCTGCAGATATTTGCGGCGGCCGTTGGGATCAATGACTCGGATTTCGCGCTCCACGCCAGCTAGCGCATGGAGCTGCGCTTCACTCCGCCGGGACCGCAAGATGGTGGTCGTCGCCATGGTGTCAGGCCGCCCTGCTCCCCTCCTGCCCGCTCCTTGACTTGCTCACTGCTAGCTCCCTATGCTCAACACTCCGGTCGATCATGATGGAGCCCAACTTGCCAAACCATCCGCCGCTGAACCTCACCGTGGCTACAACCGGCGCAAGCGGGACTTTATTCCTTAAACACTTTCTCCTCGCGGTTGACCGCGACCAGCGTGTACAGACGGTGAATTTCATTGCCTCCGACGGCGCGCTGCGAGTCATCGCGGAAGAACTCGGCCTCCGCGGCCGCAGCAATCTCGTAGGACAGATCCTTGGCCGCAGTTCGGGTAAATCCACACGCAAAATTCATCTCCAGGCCAACGCCGACATCGGAGCCAATATCGCCAGCGGCTCCTATCCCACCGATGCCATGGTGGTCATACCCTGCAGCATGGGCACGCTGGCCCGCATCGCCAACGGCATCGCCTCACAATTGATCGAGCGGGCTTCCGATGTCTGCCTCAAGGAAAAGAGACCGCTTGTACTGTGTGTCCGAGAAACACCGCTCAATAAAATCCACATCGGCAACATGTACCGGGCCGCCGACGCCGGCGCCACGATCTTTCCCCTAATTCCTGCCTTCTACTTCCGGCCGACCAGCTTGGATGCCATTGCGCGCGAATTCGCTTACCGTGTCCTGTCCCACCTCGGCCTGCCCCAGCCCGACGCCTACCGCTGGAAGGGGTAAACTACGCTCTACTTAGGGGAGATCGGTTACTTTCGGGGGAGACTTCAAGTGTAGAAACCCGGGGGTACAGACAGTAGATTCCCGTGGGACATGGCCTACGGGGTTGATTGGATGCGTGCGAGATGCTTCGACTCTGACAAGTTTACGATGCACCTCTCCAGCTCACTTTTTGCCGGTTGACGGCGCACAGCATTTCGTACTAATGTGCAGTTACACCGGAAAGGAGGTGGTCGAATGACAAGTTCTGAATGTAGTGGGAGTACTAGACCAGGTGAGGTGGCTGAGACTTAGAGCGGTCGCTCTAAGAAGCATCGCACGACTACCGGTGATTTAGGGTTGAT
>Ga0210384_10004253_pt1 | contig 16070 bp, 12 predicted proteins | sample IncBWH2MmetaG_FD_160574 | JGI IMG/M metagenome (GOLD analysis project Ga0210384, IMG submission 160574) | Forest soil microbial communities from Barre Woods Harvard Forest LTER site, Petersham, Massachusetts, United States - Inc-BW-H-2-M | ecosystem: Environmental > Terrestrial > Soil >...
GTCTACGAATACGACTGGTCTCCGGACGGCTCTCGCTTCGCCGTCACCGCCGCCCCCGGCAATGGCGACAACAACTGGTGGATCGCCGAGCTCTACACCCTCGACGCCGCCACCGGCCTAATGAAATCCATCTACAAGCCCAAGCTGCAAATCACTAACCCGGCGTGGTCGCCAGACGGCAAGCAAATCGCTCTCATCGAAGGGCTCATGAGCGACGAGGGCATCACCGGCGGCGACATCTTCACCCTTAGCAGCGAAGGCGCCGATGTGAAGAACGTCACCAAAGACAGGAAAGCCTCCACCGCCTGGCTAGCCTGGCAGCAAGACGGCTCGAAAATTCTCTTCAGCGAATTCGTCGGTGGCAACAGTGCCATCGCTACCCTCGAGCCGGCCACCGGCAAAATCGAGCAACGCTGGTCTTCCGAAGGCGCGCTTACCGCCGCAGGCGTCTTCAGCTCCACCCTGTCCGCTTCCAGCGATGGCAAGACCGTTGCTGGCGTCTACGAGTCTTTCGCCCACGCCCCAGAGGTGATCGTTCTTGCCGGCGACGCGCCCACACCATCTCCGGTCACCTCCGTCAACGCCGCCCTCAAACCCGCCTGGGGCGAAGCTAAGAGCATCTCCTGGAAAACGGACGGCCACGAAGTCCAAGGCTGGCTCCTCTATCCCCACGATTTCGATCCCACCAAAAAATATCCGCTCGTCGTCAACGTGCACGGTGGCCCGTCGTTCATCTCGCTATCGCACTGGCCCGGCGTCCACGACTTCGCCGCAGGCCTCGCTGGCATGGGCTACTTCGTTCTCTATCCCAATCCCCGCGGCAGCTACGGCCAGGGCGAATCCTTCACCCGCGCCAACGTCCGCGACTTCGGCTATGGCGACTTCAAAGACATCCTCGCCGGCGTCGACGAAGCCCTCCGCGTTGCCCCTATCGACAGCGAGCGCCTAGGCATCACCGGCTGGAGCTACGGCGGCTACATGACCATGTGGGCCGTCACCCAGACCAACCGCTTCAAAGCCGCCATGGCCGGCGCAGGCATCGCCAACTACCAAAGCTACTACGGCGAAAACTCCATCGACCAGTGGATGATCCCGTTCTTCGGCAAATCGGTCTACGACGATCCCGACGTCTACGCCAAAAGCTCCCCCATCACGTACATCAAAAAAGTAAAAACGCCCACGCTAATCCTGGTCGGCGACAGCGACGGCGAATGCCCCACCCCGCAGTCCTACGAATTCTGGCACGCCCTCAAAACCCAAGGCGTCGAAACCCAATTCGTAGTCTACAAACACGAAGGCCACCTCTTCGCCACCCCGGCCCACCAGCGCGACGTTATCGAGCGCACCCTCTCTTGGTTCGACGCCCACCTCCGCTGATAGGGTGGCACTGCCACCGGTGTCCTCCTCGCCGTTGTAGCGGCCGATTTCCGAAGCGGGCGCTTTTTCCTCCGGCCGCGGTTCTAGCCCCGGGTTTACCATCGTGCTACAGTCACGGCTTCGGAGACTCACCGATGGGACTGGACATCAATGGCACCCGGGCTCTCCTGTACGCGCGCAAGCAGGGCGTCGACTTCTCCCGCACGGCCATGATCGGCCGCCAGAACCTCCACCTCAACGTCGCCACCCTGACGCGCAACCTCCAGGATTTCGGATTTGCAACCTCGGCCAAAGAATCAGCGCATCTGCTCTCCGCCGAAAAGGGATTCGCCGAGCCCTTCCTGCGCCTGCTTGGTGCCGCCGACATTGTTTCCTTCGATGCCTCGGATTTCGAAGGCGCAACCCATATTCACGATTTCAATCTGCCGCTGGACAAGAAGTTTTTCCGCCAGTTCACCGTGGTCCTGGACGGCGGCTCCCTGGAGCACATTTTCAATTTCCCCCAAGCGATTTCCAACTGTATGGAGATGCTGGACATCGGCGGCCACTTCCTAGGCATCACCCCCACCAATAATTTCCTTGGCCACGGCTTCTACCAGTTTAGCCCAGAACTCTTCTTCCGGATCTTCAGCCCGCCCAACGGATTCGCCCTGCGCCACATCCTGGCTTTCGAGTCGCCCAGCACCACTTGGTATGAGGTTGTCGATCCCGACGCCCTAGGCCAGCGCGTCTCGCTCATCAACCGGCGCGAGACCTATTTGCTGGTCATCGCCCAGAAAACCGCCGAGGTACCCATCTTCGCTGGCGGTGTTCAGCAGAGCTTTTACAGCGCCCAGTGGCAAGTGGGACGCCCGGTGGGCTATTCGCCAACGCGGTCCGTTGCGGGGTGGCGAAGCTACGTGCCCGCTCCGTTGGTATGGTCGGTCCAGGCCCTTCGCCGCTGGCTCCCCCAGCGCACTGGTTTTGATAAGCGGTATTTCCGAAAAGTCACCATCCCTTAGGCTGGAAAGAGCCTCTTTCCTTAGGAGGCCGGGGCTTCAGCCCCTGCACAAAGCGCCATGAGAAGGCTTCAGCCGCTGGAGAGAGCTTGCATTCTCAACTCCCCGCCCCCGCTAACTCCATGTTGCCCAACGCGTTACCTGTCCCTAAGTGTTGGCCCGAAGGTACTATAGATTCTCGCCACTCACCCGGGCAATCTGCTCTCTGAAATCACCGAAAAGCACGGCATCGTAGGAGGGTGCGATGGGCAAATTTTCGCGCAGTTGGGAACTCGTCAAGCAAAGCTTCGCGATTCTCCGCTCCGACAAGCAATTGATGCTCTTTCCCGTTTTGTCGGCCCTGGCCTGCCTCTTCACTACGGCTATCGTCGTCACCGGCGGAACTCTCGCCATCCTTCCCTCAATGTCCGCCGCTGCCGCCGCCGGCGAGCGCTGGCAACCCAGCCAGTCCCCGGCCTTCCTGCTCGGCATGTTTGCCGTCTACGTCGCCAACTATTTCATCATCGTCTTTTTCAACGTCGCTCTGGTCGGCGTCGCCAATAGCCGCCTGATGGGCGGCACCTGGACCTTCCGCGACGGCATGCAGCTCGCCTGGGCTCGCAAAGGCACCATTCTGCAGTGGGCGCTTCTGGCTGCCACGGTCGGCGTCATCCTCCGCAATCTCGAAGAGCGCATGGGCATCCTCGGCCGCATCGTCATGCGCTTTATTGGAATCGCCTGGGCCCTGGCGTGTTACTTCGTCGTTCCCGTCCTAGCCTTCGAGGATCTCACTCCCATCGAAGCCATCAAGCGTTCCTCGCGTCTCTTCAAAGACACCTGGGGCGAAAAAGTCGCCGGCGGCTTCAGCCTCAGCCTGGTATTTCTCGCCCTGGCGCTGCCGGGCTTCGGCCTCTGGATCGCCGCCATGGTCCTGGGTGGCACTGCAGGCCTGCTGATAGGCCTCGCCTTCATGATCCTGTACTTCCTCCTTCTCGCTGTCGTTAGCTCCGCGGTTCAGGGCATCTTCAACGCCGCCCTCTACCGTTACGCCTGCTTCAAGCAGGTGCCCCCTGCCTTTTCGCAGGAGCTCATTACTTCCGCCTGGACCCCCAAGGCCTAGCCTGAGAAATCGCTAGCCGTTCTCGGGTCGCGCAAGCAGCAAGAGCCTTGTTCCATGCCCCCCAATGTAGGGGCGCGCTTTAGTGCGTCCCGCGCGACCGCACGCCTTAAGCCCCACGGGGTCTCTTTGCGGTGTTCGCGGCAGAAACCAATCTCTCATCCGAGAGATTCGTTCCACTCCAGGATCTTCCAGCTTCGCACCACCCCATTGACCACGAACGGGTCGCCCCTGGCGAACTCCTCAGCAGCTTCCCGCGTAATGAAGATGGACATGGCACCCTCTTCCTGAGGGTTGCCGAACGTACCGACCATCAGCAACGTCCCGCGCCGATGGAACTCTTGCACCCGCGCGTTGTGGCCTGCGAAGTGCGCCGGTGCCTTGGACTTAAGATCATCCGCTGACTGGTAGAACAGCACATATTTCTTGCTCATCAGAAACACCACCTTGGTTCCGAGTTGGATGCTGCCTCCGCTAGGTGCGTCATCGAGTAGACTTGCTATCCTAAAATAATCATTTCAGGAAAGGAATCTGTGACCAATTCACCGAAATCCATGATGATCCTGATCGCCGGTCCGTACCGCTCCGGGACCAACGACGATCCCGCGCTGATCAGAAAAAATGTAGAAGAGATGGAGTCCCACGCCCTGCCCATCTTCCGCGCCGGACACATCCCCATCCTCGGCGAATGGCTGGCGCTCCCGCTGGTGGCTCTCGCCGGGTCCAAAAACATCGGTGACCAGGCCTTCAACGAAGTCTTCCATCCGATCGCGGTTCGCCTGCTGGAGAAGTGCGATGCCGTCCTTCGCGTAGGCGGACCCTCGACGGGCGCCGACGAAATGGTCCGTGTAGGCCGAAGCCTTGGGCTGAAAATCTACAACAGTCTGAAGGAGGCTCCAGGGACGTAATGGACGCTTCTCCATTACGCATTTCTCCCGAACACTGGTTTCTTTTGAAGGCAGACCCGTAAGGGAACCGAAACCTAATGCCAGAACTCCAACAAGCGTTCGAGGAACTCGAGGCGTTCGTCGTCGCGTACGATCCGATTTCGCTTTTGAGCCAGTTGACCCTCACATTCCTCTTCGTTCCCGCAGACGAGTTTCAGGGAGAAGCGAGCGACGTAGTTACCTGGCAGCGAAGAATAGAATTCCTCGCCGCTTTTGTTCTCGTCCGACCTTACCCGTCTGAGCGAACTGCAACGGTGGATGGGATGGTTTTGGAGCTCGTGGAGAAGTTGTTGGAAAGGTATTTCACTGCGGTCAACAGACAAGTGTTGTCAGAAGTGGTTGGAGCCGGCGGAACTTCCGAGAAGAATATGGTTCTGGCACAAGCCAAAATCCAGTCCTTCTATGTTCGCGGAGACGCCTATCCTCATCAATTCTACGCTTTTGCCCAAGACCTCTTCGGCGTACACGACACTTGGTTTCGTGAGCACCTGGGCTTCACCATCGCTGAGGCAGTCAAGCTATCAAAGGCGCTTGAATGCGAGTATGGTGAACGACTCAATCAGTCCCTTGAGCGCGCGCGAACGGAAGCACACAGGAAGGCCGACGAGCTAATTGCAGGCAATCAGGCTACGGAGAACCAGAGGTCAGATCTGGAGAGCAGAATCGGCTGTGCCCTACATTTTGGGCAGGCTCAGAGCATCCTCGCTTTCACAGCGGAGGAGCTTTCAGGATTCTCAGAAGTTCCGATCCAAACTGTCGAGTGCTTTCTCAAGCGAATGTCGCAGGAGTTTGGCCACCGGAATCCTTCATTCCCGACTTCCTTCACGGACCCTGCTGCAGCCGCGTGGGATTACAACGCGTTGAATGAGCGTCCCATCGTGAGACGCGACGGCAAGTATTGGCTGTTCATCGCACCTTTGCTCCGCTCTGCTCTCTTCACCACGTTCTACTTCGACTTTCTGAACGAAGGTTCGTACCGGCCGACGTTTGAGAAGGCGCGTGGCAGCTACCTGGAAAGGAAGACTGCCGAGTGCTTACGCCGACTGTTCCCTCCGGAGATGACACTACTCAATCCACTCTATCCCAACGGCGAAGAGATGGCTGATGTGATGGTGTTGCACGACCATAAAATACTTTTGTTTCAATGCAAATCTAAGGCGTTGACCTACCGAGCCCGCATCGGCGTGGATTTCGACGCGCTCCTTGATGACGTGCGGAAGGCTATCGCGGACTCGTTCCAGCAGGGCGTTCGGGCGCGGGACTATTTGCGCGCAAACAAACAGGCTAGATTCACTATCGGGGAAAATGGTTTCGCTCTCGACATGGATCAGGTCAATGGGATCTATCTCGTTAGCGTCACCTCGATGCCATTCCAAACCCTCGCCACTCGACTTGCTAATACCAACTCCGTGTTGGGCCTGTTCCCGCATAGTGAATATCCATGGTCACTTTCACTCGGAGATTTGGATGTAAGTACACAAGTACTGAGCTCGCCTGCTCAATTTCTTCACTACGCGCTGCGACGGCGACAAGTGGAAAAAACTCCCTTTCAAGTACATGCGGACGAAATGGACTATCTGGGTTTTTACCTATCACACGGAATGCGTTTTGATATGAGTGACTTTGAGGGACTGGACGACGTCAGTCTGTCTGGGTTTTCGGACGAGATAGATCGATGGATCGATGAGAAGTTCGAGCGAGGCCAGAACATCAACCCTCCGCAACCTCCCATGGTCGAGGGATTTTCCGATTTCCTAGCCGACGTTGAGCGAACTGGGGATGACTACGCGACGGATTGCGCTCTCACTTTGCTGGACCTTGGCGTGGGAGAGCGTAAGCGGTTGATGGAAATGGCCTTACAAACAAAGGAGCGCTCACGTCAAGATCAGGCACTGCATTCTTTCAGCGCAGTTCTCAAAGGGGGGAAGCGAGGGCTTTCGTTTTTGAGCTTTGATCCAAAGGCAGACCGCGCCAACGTGTTCAGGCAGGCATCAGCCTTCGCGATGATGAAGAAATATGAGTCAAGGTGCGACGAATGGAGCGGGTTCGGATCGGATATTGCGAGCACCCAAACCGTAGACGTTGCATTTTTCCTCTCAGCACCGTGGGCCTATGACGCCCAAATGGAGAAGCTAGTCAAAGCCAAGCTCCGGCCTGGCCGCCGAATCGATATGCGACCTCCAGGCCATCAATTACCTTGACAAGACCGTACCTGATCTGTTATAATTTGCGTGTCGTTGTAAGTGCGCAGGAAAGAAAGTAGCTCCCGTTGTCCGCACCACGGCCCTCCCTCAGTCCAGACTCCCCATTACTAGACGGTTACCTCCCCACACCTCTAAGCCCCTTTAGAATGAACACTTGTAAAAGTGTATCAAAACAAAGCACTTTAACCGCCTTTAGAATCAACACTTATGAAAAACAGGGGAGGGGGGGTGGTCTTGCCCCGGCAAACTAACATAGAATTCGCCCCCGTGCTCCGAGCTAACAGAGCCGCGCAAGGACTCCGATGGCTGGCCCTGGCGCTGCTTCTCCCTTGCGCCTTACGGGCACAAGACCCGCGCGGCACCCTCCGCGGCGTCGTCCAGGATGCCAGCGGCGGCAGGGTCGCTGCCGCGAAGATCGTCGTCCATGCACTCGATTCTTCTCTCGAGCGGGAAGCTGCCGCCAGCGACCACGGAGACTTTCGCATCGATGGCCTTCTGCCCGGCACCTATCGCGTTTTCGTGGACGCCAAGGGATTTGCCCAAGCTAGCTCCGAAGTGAACATAGCCGTCGGTTCCGTCCGCGACATCACCGTTTCGCTCGGTCCCGCGGCCATCCAGCAAAGCGTCACCGTCCAGGGGCGAGCCGCCTCCATCACCGCGCAGCCCATCGACACCGCCAGTCCCGTCCATCAAGCCGTGGTGACCGCGCAAGATCTTGAAACCATTCCTCTGGCCGCCCGCAGCTTCGCCAACATTGCTTACTTCGCTCCCGGCACTGAACCCGTCGAGCCTTCCGATCCCACCAAAGCCCGTATCACCGCCGTCTCCACTGGCGGCAGCTCCGGGCTGAACAACGAGCTGTCCGTCGACGGCGGCGATAACAACGACGATTGGATCGGTGGCTTTCTACAAAATTTCTCACCGGAATCCATCGAGGAATTCTCCGTGCGCACCGCGCAGCAGGACGCCGACACCGGACGCACCACGGCGGGCTCCATCGTCATCACCACCAAGCACGGCACCAATGATTGGCACGGTGACGAAGCCTTCTACGAGCGCGGTTCCGGCCTCAACGCCCGCTTTCCGATCGACAATCCCGCGCCCGACCCCAAGCAACCCTTCTCCCGCCAGAACTACGTAGCCACGCTCGGCGGCCCGGTCGTCAAAGACAAGCTCTGGTTCTTCTCCTCCTTTGAATACGTCCACGAAAACGCCAGCATTGCCTACAGCCCGGCAAGCCAAACGCAATTGAGCGCACTCTCCCAGCTCGCGGCGCAGGGGCTGGTCAATGTCGGCGGGACTACAGTCTCTTCCATCAACGTTCCCACCAGCGTGCCTGTTCCATTTCGGGATTACCTCGGACTCGCCCGCCTGGACTGGGCACAATCCCCGCATTCGCAGTGGTTCCTGCGCGCCGCGATCGACAACTACCTGACCCGCAACGCCCTGGTGCAACAGGGCACTCTCCCCTCGACCGGCGCAACCTCGCACAACAACTACATGAATTTGGCCATCGACCAGCAATACGTTTTCAGCCCCACGTGGCTAGGCTCTTTCGTCTTCGATGCCAGCGGTCTGCACCTCACCGAAACGCGCAATGCCAATCTGGGCTTCGCTCTGGCCTTTCCGTTTAGCTCCACGTCCAGCACCATCTCCGGCCGCGAGACGTTTGGCGACAATCAATTCATCACCGCCATCACCGCTTTCCCGGTCCTGCGGAACCAGGAGAAGTACCAGTTCCGATACGACGTGACCCACACCTTCGGCAGTCATGCACCCCGCTTCGGCGTGAACTTCATTCATGAGCCGGTGCTCAGCGGCGCGTTCGCGGCCACTGCAGAAACTCTGGTGACGCTCCCCAACGATCCCACGTTCTATCTCGCCAATCCGGCACAATTCACCGCCGACATTGCGGCAGGCAGCAGCTTCACCCCGGCAGGCGACGGCAGCTTCTCGCAGAACGTCCAGCGCTTCGGCCTGTACGCCGAGGACTCCTGGCGCGTCACGCGCCGGCTCACTGTAAATTACGGCCTCCGCTACGACACCACCTTCGGCCTGTTCGATGCCTCCGGCCGCAGCCAATCGCAAAATCCCTTCTTGCTCACACTAAGCTCCACGCAGGCCCCATTGATCACGACCGCGCCCCACGACTACCGCAAAGCCGTCGCCCCGCGAGTCGGCGTGGCCTACGCGCTCGGCTCATCCGGCAAGACCGTGCTGCGCGGCGGCTTTGGCATGTACTACAACGACCTCGCGCAGAATGGCTGGGCCACCGCGTTCCAGGCGGTCAACAACACCAACGTCGCCACCGCTGGCGGCAGCGCCCCGCCCTCGATCATCGACCCGAACTACTCCACGCCCTATGCCATTCACGCCACCGCTGGCATCCAGCACGCCTTCAACGCGAATTGGACTTTGAGTGCCGACTGGACCCTCGAAACTGGAATGCACGGCTATCGCCGCTACGACTTCCTCAACGTTTCCGTTTTTCGCAGCGACAACCGCTCCAGCTACAACGCTCTGGCCCTCCACCTCCAGGGCAACGTCGCCCGCCGTCTCAATCTGGTCGCCAACTACACCCTTTCCTCCGCAAAAACGTGGGGCTGCCTCCTGGGCGAACTCTTCGACTACGTCAACGGCGTCTGCGATCCCAACAACGCTTTTGCCCCGGGCGACTACGGCCCGTCTGGAGAAGACGTCCGCCACCGCGCCGTCCTTGCCGGCACCTTCCACGCGCCTGCGGGCTTCGACGTAACCTTCCTGTCCCAAGCCGAAAGCCCCCGTCCGATCACTCTCACAACTCCAGTCGGCACCCGCGCGGTAATCAATGGCGTCGAAACCACGCTCGACCAATTTCGCGGCACTCCGTACCTGCAAACCGACCTGCGCGTCACCCGCCCCTTCAAGTTCCGAGAGCGCCTGACGGCCGCCCCCTTCATTGAATTCTTCAACCTCTTCAACCGCAACAACCCCGGCGCCAACTACGTCACCGACATCAGCGCCTTGCCCACGCCGGTCAACAACTTGGCCAACGTCACCGCCCTCTGTCTCGATCCCACCTGCACACAAACCCGGCCGCTCACCAGCGGCAAACAGCTCCTGGTCCCCTCCGGCGCCCTCGGCGATTTTTTCGGCCCCGGCACCACCGTCGGCATCCCCTTCGCCGCCCAAGTCGGAGTCAGACTCACGTTCTAAAACGATACCTGCAGTCCTAGCACATTAGTACTACCGTCCCATTTTCAAGCTCCGGTCGGCATCTTAACCTGTTATCTACGGCCAACATCCAGACCTGACGAGCCCAGCCAGGATTAGTGCGACCTTAGAATGTTGAAGAAGAACGACATCAACTTGCGACTGCGCACCAAGTTTCTGTTGTCGCTCGTCCTGATTACCGCTTGCCTCACGTGCGCCACTCTGCTGGTCGTGCGCCGCAGCGCTCAGAACCGCGTGCAGCGGGAAATCCAGCAGGAAGCGCTCAACACGGTCCTGACCTTCGAGGTCGTGCAGCACCAGCACCAGGTCGCCCTGAGCCGCAAAGCCGACCTCTTGGCCTCTGTGGCCTTCATGAGAAACGGCGATGCCACCACGATCCAAGACGTCAGCGAGGATCCCTGGCAATCCGGCGAGTGCGACCTGTTCGTGCTCGCGGATCCCAATGGCAAGATCGTCGCCCTGCACTCCACCATTCCCGAATTCCCCGTTGTTACCGCCGAATTCATGCTCGGCCGCTCTCTCAAGGAGGGAAACACCGCAGGCTGGTGGTATAGCGGCAAGCGTCTCTATCAGGTCGTCCTGCAACCCTTCTACGATGGCCCTCCGTTGAAGGCCAATCTCTTGGGCACGGTGATTGTGGGTCGCGGAATCGATCCTGCGGCCAACGACTTGAGCCGGGGTTCCTCCAGCCAAGTGGCCTTCCGCTATGGCTCTGAGATTGTGGCCAGTTCGTTCGATGCTGCCAAGGCGAGGGATCTTGCGCGTGAGCTAAAAGCCAGTAAGCCCCAGCAAGAGCTCAATATTGACGGCGAGCGTTTCTTTGCCAGCTCCGTTGAGCTAACTCCCGGAGCAAATCCGGCGGTAAGCATCATCGTCCTGAAGTCCTACAGTGAGGCCCTGGCCTTCCTGGCGAATCTGAACCATCTCCTTGTGGCACTAGGCCTGGTCGCCGTCCTTGCCGGGGGCATGCTGGGATTCGCCATTTCGGATAGATTCACTCGCCCGCTGGAGTCCCTAGCCGAAGGAGTCCAGGCCCTTGAAAAGGGGGATTTTGCGTACCCTCTAGAAGCGCACGGTGGGGATGAAGTGGCGCAGGTGACCCGTGCCTTCGACCGCATGCGCAGCACACTGAAGAACAACGAGTCGGAAAGACAGCAGCTTGAGGAACAGCTTCGCCAGTCTCAGAAGATGGAGGCGATGGGACGCCTGGCAGGCGGAGTCGCGCACGACTTCAACAACCTACTTACAGTCATCAAAGGCCACAGCGGCTTGTTGTTGGATCGACTGCAAGCCTCGGATTCCGCGCAGGGCAGCGCCCGCCAGATCGACAAAGCCGCCGACCGCGCCGCCTCGCTCACCCGCCAGATGCTGGCTTTTTGCCGCATGCAAGTCCTGCAGCCCAAGGTGTTGGACTTGAATACTCTGGTATCAGAGATGTCCAGCTTGCTTCGGCGCCTAGTACGCGAAGATATCGCGTTTACTCTGCAGGCGGGCGAGTCGCTGGGCCGCGTGAAGGCCGATCCCGGGCAAATCGAACAGGTCATCATGAATTTGACGGTCAACGCCGGCGACGCCATGCCCGAAGGCGGCAAGTTGACGATCGAAACTCGCAACGTGGTGGTGGATGAGCGACTCGCACGGCAGCGGCCTCCGATGCAGCCCGGGCGCTACGTTCTGCTCGCGGTTGTAGACACGGGTCACGGTATGGACGCCAACACCAAAGCTCGTATCTTCGAGCCCTTCTTCACTACCAAAGAGCAAGGCAAGGGCACCGGTTTAGGCCTTGCCACCGTTTATGGCGTCGTCAAGCAGAGCGGCGGCTGCATTTGGGTTGAGTCGGCGCCGGGCAAGGGAGCGCGCTTCGAGGTTTACCTACCGGCAGTCGATGAAGTCGAAGAGGTCGCTCGCCCTCAAGAGACTATCGTTGCACGTGCTCGACGGTCCGAGACCGTATTAATCGTTGAGGACGAGGCCGCAGTCCGGGAACTGGCTTCGGAGTTCATGAAGTCCGCCGGCTACACCGTTCTGGCTGCCCAAGACGGCGAAGAAGCATTGGCGCTGGCGGCTTGTTCCGACGAGCAGATTCAAGTGCTGGTTACCGATGTGGTCATGCCCAAAATGCGCGGTCCGGAACTCGCTAAGCGGCTGAAGGCCCTCCAGCCCGACCTCAAAGTCATATACATGTCCGGCTACTTGGAATTCAATACCGCTGGTGGCGAGTTCCTGGACGAAAGCTTCTTCCTGCAAAAGCCCTTCTCCCGGCACACCTTGGTTCACAAGGTCGCCGAAGCCCTAAGCAATGAGCGAGTTGTAGCCAATTCCCGGCCCTGACCGGCGGGAAAAGGGTCACGTGCCCAACTATCACAAGATTTTCTAGTCTTGAGTTTCATTCTTGCACGGTGGAATTTGTCCGCCTGCGGATTCAGGGCCGGACGGCTCGACAACAGATGCGCTGGGAGGTGTATACTCCCCCCGCCCGAGGAGGGCGCACGACATGCGTATGATGCTTAAAGTTTCCATCCCCGTTGAAGCCGGCAATGCAGCGGCTCGCACTGGCAGTTTAGGGTCCACGATCAAAGGCATTCTTGACGATCTCAAACCGGAAGCGGCCTACTTCGCCGAGGATAATGGCGAACGAACGGGATACATCTTCTTCGACATGAAGGAATCGTCGCAGTTACCCGCGATTGCAGAGCCTTGGTTCCTGGCCTTCAACGCCAGGCTTAGCGTCCGCCCGGCGATGAATTCGCAGGATCTCGCCGATGCCGGATCCGGAATCGAGCGCGCCGTGAAAGGCTACGGCAAAGCCGCTACCGCTTAGCGCGGCCCTACAAAGTTGGAATGAACGGGAGGCGGGCACCTGTCACCGTCCCGCGGCTCTTGAGAAGACCCCGTAAGAAGTGTAGTATGACACTGTCATACTGTACTTGTTGCGGCCCAAGAGGAGAGATTCCATGCCCCGCACCAGCCGTCCGATCACAGTCACGTTGGGAGATCTTCAGGAACGTGTCGAGGCGCGAGTAAAGTCCGGGGCCTATGCCTCCGCGAGCGAAGTTGTGCGTGCCGCGGTGCGAGCCCTCGATCGGGAAGAGGCTGCGCTCAATCACTGGCTCAGAGAGAGCGTCGAGGCTGCTTTCGCCGATCCTCGGCCGAATGTGCCGGCGCGCGCGGTGTTCAAGCGGCTCCGCGAACATCATGCGCGACAGGTGAGAGCCGCGCGGAATGAAGAAACTTAGAGTCAGCTTTCGGCCGCAGGCGGAAGCTGATCTTTTTGCGCTATACCGCTATATCGCTGAGGAAGCCGGCCTTGACGTCGCAGGAGCCTATATCGATCGAATTGAGGCAACCTGCATGGCGCTGGAAACCTTCCCCAAGCGCGGCACAGCGCGCGACGACATTCGCCCCGGTTTGCGGACTATGGGCTTTGAGCGGCGGGCCACCATCGTATTCCAGGTAATGCGAACGGAAGTAGTTATCGTTCGGGTTTTTCACGGCGGACGGGACTACGAGCGTGCGCTGCAGACCCGGACCGAATGATAAACCTCGCGTGTGAAGTGCGGCTGGGAGTCGAGGCTATAATGGGGACCGTTTCTAAACGGAGAGGACTCCTATGAACTATCGGCGGTTTGGCCGCACTGGATGGAATGTCAGCGAAATTGGATACGGGATGTGGGGGATGGCCGGGTGGAGCGGCTCGGAAGACAAAGAATCGCTGGAGTCGCTGCAGCGCTCGGTCGATCTGGGCTGCAATTTCTTTGACACCGCGTGGGCTTATGGCGATGGCCACAGCGAAGAGTTGCTCGGCAAAGTGCTGCGCGCCAATTCAGGCAAGACCCTCTACACGGCGACGAAGATTCCACCAAAGAACCGCAAGTGGCCGGGTCAGCGGGAATTCTCGCTCGATGAGTCCTATCCGCCCGACTACATCTTCGAGTACGTGGACAAGAGCCTCGCCAACCTCGGAGTCCACACGCTCGATCTCATTCAGTTTCACACGTGGGAAGACCACTGGCTTGACGATGAGCGCTTGCGTCCGGCGATCGAAAAACTCCTGACCAGTGGAAAGGTTCGCGCGATTGGCGGCAGCCTGAATCGCTGGGAGCCTTGGAACGGGGTGCGGGCCGTGCGCGAAGGCGTCTTCGATGCGGTGCAGGTCATCTACAACATCTTCGATCAGAATCCCGAAGACGAATTGTTCCCGGCTTGCCGCGAGAAAGACGTTGCAGTGATCGCTCGGGTTCCTTTCGACGAAGGCTCACTGACCGGAACGCTCACGGTGGATAGCAAGTGGCCCAAAGGGGACTGGCGGAACACTTATTTCGTCGCAGAAAATCTCAAGTCCAGCGTGGCGCACGCGGATGCACTCAAACCGCTGCTGCGGGACGGCATGACCATGCCGGGGATGGCGCTGCGCTTCATCCTCAACAATAAAGATGTCGGTACCATCATCCCCGGGATGCGCAAACTTCGTCACGTTGACGCCAATCTGGCGGCCAGCGACCACGGGCCGCTCCCCGCGCAGCTTCACGCCGAATTGCGCAAGCATCGTTGGGATCGCACACCTACGAAGTGGAGCCAGTGAGGACGTGACTGGTGACTTGTGACTAGTGACTGGTGACGAGAACTTGTCCCATAAGTCCCCTGGAAGATAGGGTGTCCCTCCTTTCAAGGGCCAAAGAGCCTGGGTGGCAACCTCAAAATCAATTCCTCAGCGGCTAAAGCCGTGGGGCAAACCCAGGACTTATGTCGGACCTAAAGGTCGGACCCCCAGTGCGTCTTTACGCGGTTTGCTTTAGGGCGCGCTCGACGAGGGTGAGGCAGCGCTCGGCTTGTTCGCGGAGCAATTCGTCGTGTTCGCCGCGGGCGTTCTGAGCGGTGAGCAACTGGTCTTGAACGCTGTTCAGTTCATCGGCGATGGCCAGCGCGGCGAGCACTGCAACCTTGTGCGTGTCGATGGTTGCCGTGGCGCTCGCGATGGCTTGCATTTTCTCGTCGACGTAGGTGGCTAGCTTCTGAACGTACGCCGCATCCAGTTCTCCGTGGATGGAGTACGTTTGGCCGAAGATTTGAACTTTCACTGGCGTGCTCATTCCGCTGCTCCAAGAACACTCTTAGGCATTGTAGCGCAGAGGGACCTCCGTGGAAGTGGGTGCCTGAGTTGGCGTCGGGTGGGCAAGCCGCGGCCCCTACAAGAGAGGGGACTCGGGCCGCTGGGGTTTAACTGGCGCGGAGTTGGGCGCCGAGCTGCTTTTCGAGCGCTGCGACGATGCGGGTGGAGAAATCGTTGATTTGGGCTTCCGTGAGCGTGGCTTCGCGGCTTTGGAAGGCTACGCGGACGAGCAGGGAATATTTTCCGGCGGGGACGTTTTTGCCGCGGAAGAGATCGGTGGCCTCGATCGACGCGATTTCGCCGATTTTCAGTGAGCCGATCGCGTTACTGACGTCTGAGAAGTGCGTGCCTTCGGCGAGCAGCAGGGAGAAATCGCGCTCGACGGCGGGGAAGCGCGAGAGCGGCTCGTAGCGGCGGGAGTCCTTCCACGCGCGAATGGCGGCGTACAGCGGCTCGAGCCGTAACTCGGCGAGAAACACATCTTGGCGCAATTTGAGGCGCTCCGCTCCGCGCCTGGCGAGCTGTCCAGCCTCGCCGATTTCTTCGCTTCCGAGGAGAACGCCGCCGCGACGGGTTGCGTGCAGCCAGCCTGCTCCGCCGTTTTGCCAGGAGAAGTGGCCAGCCAAGAGGCCTAGCGCGTCGATGTCGCCCTTTAGATCGGCGAAGGAATAATCACGGGCTGCGTCGTAGAGATCTTTTTCTCGGGCTTCGCCGGTTGCGCCGAGGGTCAGCACGCGGGTTTCCGCCGAAGTCGTTCCGTTCAGACGATAGTGGCTGCCAATTTCGAAGAGACGCACGCTGCGCTGGCCGTGATTGAGGTTCCATTCCAGGGCGGCGGCAATGCTGACGATGCCGGTGGAGCGCAGGACGCTGGCTTCTTCCGAGAGCGGATTGGCGAGCCGGGCGGGCTGCGCGTCGGACGGACGGAACAAGGCGTCGCGGTCTTCGGCTACGTGGGGGATGGTGAGAATTTCGCGGTAGCCGAGGCCGATGAGCCGCTCGCGGACGCGCGTTTCGGCTTCGTAGTGCGGCAGGCGGGCTGCACCTTGACGGGCCGCGGGCAGGCGCGGGGGAAATTTGTCCAGGCCATAGATGCGGGCGACTTCTTCGATGAGGTCGATTTCG
>Ga0210384_10004257_pt1 | contig 16063 bp, 11 predicted proteins | sample IncBWH2MmetaG_FD_160574 | JGI IMG/M metagenome (GOLD analysis project Ga0210384, IMG submission 160574) | Forest soil microbial communities from Barre Woods Harvard Forest LTER site, Petersham, Massachusetts, United States - Inc-BW-H-2-M | ecosystem: Environmental > Terrestrial > Soil >...
CTTGCCGATCTCGGCTGGTCGGTAGCTCTCATCGAGAAAAAATATCTCGGCGGCACTTGCATCAATGTCGGTTGCACGCCCACCAAGACCATGGTTCATCGCGCGCAAGTCGCCTACTACGCGCGCAACGCCGCGCGCTGGGGCGTCAACGCTTCGAACGTCTCCGTCGATCTCCCCAGAATCGTCGCCCAAAAGGACGAACTCGTCCTCAGCTTCCGGTCCGGCCAGCAGAAACAAGTCGACAAGCGCCCCAACCTCCGCCTGTATCGCGGCCATGCGCGTTTTGTCGCTCCCCATCAACTCCAAGTCGCGGACGATCTCCTCGAAAGCGAAAAGATCTTCATCGACATCGGCGGCCGCCCCAGCATCCCTGCAATCCCAGGCCTCGGCAGCGTCCCGTATCTCACCAACGAATCCGTCATGCAGCTCACCACTCTTCCTGAGCATCTCCTTATTCTCGGAGGCGGCTACATCGGCCTCGAATTGGGACAGATGTTCCGTCGCTTCGGCAGCCGCGTCACCGTTCTTCACACCGGCAAACAATTCGTCTCCCGCGAAGACCCCGAAATCGCTGCCGAGCTGCAAAAAGCTCTCGAAGCCGAAGGAATCCAGTTCCTTCTCAATGCGCGCACGACGCGTGTTGAGAATAAGAATAGCTCCGTCACGCTGTCGTTCGAATTACCTGCCGGCGCTTCGAACGTTTCCGGCTCACATCTCCTGGTCGCCACGGGCCGCAACCCCAGTACCGACGATCTCGGCCTCGACAAAGCCGGCATAGAAACCAACAAGAGCGGCTACGTCAAAGTGAACGGCCGTCTTGAAACAAATGTCCGCGGCGTCTGGGCCCTCGGCGATTGCAAAGGCGGCCCGGCCTTCACCCATCTCTCCTACAACGATTTTCAAATTGTCTATGGGAATTTGATCGAAGGAAAAAATCTCAGCATCGAGAATCGCCTCGTGCCATACTGCGTTTTCACCGACCCACAACTCGGCGGCGTCGGCATAACCGAAAAAGAAGCCCGCGCCAAAGGCTACAAACTAAAAATCGGAAAATGTCCCATGGCCAACGTCGCCCGCGCCATCGAGCGCGGCGAAACCTCCGGCCTCATGAAGCTCGTCGTCGACGCTTCGAACGACCGCATCCTCGGCGCCTCCATCCTTGCCTCCGAAGGCGGCGAGCTCGTGCAAATTCTTGGCACTCTCATCCTCGCGAATCAGCCCTACACCCTGCTCAAAGGCGCCGTCTACATCCACCCAACTCTAGCCGAAGGTTTCTTCGCCCTAATGCAAGACGTCAAGCCGGTAGATTAACCGGAGCTTTGACCGGAAGGACATAACAACAAGCCCTTCTGATCTCTGTTCTCTGATCTCTATTCTCTGCAATCTGGTGGGACCGGGCGGACTTGAACCGCCAACCTAGAGTTTAGGAAACTCTCGCTCTATCCAGTTGAGCTACGGCCCCGTCCTTTTATTGTAATACTTCCCGCCCGTTTTCGTTCCGCGCGTCTGCGTTCGAATCACGCCCGCGGCGCGCGGGGCTCGAAAGGCGTGGCCGGCCCCGGATTGGGTGCCGCACCCGGCGCGATCTTAGAAATTCGCAGGCTCCGGAAAATTGTCGGCCAGTATTCCCGCACTACTTTGCTCGCCGTGTTCAAGCCCACGCGAAATCCGTAGCGCCGGAATGTCCGCCCCGCCGTTTGTTCTCTTACCGGCAGATAGCTGTTCGCTAGGCTCTCCGCCAACAGCGGCCCCAGCACTCCTGGCCAGTTCACAGCGGATCTGCCGTCGTCCGTGCGCGTAACCACCGTTCGGCTCAGTGCATACTTGATGCGGTAGCCCGCGCCGCCACGCAGCAACACAAAGTACCGTGGATCCCGATGCAGCAGCGAAGCGAGCAGAAACGTTTCGAAGAAATGATCGGACGCGGCGCTGGCCATCGAAGAACCAAAGCGCTTCCCATAGCCGCTCATTCCTTGCCCATAACCTGGAAGTGAATCCGCCGCCTGCCCGAGTCCCGCCCCCAGCGCCGAGCTCACCAGCCGCGAAGGCGCGATGCTTTCGTCTCCGGAAAGTTCAAACTTTTGTTTGCTTGTAAGCGGCTTGGGGCTGGTCGCCAAATCCGGAAAGAATATCGATCGCCGTCCAAGAATCTGGATCGTTTCGTTCAGTGGATTCTCGTGTTTCGCTGGCGCGTTTTCCTGTTTTGGCGCCGGCGCTTCTGGAGGCTCTTTCTGTTTCGGCTCCTGTTGGGCAGCCCCCGTATCAGCGAAAGCCAGAAACATCACTATCAGTCCCAGAGCCGATGACCCGCGCCACATTTCGCCATCGTAACATGGGCGCCACTCCGCTGCGTTGCGTCGCTGTCACAATCAGTGCGCAGCAATCCTAATCGCGGTGCATCCGGTAAAGTGCCAGCAGAAAAATCACCGCCAGTGAAATAAATCCAATCGCTCCAAAAAGGGAAGCGCGCGAAACGTAATCCGCATCGCTTGCTTTCGTTAGCACCAGATATGTCACCTCATCCAGAATCATGCCGCTCCCGATTCCCAAAGCCATCAGGGTCAGCACCGCTGTCCGCCGCCCGCGCGCGCCAAACGCCAGAACGAACGCCGCCGACAGAGCGATCCCCACTCCAAAAAATAAATGATGAACCAGCACTCCGCCCGGATAAACATGCCGCACACCCGCGAAGTGCAGATACAGCCGCAGGCACAAAAACGTGCCCAGCATCGGCACCAAAATCAGCAGCAGCGTTTGTTTCGCAGGCAACCGCCCGTGGCTCTCTTCCATCATCTCGTTTGCGGTGTAATGCCCGGCTGAATTCTCAGCCAGTCAAACTCCGCGCAATTCGGAAACCGTAATCCGCGTACTGCAACTCCGGCGGAATGCTCGACCGTGCCGCCGTCCGCGTGACCTTTATATGGTGCCGCCACGAGCCCCCGCGCGAAGCCCGCCGGCTCCCGCTTACTGGCCCTTGCGGATTCCGTTCCGGCGATCGCGCGTAGTACCCGTCGTCATACCAATCCGCGCACCATTCATGTACGTTGTCGCCCATATTGTAGAGCCCATACGCATTCGCCGCATACATTCCCACTGGCTCCGCCCCCAGCTTCCACCGCTTCGTGTAATCCGGAACCACTTCCGGCCCCGCATCTCCCCACGGATACAGCGCTCCTTCCACGCCGCCCCGCGCCGCCCGCTCCCATTCTGCTTCCGTCGGCAATCGATAAATCTTTCCAGTCGCCCCGCTCAACCACTCGCAGTACCTCACGGCCTCATCCCATGACACCGCCACCACCGGCATCCGCGTATCACTAAAACCTGCATCTTTCCAGTGTTTTGGCGCTCCAGCACCCGTCGCTGCAAGAAAGCATCCGTACTCCGCATTCGTCACCTGATACGCGCCCAGCTCAAATGCATCCACCCACACGCGATGCACCGGCTTCTCATCATCCCGCCCGCTCGCGCATCCCATTTCAAACCACCCCTCCGGCACGCACACCATCATTGGCTCGATCGCTTCGGTCCGCTCTTCCCCGATCTTTGAAGAACTTGCCATCTCGTTCAATCCACTTTTCCCGGCGACGCCTTCCGCCGCTCTCACGGCATCTGCGCCCCCTGCGTATTCACGTACACTGCATACAGCGACTGGCTCGCCGCCATGAACAACCTGTTCTTCTTCACGCCCCCAAAACACAGATTCGCACAAGTCTCCGGAAGATGAATCTTCCCAATCAGCGTCCCATCCGGCGCGAACACATGCACACCATTAAATCCTTCTCCCGCCCAACCCGCAGCCGACCACACATTCCCGTCCACATCGCAGCGAATCCCATCCGACGATCCCGGCGCCATATTTGCAAACAGCCTTCCATTTTTTAGCCGCACGCCATCCACCACGTCGTACACGCGGATCGGATGAGGGTCGCCCGCGTGCCGCGGCGCTCCCGTGTCCACGATGTATAGCTTCTTCTCGTCCGGCGAAAAGCAAAGCCCGTTCGGTTTATCCATGTCGCTGGCTACCACCGTCGCCTCGCGCGTCTTCGGATCCAGCCGGTACACCACCGCCGGCAGCTCGAACGCCGCCTTGTGCCCTTCGTAATCCGACATGATCCCGTACCCCGGATCGCTGAACCAGATCGCGCCGTCCGAATGCACCGCCAGGTCATTCGGCGCGTTCAGCTTTTTGCCTTGAAATCCGTCCATCAACACCGCAATCGTGCCGTCGTATTCCGTCCGCGTCACCCGCCGCGAATCGTGCTCGCAGGTCAGCAGCCGCCCTTGCCGGTCCCGGTAATTCCCATTGCTGTAGTTGGACGGGCTCCGGAACACGCTCACCTCTCCCGTGGCCTCCATCCATCGCAGCATCCGGTTGTTGGGAATGTCGCTCCATAAAAGATACCCGCCATCCCCAAACCATACCGGCCCCTCCGACCACCGCGTCCCCGTATACAACCGCTCCACCGCCGCATTCCCCACCACGTATTTCCCAAATCGCGGATCCGCCACCTCCACCGCCGGATCCGGATACGCCACCGGGTTTTTCTGTTCCAGTTCCTCCGCAATCGCCGACGGCGTGAACGCCAGCGCCGCCGCCGCGCCCGCCGTTATACCCATAAACGCTCGTCTCTCCATCGTTCCCCCTGCCACATCGTGTCTGTCTCGCCGCAATGTATCACGACTCCGCGCAACGACACGCCCCGTTCCCCAGTCGATGATTCTGTGTTTCTTTCCGCCATTGTTCCGCAAGCACCTCCATCCCGAGAAGCACATGCCGCCTATTTCACTCCTGTGCTGTAATTTAAGGATGAGACTCGGCCGCCTTCTTCTTCTCCTGCTGATGACCGTTTCTTTCGCCGCTGCGCAATCAACGCCCCCTGCGGCAGCGCAGCTCGACGCCAAGGAAAAGCAGCTCGAAGACCTCTATGCGGACTACTGGCGCAGTGAGTACAAGAAGGCCCTCGGTGACCAGCAAGCCTCTTCCGCTACCATCGAGGAGCGCATTCGCAGCGTCTTTAAAAATGAGGATTTTTTCTCTTCCTTGAAAGCCGCTTCTTTCTCGCATTCATTACTGAACCGCCGCCGCGAGCTTTTCCTCGACGAAGCCGTCTTCACCAAGATCACTACCGACGCAAATCTACTGGCCCTCGAAGAATCCATCACGCGCGAAGAAGGCAATTTCCGTTACAAGGTCTCCGATAAACAACTCACCCGCGCCGAGCTCGGCAATATGGTTGCCGGCAATTCTGACCGCCGCCTTCGCGAGCAGGCTTGGAAGGCCCGCGCCCAAATCGCCCCTCTCAACAGCGAGCGCATTCGCCAGACCATCACCCTACGAAACGAGCTCGCGCTTCGCTACTCCGACACCATCTTCTCGGTCTTCATGCTTCGCCGGAAGGGCGCGGACACTCAGCAAATTTTCACCTGGTTCGACTTTCTCCGTAAGGAGACCGATGCGGAATACCGCCAGCTTCTGGCCCAAATGCGCCGTGAACTTCATCTTGAAAAAATAGAGCCGTGGGATCTCGAATACTACTTCTCAACGTTGACGACCGATTTTGAAAAGCCCCACTTCGTCCCCGCCGAAGGCTGGCCCAAGACCACGCAATTGGCCGCTGGTCTCGGCTACGACCTCGACAAGCTGCACGTGGAAATGCGCACCGCCGATCTCGGCTTCGACGGCGCCGCTTACCCCATTCTGTATGGCAAGGATGTCAAGATCCTCTCCAATCGCCTCAGCGGCATCCGTTTCTACGACCGTCTGCTCCATTCCACCGGTCATGCTTTGCACTACAGCATGGTGGATGAGCCTTCCTTCCTTCTCCGCGCCAATGGAGCCGAATCTTTCGACGAAGGCTTGGCGGAATTCATGACCCTCATGCTCTACCGCCCCGAAGTCAGCGTTCCGCTTTTTGGATTGAGCTCGAATCAAGCCGCCACCTTCGCCAAACGCTACCGCCTGAAGACGCTCTTCGATCTGCGCGAGAAAATGGCCGACTCTCTTTTTGAATTTGAAGCCTACGCCGATCCCACCCAGGATCTCGCCGCGCTCTACAATCGTATCCACACCCAATACCTTTGCGTCGACCAACACAATGTTCCCGTCTGGGCGTACAACCCCATGTACGGTTCCGATCCCATCTACCTCCAGAGCTTTGTGCTCGCCCACATGGTCGCCCGACAAATCCAGCACACCGTGGACGAGCGCTTCGGCCCTCGCTGGGGCATTACCGCCGGCGAATTCCTACGCCAGAAATTCTACTCGCGCGGCGCTGAGCAAACCGTCGACCAAATCATGCAGTCCGCCACCGGCAAACCCCTCGACCCCCAATTCCTGATCAACTACCTCCGCGCCGCCCCTCGCTGACCCGTTTGTACCCCCTTGTAGTGGCGGGTCTTCAGACCCGTGCTTTTCCCCCAATTTTGGCCTCGCCACAATCCCCCTTCGATTCAAGAAACTGTTATTATGCGAAAACTGTGCAATCCGTTAGTAGACAGCCAGGTCGTATCCTGTCCGCGACGAGATGGTATTGTCCGGCGCTATGTCTTCTCCTTGCTGCTGGAACAATTTCCATCGGACTCGCGGATGCTTCCGCGGATCGGGTGATGCTCCCGATCGAGGTCTTGGGCGCAAGCGCAACCTCGGCGAGCAGAACCGTCACCCTTCAGCCAGCACAAGCTGAGTCCGTGCAATCTCTCTGGCTTCAAATCCATGGCCTTCGTTACGCCGATCAAGCCAGCGTCCAGGTCAACGCAAGTCCTTGGCTCCCTCTCAACAACAACACCGTCACCATCACCGAGCCCGGCAAGAGTTTCGGCGGCATCGGCGGGGGCTTTTCCACCCTCGTAGCGACTCTGCCCCTCCCAAGTGGCACGCTTGTCGCCGGCGCGAACACAATCAGCTTCCGCTTCAACCGCACCGACGGCTTCACCAGCGCCTATCGCGTAATTGCCTGGAATTTTCTGACCTCTGCTGGAAAGAAGATTATCCCGCCGGAAACTTTTGCCGAAGACGCCCCCGAATCCTGGGCGCCACCCTTGCCCGACGCGCTTTCGATCAAAGCGGGACAAGATCTCTGGCACACTGCGTCACTTGCGGCAAACAGCCTCCCCGGTAGTCCCAGGATTCAGGCACACTGCGCCGACTGTCACGCCCATGATGGCCGCGACCTCAAATATTTCAATTTTTCAAACGCCAGCATCGTCGACCGCTCGCGCTTCCACGGCCTTTCCACCACGCAGGGCGAGCAAATTGCCAGCTACATTCGCAGCTTGCCGTTTCCGAACCCCGGCCGCCCGTGGAACCCTCCTTATCAGCCGGGACCAGGAGTAGACGCGCAACCCATCTCGAGCTGGGCTGCAGGCGCCGGACTAACCTGGGTCCTCGATCACGATACCGACGCATTGCCATACCTTCTCAGACAGAGCGGTGCCCAACGGAGTACCGCAGCCTCAAATCCCGCGGCGAATCCGCCCAATCTTCACGATCTCGCGGGACAAATTACTCCCGAGCTCTTTCGCCCCGACGGCAACCTTAATCCTCGTGAGATCCCTATCGCCTTGCAACTCCCCGATTGGAGCCAGTGGCTGCCACGCATCCATCCCAAAGATGCCTGGGGCCCAGCCTTCACACAGAGCGAATTCGCCGCGATCTACGATAGCGAGGCGCCACCCGGAAACAAAAACAAAGCGGCCGCGAACCAGCCGCTGCGCGCGCTCCTGGCCACCGCCCAAGCCTCGGATCACAACCTTCGCCCCGCCGTTGCCACCTTCGCCCAGTGGTCCCAGGCCCGGCGTGCCTTCCTGAAGCGCTTCGTCGAAGGGAAAACAGTATGGTCGCCGGCGTTGACTGACAAGGTTTACTCCGCCCAGTTGTGGCAGCTCGCAAAGACTTGGGAGATGACGCAAGAATTCGGCCTCGAAGGACGCAGCCGCGATCTCTTCGGACCAGCCGCGGATGAGCGTTCGTGGTTCAACACCGTTCCGTCAGAGACTGCTCCGCCGGAAACGCACATCCCCGATGGACCGGCTGGCGTCGGCGGCAGCGCCCTCACCAACCAATATTTTTCCGCATCCTGGTATGAGTTGCAGCTCATCCTGAATTCCGGCAATCATCAACACCGCGATCGCGCCCCGGTGGATTGGGTCTATATGGTCGGCAGATACCGCGATCTTTATGGCCAGACTCACCAACCGGAACCCGCGCGGCTCCTTGTAGCCGTAATCAAATCGATGCAATCGACCGACCCCCGCCTGGGTCCCGACAACCTCACTCAGGGCTGGCGCCCGGACCAAAACGTCGATCCCCGGATCATGATCAGTCCTGCCTGGGCTCCGATCTTCAAACCGTTGCCGCCCGAGCTGCATCGCGCTCTAACCAAATCACTTCTCGCCGCATGGATGGACAAAAACCTGCAATACCCGATGGCCAAGCACTTGCCCATGGGCGTCCACCATCAGGCCTACACGACGCCGCAAGCCTACGAGGACATTAGTGGTGGAAAAGTTTGGGAGTCCGCACAACAGTTCCGTGATGCAGGCGTCTCCCCTGATCTCGTCCGCCGCCTCCAGCAATGGGGCCTCGCCTTCACCGACCGCGCTGCCCGCCTCCAATACTAGCGCCCGCCCTATCCTCCGTTGTAGTGGCGGGTCTCCAGACCCGTGCTTTACTCTTTCTCTTTTCCTTCCCGCCGGATCCCCCAGGTGCCGGTTTTGCACTTGGGGCTTTTGACTTTTCCCCTATCCCATTTCAACCAGCCATCTGACTATTGCTCCCACATCCGAAACCCGCCGAGAAACGCATTCTCATTGCTCCCCAGCCGCGCCCCCGGCGGCACCTTCTTCAATTTCTTGATGTTTCCCCCGCCCAGCACCACGTAATCCGCCTCCAAACCCGCCTTCAATTTCTTCACGATCTTCGCCACTTGCACGCGCCATTTTTTCTTCCCCAATCGTTCCAGGCCGCGCAAGCCCAGATAATCCTCGTACGTTTTCCCCTTCTTGTAGGCGAGGTGCGCCAGCTCCATCGGCTCCAGCGTTCCATTCACGATCATCGCCGACCCCAGTCCCGTCCCCAGTCCCAGAAACAGCATCCGCCCGCCCTGATAACTCCCCAGCGCCTGCATCGCCGCATCATTCAGGATCTTCACCGGACATCCAAACGCTTTCCCGAAGTCGCATTTCATCCACCCGCCACCCAGGTTATGCGGCTCGCGCAGCGCATGCCCGTTGATGATCGGCCCCGGATACCCCAGCGACACCCGGTCATACTTCCAATCCTTCACGCACTCTTTGACCACGCGCACCATCTTCCCCGCCGTCATCGTCGGCCCCGACGCAATCTTGCGCGCCTCTTTCTGCCCCGTAGCCAGCATCTTGATGTGCGTACCCCCCACATCGACCACTAGAGTTTTGTGGCCTTTCTCCGCCCGCCCGCTTTTCCTCATCGTTGCCCTCATGGTTCCCCGAGCATTGTCTACCATCGTAGTGGTGAGTCTTCAGACCCGTGCTTCTCTCTTCGCCTTTTCCGCGTCGTGGCGGGTCTTCAGGCCCGTTCTCAGCTGCGCGCCCGCTGCCCGCCGCAATGTATCACGTCCGCCTGCCCTGAGCGGAGTCGAAGGGACAAGGCCGGGAAACAAGTTCCTGTAGCGCCGGGACGGGCGGCCGGGTGCCCCGGGTGCCGGTTTTGCACTTGGGGCCTTTGCCCTCCATCCAATTCCATGCAATACAAGCGCGTCTATCAGGAGTTGAGTCTCCAATTGAAAGGGTTCTAGAATTGACTCTCACTCTTTGTGAAAAGAGGTTGAATGTCCACCGCACACCACGCGGACACTTCTCTGGGAGTTCCTAATGACTACAAATGCGCCGACAGCACTCATTACAGGAGGAACTAGCGGTATTGGCCGTGCGGCGGCTAATAAATTGTCCCCGCTTGGCATCCATGTCCTGGTCGTCGGCCGCAGTGTGGAGCGCGGTGAGAGGACGGTTGCCGAAATCCGCGCATCAGGAGGTCAAGCCGATTTTATTTCGTCCGACCTTCGGGACGCGTCGAGCGCGCGCGAAGTGGCGAAAAGAGCAATTGAGCTCGGAAACGGCCACGTCGATATTCTGATCAACAATGCGGGAGTTTTTCCGTTCGGACCGACGAATAAGACCACGGAGGAAGAGTTTGACAGGGTGTATTCGCTCAACGTTAAGGTGCCCTACTTCCTTGTCGCGGAACTAGCTCCCCTGATGGCGACGAGAGGCAAAGGGGCCATCGTCAATGTATCTACAATGGTTGCCGATTACGGAGTGTCCGGCATGAGTCTCTATGGCTCAAGCAAGGCAGCGATCAATCTATTGACGAAGTCGTGGGCCGCTGAATACGGCCGCAGTGGTGTCCGCGTCAATGCGGTAAGCCCCGGACCTACGCGCACGGAGGGCACCGATGCAATGGGAGAAGGCTTGGAGCAACTAGCCGCCCAGGCGCCAGCGGGGCGCCCGGCTACCGCGGACGAAATTGCCGAGGCCATTGTTTTCCTGGCGACCGATCGTTCTAGTTTCATTTACGGCGCAAAACTCGCCGTCGACGGTGGACGTACCGCGATTTGATGCGCGCGCACTGAGAGTTTGATAAGTCGGGAAGTGACCTCTACGCTTGGCATCGACGCTGGACGGATTACGGGCCACTAGACGTTTCGCTATCCCACACGATCCAAGCCACTTAAAGTAATCCTCGACTAACTATACCAATATGCTATACTGCTGGATGTACTCGGCACGATCCTTTATCCGCAACATTTATGAACCTCCCCGCAAGTGTTGCAAACAAAAGACTTACGCCAAACCTAACTCCTTTAGATGCAACACATACAAAAAACAAGGGGGTGGCTCCTACCGCTTTTTCCGGACGTTCGGACGTTCAGACCTTTCGACGCTCCGACGACTCCCAGGGGTGCACTCGCTCTCTTGCACTCTTTTGTCGCTCTTTGCATCGAGAGTGTTTCACATCTCTTTTGCAATCAATCCCTTCCACACTCTTTCTCAAAACTGCCGGGGTGTCACCCAACAATTCCCATTCTGGCTTGCCCCGAGCCTTCGAGGGAAACTCGCCACTCGTCACTCGCCACTGTATTCAAGTTCTTTCAGCTCACACACTTACAAATGCCCCTTTCGCAAACCCTTACGGCTCGCATCCTCACAAATGCCCGGGGGCATGGGGGCTTTCAACTTTCCAACGTTCAACGTGCAAACCTGCGTTGGATCCTAATGTCTATCCCCCTTATTCCTACGGATCACTGTTCACTGATCACGGATCACTTCCCCGTGCTATGCTCCGATTCAACGTCGGAGGTCGTCATGAATAAAACACTGCGAAACATCCTCATCGTCGTCGGCGTGCTGGTCGTGCTCATTCTCATCGTGCCGTTTCTGATTCCTGTCAATCAGTTCCGACCCACTATCGAAGAAAAAGCTTCGGCCGCGCTCGGCCGCAAAGTGCAGCTCGGAAACCTGAGCCTCTCGCTGATCAGCGGCTCGCTCTCCGCTGAAGAACTGTCCATCGGCGACGACCCCAAATTCAGTTCGTCGCCATTCCTCACGGCGAAATCGCTAAAAGTAGGCGTGGAAATCATGCCGCTGATTTTCTCGAAGACCCTCAACGTCACCGGAGTCACTATCGACAGCCCGCAAGTCACTCTGCTCCACAACGCCGCTGGCCAGTGGAACTACTCTTCGCTCGGCACCGCCGCCGCAAAAGGCCAGCCTCCCGCCGCAAGACCCGCGGGCTCGACGAGTGCTCCCGCCGACCTCACCATCAAAAAGCTCGAGCTCAAAGACGGCAGCATCATCGTCGGCTCCTCAAATTCGCAGAAGCGCAGCACCTACGATCACGTCAATGTGACCGCCTCCAACGTCGCCATGACTTCGCAGTTTCCCGTCACCGTCACCGCCGATCTCCCCTCCGGCGGCAAGTTCAAGGTCGACGGTATCGTCGGTCCCATCGATCAGGCCGATGCCTCACTCACTCCGCTCAACGCCAAGCTGGATGTCAGCTCTTTGAATCTCGCTTCGACGGGTTTCCTCGATCCTTCTCTGGGACTCGGCGGCATCGTCGATCTCGATGGCACGCTCACCTCGCAAGATGGCCAAGCCGAAATCAAAGGCAACGTGAAGCTTTCCAAAGCCCTGCTGATTGCCGGCGGCTCTCCCGCGGGCGTTCCCGTTACCGTGGATTTCGATACCAAATACAATCTCCGCAAAAACTCCGGGGTCCTGAATCCTTCCACACTGAAAATCGGCAGCGCTGCCGCCCACCTCAACGGAACCTATGAAACCGTCGGCGAAGCCACCTCCGTCAACATTAAGGTCGAGGGCAAGGACATGCCCGCCAAGGACTTTGAATCCTTTCTCCCCGCGCTGGGCATCCATCTTCCTAAAGGCGCCTCCCTCGCCGCCGGCACTATCAACACGGACCTCAATCTCACCGGCCCAACCAGCAGAATGGTCACCACCGGCACCGTCGGTCTCTTCAATGCCAAGCTTGCCGGTTTCGATCTCGGCTCGAAAATGTCTGCCATCTCCTCGCTTGCGGGCATCAAGTCCGGCAAGGATCTCGACATCGAAAAGCTCACTACCAATCTGCGTATGGCCCCCGATGGCTTGAAGGCCGACAACTTCGTCGCCGTGGTTCCCTCGCTAGGTAATCTCAGCGGTGCCGGAACCGTGGACTCGAAAAATAATCTCGATTTCAAAATGGCCGCAACGCTCTCCAACGCCCTCGGCGCCGCGGGCAGCCCCATTTCCAGCACCGCGGGCCTTCTCGGGAAAGCGATGGGCGGCGGAGGCGGCGGCTGCAAAAGCGGCACCACCGTACCCTTCATGATTCAGGGCACCACCTCCGAACCAAAATTCGTTCCCGATGTCGGCGGCCTCGCTGCTAGCATGCTCAAATCGCAGCTCGGCTGCGCGGGTGGCCTCGCCGCCGGCGGCGCCAAGGGCGCGGAGCAATCCCCGGCCGGCGCCGTCAGCGCCATCGGCGGGCTCTTCAAAAAGAAAAAGCCCTGAACCAGAGAACAGAGAACAGAGAACAGAGAACAGAGAACAGAGAACAGAGAACAGAGAACAGAGAACAGAGAGAACTCCCGGTTTGCATCGCGAACCGAAAAGTGAAGGCGGGAAACGGAGAGCAATAATAGAAAAGAGGAGATGGAAAAAAGCACCACTCTTCCGGTTCTTACGGTGAACTGAAAACTGAAAACTGAAAACCGGAGACTGCAAAAACTAAAAACTAAAAACTAAAAACGAGTTCGTCACTCATACCGAAGCGCCACCATTGGATCGACGCGTGTCGCACGCCGCGCCGGCGCATAACACGCCGCGAGAGCCACAGCAGTGAGCAATAACACCACGCTTGCAAACGTCAGCGGGTCGGCCGCACTGACACCGAACAGCAAGCTGGCCATCAGCCGCGTCAGTCCCAGCGCTACGAGAATTCCAATGACTTCTCCGGCGAGCGCCAACTTCGCAGCCCGCGCGATGACCAGCCGCACAACGTCCACTCGTTCCGCGCCCAGCGCGACGCGGATTCCAATTTCCCGCGCGCGCTGCGAAACGGAGTAAGAAACAACGCCGCAAATACCCGTCGCCGCCAGCAACAACGCAACGCCGGCAAAAACGCCAAGCAACACCACGTAGAGCCTGCGCCGCGCAACGGAATCCGAGAGAACCTGCTCCAAGCTCTGAATCCGTGAAACCGGCTGATTCTTGTCCACCGACCAGATGCCGCTCTTGACCGCGGAAATCATTTGCAGCGGATCGCCCTCGGTGCGCACCACCATGACATTGAAGATTTGCCCGAATTGGTAGTACGGCCAATAAATCATCGGCCCCACCGCCGCGTCCAACCCGTTGGTCTTGACGTCAGCGACCACGCCAACGATTTCGCCGGTCAACGGAGGGCCCCAATCCTTCATGGTGATGTGCTGACCGATTGGACTGTCTTTCGAATTGGGCCAAAACTGCCGTGCCAAAGTTTCGTTAATGAGCATCACGCGCGCCGCGGAAAAATTGTCATAGTCGGTAAAAACGCGGCCAGCGCGCAGCGGAATTCCCATGGTGGAGAAATATTCGGGATCCACAACGCGAATGTCGGCACCTGGCTCATCGCCAAGGCGCGGAGCGGGACGTCCTTCGATTACAAATTCGGTGCTCGGGCCGCCAGTAATCGGGAGGGCACTCACCACTCCGGCGGAGCGCACGCCGGGCAGGGCGTGGACGCGTTCGAGCATCTGGTGCAAAACCGTCGCGGCTTTCGAATCCCCTTCTGGATATTCCTGAGGTGAAAGAAAAACTTGCAAAGTGAGAACGCGGTCGGGATTGAATCCGGGATTCACCTGCAAAACTTGCAGGAGACTGCTCCCCAGGAGGCCGGCGCTAACTAGGAGAATTGTCGCAAGCGCGTATTGCAGGATGGTGAGCGCGCGGTTCGAAATCCGCAAGCCGGGCCCTGACGATTCCCAGGCGCCTTCTTTGAGAGGCGCGTTCAAATTGACTTTGGCGCCAGCGAACGCGGGAGCGAGGCCAAAGAACAATCCGGAAAAAAGGGAAACGGCAAATGCGAATGCGAAAACGTGCCAATCCAAATTGATTTCCGCGAAGCGCGGCAAATCTTCGCTGCCTTGCGTCCGGATAAAAGTCAGTCCGGCTTCCGCGACTAATAGCCCGACGGTTCCTCCGAGAAGCGAAACAAAAACGCTTTCCGTCAGCAACAAGATGACGAGACGCGCGCGGCTGGCGCCGAGTGCGAGGCGAACGGCAATTTCCTTGCGGCGAGCGTTGGTGCGAGCCAGCAATAAATTGGCGACATTGGCGCAGGCGATGGACAGGAGCAATCCGACGGCAAAAAGAAGAATGACCAGCGCGGAGCGAACCGGCGCGACAAGACTTTTGTGCAGAGCCTCCGCACTCAGCGTGAGGCCCGGATCGTCCACGCCGGGATTTCTTTTCTCCACACTTTCGGCGAAGGCCGTCAATTCGCCCTGGACGCTGCCGAGCGATTCTCCGCGCTTGCGATCGGCAAGGACGGTGAGCAGGTGCGCGCGGCGGTTGTTATGCAATGAGCTTCCGGGCACCAGCGGACACCAGACCTCCGATTGCTCCGGATAATCGAATCCGACCGGCATCACGCCAATCACAGTAAAAGGCTCGGCGTTTACTTTGAGTGTCTGCCCCAGGATTTTCTTGTCCGCACCGAAGCGGCTCTTCCACAGGGCGTTGCTGAGGACGACCGCGCGATTGTTTCCGCCGGGCTGGTCGTCTTCCGGCTGGATGGTGCGGCCGAGCAGCGCGTTGCTGCCGAGGACGTTGAAGAAATTTCCGGAGACGAGGGCACCGGAAACTTGTTGCGGCTCGCTTCCACCGGTGACGTTGAAAGCCCATTGGCGATATGCAGAAGCATTTTCGATTGTTTTTGCTTCGCGCTGGAGATCCAGAAAAGTAGCGTAAGTCAGGCCAAAAGTAGAGAAAGTCGCGCCCGACGCGGCAGCACGCGAATGTGATTCCGCGACGCGCAGAAGGCGACCGTGATTCTGATAGGGCAAAGGACGGAGAAGGACGCCATTGACGACCGAAAAAATAGTGGTGGTGGCGCCCATGCCGAGCGCCAGAGTCAGCACGGCGATCGCGGTGAATCCCGGATTTTTTCTCAGCAAGCGGAGAGCAAAACTAAAATCGTGAAAGAGGAGTTCCAGCAGCGGCAGCCTCTGACGATCGCGATAGTTCTCTTTCGTTTGTTCGATGCCGCCGAGTCTGATGAGCGCTTGCCGCCGCGCTTCTTCAGGGCTCATGCCAGCGCGAAGATTGTCTTCGATGTGCAGCCGGAGATGATTTTCCAGTTCGGCGGCAAAATCCTGGTCGCGGCGTTTCTTTCCAAACAAAGCGCCCAGCCGGAAGAACCACACTCGCAGCCATCTCATAACGCCTCCTGCGACTTGCCGCCTCGCTCTGCGATTTTCCGGCTCATGGCTGCAAAAATTATTCGTAACGCAGCGCCACCATGGGATCGACGCGGGCAGCCCTTCGC
>Ga0210384_10004258_pt1 | contig 16062 bp, 11 predicted proteins | sample IncBWH2MmetaG_FD_160574 | JGI IMG/M metagenome (GOLD analysis project Ga0210384, IMG submission 160574) | Forest soil microbial communities from Barre Woods Harvard Forest LTER site, Petersham, Massachusetts, United States - Inc-BW-H-2-M | ecosystem: Environmental > Terrestrial > Soil >...
ACGTACAGATTTGGTGTGCGGTCCGAAAGGATGGCGCGCTTCATTTCGGAGTAGGCGGCGTCGACAATTTTGGTACCAAACGGTTTGGATTGGCTCTTAAGCTGGAAGGGCGAATCACATTTTGGGCAACGATAATCGACGGCGACAGTATTTCGCGGCGCGATGTCGAGGCGCGGAGATTTGCACACCGGGCAAAAGAAGTTGAGTGCGCCCCAGGCTTCGGTGCCGATGCGAGCGCGTTGGGAAGCGCTCTTGTAGCGGTCGAGGCCTTCTATGGGAAGCTGTAAATTCACGCGGGGATTAGATCATGGGCGGCTGTCAACCGTCCATGCGACGTTACTCTAATGGGCAGTAAGGTCCGCGAGCGGCATTGACCTGATCAGTAAATAGTCTACAATCGCGCGCTATGAGCCTAACCATCCCAGCTATCCCGTTCAATCAGCGCAAAACACAGATGTACATCGCCGCGGTTCCGGTTGATTTTCTCGAGCGGTTTTCCGTGGACATTTGGGACCCCAAAAATGTCATGGGGCATCGCGGCTATCAGCGGCGCCCGGAGGACAAGCGAGTAAGGGCGATCGCGAAGTACTTTGAAAGAGCTGACGCGATCATGCCGGTTGCTGGCCTTCTTAACATCCGCGAGAGAGGCCGCATCAAATTCAAGCATGGCAAGTTGACGATACCGGATGGAATAAGCGTTTGGGTTGTCGACATGCAACATCGGCTGCAGGGGCTGGTCCGCGCCCAGGAAGAGTCGATTATCAAACGTCACTCATTCCATTTTCCGGTCGTTATTACGGAGGGACTCGGTAGGGTCGACGAAGCTGCCCAATTCTATCTCATCAATACGAAGTCGAAGAAAATGGATGTGGCGCTGACCAGACGGCTCCTAATTGAAAAGAATAAAGTAAAGGACATTGCCGACGTAAAACCTTGGGAAATCGCCGCTGTGCGGATAACCATCGACCTGAACAGTTCGATTGCTACGAACCCATGGTTCGGTCGCATCCGTCAGCCAAACGAGGATCGTCTAGAGCAGCACGTCGCCACAGAAAAATCGTTTGTCAGTTCTCTACGGCAGCTTCTAATCGCAGGGAGGTACAAACAAACGCGCAAAGCAGCAAAATTGCTTGCGAATTATTGGGCAGCCATTCGTGCCAACATCCCGGAAGCGTTCGCCGAGCCCAAAAAATATCTTTTGCAAAGGACTCCGGGCATGTTTGCATTTAACTTTTTTATTGCTCCTGCGTTTTTCGCGAAGAGTCGGAATGTGGCCAAATTTGAGGCAGAACTGTCTGGATTAAAGAAGTTGGGTTCTGCATTCTGGCGCAGAACGAACAAGAGGGGCGCGCGTAAGTTTGGGACAGGCATGGCGGGTTATGCAAATCTTGCAGAATACCTGAGGCGCGAAATACTGTAATGGCAGACCTTCACGAGTCCCTGGTACGTTCTTTCAGGAGACGGGTCATCAAGGGGGGACTTAAGGAAGCGAAGTCCCCTATGCCTAGTTACCGGCCAGATATTTTTGCTCAAAAACTTGGAAGGAATGGGTTTGTAGTCGAGCAGCTGGCCGTGGAGGCTGAGATTGCGTCTACGCTCTTCTCGGAACACACATCTGAGCAGTTGCTGAAACTCGACGAGTTTATGGCTCATCAAAAGCGGAAAAAAATTAAAATCCGTGGATATCTCATAATTCCCCGAGGCAAAGTCCCTCGCAATCACGCCGGGTTAGTCCTTTCCGGCTTGTTCCCTAACGGGACACCGATTCAAATTATGGAAACAGGTCAGTAGCACCACGAGGCGTCAAGCAAGGTAAATTTCAGTTTCGGTTTTGATGATGAAGAGGGCGTCGGAGTCGGGGTGGCCGGCGCTGCGGAATTTTTGGCGGGCTTCGTCGAGGGAGTCGGCCATAACGGTGAAGAGGATTTCGCGTTTTGTGCGGCCGACGAAATAGAAGCGGCGCTCTTGCTGGACGAGTTGGAGTTGAGCGGGCATGCGGGAGCGCTGACTTGCGGTTGCTGACCGACCTAAAGGTCGGCCACTACAGGACTGATTTGAAGATGGGGCACTACAGGATCGATCCATAGGATCGGTTGGCGGATCAACTGAAAAGTGCAGGCACGTTAGGGAAAATTCTAGCTGTACCAAATCGGAACAGATACGGCGGAGGGAGAGAGTTAGGAATTCTGCGCTGAGTTCGCAGCCTACGGCTTGGCGGCTGAGGCGGAACGCGGTCAGAAGAGTCGTGCCGCTGCCGGCGAAGGGATCGAGGACTACATCGCCTTCGTTGGTGGAGGCGAGGAGGATGCGCGCGAGTAGGGCGACGGGCTTTTGCGTAGGGTGCTTGCCGAATTTTTTCTCCCAGGCTTCCGGGGGACGGATTTCCCAGACGGATTTCATTTGCTTGCCGCGATTGGTTTCCTTCATGAGCTTGTAGTTGAAGGTGTGGCGGGACTTTTTGTTCTTGGCGGCCCAGATGATGGTTTCGGTGGCGTGGGTGAAATAGCGGCAGGAGAGATTGGGAGGCGGGTTGGGCTTAACCCAGGAAATATCGTTGAGGAGCTTGAAGCCGAGCTGCTGCATGGCGAAGCCGACGCTGTGGATGACGTGGGCGGTGCCGGAAACCCAGATGGAGCCGTTGGGTTTCAGGATGCGCTGGCATGCGGCGAGCCAGTCGCGGTTGAATTCATGATTGGCATCGGGGCCGCGAGATTTATCCCAATCGCCTTTGTGGACGGAAACCATTTTGCCGGCGTGGCAGGTGATGCCGCCGTTAGAGAGGAAGTACGGCGGGTCAGCGAAGATGAGGTCGACGGAATTTTCCGGGATGGCGGCGAGGATTTCGAGGCAGTCGCCCTGGTAAAGGCGGAGGTGGTGTTTAGGGTCGTCGAACGCAGGGGTGGGCAGGCAAGGAGCGTTGCCGTTGGACGGAATGGGGATAGGTTTGGACACCAGTTTGGACACCGAACGATCTGGATCGCTGATCAAGTAGGGATCGTTGATCAAGGGGTAAAAGCAAGTCAAGGCGGAGATGCGGGTTTGTAGCGCCGTCCCTTTTAGGGCGGCATCTTGGATGTGATGGGACAGGGAAAAAGCGAGATGGAGCCTGGGCGTGGGCTGCGGTGTGGAGATTTGATAAGGATGGGTGCGGGCTGCTGCGAAGATGGCGCGCTAAAGCGACGCCGCTACGGGGAGTCTTGGATTTCGTGGGAGATGAAGGATTACGCCTGGGTGCGGGCTGCTGCGAAGATGGCGCCCTAAAGGGACGCCGCTACAGGCGCCCGGGTCGCTTCCAGGGTGGGGACCACATTTTTGGTGGGGCGCAGCGCTTTTTCCAGTCGGAGGTTAACGAACCGGAGAGTGGATAGTCCTGCGGGGCGGCGCAGAGGCCTTTGCGGATGGGATTTGTCCAGATGTACCAGGCTACGCTTTCGATGTCTTCGGGGCGGCGTAACACGTGGTCGTAATAGCGGGGTTGCCAGAGACGGCGGCCGAGCTTTTGTTGGTAGGGGTAGCCCGTTCGCTGTTTGAATTCGGAAATAAATTTAGGGACGTGGCATGTTGCGCAGGTGCCCTCTGCGAGGATGTGAAGGTGGTCGGGCATTACGCAGTAAGCATGCATCGAGTAGGCGTGGTTCGCGGCGCAGCGGGTTAGCCATTTCGCGAGCCAAAGTCCGACGGATTCCTTTGTGAAGGCGGCGTGACGCTTGTCGCAGCAGATCGTGAGGAAGTAGATGCCGGTGCCGCGATAGATGAATGGATCTAGGCGGATTCGGGTGCGCTCGAAATTCACGGAGCGCACGGTATCACGGTGTGGGCGGCGGTGTAGAGGATTTGATAGGACCGGGTGTGGGCTGCTGCGAAGATGGCGCGCTGAAGCGACGCCGCTACGGGACAAGACAAGATGGCGCGCTGAAGCGACGCCGCTACGGGGAGGCGTTGGCGGGGCCTTGGGTGGTATAGAATGCGGGCATCTTTTGACCTCTCAATCCAGCCGAAATGATTCTGAGGAGGCACACGATGATTAGGCGCTTTGGCGTTTTCTTGGCTCTGGCGATAGCGCTGGCATTGGTTTCAGGCGTTTCCGCGTTTGCGCAGGAGCACGAGCATGCGATTGCCGCAAAGAATAAATCCGCCACATTGATGACCGGACTGGGAGATTGGCGACACCCGGTGTCGACGCAAAACGCCCAGGCGCAGGCGTTTTTCGATCAGGGGCTGCGGCTGATTTACGCCTTCAATCACGATGAGGCGCAACGCTCGTTCCAGCGCGCGGCGGAGCTGGACCCGAAGCTCGCGATGGCGTATTGGGGCATCGCGGAAGCGGTTGGCCCCAATTACAACGATCCCGCCAGCGAAGACCGCTTCGTGCAGGCGCATCAAGCCATCGAGAAGGCCACAAGCCTGGCGGAAGGCGCTTCGCCGAGCGACAGGGCGTACATCGCCGCGATGTCCACACGCTTTCCCGCGGACCCGAAATCGGATTTGCGCCTGGCGGCCGAGGAGTATCGCGACGCCATGCACCAGGTAACTCTGTTATTTCCGGATGACCTGGACGCCGCGACCTTGTTTGCCGAAGCGGGAATGAATTTGCACCCCTGGGGACTGTGGCGCGCCGACGGTTCGCCGGAAGAAGGAACGAAGGAGATAGTCGCCACGCTGGAATCGGTAATGCGGCGCGAGCCGAATCACCTGGGCGCGATTCATTACTACATTCACGCGGTGGAGGCGTCGCCTTCGCCGGAGCGGGCGCTGGCCGGCGCGAATCGTCTGGCACAACTTGCGCCCGGGGCCGGGCACATCGTGCACATGCCCGCGCACATTTATATTCGCACCGGTGACTACGAAGCCGCCATGAAGACGAACCAGAAAGCGGCCCAGGCGGATCAGGCATACCTCGCGGCGAGCAATGCGCAAGGCATCTACCCGATGATGTATTACAGCCATAATCTGCATTTCATCGCCATGTGCGCGGCGATGAACGGGAATTATGCGGAATCGAAGCGCGGCGCGCGGATGCTGGCCGCGAATGCGGGTCCGCACGTAAAAGAGATGCCCCCGCTAGAAGGCTTCATGACTGTGCCGCTCGCGGTCGAGGTGCGCTTTCACAAGTGGAATGAAATTTTGAAGACGCCGCGGCCCGACGCCTCCATGCAGACGGCTACGGTTTTCTGGCACTTCGCGCGCGGGATCGCACTGGCAGCCACCGGAAAATTGGAAGAAGCGGAAGAGGAGCACAAGCTGGTAGTGGAAGCGGAAGAAAAAACTTCTCCAGATACGATTTTTACCGCGCCGATCAACAACAAGACCAAAGATATTCTGAAGATTGCCGAAAATGTGTTGAGCGCGAAGATTTCGCGCGCCAAGAACGACGATGAGGCTGCGATCCACCAGTTGCGCGAAGCGGTAGCTATCCAGGACGGCTTGAAATACGACGAGCCGCAGGACTGGTTCTATCCCGTGCGCGAATCCCTAGGTGCCGCGCTGCTGATAAGTGGCGACCAAGCCGCCGCAGAGCAGGTCTTTCGCGATGATCTGGAGCGCAACCCCCGCAATCCGCGCTCATTGTTTGGGCTGGAGCAAGCGCTGAAAGCGCAAAACAAAACCTACGACGCAACATTTATTCGCAAGCAGTTTGATGCGTCCTGGAAAGGTGCGACGCCGCCCAAGCTCGACGATTTGGTTTAGCGCAAGTTCGGTTTAGCTCAAGCGTCGGGGTGCTCGCCGACGCTGAAATAGGCGCAGTCGGGGTGATGGAACGCAAGAGCGCTGACGCTGGCTTCGGGGTCCATCATCATGCCTTCGGTTAGCTGAACGCCGATTTCTTCTGGGCGGAGCAGCTTCCACAGGCCGGACTGGTCTTCCAGGTCGGGGCAGGCGGGATAGCCGAAGCTGTAACGCTTGCCGCGATACCGCGAAGTGAAACGCTGCGCCATGGTGAGGTCGGGCGGATCGGGGAAGCCCCAATCTTCTCGGATGCGGCGGTGCAGCCATTCGGCGCAGGCTTCGGCGGACTCGATCGCCAGCGCTTGCAGGCCGTGCGACTTGAAGTAGTAGCCGTCGTTTTTGGCTTTTTCGCCGCGATCGCGGACGCCTTCACCTGCGGTGACTACGAAAAGCGCGACGTGATCGCGCTGGCCATTTTGCGGAGCGAGGACGTAGTCGCTGAGGCAGAGAAAATCTCCGGCGCGCTGGCGCTTGAAATTAAACGTGTGCAGCGGCGTGACTGCGCCTGGCGCGAAGAGATGCAGCGCATTGCCTTCGGACTCGGCCTCGAAAAATTGCCAGACGGCGCGAACCTTCATGAATTCGGCGGCTTCCTTGCGGACTGCTTCCATCGATTCGTAGAGCTCGACGGCTTTGGGATCGCGCTCGGCGAAGCGCTTCTCGAAATCACCACGGAAGCCAAGATGGCGTCCGTAGAGCATGAACGGATTGATGTAGCTCCAGATTTCGCGCAGGTCAGGCACGAGCCGAACTTTGCGCTCGACAGATTGCACCGCGGGAATGGGAATGTCGGTACGCACCTTCGGCGAGCGCGCGGGCAGCGGCGAAATCTCCTTAACTTTCACCGTTGTCACGACACCGGCGCCGTTGCCAGACGCGGTGTGCGCGCTGACCACGGTTTCGCGGGTGGCCGGGTCCATCAGCTCGTTCATCAGGCGCAACCCGGTCATGGCGTCTTTGGCGTAGCAGACCGCTTTGCCGTAGCTGGGCGCGATTTTCGTTTGCGTGAATTTCGCGGAAAGCGCGGCGCCGCCGACGAGCAGCGGAATTTCGATTCCCGCGTCGCGCAGGTCGTTGGCGGTGATGACCATCTGCTGCGCGCTTTTTACCAGCAGGCCGGAGAGGCCGATGGCGTCTGGCTTGTGTTGCTGATAGGCCTTGATTAACTCTTCGGGGGGAACCTTGATGCCGAGATTCACGACGTCGTAGCCATTATTTTTCAAAATAATTTCGACGAGATTTTTGCCGATGTCGTGGACGTCGCCTTTTACGGTGGCGAGAACAACGCGGCCGCGCTTCGCGGTATCCGCTTTCTCCATAAATTGCTCGAGATGGCTGACGGCGGCCTTCATCGCTTCCGCGGATTGCAGGACTTCGGCGACGATTAGCTCGTTGGCGTTGAAGAGGCGGCCGACTTCAGCCATTCCGGCCATGAGCGGCCCGTTGACGATATCGAGCGGGGGGACGCCCTCAGCCCGCTTGCGATCGAGGTCCGCAACGAGGCCGTCGCGGGTGCCTTCGATGATGTAGCTGGCGAGGCGCTGATCCAGCGGGAGGTCGGCGGCACGGGCCTTGTCCTTTTTCTTGGCGGTGCGGAAATGTTCGGTGATGGCGGCGATATGAAATTGGTTTACGGCTGCGCGCTGCTCTTTGTTTTGCTCGCGCCAGTCCGCGGGGACGTTGCGGAGAATCGCGGCGCGCGGATGGTCGGCGGGAAGTTCCGCGGGAGGATGCGAGAAAAGAAGATTTTCGGCGAGGCGGCGCTCGTGCTCGGGGATGCTCGCGAAGCGCTCGAGCTTTTCGGTATTGACGATGGCGAGGTCGAGGCCGGCTTTGGTGCAGTAATAGAGGAAGACGGAGTTGACAACTTCGCGCGCCCCCGCCGGCAGGCCGAAGGAGACGTTCGAAATGCCCAGAATCGTGCGTGTATCGGGAAGGGCGCGCTTGATCAGGCGGATGCCTTCCACGGTTTCGACCGCGCCGCCGATGTAGTTTTCATCGCCCGTGGCGCAGGGGAAGACGAGCGGATCGAAGACAATGTCTTCGGGGGCGAGGCCATATTTTTCGGTGAGGAGTTTGTAGCTGCGCTGCGCGATCGCGAGTTTGCGCTCGCGGGTGAAGGCCTGGGCTTGCAGCTTGTCTTCGTCGATGCAGCCGCAGACTACGGCGGCGCCGAAATCATGGGCGACAGGGACAACTCTTTCGAACTTTTCCTCGCCGTCTTCGAGGTTGATGGAATTGATGATGGCTTTGCCCTGGCAATAAGTGAGGGCTTGCTCGATGGCGGTGGGATCCGTGGTGTCGATCATCACCGGAGCTTTTACTTTGCGGATCAGCTTCTCGTAGAACGGCGGGATGTCTTTCTTTTCGTCGCGCTCAGTGCTTTGCAGGCACACGTCGACGATGTGCGCGCCGCCGCGGACCTGACGGCGTGCGATTTCGCTGGCTTCTTCCCACTTTTCTTCGGCGACTAAATTCTTGAAGAGACGCGAGCCGATGACGTTGGTGCGTTCGCCAACGAGCAGAGGGCGCGTGCTATCTTCGGCTTCAATAGTCTCGATGCCGGAATAGATAGCGCGATGCTGCTCGGCGGGACGCTGGCGCGGCTTTTTGCCTTCGGCCATCTGCGCGAGCGCGCGGATGTGCTGCTCGGTGGTGCCGCAGCAGCCGCCAACAATGTTGAGCCAGCCGTGGTCGACAAATTTTCCGAGCTGGGCCGCGAGCGACGTCGGCGTCTCGAGGTATTTGCCCTCTTCGTCAGGCAGACCGGCGTTGGGATAGCAGGAGACGAATTCGCCGGTGAGCTGGCTCAGCGTGCGAATGTGGTCGGTCATGAATTCGGGGCCGGTGGCGCAGTTCATCCCAAAGGCGAGCGGCTTAGCAAAACGCAGCGATGCCCACATGGCTTCAATGGTTTGTCCGGCGAGCATGGAGCCCATGGGCTCGATGGTGACGGAGATGATGAAGGGCACCTGCTGGCCGATTTCGTGGGAGAGGCGTTGAATGGCGAGGAGCGCGGCCTTGATGTTGCGCGTGTCCTGACTGGTCTCGATGAGAAGCAGGTCAGAGCCGCCTTCGACCAGGCCTTTGGCTTGGATGTAATAGGCTTCGCGAAGCTCCTCGAAGGTGACGCCGCCGGTTACGGTGATGGCCTTGGTGGTGGGGCCGATCGAGCCGGCTACGAAGCGCGGCTTGCCGGAGGTGGTGAACTCATCGGCGGCCTTGCGCGCTAGTTCAGCGGAACGATGGCTCAGGTAGTGCGCGTCGGCGGCGAGGCCGTATTCGGCGAGCACGATCGGTGCGCTACCGAAACTGTTGGTCTCGACGATGTCGGAGCCAGCGTCGAAATATTTGCGGTGGATGTCCAGGATTACATCTGGACGGGTGCGCACAAGATTTTCGTTGCAGCCTTCGAGCGCGGCGCCGCCGAAATCCTCGGCGGTGAGGTTGCACTGCTGCAGCATAGTGCCCATGGCGCCGTCGAGCACAAGAATGCGCTGCGACAGCAGGTCGCGAAGGGCTCTGGCGGATTCCGTCAGATTACGCATGGGCGAAGGTGCTTAGCTCCTTGATTTCGGGGCGCGGGGTGGAATCCACAAGCCGAACCGCTAGATTCTCCGCTTACCTTCATTTTAGCGGGTTTTCCACAGGACACGAAGCGGGTTGCATTGAATGGGCGTTTTTGGGGGTTAAATGGCGATTTCCGGGGGTGCGTTCTCAGGTCGAGGGCTTTGCGTAAGTGTCGGTGAATTAGGGTGGGCAAGAACGTATATCGTTATGGTGCGGGCTGCGTTGTGAGAGCGGCGGCCCTTCGAAGCTCCCCTCGGATTCAGGATGAAACAAGTCCGCCGCACTCCCTATGGACGAGGTTAGGCTTGAAATGTTGGCGATAGCCAGCAACGTGTCGAATTCCACTGATTTTTCACTGTTCGCCTGCTAAATCACGTGCATGGCGCGTCGTTATGTTGATGCCTTGGGGCCTATGGCGACTTTTGTCGGCGGTCCTCATTGAATTATTTCCGGATTGCCGACGATACGCTCCGAACCGCGTCCTTCGCTTCGCGCAACGCTGCTTCAAGACCAGCGCCTTCCAGAGCGCGGCCTACTCGTTGACCAACTTCCTACTCACGAATCGGCGCTCCGCCGGGACATGTCCCGCGGCTTGCGTCCCGTAACCGGGATGGTCGGTAAAGGTGTGCAGGCCTATCCGATATATCAAAACGCAAAGGTCGCCGATCACAAAAACCGGCCGGCAATTCGCGCGGTCAGCTATGGGTTGATCACTTTCACGTTCGCGCCCGAATGGGGCTTGCCCCACTTTGACCGCAGCAGGTCGTTGTTGACCCTAGCCTGTTTCATGTGTTGAGGAGGCGGGGGCGTTTTATGCGTGGGTGTGATCCAGTCACCGGAAGAAAGGCTCGCCGCATCGTACGGCGGCACGGCTGCGAAAACCGCATTCTGGCCATTGAAGAGAGTAGCGGTGAACGCGACGTGCCGATTGTTGTTGATGATCGGCAGGTCGACAAAGCCGAATCCGATGTTGTTGACGAAATCACCGGCCACTGCTACTTGCGTGATCGTGCCGCCTGAGTAGACGAACGCGCCAAAGTTGAATGCGCTGGTCTCGGCGAAAAACGCCACGTCTCCCGACGAGTTGATCGAAGGTGAATCGGCGTAAAGGAACACGCCACCGTCTGGGGAAGGATCGTTGGGTCCGACGATGCGGGACACAGCGCCGTTCTTATAAAGGAACACGCCGCCCGATCCGAAGAACCCGCCCGAGGTTCCGGTCAGGAAGCTAGCGAAGGCGACATCGCCGCGGTCGTCAATCACTGGGGCGTGGCGCGAGTCCAAGAAGAATAGTTGGAAATTGCCTCCGCCGGGCGCCGGCGCGCCATCGGTGGCTAATGGCGTGACCGCGCCGTTTGCCACGCCAAAAATTCCGGTTGGACCGGGGAAGGGCTGCGCCTCAAACGCAACCTGGTTCAGGCTGTTGAGCGCCAGGTTGGACACATTGTTGAACGTACCTCCGCCTGGGGCCGGCGTTGACGCATTCAAGAGCAATTGGCTCTGCCCGGCGGAATTGAGAAAAATTCCCGAAGTGGCGCTGCTCGGGTCAAACCCGAGGAAGGCGATCACGCCGAGGCTGTTGATGCTGATGGATGGCGTGCCGCCACCGACGTCTATTGGACTAGTCGGCGAGGAGTCCGCGACCACCTTCGGCGTGCTGCCGTTATTCAGAAGCAGGGCGCCTCCCGCGTCGGAAGACGCAATCAGGGAGGCCACCTCGGTAGAATGGTTCATAGCGAATCCGAACAGGAAGTCCACAACGCCATCAGGGCTCGGCTCTCCCATGTGCACGGCTAGTGCTTTGAGGCCGGGCGTAGTGCCATGCGATGGAGTCGCCGTGTAAGCGCCGGCGCCGCCGGGGAAAGTGGAATCGGCGATTAGTGTCGTATCTCCCGCCCCGAGGGCACTGGCCATGGGGAACGCGAAGGTCGGCTGTCGCGGAATGGTATCGCCCGTTCCGATCACGCGGCTGAGCTGACTGTTAGAAAACAAGTACAGCGTCGAACCCTCGTGCACCTCTGCTGCCACGACGAGCACTTGCCCCGATTGATTGATGATGCTTCCACTCAGATCGAAAAACCGGAAGACCCCACCATCGGGCGCGGTCTGCCCCGGGGCAACGAGCGTAGATATCTGTCCATTGCTGAACAGGAACGTCGCGTTGTTCGCCTCGGTAGTGGAAGCGAAAAACGTCATTTGGCCCGCGTTGTTCAGTGAGGCGACAAACGGGGCAAACAGCACACTGCCATCCGGAAGGGGGGCCAACTCAGGGACCAGCAAGGAAAGTTTTCCCTGGAAATAAGAGAAGATGCCAGTGTCGGCGATGGAATTGGAGACGGCGCTGAAGACCACGAGTCCCGAATTATTGATGAGCGGATTTGTAGTAAAGCCCAACGGGACGCCGTCCTGCATGATGTCGCCGCTGGCGATGATTTTGGTGAGCGTGCCATTCGACAAGAGGAAGATGCCGTTCCTTCCATCGGAGAGAAAAGCCTGGAAGACAAGTTGGTTCGAGCTGTTCATGACGCCCGCTAAGAAGCTGAACGTACTGCCTCCGGGTGCGGGATCGCCGGGGCCCACCAAGCGAGTCAGCGTATCGTTGGACAACAGGTATAGCGTGCCGGAGTTCGCGTCAGTAATAAGGAGGTTGCCGTTGGCAATAAATGTCGCGGTGCCTGGAAACACTGTCTCGCCCGTGTTGGCCTGTATCCCATTCGGGAATAGTTGGGTGATGGCACCGTTGAAAAAAACATAAGCGCCAGCGGTGCTTGGGGAAGCGCTTGGGAGCGGAGAGCCAGCAGTGAACGCCACCTGCCCCTGCGGGCCGATTGACGGTCCGCTAAACGACAAAAACACGCCACCTCCGGGCGCAGGATCGCCAGGGCCAGCTATCGGAATCACGGTGTTGCCGGATTTGAGAATGAGGCCGCCATCCGCAATTAGCGCGATGTTCCCCTGATCACTGAAAGCAAATTCCAGGATTGAGCCTATCTGCGGAGGCACCGGCGCGGCGTCACCCGCCTGGACCACCTCCTTGAACTTGAACTGTGATTGGGCCAATACAGTTGGGGCGGAAAATAGGAATGCCAGAACAAGGGTGCTGCCAATCCCGTTGGGTTTCATGCGCTAATCCTTTCAAAGTCGGGCCTGCTTTTGTAGTTCAGCCGCATGTGTCTACACACAATAAGCTACAGGATCGAATACTATGTGGGGACTAACAGAGTAAGGAGATACTATCACGAAAAATCAACAATTCGTTTGCGTGTTCGGGTTAGGCGAAAACCGGGTCAGCGGGTTCCTTGAGCAGGTGCTGGGCGGCATGTAGGGAAGGCACCAGGGTCGAGAATGACTAGCGCCCGCAGGCAGATGGAGGTGAGGCCTGAACGCAGAATTGTTGTCAGGTGACGGGCTACCCGGAAGTAATGCTCACGGGAGCGAACCGCCCAACCGCAGAAAAGCATTTTATGAGATGGGTTCTTTAGTCCAATGCAGCCAGGGGGTTGCGCTCGGCAAATTGCCGCTGGTGCCAGTAGGGGTAAATGGGTGTTCGATCGCTTCCGCTGTTCAACCGTTGAACCTGATCGCTACTTAAGTTCCACTCGACGGCGCCCAAATTTTGTCGCAGCTGTTCTTCATTGCGAGCGCCGATAACGACGTTGGCGACGGTGGGTCGCTGCAGAAGCCAATTCAATGCGACTTGCGGAATGGTTTTGCCGGTCTCTCGAGCCACTTCCTCCAGCGCGTCGACAACTTTGTAGAGGTATTCGTCATCGACAGGAGGGCCCTTTTCGGCAGTTGTGTGAAGCCGGCTGACCGCGGGAAGAGGTTGATTGCGGCGTATCTTGCCGGTCAGGCGGCCCCAACCCAAGGGGCTCCAGACGATGGTGCCAACGTGCTGGTCAATGCCCACGGGCATGAGCTCCCATTCGAATTCTCGCCCGATTAACGAATAGTAGGCTTGATGGGCGACATAACGAGCCCAACCATATTTTTCCGAGATCGCGAGCGATTTCATCAAATGCCAGCCGGAGAAATTGGAGCAAGCGATGTAGCGCACTTTGCCGCTCTCGACCAATGTATCGAGAGTGTGAAGCGTCTCCTCTATCGGTGTGAGCTGATCGAATCCATGGAGGTGATAAATGTCGATGTAATCGGTTCTGAGTCTGCGGAGGCTGGCCTCGCAAGCTTGAATCAGGTGATACCGCGAAGAGCCCAGGTCATTGGGTCCCTGGCCCATTGGGAACGTTGCTTTGGTGGAGATAAGGACGGAGTTGCGGCGGCCGGCAATGGCTTTGCCCAGGATCTCTTCGGAAGCGCCCTGCGAATAAACGTCTGCCGTGTCGAAAAAGTTGACACCAACTTCAAGGCAAGTATCTATGAGGCGGGTGGCCTCGGCGACGTCACTGTTGCCCCAAGCCGCAAAAAACTCGCCTTTGCCACCAAATGTGCCTGTGCCGAAGCTGAGAACCGGAACTTTTAAGCCAGAATGGCCGAGCTGTCTAAATTCCATAAAACCTAGATGCTCCGGGTTTGAGAGTGGATACATCAAGCCAAGTCGCTTACATGCCACCCAAAGGCGCCAAAAGCGGCGTAGGCGTCAGTAACAGTTCGAGAACATGGGCTTTCGCGGGACTTGCCCCTTGGTACAGTTTTCCCCTACGCTCGAAATATCGTGGCTACGAAACGCTCCAGTTCTAAACTAACGGTTTGCATACTTTCGCCGCACCCACTCGTGCTGAGCGAGTTCGAACGCCTGCTCGCCAAGTCACAATTCAAGGTGATTCTGAAGCAATTGGAATCAACATTGGCGCCCGATCTGCGCACGCTGGATCCGCCGAAGGCCAACGTGTACGTGGTGGATGCCCATGCGGCCAAGCCCGCGACGGGAGCGCTGCTGACGAACTTGCTCGAGCGGTGCCCGGAATCGCGATTGATGGTGGTGGGCGAGCAACACAACGACGCGAACAGTTTTTCCATGCTGCGGCTGGGTGTAAAGGGTTTGCTTACATACGTCGAGGCGCGGGATCAGTTGGTTCGCGCGTTGCCGCTGGTGGCTGCGGGAGGATTCTGGGTTCCACGGTCGGTGCTGTCCGGCTTCGTGGATTCGATTTTGACCGGGCAAGGACGGCGGCTGAAGACGGATTCGGTAACGAACCTGAGCCGGCGCGAGCAGGAAGTGCTGGATTCGCTGCTGGAGAATCTGTCGAATAAAGAGATTGCCAGCAAGCTGAATATCGCGGAGCGCACGGTGAAGTTTCACGTATCGAATTTGCTTAGCAAGTTTGGTGTGCGGCGGCGGGCGGATTTGATTTTGCTCACGTTTCAGCGGCGCATGTCGGCGACGCCATAGTAGCCCACAAAATCCAACCAATCAGTGCAAGAAACAAGACCTGCCCCTTCGGGGCTGGGACGCGCCCTTCGCGGCTCAGGATAAACTAAAGCACGCCCCTGCAACGCTGCGATCGTGTCTCCGTTGAACTCAATCGGAAAATTTGAAGCGGATTATGCACCAGAGGGCTTGCACACCGTCTTTCCAGGTGATTTTCTTTCCTTCCTCGTAGGTGCGTCCTGCGTATGTGATGGGGACCTCGTAGATGCGCCAACTGTGCTTGGCGATTTTTGCGGTAATTTCGGGTTCGAAGCCGAAGCGGTCGGAGCGAATCTGGATGCCCTGCAAGACTTCCTTGCGAAAAACCTTGTAGCAAGTCTCCATGTCGGTGATTTTTAGATTTGTGAAGATGTCGGAGAGCAAGGTGAGGAATTTGTTGGCGACGTAGTGCCAGAAATAATGAACGCGCTGCGGGCCGCCGAGGAAGCGGGAACCGAAGACCACGTCGGCGCGGCCATCGAGGATGGGCTCGAGCAGCTTGGAATAATCGCGCGGGTCGTATTCGAGGTCGGCGTCCTGCACGAGAACGATTTCGCCGGTCGTTTCCGCGAAACCGCGGCGGAGGGCGGCGCCTTTGCCTTGATTTTGCGACTGAAAGAAGAAGCGCAGGTCGCGCAGCTCAATGGGGTCATCGCCGTCATTGGCAGGGGCAGAGGTTTCGCCACGGGATTGGCGGGTGGCGAGATTCTCGAGAATTTGGCGCGTTCCGTCGGTGGAGCAGTCGTCGACCAGAATGATTTCCTTGCGAAAAGGCGTGTCGATTACGCGGCGAAGGATTTCCTCGATCGTGGGCTTTTCGTTATAAACCGGGATGACCACGGAAAGCTTAGGGTCGTGGAGTCCAGAGGGATTTCGGCGCACGGACATTCGGGAAAGGATTGTAGCGGCGGGACGCGCAGGGAGTAAAGCGGTAGAGTCTGTAGAGAAACTTTGCCGGGTATTTAGGACCGGCTATGATTAGCTTTTAGACCGCTAATCGGAAAAGCGACCGAAAGAAACTGAAATTTCGGCTCAGATCGAAATGACCACGTTTTACATTGAGCAGTTTGGATGCCGGGCCACGCAGGCAGATGCAGCGGCGATTGAGCGGCAGCTCCGCGAGCGTGGATTTGCGGCAGCTAGCGAATCGGCTTGCGCAGACCTGGTGATCGTGAATACCTGCACCGTGACGGCGGCCGCGGACGCGCAGGCGCGAGACGCGATTCGCAAACTGCATGCGCGAAACCCGGCAGCGCGGGTGATTGCAACGGGATGCTACGCGCAGCGGGCGCCGGAGGAGTTGGCGGCGTTGCCGGGTGTGGCCTGGGTGGTGGGAAATTCGCACAAGCCCGAGATCCCGTGGCTGGTGGACTCGCTGGCCGCCGGAGCTGCGGGGC
>Ga0210384_10004260_pt1 | contig 16058 bp, 18 predicted proteins | sample IncBWH2MmetaG_FD_160574 | JGI IMG/M metagenome (GOLD analysis project Ga0210384, IMG submission 160574) | Forest soil microbial communities from Barre Woods Harvard Forest LTER site, Petersham, Massachusetts, United States - Inc-BW-H-2-M | ecosystem: Environmental > Terrestrial > Soil >...
TTGCGACGACGGCATTTACTCAAGCGGCAATCACGGCCGCGCTTGCGCTGTACGCGAAACTCGCCTCGCCGATTTTCTCGGGCACGCCGACCGCGCCCACGCCGCCGCTTACCGACAACACGCTCAAGCTCGCGACAACCGCATTTGTGCAGGGGCTCGCCGGCAACTCGGCCGTCGTCTCGGTCAATGGCGGCTTGAACTTCGCAAACGGCATACAGGTACGTTGGGGCATCGTCAACCATTCGGTCGGCGGCAACCAAACGCACGCGTTCTCGACGCCGTTCACGACCGAGTGCTTTGTCGTCATTCCGGTCGTTGCCTCGTCCACGGGCGTCGAGTTCTTTACCTACCTGTCGTCAACCAACACGGGTTGGACGCAGTACAGCAACAACACCACGCTTATCAACTACATTGCCATTGGACACTAACCGCCATGAGTGAAGTCTCGAACGCTGACATATACAACGTGCTTATCAACATGCGCGGCGATTTGGGCCGCCTTGAGGGCAAGGTTGACGGGCAGGCCGCGGCGTTCAAGCAACACGTGCAGGACGACAAGGACACAGCCGCCGCGCACGCTGCAAGCGTCGCCACGCTCGCAAGCGGTATTCAGAAAATCAACATATCGAGTGCCCGGCAACGTGGATTCGTCACAGCAATCGCGACCGTCGGCGGAATCATCGGCACCGCGCTCGGGGCCGCCGTCGATTACTTCGCCCGAGGCAATCACTAATGTTGCTCCTCGATTTCGTCAAAGCCCGCGAGGGCCGCGCAACCGACAACCACGACGGCACGGTTACGGCGTACTTGGACACCAACGCCAAGCCGCCGGTACCGACAATCGGCTACGGGACGACCGGCCCCGAGGTTGTGCTCGGCCTCGTGTGGACATACGCACAGTGCGACGTCGCCCTTGCGGCCAAGCTCGACCGCGCCCGGGCGCAACTCCTCGCACTGTCGCCGGGCGTCAATTGGCCCGACGGCGCCCAAGACGCCCTCACCGACTTTGTGTACAACGAGGGCTCGGGCAACTATCAGGGCTCAACCGTCCGCAAATGCGTTCTCGCGGGCGATTGGGCGGGGGTACGCACACACCTACTCGATTGGGAGTTTGCCGGCGGCAAGCGCCTCGGCGGGCTCGTGACGCGCCGCGAGGGCGAGGCGGCTATGATCGGCGACCCGTCCGCGGTATAATGGGCCGGTTTCAACATAGGAGTTATCTGACATGACTATCATCATTGCAGGCGTCGCCCTCGTTGCGGCGTTCGCGTTCGGGTTCATCGTGGGCAATCGCAGCAAAAAGGGCGAGGGCGCCGCGGCCGTAGCTACCGCCAAGGCCGACATTGCCCGGGTCGAGACAGCCGCGCCGGCAGTCGTCGCCAAGGTCGAGGCGGAAGCCAAGAAAATCTAAAACCCCCGTGGATTTTCGCGACTGGTACATTGCCATTCACGTCGGCGCCGCTGAGTTCGCCTTGCTGACGTTGGCGTTTTTGCATCCTGACCCGGTCATTGTTGGGGCCGTCTGCGGCGCAGTTCCCACGATACTCGGGTTGTACCATTGGTTCGTTCTACGCGATTCCAAAACCCCGGACAGCACACCATGACACCAACCCAACTCGAAATTCGAGCGATTGCTTACGTGATCGTCGCGGCCATTCTATTTGGCTGCGGCGTCAAAGTCGGCATGTTTCACGTTCAAGCTCAATGGAATATCGACAAGCTCGCGCAGGCGTCGGTGCTCGCAAAAGCACAGGCCGACCTAAACGCGGCGCTCGTTGATCGTACTCAACTGCAACAACAGGTAGCAAAGCAAAATGACGACCTTAAAGCGAAGTCTGACGCTCTTGTCAGTTCTGTTACTGACAGCGTGCGCAGCGTTCAAGCCGCATTACGTGCCGGCGGCTTGTTTGCCGCAATGGCAAATCCCGGCGGAAGCGGCGGAACCGGCGCAGGCCCCGGAAGCAATAGCCGACTTGAACAAGCGTTTGCAGACGTTGGCGCAAGCATTAGCCGAGCGTCAACAGCCTGTCTCCACGACGCCCGCGAAGTAACGGTAATTCAAGCCGCAGCGCCGAAACCCGCGCCGCCTCATTAATCCCATTTGCCGTAACGGGGGCCGATCCAACCGCCTTTGGCTTTGATCGGCCAACCCTTTGCATACGCCGGCAGCGAGTTAAGGCCCTCCTCGAACTCCTCGATACGGCCAAACCCGATAGGTACCTCGCTCACCGTCTCGTCATACGCGTGCATGACAATCGGATAACCGAGCGCCGTGACGTTTTCCATGCCGTGCATTTGAATGTCGCGAGCCGTCCCGCCGGTCGCGTTCTGCGTGAGCACGCCGCCGTACAAATCCATTTGTATCCACGCGGGCGGGCCCTTTTCGGGGTTCGTGTTCCAACCCCAATAGGTAAGCGCAAGTTCCCACGGGCTCGCCCATTGCCGCGTGGCCGGCGCGAGGCGCGGCGTGTGGTACTGAATAAATCGGCCGCTCGGCAATACCATATACAGGCAATCGTCGGCGCCCATTTGAAACACGATAGTTCGCGCGCGGTTGCCGTAGAAAGCTTTGCCCGGTTCCTTGACGGCCTGAATTGCCGCACCCTCAAGGCCGTACAACTCCTCGCGCTCGGGCGCGTAGCTGCCGTCGGGTGCGCGGTTAAATTTGTTACGCGTCTGTCCGCCCCATAGCTCGACCGTGTTGGGCACAGTGTCGCGATAGTCGAGAATGGCGCGTTTGATTTCCCGATCGTCGCTGTAATACTTGTCGGCGCCAAATTTCTTCCAACCGTTGATCCATGAGGCGTAACCCCCGGACAATTTCGCGAGCTTGCCTTGCTGTCGCAACGGGTGATGCTTACCGCCGAAAATCCCGCCTACGTGGTCGCGGCCGTTGACGAACACGCCGCCGGTTTTTATTCGATGGTCAATGAACTCTTGAAACGGCACGCCGGTCATGCGCGATATCTGCGCCTCGTAAATCATGCCGTGCGTGTGGTGAACGTCGAGCACCCATTGTTCGCCCGCGAGCGCAGCAAGCACAACGTCCTCAATCGCGGAATAGTCCGACGATATAAGTTGCATGCCGGGGCCGGCGATGAACAGCGAGCGCAGGCAGTTGTTGACCACGTCGAGCGGGCCGAGCTTGGGGTACGCCGCCTCGATCGCGGGTAGTGAGCGCGAGGCGATGACGGTTAGGGCCTTGTCCACGTCGGGCGGCTCGTGCCAATCGCCCTTGTATAAGTTCGCCGGCTGAGGGCCATAGCCGCCCGTGCGCCCGTGGTGTGTGGCGTGCATCTGATACATGTCATGCACCCGGCCGTCGCGGCTCGTGCTCGCGCGCAGGGCGTAGAGTTTCTTGACGCTTGCCGAGGCGAGCATTTGCCGAATCTGCAATGCGCGTAGCTGCGGGCTCACGAGGCCGCCATTGTTGGCCGTCTCGATCGTGAGTCGATCGACAGTAGCGTCAACCGTCTTTGCCTGCATGTTGTACATGGGCACGCCGCCGGCAGTGAGCCAACCTTGTAGTTGCGCCAATTCGGTCGGCTCGATACCGCCGGTTAGCTCGCGAAATTCTGTACCGAATTTGTTGTACGTTTGCTCAACGATTGCGATGCAATCCTCGATATGCTTGGAATCGACCGCCATGCCCCTGTCATTGATTTCTTGGTCGAGGAACCAACGCCGTTGCTCGTCGGGCGGCAAATCTGGCACGAGTGTCGAAACCTCGTGTTCGCTGCGAATGTCCACACGGTTGTAATTTTTGTATCGGGCCCATTCGTCAGGCGCGTCGCTCGGCAGCGTGAACACCCGCGGGTCTTTCTTGGTCGGGTTACGTGGGATAGAAAACAAATCCATGAGGTGCTTGCCGTCCTTGTCCTTTTTAGTTCGGACGGGCAATACCTCAGTGACGTTGCCCAACGCGCCCGGGTAGCCGGCGGCGCGGCACTTCACGGACGAGCACCGCAGTTGCCTTATCGAAATCTCGGGCCAACCCCAACGCGGCACACAAAAGTATTTCCAAACCTGATACTCGAAACTGACGCCATGGCCCTCAAGCAATTTGCCGGCGCGGATATGGTCGAACAGCGGGAACAGCGGCGCGAACGACGTACCGAGTTCCCATTGTACCTCGGTCGAGCCGCCGTACTCGGGGGTCAAATCGTACGCGAGCATCAACGGCATAAACGATTCATGCTCGATATAGACGCGCGTCGTTACAGCCTTGAGGCCGCGCTTTTGCGAATCGAACCCGGGCAACGATTCCCAATGCCCGAGCTTGCCGTCAACGTAGGGCGGTACCCACACGAACCCGGCGGTACCCTTGGTTTCGAAGTCAAAAGTTGCGAGACTCATGCCGACGACAATATGTAGCCGACGGCCTTTAAGAGTGCCACCAAATTGTCGCCGAGCAATCCTAGCCCGTTGTTGCAGGCATAGCAGAGCCAACCGCGAAACTTGCCGGTATCGTGGTCATGGTCGAAACACATGGCCGGTTTTCTACCGCATAGCTCGCACAGTTCCGGGCATGGTCGGATGCTGTCAACCTGATTGCCGTAATTATATTTTCGCAAAATCGCTTGTCGGCGCCTCGGGCTTCGTTCCGCCCATGCTTTCGCGCGTCGCTTAGTCGCGGGCCCGTTGGCGCTGTAATAGCGTCGTTGTGAAGCTTTCAGGCAACCGACGCAGCGATCATCGCCGCGCCGTTCCTTGTGCTCAGGATTTTTGCAAAGTTTGGGCATTTAGAAGGGGATACAGTTTTCATCACAGTCGGGCCACTCGGGGCCGCCGGCTCGGTAGTTTCCCGTAGCCGGCCCCCGTGATAAATGACCCGAGCAACACATGCGCTCGCGTTCCAGTCAGCCGGTATACCCGTCGGCTCGCAACTGTGCCTCGGTCCAACCTTGGGCGAAATACCCCTCGATTGGTATGCCCTTGTGCGGCGGTCGAGTGACCGGCGGGGGCGGCGCGGCGGGGGCCGCAGCCGGCGCGGCGGGGGCCGCAGCCGGCGCAGGCGGGGCGCTCGGGGCGGCCGGGGCCGTCGGGATACCCATAACCGCCGGGGCCGGTACGACGGCCGTAGGAGCGGCAGCCGGGGCCGGCGCAGCGGGTGCGGCGGCTGGCACGGCGGGGGCGGCTGGAACCGCCGCAGGGGCGCCAGGGGCGGCCGGCGGGGTACCCGCAGGGATAGCGGCGGCCGCGGGCATGGTCGAGGCGCCGGCAGGCACAGCGCCGCCGAATTTGCCCTTTACGTCAACCCCTCGGGTAATGATTTCCGGCAGGTAGGCGCGCAGGCCGACGGCATTGTGATTCAGGTACACGCCGGGCGACGAGCCCGTGTTGCCCTTGACCGTGCCGACGACTTGAATGACGTACCCGGGGCGCACGGCGTCCTTGTCGTTCAACGGGGTCGGGTTCTCGGGATTCGTGAGCGCGTTCCAGATTGCCGGGGCGAATGCCGATTGCAGGCGCAGAACCCAACAACCTTTCCAGCCCTCGCGGTCGCACGGGCGCACCTTGCTTTTGCTCTTGGGCGGAATGACGGTGCTGTCGCCGTCGTAAATTTTCCAAGAGAAATCGGGGCGTTGTGCCTCGCCGCCCGGGAACGCTGCATGCCCGGCGGCCCAAATGGCTTGACCCCAACCCGGCTCGTTGCCCCAATGGCCCTGAGTCTTGGCGATAGCGAGGCCAATGACAAATAGCTGCGTCGATTTGCCCTTGTCTGCGCCGTTCTTAATCACGAGCGGGTTGCCGTCGAAATCTTCGGTTTCCGGGTCGTACAAGTCGCCGAACACAAAGCGGCCCGGCGGCGTGGTTAACTCAACTGCGGTTTTACTCAAGTGTCGAACTCCTCGATTGGTGTGGTTGGCCCTATCCCGCGCGCTCGGCCGTCTGGTAACGTTGTCAAACCGGATATTTCAAACCGGGGCGCGCGGGAATCGGTACGCTATTTTACACGCTTTCCGTTGGCGTGGTGGGCGGCAGAGCGTCGGCGCCGGTCGGTGCGTTGGCGTCGGCCGTCGGTTGCTGATCGGCCGCGGGCGCCGGTACTTCGTCCACGGGGGCAGCCGCGTCAACCACGCCGATCGGCGCGGGCGTCTCGGCAGCGGGTGCGGCCGGCGCGTCGTTCGCAGCGGGCGGCGTCGGCTTGGGCGGCAACCCGTACGTCAACACCGACTTGATTGCCCACATGGCCGCCTCGTCAACGCGCTCGTGCGCGCATTGCAATTGGTGTGTCATGGTCGAGCGGTTCTCGGGGTCTTTCGGTTCGAGTGTCCGCAGGTACTCGTGTAGCGAGTTGAATACCGCGCCGACTTGGCTTGCGGCAATCTGCCGCTCGGGGGTAACAACCGTTGTTTGTGTTTCGCTCATGTTCCTACATTCTCCGGGTTTGGTGAAATATTCGGCGGTAAGTATGTCACGGCTGACGCGCGTGTCAAGTATCGTTCGGCGTTTTGGGCGCCTGTTAGATTGTCGCCGAGCAATCCGATACCCGTGTTGCAACCATTGCAGAGCCAACCGCGAAACTTGCCTGTCGGGTGCTCATGGTCAGCGTGCAATCGGCCGTTGCGAGTCGGCAGGCCCTTGCAACATTCGCACACTTTCGGCTCGGGCCGCGTTGGTAACTGACAACCGCGTTTCTTGCGTTGCGCGTCGGTGTTCATTTTGCGCACATGCTCGGGGCCGACCTTGGCCGCCCAACGTTTTTGAGATTCGCGGCTCATGCCGTAAATTTCCTCGCCGTGGTGCTGTCCCGCGTGAGTTTGAACGCGCCTTTAGGGCGGTCAGAATAGGCCGCAATGACGCGCGTGTCGAGTAGCCGTCTGTCCTTGGCCTGCGTGGGCGTGACGAGCGCGGGCGGCTTGAGCGCCGACTTGCCGACCATCTGCGCCGACATTTCGACAACCTCAATTGGCATAGTCCACGCGAGGCGCCCCTCGGATTGCTTGAGGCTGTAGAACGGGACACGCTGCCCCGCCTTAATCATGCCCTCGGCCATTGCCGACAATCCGGTTTCGCGCGCCTCAAGTCGCTTTATGAACTCTTGCACAAGCACGAGTTCCTTGCCGACTTGGTCAGCGTTCGCAACCATCGGGTCGGGCCGGCCGGCAAAGTCGATTGCGTGCATGACGGTTTTGGCGAACGTCGAGCACGTAACGCGGGCCGGGCAATGCGTGCAGTGTGTGCCCGAGATAACGCGCGGGTTCGGGCCCTCGGCCTCGGCGACCGCATTGCGCATGCGGGCCTCGTAATGCAGTAGGCCCGCCGTCTGAATTGTCCACGTGCGAATGGGCGGCGCATTGTAGAACCGCGGTTGTACAATCGTCATTTCGGCCCGCACGTCTGAGTCGTTGCGCCAATCGGGGTAAACCTCGTCGAGCGAGCCGACAGTGTAGGAAAGTAATTGCCAGCACTCGAACTCGTCAACGTACTCGTGCCCGAACTTGTAGTCGGCTGCGCGATGCGTTTTCGTGTCGAGATTCCATTGCCGCGCGTCGGGCGTGCCCCAACATTTTGTAGGGTGTATCGAGGTAATCTCGACGCGTTTCTCAATGTGCGCCGGGTAGCCCTCAAGCGCCTCGACCCATGTGGCCGCACCGTCGAGCATTTCCTCGGTTGTCTCGACGCCGTCGGGGCACGGTTGCCCAACCTGCCGGTTGAACTTGTCGCCGAGTTGAGCGCGCATCGCGGCGACCCAATGGCCGGCCTCGCCCTCGATAATCGCCTCGGTCGGGGCTTGCGGCGGAACGCCCGCGCTTTGCTTTTTCCAGCCCGGGCACGCAACCGTCAGGTACATCGACGACGGCGCATAGTCCGCATGCAATTCGGGTTCGCTCACTGTTTCTTACTCCTCGCAATCTGTGCCTCGATAGTGGGCTCGTACTCAACCGGCAGCGAAACGACGTACCCTTTGTGCGTCCCGTCAATCGGGTCAACCCAACGGTACGTGTTGCCTTGCACGTGCTCGGCCGCTACCCCTCGCCTAAAGTGCAGGCGAGGGGGCGGCGTATTGGTCACGAGGACAAGCACGCGTCGATTGCCGCGTTGACGCTCGCAATGTACAGCGCGTTGCCGATCAACTGCGCCATGTCTTGCGGCTGCAATCCGACCGTCAGCAACGCCGCGTTGACTTGCGCGTCGGTCAATTTTTTCGACGCCTGTGCTTGTTGAATTTTCTGCATGAGGCCGCGGAAATCAATCGCCGCAGGCGCGACCGCAGCCGGCGCAGCATTTCCAGCCGTAGGGGGCGGCGGGGGCGGGGCGGTCGGCGCAGGCGGGGCAGCGGCGGGCGCGGAAATCGCAGGCGACGCAGCCGCCGGCACCGTCAGGGGCGCAGGGGCGGCCGTCGTTGAGGCAACCGGGGTTAGTGCGTTTCCCGGTTTGTTTTGCGCCTCGCAGGCAACGACGAGGTTGGCGTCAACGCCTCGTTTGTTTTTCCAACTGCCGTCGATTTTCTTGGCGCGATTCGACGCATGTATGCGGCCGTCCCACGGATAACCGCGGCTATCCAATTCCGCAGCAACGGCAGGGCCGGGCGGCAATGGTGTAGCCGCGGGAATCCCGGCACTAGGGGCGGCTGCCAAGGGTGCAGGCGGGGCAGCGGGCGGGGGCGGCGCGGCGGGAAGTTGCGCCGACGTTGTTAACGCCGTTACCGTACCCTCGTCGTCAATCTCAACCTCGGGGTCGTCGTCGCCGACAACGTCGGTAATCGTGGACGGCGGCGCGGGAATCGTGGCGGGCGGGGGCGGCGGGGCGGCCATTATCTCGGCGCGAACTTCGGCGGCAGATTTGCCTATGAGCCCGTCAGTCACTTTTGTTGGAGCGAGGGCGGCGGCCGTTACTTCGGCAGCCTCGTCGGGGGGCATCGCAACGGCCGCGAACTGTTCGACGAGAAACTTACCTATTCGGTATAGTTCGGCCGGCGCGTCGTTGGTCGTATCTATTAGGAATTGCACGTGGTTCACTCCGGGTTGGTGTTGACAGTGGGCGGCATTCTACCGATACTGACGCCCGTGTCAACTGTGAGGCGAAATGCTTAGAGACTTTCAGCAAGAGCTAAAGAGCCGCACATATGCCGCATGGGGCCGCGGGGCTCGAAATGTGATGCTAGTCGCGCCAACCGGCGGCGGTAAAACCGTTCTATTCTGCGATATCGTCGCCGAGCTAAACCGGGCAACCGTTCTAATCAGCCATAGGCAAGAACTCGTCGGACAAGCCGCCCTCGCGCTCAACCGCGAGCAAGTGCCGCACGCCATTATCGCCCCCGACGCAATCCAACGGCAGATAATCACGCTTGAGCAAGAAATACACGGCCGCTCGTTTTGGTCGCCGCGCGCGCCCGTCCGCGTGGCCGGCGTCGATACGTTCATCAACCACGACCCCGCCGACCCGTGGCTAAAGCAAGTCGAATTGTTCGTCGGCGACGAGGGGCACCATTTCGCGAACGATAACAAATGGGTCAAGGCCGTCGCGCCGCTCACGTCAGCGCGGGGCCTCCTCGTCACTGCCCACGCGATACGAGCCGACGGCCGCGGCCTCGGGCGCAATTCCGACGGCATAGTTGACGAACTCATTGTCGGGCCCTGCGCTCGCGAAATCATCAACCGCGGGTTTCTGTGCGATTACCGCCTCATTGCGCCGCCGTCTGACATTCATGTCGAGGATATCGAAATAGGCGAGTCGGGCGATTACAACCAAAAGAAAGTGCGCGCCGCCGTGCATAGCTCGAAAACGATTGTTGGCGACGTGGTTCACCACTACATGAAATTTGCCGCCGGCAAGCTCGGCATTACGTTCGCGGTCGATATCGAGGCGGCGACCGAACTCGCGGCCAAGTACCGCAGCGAAGGTATACCGGCCGAAATCATCACGGCCAAGACGCCGCTATTTGTCCGCGGCCAACTCATGCGGCAATTCCGCGCGCGGCAAATCCTGCAACTCGTTTCGGTTGACGTGCTCGGCGAGGGCGTGGACGTGCCCGCGGTCGAGGTTGTGAGCATGGCGCGCCCGACGGCATCGTTTCAACTCTACTCGCAGCAATTCGGCCGCGCGCTGCGGCTCATGCTGACCGACGTACAAAACGCCACATGGAACGACCGCACCGACGCACAGCGCCTCGCCGAGATTGCCGCGAGCGTCAAGCCCAAGGCCATCATAATCGACCACGTGCAAAACTACGTGCGGCACGGGCTGCCCGACGTTGAGCGCAAATACACGCTCGACCGCGCGCCCCGCAAATCGCGCAAGGCCAAGTCGGACGAGATACCGCTACGCTATTGCATCAACGAGGATTGCCTCGAACCGTACGAGGCGACGCTGTCCAAGTGCCCGAACTGCGGAACGCCCAAGCCGCCCCCGCAGCGTCGCGGCACGCCCGAGGAGGTTGACGGCAATTGCTTTGAGCTTGACCCGGAAGTATTGCACGCCATGCGTGTCGAGCAAGCCAAGGTTGACGGGCCCGCGCGCGTGCCGGTCGGTGCGGCCGACGTGGTCATGCGCTCGATTCACAAGAACCACAACGCCCGCCGCGAGGCGCAGCACGAACTGCGTAAAGCCATGAGCGTATGGGGCGGTTGGCAGCACAACGCGCTCGGGCGCGACCCCGCGGAAGTGCAACGCCGATTCTTTTTCAAATTCGGGCGCGACGTGCTGAGCGCGCAGGTACTCGGCGCCGACGACGCTGATACACTACGCGGGCTCGTGTGGGACGATTTGAAAGCCAACAACATAGTCGAGGCGCCGTGAAAAAATACCGCGACATGGAAGCCCGTTTAATTGCTAATTCTGTGCTCGACGTAGTCACGGGTTGTTGGGATTGGATCGGCGCACGCGACAAGCGCGCCTCGACGCCGTACGGCAAAATCAACGTATGGTGCAAAAAGGTAGGCCGCGCGCTGCGCCGGCAAGCGCATATAGTCGCGTACGAAACGTTCATTGGCCCGATTCCCGAGGGCTATGAAATCGACCACACATGCCGCAACGGGTTTTGCATCAACCCCGGGCACCTTGAGGCCGTCCCTCCGGCCACGAATAAAGAGCGGCGCATTTTCAAACACACAGCCAAGACGACAACATACAAGGGTACCCGTGCTCAAGCTTAAGACGTTTCTGTTTTGGTTCGCCGCGCAGTTCGTACTGTACGCCCTTGTGGTCGCCAATGGCCGCGCCTACGTGCAAGCGAATTACCCCGCGACATTCGCAACCGACATGCTTATTGCGGCGTTTAATTTTTGGTTCGCTGTGAAGTTTATCGAGGGCAAGGACAACCGCACACGTTGGGCCCTCCTCGGCGTGGTGCTCGGCGGCGGCTCGGGCTCGCTCGCGGCGATTGCGTTCACGAAATGGGCGTACGGCGCATGAGCGACGACGGGCACAGCGAAAGCAACGTACAGGCCCGCACCCGCCTCGCGGGGGTTGCGAAACATTGGCGGTTGTGGCGCAATCAGCGCGGCGCCGGCAAAATGGAATCCGGCAATTTCATACGGTACGGCCTCGCCAACGATTCAAAGCAACTCGGCGATAAGCTCAAGTCGGGCGATTTGATCGGCTGGCGTCCCGTGATTATAACCCCGGACATGGTCGGCAAGGTAATCGCGCAGTTCGTCAGCGTCGAATGCAAGGCCGAGGATTGGACGCCGCCGCCCGTTGACACGAAAGACGAGGCCGCTGCGGCTCAGTACCGTTGGGCCAATCTCGTCAACAAAGAGGGCGGTTACGCTGTATTTATCAACGACCCGGCAAAGCTATGAAACGAACAGCAAAACAAGCCGCAAACCAAAGAAAATGGTTAGCTAAAATCGGCCCTGATATGATACGCCAATTGTACCGCGAGGCAAAATGGCGCGAGCGCGGAATACAGCCGCCGACACGGCCCGAGCCCAAGGTTTGCGAATGCTGCCGTAAAGTGCCGGGCGGCATCAAAAGGCTTTGCCTCGACCATGACCACGTAACCGGCGAATTCCGCGGTTGGCTGTGCAGCAAGTGCAACACGGCGCTAGGCATGTTAGGCGATACGCTTGCTGACGCTCAAAACCTCGTAAGCTATTTGACACGCGTGGCGAAAATTAACATACTGCCTCGCCACACTTAGGAGTATTTCACCTTGGATAAGCAAACGATTTTGAACGCAGGCGTTGAGCTTGCGAAAACCCGCGGGTACCGCGACGTGTTCAAGCGCAACATTGCAACCGTGCTCGGCTGCGGCATGGGCACTGTCAATTACCATTGGCAGACAATGGACGCGCTACGCAAGGCGATTGTCATTGAAGCACTCAACACAGGTTGCCGGCAAATTGTCGCGCAGGCCGTGGCGCTGCGTGACCCGATCGTCAAGCGTGAAAATCTGTCGAGGGGCCAACGCGAGAAATTGGACGCGCTGAGCATAGCTTGAACCCTTTTGCCGCTTGGATATCCGCCAAGCCCGTTTTCATTATCTGGCGCGGCTCGGATAAGTCGCCCATTGACCCGCTACACTCTGAGCCCGCCTCAGACTTCGCGCGGTCAGATGCACAGAACCCGGCGACGTGGCTGTCATGGGACATTGCCACGGCCTACGCGCAGTCGCTCGGCGCCGGCTACGGTGTGGGCATTGTGATACACGCAGGCTCGGGGCTACTGTGCGTCGATATCGACGGGTGCATTACCGACGGCGTTGTGTCGGAACTCGGCGCCCGGCTCGTGCGCGAGGCTCGCGCGGCGTGTCCTGACGTGTATGTCGAAACGAGCATGAGCGGCAAGGGCATTCATATCATAGGCCCGTATCGTGGTGAGCCGCCGCCACACTCAACCAAGAACAAGGAATTGCACGTAGAGTTGTACACGTCTGCCCGCTATATCGCATTGACGGGTCGGCCATGTCCGCAGATTTAACCGATTGGCTTTGGGCCCTTGCGTGGTCGCATTTCAAGCCCACGAAAATCGAGGGCGCGGACGGTGAGCAAGGTTGGACAACCGATTACGACCCGCGTTGCACGTTCACGGGTCCGCCCGAGGAGCGCATCGCGGCGTTGCTCAAGACGAAATCATTTGCCGCAAAGATCAATCCGAAAAAGGTAACGTTCGCCGATCTACACAACGTCAATGTAGATAAGTTAGCGGCGACGTGGCCCCCGAATCCCGACGCAAAATCAGGGCTACCCTATGATGGTTCGAGCGTTGACCAAGCTTATATCAATCACCTTGCTTTTGGCTTTGGCGATAACTGCGCTGCAATCGAGCAATACGCCCTCAGCGCAGAGTGTCCGCTACACCGCGCAAAATGGGACGAGCGGCCCGACTACATCCGCTCAACCATTATTAAGGCAGTTGCCATCCCGAAACAATGGAAACGCCGAGGCTCAGCGGTTGCCGAGCGCGCCCCCGTCCCGCCGTTGGCCCCGGTCGCTCCTCGGCCCCCGACGTTCCAAGCACCACAACAAATCGCAACGGCGGTCGGCGAACACGTAGCCCCACAACTGCCGGCGAACATTCCCGCGCCGCCCGACGTGCCCGTGCCGGCGCTGCCCGCCATGCTTGTCAACTCTAAGGACAAGTTCGAGGCGAACCTAGATTACGTCGAGCGCACCCTTGAATACGAGGGCTTGCTGTCGTTCGACGAGTTCCGCAACGCCGTGATGGTTCAAAAAGGAATCAACCGCGACGTGATGAAAGACGAGGACTATATCGCAATGCGCCTCGCGTTCGAGCGTGAAAAGAACTTCGCGCCGATCGGCAAGGAACTCATGCGCGACGCGTGCTTGTTGGTCGCGGCCCGGCGCCGATACGACAGCGGCGTCGAATGGCTCAACAATCAGGTTTGGGACGGCGTGCCGCGCGTCGAGCGATTCATACACACGCATTTCGGCGCCGAGGACAACGAGTATACCCGGGCCGTCGGACGCTATATGTGGTCAGGGTTCGCCGGCCGTATGTTCGAGCCCGGGTGCCAACTCGACATGGTCATTGCGTTGCAGTCACGGCAGGGCACCAAGAAATCAACGGGCCTCGCGGCACTCGTGCCCGACCCCGATTGGTTTACCGACGGGCTCGACTTGCACAAGGACGACGATAACTTTAAGCGCATGCTGCGCGGCAAGGTCGTTGTCGAGATTGCCGAAATGGCCGGCTTGAGCAAGGGCGATATCGACGTTGTGAAGCGCGTCATTACCCGCAAAACCGAAAAATGGGTTGAGAAATACCAGATATCCGAGACGGTATTCAATCGCCGTTGCGTGCTGTTCGCATCGACCAACAAAAAGGAATTTCTGCCGCAAGACGAGACGGGCCAACGCCGTTGGTTGCCGGTCGAAATTGCCGAAATCAACCGCGACCTAATCGTTGCCGATCGCGCGCAGCTATGGGCCGAGGGCGCGGCGATTTGGAAAGCGACGGGCATTGCCTACGCTGAGGCCGAACGCCTCGCCGCGGGCCTGCACAAGCATTACGAAATGACCGACGTGTGGGAACAGCGCATAGGCGAATGGCTGACCACGCCGAGCCCGACCGGGCCCCCGCCATGCAATAGGCCCCTGACCGTCGGCGAAGTGCTTGAGGGGGCGCTCAAGATGCAACCGGCCCACATGGACACCCGAGCCGAGAAAAGGGCGCAGCGGGTTCTAAAGGCGCTCGGGTACGAATCCAAGACGGTACGCCTACCCGGCGTCGAGAAAACCGTCAAGCGTTGGGTTATCGAGGCCCCGCCCGCGCCGCCGGCCCCGAAATTCCTGCCTTAGTCGTTGACGACACCGCGGCCGAGGCTCACGCAGAAATCGCGCAGCAAGCGCGCCGGGCGCCCGTGGTCAATGTCGAGGTAAGCGCACAGGTAAGGCGGCAGCCGGCCGCGTGGGTAGAACCAAATACGGTCGCCGGCCAAATCCACGAGGGCGACGACCCCGCACGCGCGGACCTTGTCGTTAACTATGCGGCCGGTCGTTTCCATTGGGCGGGTCGGTTAGCGGGTAGTCCTGTTCAATTGCTTGCGTGCCTCGCTTGAGAGTGACACAGACGGCAGCAATTAAGCAAACGTAGGCGAGCACCGAAAGAACGATTATAGTTAGCAAGACGTATACCCCTATTGTGATGCACGTCTCGATTTTGGGGCTATCTGACAAGCGTGTCAAGTAAAACCGTGTCGCCTGTTGTACTCGCGAATTTTTGCGGCGTCGTTTCGTTCTTTTTCGCACGTTGGGCACAGTGTCGCCCATATTACGCCGAACGCGTCCCGCCGGGCATACTTGGGCGCATGCTTTCTCGCTGAGCCATTCCAACACCGAATGGTACCCACGCCGGCCGCAATCGTGTTCTTGCACTTGTTGCATATGGCCGGCGTGCGGTTCGTTTGGCTCAACCGAGCACCGCGCGGAACGCACAATACCAAGCGTATTGAATGTTCGCGGCCCGCCGAATGGCAGCGCGCTCGGGCACGCCGATCGCAACGCCCTGTGCCTGCATAGTCGCGACGTACTCCTCGGTAATCGCGTCGAGCACGTCCTCGGGCTTGGGCAGCACGAGGCCCTTGCGGCGCTCTGCAAGGCGTTCGCTGCGACACTCGGGGCAATCCCACGGTTGACCAACAACGACGTTGGGCGCGGTCGTAATGATCTTATGGCCGCATTCGAGCGTGAGCTTGTCGTCGTCGGCCCGAGACTCGACCAAATCGACGCGCGTCACTTGGGCGCCCTCGCTGCCCTGCGCGCGAGTTTGGCGTTGCGTTTGGCCTCGCCCTCAGCAATGCGTGCGGTTTCCTCGACGCTGCCGGCGCGTGCCCGGTCGGTGTGCAGGCGGTTGCCCGAGGCCATGCCCCGCGGGAAAGTGAACTCGCCTCGGGCGAGGCCCATGAGCAACACGGCCGCGACGTTGTGGTCGATTTTCATTCGGCAGCGCTCAGTAGTGCAAGCAATTTGTCGGCCATACGTGAATACGCCGCCGACCGCGCCGCCGACCACGCCGCCGACGCCGCCGACCGCGCCGCCGACCACGCCGCCGACGCCGCCGACGCCGACGCCGACCGCGCCGCGGACGCCGCCGACGACGCCGCCGACGCCGACGCCGACCGCGCCGCCGACGCCGCGGAAGCAGCA
>Ga0210384_10004264_pt1 | contig 16055 bp, 15 predicted proteins | sample IncBWH2MmetaG_FD_160574 | JGI IMG/M metagenome (GOLD analysis project Ga0210384, IMG submission 160574) | Forest soil microbial communities from Barre Woods Harvard Forest LTER site, Petersham, Massachusetts, United States - Inc-BW-H-2-M | ecosystem: Environmental > Terrestrial > Soil >...
CACTATTGCCTGGATCTCGTCCAGCAGGGGTTCACCGGCGGATCGGTCGTTCTCCTCCACCCGAAGATTCGCGATTATTCGACAACGGTTTCCACGGAACGGGAATATCGCGACGAGCCCATCGCTGGCCAGGAATAGATGAACGTTAATGTGATCCAGTGGACTATCGACCGTCGCATCGGCGAGGAGAAACGTCTCAGGGTACGCATCTCCCTCAAACTGCAGACCTAGTAGATGCCTGACACTGCTGTGCGCGCCGTCACAACCGATCAGCCAAGGCGCCTCCAGCGTCTCTTCGAGCCCGCTGGAATTTCGGACAACTGCACACACGGCATCAGAAGACTGGGAGAGGCCGATAAGTTCCTTTTCACGATCCACGCAAATCCCGAGATTCGCCAGGTGCTCGATGAGGATCCGCTCAGTCTCACTTTGAGGCAGGCTGATAGCAAAATGATAACGGCAAGGCAGACAGCTGAACCCGATATATCCAATTTGACCACCGCGATTGTGGAAAGCGACACCGCTCAACTGGTGACCGGCGCCGACCATCAGATCAACGACCCCCATCATTTGAAACACTTCAAGCGTGCGAGGAAAAATCGCCAACGCCCTGGAAGTCACAGGTGGAGCCGCCGTTTTATCGATAATCCGGCAACTGACGCCATTGCGAGCCAGCTCACCTGCCATCGTAAGCCCGACCGGACCCGCACCGACTACAAGAACATCTACAAACATAAGTCGTTTCTAACCCGCAATAAGCTCGTCGATTCTTAAAGCATGTGATTTTTGCGGGTTAGCTCTCGATCGCTTAACTCAACGTTTTCTCTGCCGCCGAGACTGTTCGAGTCTGAGACTCAGCTGGACCTGCTTTTCGCGCAGCCTGCGTTCCAGACGCGTCCTAAGGTTGGCGTCAGGGCACGTTCGCAACTCTTCTTCTAAACGCTTTATCTCCCGTAGCTGTTCCACTTCTTCTGGAAGGTGTCCGGAATTCTTGAGAAGCGAATAACCTAGGCGCAGATCTTCCGGCCAGCTGAAGTACTCGTCGAGATTCAGTGGCTTACCCTTTCCAGGCAACTCTTCGCCTTCGTTCTCGGCCAGCCATTCCTCAATGAGCTTGTCGACGGAATAGGACATACGTTTCGTTAAAAGAAGAAAGCGCCGCCGCGCAAGATCTTCAAGCGCCAAACACGCACCAGAAGAAACGTGTCGCCGTTCTCACCTCTCACTCCTCACTCCTCACTCCTCACCCTCCCCCTACTGAGTACTCCGGCTGTTCGCTACGGCAACTCCAGCCGATGCGACACGTTTCCGGCCGGCAACTTCTTCCCCGGCGTCTTTTGGCAATCGGGCGAAGCTCACAAAAGACATAAGTGAAACAAAGCCGACCAGGAGAAATGCAGGCGGGAAATCAGAGGCATTTAACGTGTCGCTGTGGCGGATCACCAGCGAAAGTTGGAGCATCAACGCGCCCATGGTAATGCCGAAACTCAGAGCAATTTGCTGAAAGACGCTGGTGAAACTCGTCGCCTGGCTCATGTCGCGCTGATCGACCTCGGCATAGCTGATCGCGTTAATGCAGGTAAACTGTAGTGACCGGAAAAAGCCTCCGACAAAGAGAACCGCGAGCAGGATACTGATCGGCGTCCTCGCTGTGAAAAACGCAGGTGCAGCGATAAATACCCCACTAGCGATCGCGTTCACCAGCAGGAGGTTTCGAAATCCGAACCGCTTTAGAATTGTGCCGGCGGCAGTCTTCATTCCGATCGCGCCGAGCGCCGTAACGAATGTCAATAAACCGGAGTTTAACGGCGTCATTCCAAAACCCAGCTGAAAAAGGAGCGGCAACAATAGTGGCATCGCGCCCACCCCGAGACGAAAGAACGAGCCCCCAACAATTCCAGATCGGAACGTGGAAAATCTCAGAAGCTTCAGATCGACGATCGGTGCTTCCGCGCGACGAGCGTGGAAGACATAAAGCGTGACTAACGCGGAGCCGACAAGAAAAAGGCTAATTACGAGGGCTGGCGGAAATCCGTTGATGTCAAGCGTCGCCGAGGCCGAGACGAGCGCGGCCAGACCAACGCCGGACAGGATAAATCCAATATAATCAAACCGACTGACTGTCTCGCCTCTAACGTTCGGGATGTATAGTGTAGCGAGCGCTATTCCAAGTGCAGCCATCGGCAAATTGATCCAAAAAATCCAGCGCCAAGTGAAGTAAGTCGTGATAAAACCGCCTACAGGTGGTCCGATCACTGGTCCCATCAGCGCCGGTATAGTGAGCCAAGCAAGCGCTCCCACGAATTCAGACCGGGGGATGGTCCTGAGGATTACAAGCCGGCCGACCGGCACCATCATCGCTCCACCAATCCCTTGCAGGGCCCTGGCCGCAACCAGCGCCTGTATAGAGCCGGCGAAGCCGCAAAGAGCTGAACCCAGAGCAAAGATTAGAATCGCCAGACGAAAAACAATCCGCGTACCAAACCGATCGGCCACCCAGCCGGAGGCGGGAATAAACACAGCGAGCGTCAACAAATAAGAAGTAAGGGCGAGCTTGAGTTGAATCGGGCTTTGATGGAGGTCATGTGCGATCGCAGGAAGAGCTGTCGAAAGGACCGTTGCGTCGAGATTTTCCATGAAAAGCGCACACGCGACTATCAACGGCACAAGAATACGAAGAGGAAGCGTTCTGCCAGGGCGCGGTTTTGAGTCCGGCGTTTTGCGTCCTGGGTTGCGCGCTATTTCTCGCATTTGAGCTTTCTAACCCGCAATGAGGTCGTCGCATCGGCTTTCGCGTGATTTTTGCGGGTTAGCATCGTTTTTTTAGCAGCCGAACGATTTCACGTCCTTCGCGTCCGGGGAACGCAGCAGAGGGACACAGTTCTTCTACAAGATCGAAATGCGCTGCGAATAGTTGATCGAGCTCTTCCCGCGTCACGCCGAACGGCGGACCGCCCGTCTCCGGGGCTTCACCGGGATCCCACGGATTCAAGAAAAAGATTGCCAACAAGAATCCTTTCGGCTGGAGCGCGTTTATAATGGCCCAGACGTAATCGGGACGTTGTTGGGGATCGATGGCGCAAAAGCAGGTGTGTTCGAAGACCCACTCAAACCGGCCCATCAAAACCGCGGGAAGATCGAAGAGATCCGCAAGCAGATAAGTCTCCTGGCCGGCGACGGGGAACCGCCGAGCCTGATCAAGCGCGCTCGGCGCGACATCCATGCCAACGACTTGCGCAGCCTGGGACGCGGACGCTATGGCGCGGACATCGCGTCCAGAACCGCAACCAGGCACAAGTATGTTACCGCGCAACGGCCCGTGGCGCTCAATCCATTCCAAAAGTGGCGGTGCAGGCGCACCTTTATCCCATGGCGTATCACCCGTCCGGTATCTCTGTTCCCAGTTCATCTTGGAAATTTCAACGATTTGAGGCATGTGCGAGACGGTACACTAATGACCGCCGGCCGTGAGCAACGCTTGGATGAGAAAGTAGATTCCAATCGCGCCAACAACCAGACTGCCCAACCAGAATGATCGTCTTCGCATCAGGACTGAGATCGCTCCCACGGCAATCGCTATTTGGAACATCGTGACGCTGCTCGCCAACCCCTCGTGGGTTTGCAGATGGTGTTGAGCAGCTTTCTCGAAGTTGTCGGCCTTCTTCTGGATCTCCTCTTTGTCCCGTTCGTACTGTGCTACCTTGCTTTCGTCGGTGTCGGGTACAGGCTTACCGAGTGCATTGAGGATATCCGCTTTGCTCTTTAGCTGCGCTTCCTTTATGCTTTTAGCCTCGTAGTAGCTCCACTGGTCAGCCGATTCAATTTGCGACATCATCGCTTCGTTCGCGTGATGCCCTGCCATCAAAGAGGCCACAGCAGCGAAGCCGGCCAGAAGCGCCGAACTCAGCGCTACGCCGAGCGCCCATCGTTCGCGCCCGTGTTCAGCTTCGTGGTGGATCTTCTCGTGAAGATGTTCAGTTGGAACCTCAGCTTCTTCCATATCTTCAAGTATCTCATATTTGCTATTGTACAGTCTCCTAAATCCCTTGGGTTTCGTGGTGTTCAAAATGGGTCGGCGGGAGGGCAAGCGTGTCGGCGGGTCGGCGTTTTGGCGTATCGGCGTCTGGGGAGCGGGCAGACCTTAATCGATAGATCGTGCTCAGCGGATTATGCGTGAACATTTTCGCTGCAGGGTTAGAATCTGGAGCTGTGAAATCGTCCGTTCCCCCAGACTTAGATGCTCTCACCTTCGGGCAAGATCTTTTCAGTTTCCTGCTCAAACACACCCCCGACCAGGTATATTTCAAGGATCGCCAGGGTCGCTTTCTCCGCGCCAGCCGCGCGGTTGCAGAATACATGAACGTTGCAAACCCAGACGATCTCATTGGCAAGAGCGATTTCGACTTCTGGTCGGAGCAGACGGCTAGAGAGGCGTCCGCTGACGAACAGCGAATTATCGAAACCGGGCAACCGATGATAGGAAAGATTGAGAAGTTGATCTATCCCAACGGTAGAATCACTTGGGATTACACGACCAAATTACCGTTAAGAGATTCCAAGGGCCAGATCATCGGTATTTGTGGGATTAACAAGGATTTCACCGCAATAAAGGAAATAGAGGATGCGCTCGCCGAGGAGCGTAACCGGCTTCGAGTAACGACCGCCGAACTAGAGGCGAAGAACGCGCAACTCGAAGCCGATCTTCGCATGGCGCGGGAGATCCAGTTGGCCCTTCTGCCTCGAGATTACCCGACTCTTTCGGATTATGGCAGGTCCGGATTCAGCGCACTTACCTTTGCGCACTGCTACCGACCGGCGGCAGCAGTCGGCGGCGACTTCTTTGACATTTTTCCGCTCTCACAAAATCGCGCCGGCGTCTTTATTTGTGACGTCATGGGACACGGGTTGCGGGCGGCGTTGGTTACGGCGATTATCCGCACGCTGCTGGAAGAGCTTCGACCGGTAATGCAAAATGCGGGCCGCTTCCTGAGTGCCCTTAATCTGCGCCTTCGAGCCATCCTGGAACGCTTGGACGAACCCTTTATCGCTACCGCGTTCTACTTGATCGCCGACACCGCGATGAAGGAGACGCAGTTTGCCAACGCGGGTCATCCCGCACCGGTTCGCCTCAGGCGAACCGAGCGCGTCGTCGAGTCGCTGGTATCGACTGGCGGCAGGCCGGGCCCCGGCCTGGGTCTCTTCGACGATGTGAATTATTCGACCACTCATTCGGGGTTTGAGCGAAACGACTGCATCATGCTATTCACTGACGGCTTGTACGAGGTCGACTCTCCAGAGGGAAAACAGTTCGGACTGGAAGCGGTCACTGCAAGCTTACGTTCTCACGCAGAGTTGCCAGCGGAGAAGCTGTTCAACGCGTTGTTGGCGGACGCTTGCGACTTCTCAAAGAAAGCGGACTTCGATGACGATGTTTGTATAGTGGCGGTCGAGCAGTCAGGAGCCTGAAAGGGCGTTTGGAGGGGCGTTACTGGCAACGCCCATGGAGCTGCAAGCAGCTCCCCTCTAAGAATCTGTGAGCGATGCAGGCTCGATCCGTTTGATATTTGACCAATCGGAGCCGACAATCGGTTCTCAGTGGAACCGGTTGAATCGCCTAATCGCGCACTGGTTAAGCGGCCGACTTACTGGCTTACACGATTCATCATTTTGCGATTGCTCGGGGTCGTCTATGCCATCGGCTTCCTTGTCGCCGCCAATCAAATTCTGCCGTTGATTGGATCAGACGGTCTGCTTCCGATAGGATTATTTCTCGATCGCGTTCGGCAGATCTTGGGCTCTTCCTTTTCGGGTTTTCTTCGGTTGCCTTCGCTGTTTTGGTTGATTCATTCGGACACCGCCCTCCTGGCGACGGCTTGGGCAGGTTTTGCTCTTTCCTGCGTGGTTGTTGCAGGCTATGCGAACGCCTTACTGCTCGCAATCTTGTGGTGCCTTTACATGTCGTTCGTCCATCTTGGGCAGGATTGGTATGGTTACGGTTGGGAGGTCCAGTTGCTGGAAACCGGTTTTCTCGCCATATTCCTCTGCCCTGTGCTTGATGCTCGCCCTTTTCCCAGGCGCGAACCTCCGCTTCCCATTCTTTGGCTTTTTCGCTGGTTGATCTTTCGAATGATGCTGGGCGCGGGACTCATCAAACTGCGAGGAGATCCAGCCTGGCTTGATTTCACAGCGCTCTATTACCATTTTGAAACCCAGCCCCTGCCGAATCCTTTAAGCCGGTGGCTTCACTTTTTGCCTAAGGGGGCGCTACGTGTTGGCGTGGGGTTCAATCATCTGGCGGAACTCGTTGCTCCCTGGCTCGTCTTCTGGCCACGTATTGCGAGACATACTGGCGGCACGATTATCATTTTGTTTCAAATCGTGTTAATTCTGAGCGGCAACTTATCTTTTCTAAATTGGCTCACGATTATCCCGGCTCTTGCATGCTTCGATGACGGCCTCTGGTCAAAGATCCTTCCTCGGTCTCTGGTACGACGCGCTGAGCTGGCGGCGACCTCAGCTGTTCCCAGCCGGCCAATGCGGATGACCGCCTGGGTCGTTACCAGTCTCGTAGCGGTCCTGAGCATCCAACCAATAGTTAATATGTTATCACCACACCAAATAATGAACACTTCGTTCGATCCCCTGGATCTGGTGAACACGTATGGCGCCTTTGGAACTGTGGGCCGTGAACGTTTCAACGTCATATTTGAGGGAACCAGTGCCGACGTGCCGGACGAGACGGCCGATTGGAAAGCCTATCCTTACAAGGGGCTTCCGGTCGAATTGAACAAAATGCCTCCCCAAATTGCCCCTTATCAATTGCGCCTTGACTGGCAGATGTGGTTTGCCGCGATGTCAACGCCCGACGAATATCCTTGGACGCTTCATTTGGTCTGGAAGCTTCTGCACAACGATCCAGGCGCCTTAAGCCTGTTTCAAGACAATCCTTTTCCTCAGAACCCGCCGCGCTACGTGCGCGCGCTACTCTACCAATACGAATTCGCGGAACCGGGTAATCCCGATGGCCGATGGTGGAGTCGTAAAGAGCTCGGCCCATGGCTTCCTCCCCTTTCAGCGGATGATCCCTGGCTCAGGGAAGTGCTGCAGCGAGCCGGCTGGTTACCCGAGGGCTTGGCACCATAGATCGAGTCTCGCACGGAGGCCTTTTCAGCGATTGATCAATCGATCGATGCCGCTTTTAACCTAAATTCCGAAAATCTGAAATCGTCCTCGTCGTCGTGCTCGTCCTCGGTGCATTGGGATTCCGTGACCGCAAAGAGACCGATGGAACTAATTTGTTCTGTTAGTCTGATTGCGAAACGATCCGGATTCTCGAGCACGAGGACGACTCCTCAAATTCGGAATTTAGGCTAAAAGGTCGGTACTACCTGGAAGAATTCAGAAGTTGCAGGAGTTCAGGAGTTGCAGAATGGGACAACTCCCAGTTCTCCATTATTCGGAGTTTCCGCCTTCCATACTAACCTAGTTTGTTCAGCGTCCGAGATTTTCTGAACTCCTGCAACTCCTGAACTTCTGGATGCGTTCGAGACGCCTCTGGGAGCCGCAAGCGGCTCCCTTCCAACCCAATCAGATCAACGACGCTTTTTCAGCAGAATCTCCGACATCAGCCACCCTCGTCTGTACTCCGTGAACACCGTGACCTCCGTGCGAGCTTTTCTCTTGCTTATGGCTCATGGCCGAGAAAAGCAGAAAGGCGACCGCGCATTTGAATAGGCAGCAACTCGCTGCGTCTAGTAAATAGAGAACACCTAACAAAGATATGAGACGGTTCTTTCTTGTTTTCGCTGCAATTCTCGCGGGAGGATTTTTAACAGCCAATCAATCGGAGGCAGGAGGCGTCCACATTGCCGTCGGCGTGGGTGGCCCCGTATATTACGGACCGGGATATTATCCGGGGTATTTTTACGGTCCGGGATATTACGCACCGGGGTATTATTGGGGGCCTTCCGGCTACATCTACTACCGGCATCCCTATTGGCATCGCCGGTACTGGAGGCGTCGCCACTGGTACTATTATTGAGATCTTAGGTTGCGAGCTTCTCGGCTAAGTCGACAAGATCGACAGCGACAATGTCCCAGGCGTCTTCAGCGCTGAGATTTGTCTTCTGGCCGGGCCCGTGCTCCGTTGGGCGCTGAATGAATGCGGTACGCAGGCCCAGAGCCTTCGCCGCCTTCAAGTCGTAGTTGTGAGCTGCGCCCATCATGACTTGTTCGGGTTCGAGTCCCAGGAAATGGCAGACGCCGAGATAGGTTTCAGGGTCAGGTTTGTAGTGGCGAAAGAGGTCCGCACCGAAAACAACGTCCCAGGGGAGTTGAGCGAATTTTGCCAAGTCGACCATCAGCGCGAGGTTCCCGTTGGATAGAGGGCCAATAATGTACTTCTTTTTCAAACGGCGCAGCCCGTCGATCACATCTGGCCACGGCGCCAAGCGGTGCCAGCAGTTCGTCAGGAAACGTAAATCTGATTCTCTCAGTGAGGTAAGGCCGAATTCCGGCAAAAGCTGGACGAGCGCGGAATAGTGGAGCTCATCGAGAATGGTCCACTTTAACTCCCCTGTCCGGACCCGATCAAGATTCGGTTGGTAAGCGGCCCGCCAGCGATCCACGAGATGGTCCCACGCTGCTTCCAGATCCGTCTTCCGCCCGAATTCTTCGAGTGCTTTGATCAGGCTGGTACGCCAATCGACAATAGTGCCAAAAGTGTCGAACACAATTGCCCGAATGGCACCCAATTCGCTCTCAGATGTTTTCGGCATAGGCGTGAGGGTAGGAAGCGGCTAGAAGCCGCCGAACTCGGGTCTGCTTGGTTCGCCGTTCATAGAAATACCTTCCATTGCCGAAGGCCGGTAGACAGTCGCGCATATCGTTGACGCAAAGCCAGTTTTCCGGGTACTTTGCTCGCAACACTTAGCCCCCCAGTACAACAAATGGCCAAAACAGGCAACTTTTCGGACTCAGAAAACGATCATCGAGGAAACTTACTCCGCGCCGTCATCGCGAGCACGATCGGAACGTCGATCGAATGGTACGATTTCTTTCTATATAGCACGGTGACTGGCCTGGTATTCGCGAAGGAATTCTTTCCAAACTCCGATCCGCTTGTCGGAACGCTCCAAGCGTTCCTGATCTATGCGGTCGGTTTCGCCGCCCGGCCCGTTGGCGCTCTGATCTTCGGACATTATGGCGATCGCATAGGCCGCAAGGCAGCGCTTGTGGCAACGCTGCTGCTAATGGGCATCGCGACCGTCTTAGTCGGTTTCGTACCGAACTACTCGCAAATCGGCGTTTGGGGCGCGATCATTCTTACTGTCCTGCGTTTCCTCCAAGGTGTCGGTGTTGGCGGCGAGTGGGGCGGTTCTGTCCTCCTCGCCATGGAGTGGTCCAAGAATGTCGGGAATCGTGGATTCATTGCTTCGTGGCCGCAGTTCGGCGTTCCGTGCGGTTTATTTCTGTCCAACCTTGCGATTTTGATATTCAGCCTGGTTTCGGGGGATCAGTTTCATGCCTGGGGATGGCGCGTACCGTTTTTCCTCAGCGCGATTCTAGTTGTTGTCGGGCTCTGGATTCGCCTTGGGATCCTGGAAACGCCGATTTTTGCAAAACTAGTCGCCGAAAATAAGATCGAGACGACACCGGTGATGGAGGTCATTAAGCGGCAACCCAAATCAATCATCCTCTCAGCGCTGGCTCGCCTGACCGAGCAAACGCCCTTCTACATATATACCGCTTTTATCTTCGCGTTCGGAGTGGGATACCTGAAGCTCAGTCGTGATCTTCTGCTCAACTCGGTTATCGCGTTCTCCGTACTCGAGCTCGTCGCGATCCCGCTGGCGGGATATCTTTCGGATCGCATCGGTCGTAAGCGAATGTATCTGATCGGTGCCACGCTTAATTTCATCGTGGCATTCCTCTTTTTTGGCCTCCTTGAAACTAAAAATCCGATTTTCATAGTTCTTGCTATTGTGCTCGGCGCTATAGCACATTCGGCAGTTTACGGACCGCAAGCCGCGCTAATTGCGGAACAATTTACGCCACGGATGCGATACAGCGGTGCTTCGATAGGTTATCAACTCGCGTCAATTATCGCCGGCGGCCCTGCGCCCCTGGTTGCCGCCTGGTTGCTGGCAACTTACAAATCCGGAACGCCTATCGCATGGTACGTGGCGATCTGTGCATTGATCGGCTTCACCGCGGCGCTGCTAATGACTGAATATTCCAGCAAGGATATCTCTGCCGAATACGAGCACGTCGGCCAGAAGCAGCCGGCCGCGAGGCTTGACAAAAAAACCGGCGCAGCCTAGCCCGCAAGTGAAGAAGTCAGGAGTTGCGGGAGTTCAGGAGTTGCAGCATGAGGCGGCGGCTTTCCGGTCTGTGGCTGGTGATAATCGTCCTCCATGCGTAAGCGAAAGCTCCAGCTTTTGCCTCTTCCTTTTGCCTCCTCATCAAGACAGACGGCAAAAGCTGGAGCTTTCGCTTACGGAGGCGACTCGGCGGGGTCGCGGAGTGCGGGAAACATGTTAAAGATCTCGGTCTGGTTGGGGCGGCTAACGCGCAGAATCGCAATGGTTTGCTGGTTGCCGTTGATCTGCGATGTAAAGCGATCCCCAACCCGGTGATTGATCAACGCTTTGCCCAAAGGGGAATTATACGGAATCGGGATAATTTCTCCTTCGCTCGGAAAGTGATGATCTCTCGCTCCGGCGATCAGCACTGTTTGCTTCTCGCCGTCTTGTTCGATTTCGATGACCGCTCCTAATTCCACCGCGACAACCGGCTTGTCTGTCACCCATGATAAAGGATTAACGATGATATGGCCTTGATTGATAAGCTCGTTCATCTCCTTTGTGAGACGGCGCTGGATTCGCCCCATCGTGCGGAACTTCTCTTTAGCCGCCTGATACGGGGCATTTTCGCTCAAATCGCCATCCTGCTTGGCAATCTTGGCTTCGCGCAGCGCCTCGTTCTTCTGAGCCCTGGTAGTTTCAAATTTCGCACCCAGTTCCCAGGCACTGACAGTCGAGATAATAATTTTCTCCCGCATTTTCCGGCTATCTATTGCTTGCCTGCCCAACTGTACCGCGGCTCGTATCCAAGGACATTTCGCGCCTTCTCGATAGAGAGCAGGGTCTCGTTCGGGCCGAATGCGCGCTTGCGAGGAACATTCGCATAATGCTCACCTAATAGCTCCTCGTTTGACCGGTTCATGACCGTATCGGCGTTCGCAATGACGAAAATTTCGGCGCCCTTCAGCCTCGACTCAAGTGCAAGGCGGAACGCTTGGGCGGCGTCCCGGGCGTCAATGTACCCCCACAGATTCCATTTTCGTTTCGCGGCGTCATCTTGAAACGAAGGGAATCTTGCATAGTCCGACGGACTCATCACATTTGAGAGCCGGAGTCCGATGATTTTGAGTTCTGGATCCCAGCGACAGAACTGCTTTGCCATTTCTTCGCCCAGCAATTTCGAAAGCGAGTAAGCCGACTCGGGCCGGCCTGGATACTCTTCGTCGACCGGTACGTAAGGAGGAGGTGTGGTAAATGGCAAACCGAGTACGGTCTCGCTCGATGCCCACACGATGTTCTTTATGCCGAGCTGCCGCGCGGCTTCGAAGACGTTGTAAGTGCTGAGAATGTTCGTCTCGAAGGTGACATGATTTGGAGCGAGGCCAGGCGCTCGGATCGCGGCGAGATGGACAACGCCAGTTACCTTGGTAACGCGCTCATCGATCGCAGACAATGCCGCCATCGTCTGCCCGAAATCCGTTAAGTCAACGCGACTAAAACGAACACTGCCGTCGACCGGCGGCGCCAGATCAACCGATGTTATATCATATCCGTGCTCTTGGAGATCTCTGACGCACGCCTTACCGGCTTGACCGCTTCCTCCTGTAACAATGATCATGGTATCTCACCGATTGTCTGGTTGGCCAAATTAATCAAGCCCCTAACCCGCAAAAAATCACACGCTTTAAGAATCGACGGACTCATTGCGGGTTAGGAGGATTCTGCTGCCACAGCCTGCATCGCTCAAAAATCTCTAAGGATTTGTGAGCGATGCAGGCTAAATCCTTAGGGCTGCCGGATGTCCGGCAGGCCTTTTTGTTTGGTAAGATAGTGATTCTGACTCTAACCTGGATCACCAACGCGACGGCGCGGATGATCATCGACTCAAAACTTCGAACGATTTACCGATGAAAAATGTCAAGAAATCGACTCTGTTTCACCTGATTATAGAACTGACAATCTACGCAGTGTTCGTCTCGGTGTACCTGATTTTGGTACTGCATTTCCTTTTGGATTGGCTCAAAGAGCTGTTTACCAAGCAGCGCGAAGTTTATGCCTACGTGGCAATTCTGCTGATGATTGGTCAAGCTGTTGGCCTGGAAAGGGTCACATCGATCCTAGTCCATCTCACGCGCCGGCGAACAGAATAAGAGCAATTATGTTTTTCCCGATCTCCGGCGTTCATCTCGATCCCATATACTTGATTCTGATCGGGTTTATCGTCGGGACGTTAGGGGGATTTTTCGGAGTGGGCGGAAGCTTTCTAACCGCTCCAGCGCTGTTCGCCGTCGGACTACCGATGAATTTTGTCGTGGGGACGGACCTCGCTCACATTGTCGGAAAGTCGATTGTGGCCGCCAGAACGCACCGCGTTCTTGGCAATATCGACTTGAAATTGGCCGGAATTATGGTGATCGGAACGATTGCCGGGTCCGAGACCGGAGTGCAAGCGATCGAGCTGCTGAAGAAAGTGGCCGACGTCGATCTTGTGGTCGGGAGTGTGTCGATCATCGTATTCACCGGAATCTCGCTTTTTTGTGCGTGGGAGAGTTGGATGACCCTGCGCGCAAAAGCTCGAACCAGCAGCTATCCGACCCTCGGCAAGAAGCAGGATTCTACGGCGATTGATGGCTTTGCCAAGGCTGTCCAAAGGATCAAACTCGCTCCCACAGTCAGCCTGCCACATTCGGGGATCGCATCAATTTCGTTTTGGGCGATCCTGTTCGTATCATTCATTGGTGGAGTTTTCAGTGGATTTCTTGGGGGAGGCGCCGGCTACATTCGGATGCCTTCTATGGTCTATCTCTTAGGGATACCGACCCACATTGCGGTAGGCACCGATCTGTTTGAGATCATCATTTCTGCAGGCTACGGGACGGTCCGACATGCGATGAAGGGAAACGTCGATATTGTGATTGCGCTGATCATGCAGACCGGGGCCGCTCTCGGCGCCCGAATTGGGGCGAACCTCACACAGTATTTCACCGGCCCGCGTATCCGTCTCGCGTTTGCACCGCTCCCGCTCCTGGGCGCAATCGTAATTGCTCTGAGACTTCTCAACAGCCATCATTAGTGTACCAACTGACCTGCGGCGACATCACCATTATATGCGAGACGGTACACCAGCCAAACAGTTATGAAGATAATGGTTTGCAGTGACGGTTCCGAACGAGCTCGAGAAGCGCTCCTTTCTGCGGCCATCATTGCGGTTCCAACGAGGGCCGAAATCACGATTCTCGGAATCACGGAGATCGAGCAAGACCAAGGTAGATTGTTGGAGGCTCTCCGTGAGGATATCCAAGGGTTTCAGGAAAAGGGCGTCAAGGTCGACATCGTGACGAAGTTCGGCGATCCGGTCGAGGAGATCATCCAACAAACCCGTGAGATCACACACGATCTTGTGGTTATCGGTGCGGAACGCCAACGTGCGCAGGAGTTTTTCCTGCCTTCCGCCAAAGCCTACTCCATCATCGAGACGATTGTGCCTCCCGTCCTTGTGGTGCCAAAATCGCGCCCCAATCTGAAACGAATATTGATTTGTAGCGGCGGGGGCCCCTACATTGATAACGCGGTACGCTTCACGAGTGAGATCGCCAAAGACCTGTCTGCAAGCATCACGCTGCTGACCGTGGTATCCGAACCGCCGGCGATGCACGCAACTCTGGTCCGGCGCCAGGAAGATATGGATACCTTGCTTAACTCAAACTCGGAATTGGCCCGAAATCTTCGGAACGAGAAAGACACTATCGAACGAGCCGGGGTTCCTGTAAGCGTGCAGATTCGTCATGGGATTGTGGTCGATCAAATTCTGGAAGAGGTCGAGCACGGCGATTGTGATCTGATCGTTGTCGGCTCCTGGCCAGTTCGGGATTTGTGGCGCAACTACGTAATTGGAAACGTGACGCGCGAAATCGTGAAGCGGGCCGATCGGCCGGTTCTCGTCATCCGCAGCGACAAAGAACCGGAGTCTCTGGCCGACCGGCTACGAAGGATGGTCACAAAGTTGGCTGGGAAACAAGATTACACGCGGAGAATGTCAGAAGCCTGAACGCTCCAAAATATAAGATTTGCAATGGCTCCAAGGGAAAATCCTTCTTCGCGGGCCGTGAATTTGCAGCGGCCCTCCTTTGTGCGATCGCCGCTCTCTTAACTCTCGCCTTTATTCTGCTAAACGGGGTTAATGTTCCCTTCGCCGACGAATGGTGGTATGCCAGGTTGGTAAAATCCGTCGGATCGGGACAAGCCTCCCTTATGGATTTCTGGTCGCCAAACAATGAGCATCGAATGTTTATACCGAGGCTGGAGTTCTGCACGCTTGTCGTCCTTACTCATTGGAACTCAAAGCTCATAATGATCGTGGCCTGGCTGGTCATCGTAATCGTGATGATCTTCCTCTTTTTACAATTCAGAATCCTCCATTCGCAAGCGCATCCGATCCTCTGGGCACTAACCGTGGGTGTAAGCGCAATGGCTTTGTTCTCTCTGGTCCAAATTGAAAACTGGCTGTGGGCATTCCAATTTGCTTTCTTCTTCATTCAATTCGCCGTGGTAGTTAGCCTTACTATGCTCTGTCGATCCAGCATCTCCCTCTGGTTTCGCCTGCTGATCGTCACAGTACTCGGTGTAGCTGCGAGTTTTTCCTCAGCACAGGGGCTTCTTATCTGGCCCGTCCTAGTACTCTCCCTCTGTCTGACGGACGACCATCTCAAAAATAAAATAATAGGCATGCTTTGCCTCTTGATGTTCGCAGGAATAACCTTTGCCCTATATTTCCATGGTCTGGCTCACTCCGGGGATTTGCAGCTTCGCCCGGATCAAATCATCGCCAAGCCGCAGCTACCGCTTTTCGGGTTCCTCGGGCTGGTGGGGAACCCGCTGGCGCATTGGATTTCTTTCGAGCACCGGCCCCATCGAGCTTGGTTTATTGGTTTGTCCGAGATAATAGTTTTTCTATTCCTTACATGGATTGTCATACGGCGCCGGAAACTTCCAAGGGCGGCTCCCTGGCTTGGGCTAGGTCTTTATGCTTACTTCTTCTGTTTAGTTACCACCTATGGAAGGCTTGGGATGGGCTACACAGGCGGCTTCCTTTCCAGCCGCTATACAACGCATGTACTGCTCCTCTCGATCGCCATTTTAGGCCTCGTCTTAATTGCTCTTGATCGCTCAGATCAGGAGTCGACACAGGATCCACGATGGCTCAGCCGAGCACGCGTTCCAGCCGCTTTTTGCCTGACCTTCGGCATGGCTGTACTACTGGTCATCGGCGATGTCCAAGCGTTTAAATCAGGCGTAATCCAGAGACGAGACCGGTCCCTCGCAAAACGGTTAATTCCCTTTTTTGCCTATTTCAATCCGGAAGTGGACGGAACCGTAACTGGACCCTTTTATCCCCTGTGTCCCTTAAGTTGTATGAGGATCGTTGATGTTGGTTTAAAACAACTTTCAGAAGATGGCTACTTTCGCCAGGTGCATAACGCTGGTTTCATGGACTCCCGTTCGGAAGTGACCGGCTCTTATAGCGTCGCGAGTTTAGGGGAACAGAGATATCTAGGAATCGTAGAGCAAGGCTGGACATTCTCAGGCACGGTTACCTTCGATTTTTCTGCCGACCTAATATTTATAAAACCTGTTGGTCAGGATGCCTTTATAGCAGCAACATTGCTCCAGCGAATCCCTGATACCGGTAACGCGGCATCCAGCTACCGATGGCGTCTGTTTCTCTCTCCATTTATTATTCCAGATCCAGAC
>Ga0210384_10004265_pt1 | contig 16055 bp, 13 predicted proteins | sample IncBWH2MmetaG_FD_160574 | JGI IMG/M metagenome (GOLD analysis project Ga0210384, IMG submission 160574) | Forest soil microbial communities from Barre Woods Harvard Forest LTER site, Petersham, Massachusetts, United States - Inc-BW-H-2-M | ecosystem: Environmental > Terrestrial > Soil >...
GTACACTCCGGACGAACTGCGCGAGACCTACCTGTCGTTCTTCGAGGCGCGGGGGCACACCCGGGTCCGGCGATACCCCGTCGTCGCGAGGTGGCGGAACGACGTCTTCTTCACGCAGGCGAGCATCTACGACTTCCAGCCGTGGGTGACCAGCGGCGCGATCCCGCCGCCGGCGAACCCGCTCACGATCAGCCAGCCCTGCCTGAGGTTCATCGACCTCGAGGAGGTCGGACGAAGCGGCCGGCACCTGACGATGTTCGAGATGCTCGCCCACCACGCCTTCAACCGGCCGGACCACGAGGTCTACTTCAAGGAACGGACCGTCGAGCTCTGCCACGAGCTCCTCGTCGAGACGTTTGGGGCCGATGCGCGCGCGATCACGTACAAGGAGGAGGAGTGGGAGGGGGGCGGGAACCTGGGCCCGTCGCTCAGCGTCGGCCTGCTCGGCTCCGAAGTGGCGACGCTCGTGTTCATGGAGTACCTGCGAGACGGCCCGGCGCTGAAGGCGATGCCCCTCACCGTGGTCGACACCGGCTACGGGCTCGAGCGGCTCACGTGGCTCTCCCAGGGGACCAAGACGGCCTACGAGGCCGTCTTCGGGGCGATGTACGAGGAGGTCCGGGCCAACTTCCCGCCCCGGGAGGCGAGTATCCTCATCGACCACGCCCGCGCCCTCAACCTATTGCTGACCGATGGGGTGGTCCCCTCGAACAGCAAGGACGGCTACTTCGCCCGGCTCCTCCTGCGCCGGATGCTCCGGCTGCTCCAACGCACCCCCGAAGCTCCCGAGATCACGGCGCTGCTCGACCGGGTCGGGCGGGAGGTCGCCCGGACGTTCCCCGAGGTGGGCGCCCATCGAGACGACATCCACCGGGTCGTCGAGGCCGAGGTCGAACGGTACGCCGAAGCGATCGTCCGCGCCCGGGCCGCGATCCGCCGTCACGAGGAGCGCGTAGACCGGGAAGGGCAGTCTGTGACCTCCGACGATCTCGTCGCGTGGTACGATAGCCTCGGCGTGCCCCCGGATGTCGCCGTCGAGGAGCTGAAGCGGCCGCCGGCGATCCCCGATGACTTCTACGCCCGACTCGCGGCACGCCACGAGAAGGAGGCTCCCGAGACCGACTACGCCGAGAAGGGGGCGGACCTCCCCGAACTCCCCGCGACGATCGCCGAGACGAAGGTCGAGTACTATCTCGACCCGTACACCCTCTCGTTCGAGGGGCACGTGCTCTGGTCCGAGGGACCGTTGGTGGTCCTCGACCGGACGTTCTTCTACCCGACGGGCGGCGGTCAGATCACCGACACCGGCCGGCTCGGCGATATTCCCGTCATCGACGTCGCCCGGAAAGGCCGCTGGGTGTTCCATCGGCTCGAACGGCCGAGCCCGTTCCGCGCGGGGGAGCGGGTCCACGGCCACATCGACCAGGCGCGACGCGTCCAACTCATGCAGCACCACACGGCGACGCACCTGCTCAACGGCGCGCTCCGCGAGGTCCTGGGGCCCCACGTTTGGCAGGCCGGGGCGTACAAAGGGGTCGACGCGGCCCGCATCGACATCACGCACTTCCGGCCCCTCGCTCCCGAAGAGATCCGGCGGGTCGAGCGGCTCGTCCACGCGGTCATCCGAGAGGACCGGCCCGTGAAGAGCTACTTCGAGTCGCGCTCCGAGGCCGAGCGCCGGTTCGGGTTCACCCTCTACCAGGGCGGGGCGGTCCCCGGCAAGGAGCTTCGGATCGTCGAGATCGAGAACTTCGACGTCGAGGCGTGCGGAGGGACCCACTGCACCCACACCAGCGAGGTCGGCTCCGTGGAGATCCTCGGCACCGAGCGGATCCAGGACGGGATCGTCCGGCTGAGCTACGCGGCGGGCGAGCGCGCGCTCGACGTCCGCGAGGCCCACGAGGGCGCGCTTCGGGACGCCGCGCGCAAGCTGGGCGTCCCGCCCGAGAAGCTCGCCGAGGGCGTCGACCGGCTCCTCGCGGAGGTGGAAGAGTCCCGGCATCGCGAGCGGGCCGGGGCCAAGGAGGACGTCGCTCGGCTGGCGGACCGCCTCCTCCAGGATCCCGCCGCGAGGACGACCGTCGGCCCCATGGCCGTCGTCCACCACCTGAGCACGCTCGACCGAAAGTCGCTGATGGAGCTCTCCCGCCGACTCACGCGAGATCCCGAGCGGGTCGCCGTGCTGGCCGGAGAGAGCGAGGGCCGGGGGATCCTCTTCGTCGGGTCGTCCTCGGCCGCCGTCTCGGCGGTCGCCTGCGTCGACGCCGCGATGCCCGCCTTCGAGGGACGCGGCGGCGGCAACCCGAGCGCCGCGAGCGCGGTCGGCGAACCCGGCGCCCCATTGAAGAGCGCGCTCGAGGCGGCGATCCGGGCCGCTTCGGCGGCCTCCGGCGGCGCGTAGTCTCTCCAAGCCGTCGAAACCTTTACCTTCCGGACGCGACAATCAAGAGACCGGTTTAGTGCGCATGCGGCAGGCACCGGGGTCGGACCTTTCGGTCCGGTGGTGAGGTCTCTTGGCAACTCGCGAAGGTGCATCGGTCGGGGGCGTGCCCCCGGAAGTGATCGCGTTCCTTTCCGGACGCGGCGGACGCTCGCTGATCGTCAAGGGCGGCGCCGGCACGGGGAAAACGACCTTCGGCCTCGAGCTGCTCGAACGCATGGGCAAGCCGGCCCAATCCTACTATCTCTCCACCCGGGTCGGGGACGAGGCGCTCTATCGACAGTTCCCGTGGCTCAAGGCGACGGAGATGCGCGCGCGCATCCTCGACGCCGGTAAGCTGTTCCTCGACGCCGTCAACGCCGGTGGGAAGGGCGCGAGCGCCGAGCTCCCCGAGGCGGAGCAGCGGAAGATCCAGGCCGCCCGCGAGATGATGCGGACCTTCGGAGAGGAGCGGGGCCCGCCCACGCGCGTCGACCGGACGCACCTGCACGCGCTGTTGAAGCGCAACCCGATGCCCGAGGTCGAGAACGTCTACAACCGGGTCGAGAAGGCGCTGCCGGAGAAGTCGCTCCTCGTCATCGACTCCCTCGAGGGAGTGACCCACAAGTACGGACTCGAGATGGAAGAGTTCGTCATGGCGCTCCAGAAGGACCTCGTCGAAGGGTCCAACACGAACGTCGTGATGATCCTGGAGAAGCCCGAGGCCGGCGGGATCGAGTATCTCGTCGACGGGCTCATCTCGATCCAGCGCGAGGAGCTCGACGAACGGCGCGTACGCCACATGCGGCTCGAGAAGCTGCGGGCCACCGCGATCGGGCGTCCCCGATACGCCGTCACGCTCAACGAGGGCCGCTTCGAGGCGCTCGGATTCCTCCAGCCGGACCACGTCGGGACGACACCCCCCGCCTGGCGGCCCGTCTCCGACCCCGACCGGTTCTACTCGACGGGGATCACCGACTTCGACGCCCTCCTCGGCGGAGGGTTCCGGAGGGGCAGTTTCAACGCCTTCGAGGTCGACGTCAACGTCGGCATCGACGACTACTACATGCTGTTCACCCCGACCCTGCTGAACTTCCTCTCCCAGGGTCGCGGGATCATCGCGGTCCTTGCCGCGGGCGAGTCGCACGAGAAGCTGCGCGAAACGTTGAGCCGGCACACCGCCCCCCACGTGTTCGACACGCGCGTGCGGATCGCGGACTACACGGCGAACGAGACCGAGCTGTCGTACATCGTTCCGATGGCCCGGTTCGGGAGGGATGAAGCGCTCCGCGCCATGGTCACCGCCGAGAAGGCGGCCCGCGGGCCGGAGAACAAGCCGTTCCTCGAGTACACCGCGTTCGACACGTTGGAGAGCCTCATGGGCGACCAGGTGGCGATCCGGATGTACTTCCACGGCGTCCAGCGCACGAAGCTCGTCGGGAACCTCGGGATCGGGCTGCTGAAGCCGGGGCTGTTGGTCTCGAGCGAGATCCTCAACATGATGGACACGTACTTCCGGATCATCAACATCGACAACGCCCCGTGCATCTACGGGATCCGGCCGAGGACGACGATCTACTCGATCTCCATCGACCGCGAGAAGGGCCCGCCGCACGCGCGGCTCACGCCGATCGTCTAGATCGGGGCCTCGTTCCTACGGGACGAACGTCGGGAAACCGGGCGCGAAGAACAGCACCGCCGTCGCCAGGGCTCCGGGGACGAGCGTCATGGTGAGGTCGTCGTCGAGCCAGGCGAGCTTCGGGCTTTCGACGAGAAGGGCCACGATGGTCATCACGACCGCCATCGCGACGCTCGGCAGCGTCGCCCAGCGCCCCACGAAGGCGAACGACGCCAGGGCGAGGCCCGCGTAGACGGCACCGGCTCCCGCCGGGTACCACCGGCGTCGAGCGGGGGACAGACGGAGCTCGCCGATCAACGGGTCGACGAGGGCGGTCCCGAGCACCGCGGCGACGGCGATCGGCCGCGGGAACAGGAGGACGGCCACGACCAGTCCAATCGCGAACCACGTGTAGCTGGCGACGCGGTGCTCCTCGTGCTCGCGGAGGGTAGGAAGGTCGACGCCGACCGTGTGGCGCGCGATCTCGAGGACGATGACCATCGCGAGGGCGGCGAGCAGCACCTCCTCCGTGCTCAACCACGGGGCGAGCTGGACCGGCAGCAGATAGTACAGGAGGACCGCGACCCCGAAGAGGTGAAGGCACCGGCGCCACACCCGGTCGCCGAGCGCGGCGTCGCCCCCGAAGCGCGCGCCGAGCCACGACCGCCACCGGCCGCCGCGGTGCAGTCGCATCTCCATGGGCGGGGGGAACCCGCCGCGGTAAACCGCTTTTCCCTCGGCGGGCCCGCCGACCGCGAAGGGCTTTTCTCCCCGTCGGCCTCGCACTCCCCGATGAAGGTCGCCGTCCTCGTCGGGAGCAAATCGGACCTCGACGCCGCCGAGAAGGTCCGCTCCCGGCTCACGGAGCTCGGGATCCCGTGCGAGGTCCACGTCGCCTCCGCGCACCGGACCCCGGAGAAGGTCGACCGCCTCGCCGCCGACCCCGCGACCGACGTCTTCGTGGCGATGGCCGGCCTCTCCGCCGCCCTCCCGGGAGCGGTCGCGGCCCGGACGATCCGTCCCGTGATCGGCGTCCCCCTCAACAAGGGACTCGGCCTGGACTCGCTGCTCTCCGTCGTCCAGATGCCGCCGGGGATCCCCGTCGCGGCGGTCGGGCTCGATGCCTCGGAGAACGCCGCCCTGCTCGCCGCCGCGATCCTGGCCCTGAAGTACCCCGAAGTGTCGGCCGCGATCGAGCGATACCGCGCGAAGTGGCGGGAAGAGACGGCGCCGACCGGCCCGAAGGTCCCGTGAAGGACCCCGAGGCGTTCCGGCTCGAAGCGGTCGCGACGCTCCGACGACGGGTCACCGGCCGCGCCATCGTCGCCGCGAGCGGCGGGATCGACTCCACGGCCGCGGCGGTCCTCACCCAGCAGGCGCTCGGCGAGCGCGCCCGATCGATCTTCGTCGACACCGGGCTGCTGCGGGAGGGCGAGGTCGAGAAGGTCGGAGCGTTCTTCCGGGCGAGCGACCTCGAATATACCGTGGTCCCCGCCGCCGAGCGGTTCCTGGGCGCCCTCGAGGGGGTGGTCGACCCGGAGGAGAAGCGGCGGCGCATCGGGACCGCGTTCATCCGGCTGTTCGAGGAGGAGGCGGTCCGGTTCTCCGCCGACTCCCTGGTCCAGGGGACGATCGCCCCGGATTGGATCGAGAGCGGCGGAGCGCTCCGCGACACGATCAAGACGCATCACAACGTCGGCGGTCTTCCGAAGGACCTGAAGCTCCAGATCGTCGAGCCGCTCCGGGACCTCTACAAGGACGAGGTCCGCACCCTGGCCGCGCACCTGAAGATCCCCCGCGCCGACCGCCAGCCGTTCCCGGGACCCGGGCTCGCGGTCCGGGTGAGCGGGCCGGTGACGGTCGATCGGGTCGCCGTGGCCCGACGCGCCAACGCGATCGTCGAGGAGGAGGTCGACCGGGCCATCGCCGAGGGCCGGATCGCGCGACCTTGGCAGTACTTTGCCGTCCTGCTCCCGGTCCGGACGGTGGGCGTCACCGGCGACAACCGGGTCTACGGAGAGGCCGTCAGCGTCCGGATCGTCGAATCGATCGACGCGATGAGCGCCGTCGCCGCCGCCGCCCCGTGGGAATTGTTGCGCACGATCGCCGAGCGGATCACCCGGGAGCTGACCGGGAAGGTCTCGAGGGTCCTGTACGATATCACGGACAAGCCCCCCGCCACGATCGAATGGGAGTGACCCGACGCGCCGGGCGTCCGAAGCGCGCCGGCGGGGCGAAGAAACTATCTTCCCTCACGGTTCGGTCGGGCCCGGAGGCTCGCGAGTTGGCCGACACCGGGGGCGCCCCTGCCTCCCGAACGATCCGGATCCCCGAGGAGACCGCGCGGCAGATCGCCGCTCGGATCGAGGGGAGCGGGTTCACGACGGTCGACGCGTTCGTCGAGTATGTCCTCGCGAAGCTCCTCGACCAGCCCTCCGAGGTCCCGTTCTCGGAAGAGGACGAGCGCCGATTGCGCGAGCGGCTGCGCTCCCTCGGCTACATCGATTGAAAACCCCGTCAACCCTATACCCCCGTCGCGCTCGGGGGAGGCCGTGCAGCAGTGTCCCTTCTGCGGCGCGCCCGAGACCGACCGCATCGACCTCGAAGGCTCGCGATATCTCGTGTTCCGATGCATGTTCACGCCCCGGGTCGATCCTCGGCTCGACGAGGCGGCGCTGAGCCAGCACCTCTCCGGCTCGTTCACCGGCCCCTCGGCTGAGTACTTCCGCGGGGTCTGTGACCGTCTGCACCTTCACGTCACCAAAGGGGAGGGAGCCCGCGTCCTGACATCGCCCAGCTCGACTCCCCCGATCGGGACCCCGTAACGCTCCCTATCGAGCACCGCGTCCGATCCCGGAGGTCGGCTCGCCCGTCCGGAACGGGCGGGGGATCACGTGGGGACCGCGACCTCACCGATCCGCTGGAGGGCGGAGTCGGTGGAGACCAGATGCCTCGGGAGACCGAGCTCCTCGGCCGTGGCGCCGAGAGCGAGGCCGACCAGCTGGGGCAGGTGGAAGATCGGCATGTCGAGATCGCGGCCGACGGCGCGCTCCGCCAGGTTCTGGAACGAGTCGAGCGAGATGTGGCAGAGCGGGCACGGCGTAGCCATCGCGTGCGCCCCGTGCGCCTTGGCGTCCTCGATCTGGTGTCCGGCGATCCGGTTGGCCGTCTCCTCCTTGACGAAGAGGATCGGGAAGCCGCAGCACATCACTCGCCCCCGGTACATCACCGGGGTCGCGCCGAGGGCCGCGATCAGATCCTCGAAGGAGTGAGGGTCCTCGGCGCTCTCCGATCTCATCTCGGCCGCCGGGCGCAACAGGTGGCACCCGTAGAACGCGCCCACCTTGAGACCCGTCAAAGGGCGCCGGACCTGGCGGCGGATCGCCTCGGGACCGATCGATTCGGTGAGGACCTGGAGCAGGTGGCGTACCGAGGTCCCGCCGTGGTAGCTGACCCCGATCTGACCGAGCGCGCCGTCCACCTTCGTCTTCACGGCCGGTTCCTCGAGCCGCCGGTTGGCGAGGGTCAGCATCCCCTGGCACGTCGAGCAGACGGTGAGGAGATCGAGCCCAGCCTTCTCGGCGATGGCGAGGTTCCGGGCGTTGAGCGCGACGTTCAGGACGGAGTTCGCCTCGTCGATGAACCCCGACCCGCAGCAGGAGAAGTTCGGGAACTCGACGAGCTCGATCCCGAGCTTCCGGCAGACCCACCGTGTCGCCAGGTCGAGCTCTTTTCCCGACTCCTGGGCGACACAGCCCGGATAGTAGGCGAGCCTCACTTCGTTGCCTCCGGTTCGTCGTCGAGGATCTCGTAGAGCTTTTCGACCTCGGCGAGCCCCTCGATCGGCTTCGGCGTTTGAGTGATCTCCGGCTTCTTCCGGCGGATCTTGAGGCCCTGCGGGACCTGGCCGAGCATCTCGATCGGGTTGTAGGTCTGGCGGACGAGCTTGAACTCGTTGAGGACGCCCCGCTCTCGGATGTTCTCCTTGAACGCGACGGCGTGTTTCGAACCGTGCTCGGTCGCCCCCTGGAGCGCGATCGCCATCTCCTTCAGGTCCCGGATCCGTTCCGAGGGTCGGACATCCTTCGGGCACGCCTCGGTGCACAAGTGGCAGCGCAGGCAGAGCCACAGTCCGCCCGGCTGGATCTTCAGGAGCCGTTCCCGCTGGCCGCCGTCCCGCGGATCGACCACGAAGCGGTAGAGCTTGGCGAGCGACATGGGCCCGGGGAACGCCGCGTCGTGCTCGACGGCCGGGCACGCCGAGTAGCACGCACCGCAGGCGATGCACCGCGGCGTCTCCTTGAACCGTTCGACCTCCTCCGGGCTCATCGAGCTGGGCCGGCCTTCGGGCATCGGCCGCTCGGGATTGTCGATCAGGTGGGGTTCGAGCTTTCGGTAGTTTCCCCAGAACCCTCCCATCTCGACCACCAGATCGCGGAGCACTGGCATGTTCCGCATCGGGTCGATCACGATCCGCCCGTGGCGTTCGAGCTCGGGTCCGATCGGCGTCTGGCAGGCGAGCCGGCTCTTCGAGTTGATCACCATCGCGCACGAGCCGCAGATCGAGCTGCGGCACGAGTATCGCATGGTCAGCGAAGGGTCCGAATCGGCGCGGATCTTGAGCAGCGCGGTGAGCACCGGCGTGTGCGGGGCGAGCTCCAGCTCGAACCGGTCGTATCGGGGGGCCCGATCGTGCGTCGGGTCGAACCGGTACACCTCGATCGGCGCCTTCACGAGACCGGCTTCCATCAGTAGACCCGCTCCTTCGGTTCCCATCGGGTGAAGGCGACCGGCGCATACGACAGTTCCGGCCCGGTGGCCGTCCGGCGGGCCATGGTGTGCTTCATCCAGTTCACGTCGTCCCGCCTCGGGAAATCGACCCGCGCGTGGGCCCCCCGGCTCTCCGTCCGGGCGATCGCCCCGATGACGATGACCTCCGCGAGATCGAGCATGTGGCCGGTCTCGAGCGCGTCGGTGAGGTTGATGTTGTAGATCGACGACCGGTCGACGACCCGGACGCTCTGATAGCGGGTCTGGAGCGCGCGGATCCTCCGGAGCGCTTCGGTGAGATCGTTCGGGTGTCGGTAGATCCCCACCAGCTCGTCCATCGTGGCCTGCATCTCGGCCCTGAGGTGCTGCGGCTCCTCCCCGTCCTTCCTCTCCGACATTCCCCGGATGAGGGCGGTCTCCTCCTCGACGAGGCCATTGGGGATCTCCGTGGTGGAGGCCTTTTCCGCGTGGGCGGCGGCGTGGATCCCCGCTTCCTTCCCGAAGACCAGGGTCTCCAATAGCGAGTTGCCTCCCAGCCGGTTCGCGCCGTGGATCGAGACGCACGCCGCCTCGCCCGCGGCGAAGAGTCCGGGGATGTTCGTCTCCCCCCGGATGTTCGTGCCGACCCCGCCCATCATGTAATGCTGGCCGGGCATGATCGGGATCGGCTGCGTGACGGGATCCACGCCGGCGAAGTTCCGGCAGAAATCGCAGATCTCCTGGAGACGGCTCTCGATACGCTCCCGACCCAGGTGCATGAGCTCCAGGTGGACGTAGCCGCCGGGGAACCCCCGGCCCTCCTTGACCTCGGTCCAGATCGCCCGGGAGACGACGTCCCGCGAGGCGAGGTCCAGGACGTGGGGCGCGTACTTCGACATGAACCGTTCGCCGTTCACGTTCTTCAGGATCCCACCCTCGCCGCGCGCCCCCTCGGTGATGAGGATCCCGCTCTCGAGAAGCGCCGTCGGGTGGAACTGGACGAATTCCATGTCCTTCAGCAGGGCGCCGGCGCGGTACGCCGCGGCGATTCCGTCCCCGGTGCAGCTGTGCGCGTTCGTGGTCCGCCCGTAGACCCGGCCCGCCGGTCCGGTGGCGATGACGACGCTCTTCGCGGCGATCCCCGCGAAGTCCCCATGTCGCCGATCGAAGGCGATGATCCCCTGAACCCGGCCCTCGCCGACGACGATCCGGGTCAGATCCCACTCCTCGTACAGCGTGAACGATTCGGTCCCGAGGCGCTCGTACAACGCCTGAAGAAGGGCCAGTCCTGTCCGGTCGGCCGCATAGATCGTTCGGGGGAATCCCTGGCCCCCGAACGGCCGGCTCGCGAGCTGGCCGTCCGATCCTCGGCTGAAGATGGTGCCGAAATGTTCCATCTCGACGACCGTCGGTCCCGCCGAGCGGCAGAAGAACTCGATCGCGTCCTGGTCCCCGAGGTAGTCCGAGCCCTTCACCGTGTCGTAGATATGGGTGTCCACGGAATCTTCCGCGCCGACGGCGGCGTTGATGCCGCCCTGGGCCGCTCCCGAATGCGAGCGAAGCGGGTGGAGCTTCGAGACGATCGCGACGTCCTTCCCCGCCTCGACGGCGGCGAGCGCGGCCCGCTGCCCGGCAAGGCCCGCGCCGACGACCACCACATCGTGACGGTGCATCGCGAGAATCCCATCGCCCCGACACCCGCTCGGGCTTAACGATTCGCGCCGCGCCGCGGAGATTCCGGAGGGCCGGGAGCGCGTCGCGCCCCCCGCGATCCTACCATCGGGTAACCCCGAGGAAACCTCGGACGAGCGGTTATATACCGACCCCGGGTCACCCGCTCGGTTTTGCGACGTATGCAGAGTCCGAAGCGTGCGCTCGGCGCCCGGGACGAAGAGCGGCTGCTCAAGGGTACGACGACGATTGGTCTCGTTTGCAAGGATGGCGTCGTCTTGGCGACCGAGCGGCGGGCGACGGCCGGGAATCTCATCGCGAACAAGATGACCCAGAAGTTGTTCCGCATCGACGGGAACATCGGGATCACCGTCGCGGGCCTCGTCGGGGACGCCCAGGTCCTCGCCCGCTATCTCAAGGCCGAGGTCTCCCTATACCGGCTACGGCGCAGCGCCCCGCTCAGCGCCGACGGCGCCGCGACCCTGCTCGCGAACATCCTCAACGGGAACCGGATGTTCCCCTACTACGCCTGGTTGATCCTCGGCGGGGTCGACGGGAAGGGCGGCCACGTCTACTCGATCGACCCGGCCGGCGGCTCCATCGAGGACCGGTTCGTCTCCGTGGGAAGCGGCTCGACGTTCGCCTACGGGATCCTGGAGGAAGGATACAGCCGCGACCTCTCGGTCTCCGACGGCGTCGATCTGGCGCTGCGCGGGCTTACCGTGGCGATGAAGCGCGACTCGGCGAGCGGCGACGGCTACCTCGTGCACACGATCACCGCCAAGGAGTACCGCGAGTTTTCGGACGACGAAATCAATAAACGCCTGAAGGCGCTTAAGATTCCGTTGCCTCCCGTGCTCGCCTAGGGCCTCGTTGCGTTTACCGTCCTCTCCGGGACAACCGGTTCCGCCGCAACCCTTTCCCAACTGCGAATGAGTTTCGACTCACTAGTCGACCAAACGAAAGAAGCCCTCCGGGAGATCCTCCCGGAGACCATCGAGGTCACCGACATCGAGCTCGAGGGTCCGCACATCGTATTGTACACCAAGCAGCTCGATGCGTTCCTCTCCGGCGGCGACCTCCTGAGGCAGATCGCCCAGCGGTTGCGCCGTCGGGTCCTGGTCCGCAGCGACCCGGCCGTCCTCATCGATCCGAAGGAAGCCGAAGCGGCGATCCGCGAGCTGATCCCCGTGGAGGCGGAGATCAGCGCCCTGTTCTTCGAGCCGGAGACCGGCGAGGTCACGATCGAGGCCGCGAACCCGGGGGCCGCCATCGGCCGCCAGGGCGCGGTGCTCAACGAGCTCAAGCGCCGAATCGGGTGGGTCCCGACCGTCGTCCGGACGCCCCCGATCCCGTCGAAGACCGTCGAGGAGGTCCGCATCCACCTCCGCAACGTCTTCGACGAGCGTCGCACGTTCCTGAAGAAGGTCGGGATCCGGATCGCCCGCGACCGCCTCCCGGAGAAGATCTGGTCGAGGAACACGGCGCTCGGAGGCTATCGCGAGGTCGGGCGGAGCGCCCACCTGCTGACGACGCAGAACTCCAAGGTGCTGATCGACTGCGGGATCGATCCGGGCTCCGACCGGACGCCGTACTTCAACGCCCCCGAGCTCCTCCCGCTCGACTCGCTCGATGCCGTGGTCATCACCCACGCTCACCTCGACCATTGCGGCCTCGTGCCCGTCCTGCTCAAGTACGGCTACCACGGGCCGATCTACTGTACCGCGCCCACCCGCGATCTGATGGCCCTCATGCTGCTCGACGCGATCAAGGTCACGAACCAGGAGGCGCGTAAGGGGCTCTACGACTCTTCCCACGTCCGCGATCTCATGACGCGGACGATCCCGCTACGATGGGGCGAGACGACCGACATCGCGCCGGACCTGAGGCTCACGATGCACAACGCCGGCCACATCCTCGGCTCCTCGATCTGCCACTTCCACCTGGGGGACGGCGACTACAACCTGGCCTACTCCGGCGACATCAAGTTCGAGCGGAGCTGGCTGTTCAACCCGGCGGCGAACCGGTTCCCGCGGCTGGAAGCGCTCATCCTCGAGGCGACGTACGGCGGATACCGCGACGTACAGCCGAGCCGACAGCAGGCGAGCGACGATTTCGCCGGCCTCGCCTCCAAGATCCTCTCGCGGGGCGGCAAGCTCATCGTCCCAGTGTTCGCCGTCGGCCGCTCTCAGGAGGTCATGCTGGTCCTCGAGGAGCGGATGCGCGAGGGGAAGATCCCCCGGGCCCCGGTCTACCTGGACGGGATGATCTTCGAGGCGACGGCGATCCACACCGCCTATCCCGAGTACCTGAACAGCCAGCTTCGGACGCAGATCTTCCAGCAGGGGGACAACCCGTTCCTCTCGGACGTCTTCCACCGCATCGACTCCTCGTCGATGCGGATGAGCGTCCTCGATTCGAAGGACCCGTGCATCATCCTGGCGACCTCGGGGATGATGAGCGGCGGGCCCGTGATGGAATACTTCAAAGCGTGGGCTCCCGACGAGAAGAGCGCGATCCTCTTCGTCGGCTATCAGGCCGACGGGACGTTCGGCCGGCGGCTCCAGCGTGGCCTCAACGAGGCGACGTTCATGGACGGGGGCCGGACGATCAACGTCCCCGTGCGCCTCGAAGTGGCGACGATCGAGGGATTCTCCGGCCACTCCGACCGCGTGCAATTGATGAACTACGTCGCGACGCTCGACCCGCGGCCGCAGAAGATCCTCCTCAACCACGGCGAGGAGTCGAAGATCATCGACCTGTCGACGAGTCTTCACAAGCGGTTCAACGTCGAGACGCGGGCCCCGTACAACCTCGAGGCCGTGCGACTGCTGTGACGCCGCCACCGCCGAATCGTTATTAGACGGGGCCCCTCCAACCACGACCGGAGACCCTCCAACGATCCCATGACCGCCCCTTCGCACCGCTTCCTCGTCCTCGGCCTCGACGGGGGCACGTTCGACCTCCTCGATCCGCTCATGGAGGCGGGGGAGCTCCCGTTCCTGCGGGGACTCGTCCAACGCGGGTTCCGCGCCCCGCTCACCTCGGTCTACCCTCCCAAGACGATCCCGGCCTGGTACTCCTTCGCCACCGGGCAGGACCCGGGGACGCTGGGGATCTTCGGGTTCACGGAGCCGGACGGGGGGCCCGGGAAGAGCCGCATCGTCCAGACGTTCCGTCCGGCCGAGGCGTTCTGGGACCTATTGTCCCGGCGCGGGATCCGAGTCGGCGTCCTCAACTTCCCGCTGCGCTCGGGGTATCCGCTCAACGGCTTCTTCGTCCCCGGGATGCTCTCGGAGCACCCGCCGACGTACCCCGCCCACCTCCAGAGCTCGCTCGAGACCGAGTTGGGCGAACCGTACCTCGCCGAACTCCCCGCCTACCGGGAGTCGGAGCGGGCCGATTGGATCGCCCAGGCGACCCGCGGGGTCGAGCAGCGAGGACGTGCGGCGAAGATCCTCTGCGACCAGTACCGCCCGGATTTCCTTTTCGTCCTCTTCCGGGAGACCGATCGGGTCCAGCACCAGCATTGGTCGGAGCTCGCGAGGCCGCACGATGAGATCCAGGCCGACCTGCTCGCCTTCTGGCGGGCCGTCGACGGGGCCTGCGCCCAGGCCGACCACGCGTTCCGCGCCCTCGGTGGCCCGTCGATGACCCTCGTCATCTCCGACCACGGCCACGGCGCGGCCTGCGCGGACTTCTTCACGAACCGCTGGCTCGCCGAGGAGAACTACCTCGCGCTCCGGCAGGGCGGCGAGTCGTGGCGGCGCCGGGTCCTCTCCCGGGTCCTGCTGGCGAGCGACCGGTTCGGCCCCCTCCGACGCCTGCTCAAGCCCGCGGCGGACCGCCTGCGCGGCGGCGCCCGACGCGAGCGGGTCGGACGGCTCCTGGCCGGAGAGTCGAGCTTCGAGGCGATGGCCGAGCACATCGACTGGCGGAAGACGATCGCGTTCTCCTACCCCGTCCCGGAGGGGATCTACCTCAACCGCTACAATCCGGACCTGACCCCCGAGCGGTCGGCCGAAATCGTCGCGGAGATCCGCCAGAAGCTCGAACGGTACCCCGAAGGCAAGATCGAGGTGTTCGACCCGAGGACGATCTACCGGGGGACCAATCTCGACCAGGCGCCGGCGCTCCTGCTCCGCGTCGACGACATGGCCACGGAGCTGAGGATGGACTTCAGCTACTCGAAGCCGATGCTGCGCCACCGGCCGGGATACTTCTACGGCTCCGGGGTCCACCGGATGAACGGGATCCTGATCGCCGGCGGCGCGGGCGTTCCGGGCGCCCGCTCCGACGAGCCGCTCTCCCTGCTGGACGTCGCGCCGACGATACTCGACGGAATGGGGGTCCCGCTCCCCCCGACGATGACCGGCCGCTCGTTCGGCCCCCACCTGTGGCCCTCGGCCGGGTAGGCCCGAACTCATGCCGGCGTGGAAGATCGACCTCCTCGCCACGGCTCCCTCGGACGACCCGACCTCGGGGCTGAGCCGCGCGGTCTGGGAGCTGTCGAGCGCCCTCGCGGCCCGCGGACACCGGACCCGGGTCCTGTTCCCCGAGGACCACCACCCGCATCCCGCCGAGGAGCGCGGGACCCTCGCCCTGCCCGTTCCGCTCACCGGGACGCGCCGACGACCGTTCGGCCGCGACATCGCCTTCGGCCGCAACGCCTCCCGGCTCCTCGACCCGGAGGCCGACCTGGTCATCGGCAACGACGAGAAGGCGGGGGCCGTCACCCTCCCCTCCGGTTCCCGCGCCCCGGTCTACGGCTACTTCGTGCACGACGTCGCCCTCCACACGTTCGACACCCTCCGCCCGCTCGAGGAACGTCGCGGGATCCGCCAGGCCCTCGGGAACTGGGTCGACCGCCGGACCCTCCTGAAACTCGAGGGGAGCGCGATCCGCTCGGCCCGTGCGATCGTCGTCGCCTCCCAGTACAACCGCGACCTGCTCCACAAGTACTACCGCGTTCCGGCCGATCGCGTGCACGTGATCCCCCACGGCGTCCCGGACCCGGTCGACGTCGGCACCCGGGAGGCGTGCCGTCGGGAGCTGAACGTGCCGATCGACGTCCCCACGGTCGCGTTCGTCGGCCGCACCCCCGACCGGCAGGGGCTCCCGACGGCCCTCGAGGCGTTCCGTCGGGTGCGGGTGTTCTTCCCCGGCGCCCGCTTCCTCGTCGTCGGCTCCCCGACGCGCTCCGGCAACGGGGTCATGGGACTCGGGGTCGTCGACGAGGGGACGAAGGCGAAGGTGCTGAGGGCCGCCGACGTGTTCCTCTTCCCGGCGAAGTACGAGGGGTTCGGCCTCGCGCCCCGCGAGGCGATGCGCTACGGCCTCGCGACGATCGTCAGCCGCCACGTTCCCCTCGAGTCGCTGCCCGAGGAGGAGGCGTGCCGCGTGGTGGCTTCCGACGACCCGGGCGACTACGCGAGCGACCTCGCGGAACTCCTCGCGGACCCGGCGCTCCGCCGCGAGATGGGGGGCCGGGGCCGAGCGTACGCCGACCAGTTCAGCTACGCGAAGATGGCCGAACGGTTCGAGCAGGTCTTCTCCCCGCTCGTGGAGCGCCGCGCGGGGTCCTAGGGATCTCCCGTT
>Ga0210384_10004266_pt1 | contig 16051 bp, 18 predicted proteins | sample IncBWH2MmetaG_FD_160574 | JGI IMG/M metagenome (GOLD analysis project Ga0210384, IMG submission 160574) | Forest soil microbial communities from Barre Woods Harvard Forest LTER site, Petersham, Massachusetts, United States - Inc-BW-H-2-M | ecosystem: Environmental > Terrestrial > Soil >...
CTGCGGTGCAAAGAAAAACTGGAACCGCGCCGGCTTCATCGCCGCTTCCATAGCGGCCATCCAGAAGCAATCCGAAGGCGCGCGCGCGATTTGCGCGCTAAGCGGTGGCGTTGACTCGGCCGTCGCCGCTGCGCTCGTTCACCGCGCCATTGGCGACCGGCTTACCAACGTTTTTGTGGACACCGGTCTTCTTCGCCACAATGAATTCACCGACACTCTGGAACTCCTCCGCGCTCGCCTCGGCCTCAACGTTCTCGGCGTAGACGCCTCCGACCGTTTTCTTGCTCGGCTCCAAGGCATTACTGATCCCGAAGAAAAACGCAAACGCATCGGCGCTGAGTTCATCGCCGTTTTTTCCGATGAAGCCCGCAAAATTGCCACCGCGTCGAAAGACCAACCGCCGATAAAATTCCTGGTGCAGGGAACTCTCTATCCCGACGTGATCGAATCCGTGTCCGTGAAAGGCCCTTCGGCCACCATCAAGACACATCACAACGTCGGCGGCCTGCCGAAGGACATGCCCTTCTCCTTGATCGAGCCGCTACGCGATTTGTTCAAAGACGAAGTTCGCCAGATCGGCCGCGAACTGGGTTTGCCCGAGGAAATCCTGGTGAAACATCCGTTTCCCGGGCCCGGTTTGGCTGTGCGCCTGCTCGGCGAAGTGTCGCGCCAAAAACTCGAAACTTTGCGCCTCGCTGATGCAATTGTCGTTGAAGAAATCCGTCGCGCGGGATTTTACGAGAAAGTCTGGCAGGCCTTCGCAGTTTTATTGCCCGTGCGCAGTGTAGGAGTGATGGGGGATGGGCGGACTTACGCAGACACCATCGCTGTGCGCGTCGTGGATTCGCTCGACGCCATGACGGCTGATTGGTCCCGCCTGCCCGCGGACGTCCTGGCGCGCATTTCGACCCGCGTCGTTAACGAGGTCCCCGGCGTAAACCGAGTCGTTTACGACATCAGTTCGAAACCGCCTGGCACTATTGAGTGGGAATAGAGCAAAAAACCGCCAAATTCGGCTGGCTGGGCAATGCCAATTAGCGGCTCGCCATTTTCTGGGCCATGTAGAACAACAGCCGGCGGTCGCCTTCATCAATGCGACCCATTAGCCGGCGGAAGCGGCCCAGCATTCGCGCCTCTTTCCCCGAACTACCCCAGGCGATATCATCGGCGGTCTTCCGTTTCGGAAGATTTGGCAGTTCGGGCGGCTCCTCGCCGTCGTAGAATAGCTGGTAGAGTGGGACTTCCATGGCTCGCGCCAGCTTTTCTAGCGTCTCGATCGCCGGAACGGTGTGGCCATTCTCGACGCGCGAGATGTAACAGCGCAGCAGCCCAGTGCGCTTTTCGATGTCACCCTGGGATAGTTTTTTTGTTTCACGAAGCAAACGGATGCGATCACCGATTATCATGGCGGGTATTGTCACATGGACTAGTGACCCCTGCAAGACGATTCTTGCAGGCACTCTAATTTTTCTGTCGTAACCGGACTCAAATGCCAGACGTCACAAAAGGTGTGGCAGCCAGCGCTCCCGCTCTCGCGCTCCCCATCACTCGCAGCAGCAAAGGCGAGGAAGAGCGCGAACTCGTCCGACTGGCCCAAAACGGTACAGAGGCCGCTTACGAGGAACTGGTGCGCAGGCATCAGCGACGTGTATCGGCCCTGGTGGGGAGTATTTTGCGCCGTCATGAAGACGTCGAAGATGTCGTGCAGCAGGTTTTTCTCAAAGTCTTTATCTCTATCGGTCGATTCGACCTGCGCGCGGCATTTTCTACCTGGCTGTACAAAATCACCGTGAATGAATGCTGGGACTACCTCCGCAAGAAAAAGGTCCGTCCCCTGGTGTACGAATCCGATTTATCGGAAGAGCAGATCTCCCGTCTCGATGGCGTCGTCTCGGCAGATCACCCTCCCGAAAGTCCCAGTGAACGCGCGGAAGTAAAGGAATTGCTCGATTGGATGCTCGAGAGGCTGCCGGAGCAGGATCGGCAGTTGCTGGTGCTCAAGGAGATGGAAGGCTTTTCCGTTCATGAACTGGCTGAAATTCTCAATCTCAATGTTAATACTGTGAAAGTTCGCTTATTTCGTGCCCGCGGCAGATTAATGGACGTTTATCGCCGGCGTAAGAGTTCCGGACTCAATCCGGACCATCAAACAACGGCACGCCAAAGGAAGGTCTAGATTCCATGATGAAGAATTTCCAGAGCACGGCTTGCAGGGAGTTCGAAGCGTCACTCGAGGACTATCTCGAGGGCGAACTGAGAGGCCCGGAAGCCGCCAAGTTATCTGAACATCTGAAAACCTGCGCGCGATGCCGCGCAGCCCTCGATCTCGCCTCGCTCACCACCCGTCTCCTCTCGGCGGGTGAACCCACGGCGGATCCCGGCCCGGGATTTTCGCGGCTGGTGATGGCGCGCATTCGCTTGGAGCAGCAACGCGCTGGCGAAAAGGGCATCTGGCTGCCGTTCGTCTCCGTGGCCTGGCGTTTTGCCGCGGCTGCCTCGCTTACTGTAATTGCCCTGATTACCTACACCACTACGTTGCATCCGGTGCCGCAGCAAAACATCGCTCAAGTCCGTGGAGCGCAATCGCGCGATTTGGTTACCGACGCGGGCGGCCCTCCTGAGAGTCGCGACGAAATTTTGATGATGATGGCGGAAACAAACCATGGAAAACACTAAGCTACGCCGCGAAGCGGCCGCTCTGGCAATAGTTGTATTCCTCTTGGGCGCGCTCGTGGGTGGCATTGCCACACACGTCTGGACAATTCATGCTGCGACTCAGCAGTTCTCGCCGCACGGTCGCGATCAGATACTCAGCCAGATGACCCGTGAACTGGACTTCACTCCCGAACAAATGAAGCTCGTCACTGGCATTGTGGACGACACGCATGGGCAGATTCGTGCGCTCTATTCTCCGCTGGACGCACAGCGCGAACAGATCCGGCAGAAGGCGCGCGAGCGTATTCGCGCCGTGCTCACTCCTGATCAAATGCCCAAGTTTGAGGATTTCTTGCGGCGTCTCGACGAACAGCGAAAGAAAGAAGACTCGCGCTAGCACAAGAATTCGCGCTCCACACAATCTCATGGACGAACTCTCCTCCAGCTCTCCTGTGGCGGCCTCAGTGGTTTCCGACGCCACGATTCGCCTCGAAAACGTTTTTAAGACATACAATTTGGGCGAAGTTCAGGTGCAAGCCCTTCGCGGCGTCTCCCTGGAAATCCACACCGGTGAATTTGTCGCGGTAATGGGTGCTTCTGGCTCCGGAAAATCCACGCTCATGAATATTTTGGGATGCCTGGACCGCCCCACGAAAGGCCGCTACCTGCTCGATGGCACCGACGTTTCGGGGCTTACCAAGCGGGAACTGGCGAAGATTCGCAACCGCAAGATCGGCTTCGTCTTTCAGCAATTCAATCTGCTGGCCCGCACATCGGCGCTCGAAAATGTTGAGCTGCCCACGATCTATGCCGGCATTCCCCTTGCTGAACGCGCTGCGCGTGCCCAGCAGGCCCTGGAGCGCGTGGGGCTTGCCGAGCGCGCTCATCATTTTCCATCGCAGCTTTCGGGAGGTCAGCAGCAGCGCGTGGCCATTGCCCGAGGCCTGGTCAACAGTCCTTCCATCCTTCTCGCTGATGAGCCAACTGGGAATCTCGACAGTCGCACCAGCGTCGAGATCATGGATATTTTTCAGCGTCTGAACCAGGAGAACGGCCTGACCGTGGTCATCGTCACCCACGAGCCGGACATCGCTCGCTACGTCAAGCGCGCTCTGGATTTCCGCGACGGCAAGCTCCGCACGGATGTCATCATCAAGGACCGCCTGATCGCCTCCGAAGTCCTTCCCACGCTTCCCCTGCTTGATGATGATGGCGTCGAAATCATTGCCGCGGGCAAGACCGCCTCCACCCCTTCCAAGCCTGCGCCTTCCTCCGACGACTAAAGCTCCGCCGCACGTATGAATTATCTGGATAGACTGCAGGACTTCGTGAAGGTCCGATGCTAGAAGGGAATGTCTTCGTCAGAGATGTCGGGCCCTGGGGGGCCCGCTTCATCCGGGGTAGGTCCACCTTCCAGATCAGGATCGGCTGAGCGGCCTCCGGAAAAGCCCCCGGCATGCGACGCACTCGCGCCTGCCCCTGCTCCGGCGGCCGCACCTTCGCCGCGGCTGCCGAGCATTCGGAAATTGCTGGCCACGATCTCAAAGCTGGTGCGCTTCTGGCCTTCTTTGTCCTGCCATTCGCGCGATTGGATGCGCCCCTCGATGTACACCAGCGAGCCTTTCTTCAAGTACTGCTGCGCGATCTCCGCCTGCTTTCCCCACACCACAATCTTGTGCCATTCGGTTCGCTTCTGCCGCTCGCCACTGCGGTCCTTGTACGTCTCATCCGTCGCCACGGAAAAATTGGCCACCGCCTGGCCGCCGCCGGTGAATCGCGTTTCGGGATCGCGTCCCAGCCGCCCTACCAAAATCACTCGATTGACTGACATTTTCGGCCGCCTGTTCGGGAATTTGTTTGGAAGAAGCGAGTATAGCTGAAGTCGGGCGGCGCGGCGCGTAAAAGTGGCTGCCGGCCGTCAGCAGCCGCGTGAAGGAATGAACTGGCCTTACCGCTTTGCCGGAGGATTTGTAGCTTCGGTCACGCCGACTTCCTTCAATCTCGCCTGCGCTTGCCGGGCCTCGTCGGTTCCAGGGAAGCGGCGAATCACTTCGCGAAGATCGCGTGTGCCTGATGCCTTCTGTCCCAGCTTGATCTCAGCCTGCCCTTTTTTCAGCAGCGCGGCCGCCAGCTTGTAACTCTTCGGATAGCTGTAGAGCACCATGTCATATTGCGTCACAGCTTCCTGATAATTTTCCTGCGCGTAAGCCACCTCGCCCAGATAAAACTGCGCGTTCCCGGCCAGCGCATTCGTCGGAAAACTCTTCAGGTAATCGGAAAACTCCTGCCGCGCTAGATCGTATTTTCCTCCCGTATAATCGCGCAGCCCATTCTGATACAGCGTGTCCGCCGAAATCGGCGCCACCGCTGGGGCCCCTGAATTGCCGCCTGGATTGCTGCCGGCGCCGCCACCAGCCGGCGCACTCCCCGAGCCGGACAGCTTGCCGTCGATCCCCTGCAGCAAGCTCTGCACATCGTTCATCTGTTGCGAAAGTTTTCCCACCCGTGCTTGAACATCCTGCATGTTGTCGGAAAGTCCCTGGGTCTGCGTGCTCATGGTGTCGATTCGCGAACCGGTATTGGCCTGCGTCTCTTGCACCGCTTTCTGCACCACTCCCATTTGGTTGTTGAGCTGATTGATGGAATCCAGCGACTGCTGGATCAGAGTCTTCAGCGTCGCGTTGTTGGCATCCAGTGCGCTGCGCATGTCTCGCTGCGCTTGTGCCAGTTGCTGCACCTGCTGTTGCAGCTCGATCATATCCCTCGACACCGCGTTGGCCGGCGGGGGAGTGAGTATCGCCCCACCCAAAGCGCCCGCCAACAACACTCCTACTCCCAACACAATCCATCTCGTGCGCAAAGGAATTCCTCCCTCCCGCGTAACCCGGGCGGCGAATTTTCTCTCTTCACCGCCCAGGCCTTCGCGGATCAAATTTATGCTAGTGTGCCATTACAAAGTGGGCCCGACGATTTTGCTGCCAGCAGTCTTCGGTATGTTCACTGCAGAACGGACGCTCCTTGCCCCAGCTTACCGTCTCCATCCGTCCCGCCGCGATGCCCAGCGAGATCAGATAGTTCTTCGCTGCCTGCGCGCGCCGCTCGCCCAGTCCCAGGTTGTATTCCGTGGAACCGCGCTCATCGCAATGACCCTCAAGAGTCACTTTCACCTGCGGATAGGAACGCAGAAATTCCGCCGTCCGCGTCAACGCCTGCCGCGCGTCCTCACGTATGTCCGCCTTGTTGAAGTCAAAGAACGCGTCCTTCACGTTCTGCTCGAACAACTCATTCACTCCCGGTTGCCCCTTCGGCTGCTCCACCACCGCTGCCGATCCGACCGTCACGCGGACATTCGCATTCGCGCTGCCGCCAGGTCCCGTTGCGGTGATCACATAGGTCGTCGAGCTCGCGGGCTGCACGGGTGTCTTGCCCTCCGGCGCTACCCGGCCCACTTCCGGTTGAATATCAAGATCCGTCGCGTTTGTAGACGTCCACGAAAGCGTCACTGTCTCTCCCGCATTCACCGTCGTCGGCGACGCGTTCAGCGTCACGGTTGGGGTTACTGCCGTCGGCGCCGGTGTTGATGCCGGAGCCTGCGATGCCACTTTCTTGCCGCAGCCACCTACAAATGCCAAAAATCCAATCAAGCCAGCCAACAATGCCAACTTCCGAAAATTACTGCTCTTCATCTAGAAACCTCCTTCCGCGTTTCCGCGAGGGCCCAGGATGGAATTTATCAGCCAGGATGTAACACCACATTAGCAACCCACTTCTGTACTTGACCCTTCACCGCGCTGTTCCACGCGGCAAATCTCATCACACGACACCGCCACAACCGCCGCGAAAGGGAACTGCTCGTTCCTCAAAATCATTTCGACGACCAGTTCGGCGACTCGTTCTGTCCCTCAAACGTCAACTGTTTCAGCTGGCTCCCGTCCGCCAGCACGGTCCAGATCTGCCGCGCACCGTTCCGCGTGGACTCGAACACAATGTGCCGCCCATCCGGCGCCCAGCTCGGACGCTCGTTCCTCCCCGCGTCCCGCGTCAGTTCCACCAACTGCCGCGTCACAATGTCCATGATATAGATATCGAAATTACCGCTCGGCCGTCGCCAACTAAATGCGAGCAATTGTCCATTCGGTGACCATGACGGGTCCACCACGTATCCCATGTCCGGCATATCCAGCTTCTCCACGCTCGACCCGTCCGAATTCGCGAGGTACAGCACCGGCTCGCCGCCGCGGTCGCTCACAAAAATAATCTGTTTGCCTGTTTTCGGATTCCATGCCGGCGACGTGCTCACTCCCGCCGAAAACGTCACCTTGTGAAGATGGCTGCCATCCGCGTCGCAGATGTAAATCTGCGGATCCCCGCCCTGGCTCGACATAAACGCGATCTGCCCGCCATCCGGCGACCATGCCGGAGAACTGTTTGTCCCGCGGTAGCGTGGAAACGCGATCATCCGGTCTGATGCCGTGGAATAAATGCAGATCTGCGGTGAAGTAATCCCGCGGAAGGGAACGTAGCATGTAAACGCCACCCGCGACGCGTCAGGCGACCATCGCGGCGTCAGCGAAATCGATTTCAGATGTGTCAACTGGTGCTGGTTCGACCCATCGTAATCCATGGCCCAGATTTCTTTGTTTCCGCTCTTCGTGCTCACATACGCGATTTGCGTCTGCGCAATTCCCGGCAGCCCGCCGCTCAACCGCGCGATAATGTCGTCCGCAAACTGATGCGCCAGCCTCCGCGCGTCCGCATCCGTCGCCCCGCCACGATAAATTTTCTGTAGCGCGATTGGTGCGGTTGGATTGTGCACATCGGAGAGAAATCCCGCCGCCGCAAGCCCCGTGCCGTCCACGTTCAAGTTGCCGTACGCCACCATATACGCATTCGATGGCGCGCTACTCCACTCCGTGGCATTCAGTTCATTCGGCTGCGAAGGCGCTTTCGTGGGATAAAAACTCGGGCTCACCAGCTCCAGGATTCCGCAGTACTCCAAATCATTCCACAGCACATCATGAAATGTTTTTTCGAGTGGCTGCGCTGGCGTCGTCCGTGCCCCGAACTCCGGCACGGCCACGCGCGCCTTCGACACTCCCAGCCCGGTCCCGGTCTTGAACCAATCCTGTGCCGCCGCAGGCCTCTCGCCCGCGACCGCCAGCACCGCAATCAACATCGTTAAAATTACAATCTTGCGCATTATCATCGCCCTTTATATTCTCCGGATCGTTCCGCTACCTCTTGAAGTCAAACCAGAATTCCACGCTCACCTTCTGCCCAGAATAATCATTCGGCAATCCCTGCAGCGGGCTTGAGTCCCGAATCGCTCGCACCGCCGAAGTATCCACCGACGAGTTCCCGCTCGACTTCGTAATCTGAATATTCGCCACCGTGCCGTTCCGCAAAATATCGAAAGTCGCCACCACTCGCGGCGCAAATTGAATCCCCGGGTCCACGCTCGCTTGAATCCAGCTTCCGCTGATCCGCCGCTGCACCGCTTCCACGTACCACGGAAACCGCGACCCAAAATTTCCGCCCCCTACTCCGCTGAATCCCATGCCCGCCTGCGCTCCCGTTCCCACGCCCATCGAAAACGACGTGTAGGGAACCGTCGGCGCGCCTCCTCCGCCATAGGGCACGGCATTTTCCGGCGGCGGCGTTTTGTTTTCGAGCACCTTGGAAGGCCGCGTGTTGTACTTCGGCGGCTTGTTGCGCTCAAATTTCGGAATCGGCGTTGCATCGGGCGGTGGCTGCACTTTCGGCGCCGGCTCCGACTTATACAATCCCTTCGATTCATCCACCACGCGGCTCTGCGTCTCAACTTCGGGCCGCGGCATTGGCACCCCCGGCATGCTCCCTACCAGTCCTACGGAAATTGCTCCCCCCGGCCCTCCCCACGAATCTCCCCGCGTCGAGTAATATCCCGAAACCGCCAGCAGCGTCAGCAACCCGCCATGAAACAGCAATGAAAACGTCAGCGGCCTTGCCAATCTCGGTTCTGCCGAATTCATAGCTACGGCTGCCATTTCATTCCGTCTTCGCGCGCTCGCTCAGCGGCTGCGTCACCACGCTCACATTCTGTATTCCCGCCTGCCGCAACGCATCCACCACCGTCGCCCAACTTCCGAACGGCACCGTCTCATCCGCGCGCACATACACCGCCTGCCGCTTCGGATCGCGCGTTTGCGCCAGCACCTGTTTGCCCAGCTCGTGGATGTTTACCGGCTTGTCATTCAGATACACGCGCTGCGACCGGTCTATCGTCACCACCATCCGTACTTCCGTCAATTCCTTCACCGTCTTCGTTTTCGGCACGTCCACTTCGATCCCCGATTGCAATATCGGCGCGGTAATCATGAAAATAATCAGCAGCACCAGCACCACGTCGATAAACGGCACCATGTTGATTTCGGAAAGCGTGCTGCCGGTTTCACGTTGGATTTGCGGCATCGCGGTAACCTACTAACCTACGAACTGTAAATAGTCTCAATCTTGGCGACAAATTCAGCGGCAAACCCGTCCATCCGCGCAGCCAATCCGCGGATGCCGGATAAATAGTGGTTATAAGCAATCACCGCGGGGATCGCGGCAAAAAGTCCCGCGGCCGTAGTGATCAACGCTTCTGCAATTCCCGGCGCTACCGCCCGCAGGCTGGCCGTTCCAGCATCTCCAAGCCCCGCGAAGGCGTCCATCACGCCCCACACCGTCCCGAACAATCCGATGAATGGCGACACTGAGCCCGTCGTCGCCAGCCACGACATGCCCTTTTCTAGCCGTCGTACCTCTTCTCCCGCGGCCACCTGCATTTCTACCCCCACGGCGTTTGCGTTCTTCGGTTTCGCAACGCTTGCGCCACTTGGGTTGCCACGCGCCGTTGGCCCTCCAAGCTGTGCTTCGAGCTCGCGATAGCCGGCCTGATACACCGCCACCAGTGGCGTCCCGCCCGCGCCCACACGCAACGTGTTCGGATCAGGCAGTCCCCGCCCCGCGCGAAACATCTGCAGGAATTTTTTGGTTTGTGGTTCGATGCGCCCGAACTGGCTCGACTTCTGAAAAATGATCGCCCAGGAAAAGACGGAAAGAATCAGCAGAATACACAGGACAACGCGTGCCACCCAGCCCGTTTGCTCAATCAGAGTCCCGAGCCGGCCGGCTATGAGTATCAACGCCAGGCCAGTAATAATATCCCCCAGAAAAATAGTCTCGCCGGACCAAAAATACCGTAGCACACGCCCCCACCCCGGTCAAACGATTCACCCCATCTCACGAACGATCGTGCTGCCTATCTCGACACATTGCCAATCCGCTTTGCGTGCCTTCCCCCCGGAATTTCCCACCCCGCGGCGACCGCCTTTCGTAGCGGGGGAAATCCTCGCCATTAATAGCGCAGGCGTCACCAACCCTCGCCCTGCTAGCCCCGGTTCTGTCTCTTCGCCTTTGTACCGCCGCCTTGCCCTGAGCGGCTGCTAAGGGCGTTCCTGCCTTTGTAGCGCTGGCTCGCCCTGACCGACTGCTAAGGGCATTTCCGCCTTTGTCCCGCCGCTGCCTGTTGCCGTTAGCTGTCATCCCGACAGAGCCCGCCAGCCCTTCGGGCGGGCGACGAGGGATCTGCTTTTTGCCTTACTGCTTTTTGCCTTACTGTTGCCGTTAGCTGTCATCCCGACAGAGCCCGCCAGTTCTTCGGGCGGGCGACGAGGGATCTGCTTTTTGCCTTACCGCTTTTTGCCTTACTGCTTTTTGCCTTACTGTTGCCGTTAGCTGTCATCCCGACAGAGCCCGCCAGCTCTTCGGGCGGGCGACGAGGGATCTGCTTTTTCCCTTACTGCTTTTTGCCTTACTCCTTCACGCCACACACCTCATTCCTCTTTCATGTATTCTTCAGGCAGCCTTGCTACAAATATCCCTGCGACCCCGCGAGCATCCGCTCGCCGGAATCGCAAGGCCCAAAAGGAGGGCCCACCATGACTCAATCCAAATTGTCTTTCGCATTGATAATCGCGCAGCTCTTCTTCCTCGCGGGAACCATCGCAGCACAGGAAAAGCAAATCCAACGTTCCGACTTGCCCGCCCCCGTTCAAAAGACGGCAGACGAGCAAAGCAAAGGCGCCACCATCACCGGTTACAAGAAGGAAGTGGAATCAGGCAAGCCGGCCTACGAAGTGAAAATGACTGTGGACGGTCACTCCAAGTCCGCAACCATCGACCCCAGTGGCGCGCTTCTCGAAATTGAAGAGCAAGTCGCTCCCGAATCGCTTCCCGCCGCCGTCCGCGACGGCCTCCAGAAAAAAGCGGGCGCCGGAAAAATCACCAAAGTCGAATCAATCACCAAGCACGGCAAAATCGTGGCCTACGAGGCCAAAGTCCTCACCGCCGGCAAAAAGTCTGAAGTCCAGGTCGGCCCCGACGGCAAACCCCTAGCCCACGAGGAATAGACCAGCAACTACTCCCTAATTCGCGGCGGCTCTACCCAGCCCAGAGCCGCTCGCGGCCCATTCGCATTCTGTCCTGGCATCAGTGACCGCCACCTTCGGTCGAATCCTGTCCAAGGATTGCCAGTCTCTTTTCCTCTGCCCTCAAACTTATCAACGGGAATATTTCGCTAGCATCGTCGGTCTTGAGATATGAAGGAATTTGAGGATAGAAGGAGAAGAAAATGAAAACAGTTCCCAAGTGTATGGTTCAGAAATTTGCAACCGTCCTGCTCACAGTTTCGGCAACACTCGTGGCGGGCGCACCCACCTTGAATGCGAAACCTCGACCTGTTAAAACTGCTGTGCAACCCACAGCCGTGATTGCCCACCTCGCTCTGCCCGGTGCTCCCGTGAGTCAGTTGGCTCTGCAGGAAAACGGCGGCAAACAATACCTGTACATCGAACAGTCCTCCGTGGAAGGCTTTGCGATCGCTGACGTTACAAATCCGAACCAGCCAAGCGTAATTAAGCGCCAGCCCTGGGCGAATGAATCGTCAATCGGGAGATTGCAACTGATCGGGGCTGCCTTGGGACTCGCCGAGGCGTCAGAGATCGAGACCGTGAAAACTGTTTCTCGCGCCGAGACCCTGAAGGTACTCGACCTGACTGATCCGGCCAATCCAAAGACGATCCTGTCATTCTCTGGCGTAACCAGCACTCTTGCCGATGACGCGCGTAACTTGGTTTACATCGCCAACGGCGACGGATTGTGGATCCTGAAATATCCGCCGCAGCAGCCAATATTCTCCGCGCCGCGCGGCTGTCGCACGGAAGACGCCTTCAACGAACTAGCAAGCTGTCAGTAATCCGTGAAGGAGCCCCCGCCAGTTCGCACCTCGAACTGGCGGTGCGCTCGAAGCACTCCGTCCGAAAATCCCAAACCGAGCAGATCAGCAACGCGCTTCCATCCGCCCTGCCCGCCGCCGTCCGCGACGGCCTCCAGAAAAAAGCGGGTGCCGGAAAAATCACCAAGCACGGAAAAATAGTACCTTACGAGACCAAAATCCTCACCGCCGGCAAAAAATGCGAAGTTCAGGTAGGTCCCGACGGCAAACCCCTGGCCCACGAGGAATAGACCAGCAACTGCTCCGTCATCCGCGGCGGCTCTGCTAAGGCCACAGCTTCCGCGACTCCTTTGCCAGGGGGCCGAAAATTGCGCGCGAGAGTTTTATGCAGTGCTTGAGATCAAGCGCAACCTCGCGCAGGTACGATTATGCAAATGCCTGCACATTAGGGGAACTCCCTCCGTGCTCTTTGGCCAATCAGCCTCGACCACCAATCCGATTCATGACGCAACTACCCGCGCTGCAATGACTTAAAACCCAGTTCTCGGGCTTTGGAAGTGGATGCCTCGTTGCTGGGGTTTTTAGGACAGAGTGTCCTGATGCTTCGCATTCCCGGGATACTCACTCAGAAAGAGGTACACAACCAGTGAAACGTCACGCGCTCACGATCGCCTTCTCACTTTTTGTTTTCATCCCGGTGACGGCTCGGGCCGATGGCTTTTCATTTGCGACTGTCGTCAACCCGGGCGACCCTGCCTTTACGCAGCTACTCGGAATTAACAACAGCTCGGTTGTTGCTGGCTATTACGGTGATGGCTCAGTGGTTCCAAACAACGGTTTCACGCTCGTCCTGCCGAACACCTTCACGCCGGAAAATTTCCCTGGCTCTGCGCAGACGCAGGTAGTGGGCATCAACAGCACGGGTGAAACCGTGGGATTCTGGATCGACGCAGGCGGAGTCACCCACGGCTTCACAAATGTTGGCGGGACTTTCATGACCGTGGACAATCCACTCACCACAACCGTGACGCAGCTTCTAGGCGTGAATACCGCTGGCGTGGCGGCGGGCTATTGGGCTGATTCTGGCGGCACCTTTCACCCTTTTACTTGGGGAGGCGGCGTATTCACGGGGATCACGTTCTCCGGAATAGTCAGTGCACAAGCCACCGACGTCAACAACGCTGGAAACATCACCGGCTTCAACATGACCACCGCTACCACCTCCGACGGCTTCGTGGATATCGGCGGGGTTTTCACCAAACTGGACTTTCCCGGATCTCTGTTCACTCAAGCGCTGGGCTTGAACAATCACGGCGATGTTGTCGGATCCTATGTCGACAGCGCAGGCAACACGCACGGGTTCCTCTACAACATCACCACCGGAACCTACCACACCATCGACGATCCACTGGCCGCCGGGTCTACCGTCGTCAACGGAATCAACGACCAGGGCCAGGTTGTCGGATTTTACGTGGATGCGAACGGAAACACTGACGGATTCGTTGGCACGCCGGTACCTGAGCCCGGCTCATTGCTGCTCATCGGTGCGGGTCTGATTGGCCTTATTCTGCGAAGATTTCAGAGACAGCCCTCCTGACCGGAAAACCAGTAGGTCTTAAGTCATAACCACAAAAAAATTTCTTTTCGCAGCGCCCGCCCAGCGCAATCGGGTCGGACGCTTTCGGCTTTTTCCTCAGACATCCACAGCCTCGTACTATTGCACTCAGCGTTTCGTCGTGCGATGTTAAATCAGGGGCATTGTACGATGGGACGCGGGACCAAACTTGTGGAGGGCCCACTTGATGGCATCGCACTGCGATTTCCCACCCAGGCGAACAAAAACCCCTGGCCGCCGCGGCGGCTAATCGCAACACATGCCAAATTAGAAATCTCTCCAACCTCCTCAGAACACAGGACATCACATTTTCTAATCGCAACTAAAAACCGTGTTTTCGGAATCGCCCCCTGCGCCGCGAGCCACGCGAACCCTTATGCTAGAATCGGGTTTCAATCATGAGTAGAGCATTCGACGTCGGGCTCGAATCACTCTCGGTACTTGGAGCAAGTCCTCACGTTGCTCGCGTCGCGGATCCCCCAGAGTCTTTCGCGCCGCGCCCTTCGAATGCGACGCTGTCGCCTTCTCAGAGCAAGAAATCATTCTTCATCGAAACTTTCGGCTGCCAGATGAACGACCACGACTCCGAAAAAGTTTCTGGCGTCCTCCTCGGTCGCGGCTACCGCGCCGTGGAATCTCCCGCGCAGGCCGACCTCGTCCTCTACAACACCTGCAGCATCCGCGAAAAAGCCGCGCAAAAAGTTTTTGCCCGCCTCGGAGATTGGAAGACAACTTCGAACGGCAAAATTATCGGCGTCCTCGGCTGCCTCGCCCAACAGGAAGGCGAAGAAATTTTCGAGCGCGCGCCCTGGGTCAGCCTGGTCTGCGGTTCAGCGAGCTATCGCCGCCTCCCCGACCTGATCGCCGAACTCGAATCCGGCGGACGCCGCGTCACCGGACTCGACCTCGACACCGACGAAACATTTGAAACCGAAATCACGCGCCGCGATAATCCTTTCCGCGCCTATCTCACCATCATCGAAGGCTGCGACTACTCCTGTTCCTACTGCGTGGTCCCTCACACCCGCGGCCCCGAGCGCAGCCGCTCGAGTGATTCCGTTCTCTCCGAGGTCCGCCGCCTGGCCGATGCTGGCTACACCGAAATTCAATTGCTCGGTCAGACTGCGAATTCCTATCGCGACCCATCACCGCGAAAATGGAATTTCGTGGACTTGCTTCACGCCGTCGCTGCTGTCCCGGGAATTCGCAGGGTACGCTTCACCACCTCGCACCCGAACGATTTCACGCGCGAGATCGTGCAAGCGATTGATTCAACTCCAGTGCTCTGCGACCACATCCATCTCCCCGTCCAGTCCGGCTCAACCTCCGTCCTCAGCGCCATGCGCCGCACCTATACCCGCGAACAATACGTGGAAAAAGTCGAATGGATTCGCGCCGCGAGCCGCCCCATCAGCCTTACCACCGATATCATCATCGGATTTCCGGGCGAAACAGAATCCGACTTCGAAGAAACCCTATCGCTGCTCACCCTCATCAAAAGTGATGGAGTCTTCGCTTTTAAATATTCGCCCCGCCCGAATACTCCCGCGCGCGATTGGCCAGACGCCATCCCCGAGGAAGAGAAGGGAAGGCGTCTCGCGATTTTGCAGGAACATCAGCGCCGCATTCAGATTGCGAACAACGAATTGCTGGTTGGCAAGGAGTTTGAAGTGCTGGTGGACACTCATCACGCCGCGCGCGGTCAATGGGCAGGGCGCACCACTAGCAACCGCATCGTAAATTTCACTTCGCCCAGTCGAAACCTTCTGGGAGAATACGTTCAGGCGCGCGTCATTCGCGGCGGCCCGAATAGTTTGGTCGGCGAACAGTTGCCTTGAAGCACCGGGAGGCGGCCATGGAACTCGAGGTCAAGATCCGCGGGTTGATGATGGACCCGGTAACCAACATGCCCGTGGTGGTCCTCAAAGAAACCACTGGCAGCGGAATCTTGCCCATCTGGGTGGGCGTGTACGAAGCCAACGCCATCGCCCTCGAAATTGAAAAAGTCCAGACGCCGCGCCCCATGACCCACGACCTGCTGAAAAATGTCCTCACTGGCCTGAACGTCCACGTCCAACGCGTAGTGGTCTCCGACCTGAAAGATGACACGTTTTACGCCCAGATTTGGATGGAGCGCGACGGCCAGTTGATGTCCATTGACTCCCGCCCGAGCGACGCGCTTGCCCTTGCCCTGCGCCTCGATTGCCCCATCTTCGTCGAGGATGAAGTGCTGAAGACTTCGCGCATGGCGAGCGCCATCTCCGAAAAAAGTTCCAACGAAGAGCTCCGCAAATGGCTCGAAGGCCTTAACGATGAGGACCTCGGCCGCTACAAAATGTGACCATCCGATGCGAAATGTGATTCTGGGTCCACCGATGAGTCGGACGCAGGATCCCTGTTCCAGACCGCCAATCCAATCAAATCAACACATTTTTCCCTTGCAGTGGGGGTATCAGAATCGGTACAGTGTCCCTACTTGTGGTGTGACTGGGCTCGCAGGCCTCCATATATTGGCCTACGGTTGC
>Ga0210384_10004267_pt1 | contig 16049 bp, 9 predicted proteins | sample IncBWH2MmetaG_FD_160574 | JGI IMG/M metagenome (GOLD analysis project Ga0210384, IMG submission 160574) | Forest soil microbial communities from Barre Woods Harvard Forest LTER site, Petersham, Massachusetts, United States - Inc-BW-H-2-M | ecosystem: Environmental > Terrestrial > Soil >...
AATGGGATCGGTTTGCGCGAGTGTGAAGAGCAATTGTGACGCACCGCCATTGCCCGCGTTGATGAGGTTGCCGATGTCCACGTTGCGCTTGGTGATCACACCGCTGAAGGGTGCTTCCACACGTTTGAAGGATTCCAGATCCTGCAGGCGGCGGACGTTGGCTTCGTTGGATTGCACGGTGGCGCGCTTGGCATCAAGGTCGCCGGTAGCGTTATCCACTTCCTGCTTGGAGACGCCGTCAGTTTTCAGGAGTTCGGTGTAGCGCGTTGCGGTGACTTCGGAAAGATGAGCATTGGCCTGCGAGGTCGCGAGATCGGCACGCGCCTGTCCCAGTTGCTGGTCCACTTCGGGCGTATCGATTTCAGCCAACAGTTCGCCCTTGTTCACCCGGCTGCCGATATCGCGATACCACTTTTTTACATAACCGTTGGTACGTGCGTAGATGGGCGATTCGACGTAGGCCTGAAGGGTACCGGGCAAAACCAGATTCTCGTCGCCAGGTTCGGGAATGGGATGAATCACGGCCACGGTAGGAACAGACAGAACTTCGGTGTTTTTTGCCAGGGCTTCGTATTGAGAACGGCGCTGGAACATCAAGAACACGCCGACGATAACAAGCACGGCGATTACGCCGAGAAAAAAAACAAAGATCGAACTGCGCTTCTTCGGAGCCGCATGGCGTTCGTTAGGGTTAGTTTCACTCATAATTTTTCAGCTCACTTGTCCGCTGTTAGCCATCATCATACGCCTTGGGCGGCAGAGCGATGGCGCCTTTGCTCCAGCCTGCCGTGAATAATCGAAAAAACGCAGGGCACAAAAAAGAGTGTGGCGACGGTGGCGAACAGCAGGCCACCGATAACCGCGCGGCCGAGCGGCGCGTTCTGTTCGCCGCCTTCACCGAGACCGATAGCCATAGGCACCATGCCGATCATCATAGCTAAAGCGGTCATGATAACGGGGCGGATACGAACGAAGCCGGCTTCCAAAGCAGACTCGCGCGCATTCTTTCCTTCGTTCATCTGCTCGCGCGCAAAAGAGACCATCAAAATACTGTTGGCGGTGGCAACGCCCATACACATGATCGCTCCGGTAAGCGACGGCACGTTCAGCGTGGTGTGAGTGAACAGCAGCATCCAGCAGATGCCCGCGAGTGCGCCAGGCAACGCGGTGATGATGATGAAGGGGTCAAGCCAGGACTGGAAATTCACGACGATCAGCAAGTAGGCCAGGATGATGGCACCAAGCAGACCGACGCCGAGACCCACGAACGAGGTGTTCATGGTCTGGACCTGGCCGCGCAAAACAATATGACTACCGCGAGGAAGCTGCTTTTCTGCGTCACCGATGAGTTTTGTAACGTCCTTGGCGACGGCGCCCAAGTCGCGTCCATTCACCGCGGCATAAACGTTGATCATGGGCTGCACATTGTAGTGCGAGATGGAAGCCGGGCGCGCCACTGGAGAAGTAGTGACGAGATTGCCGAGAATTTGCGGTGGGACGTTCGATGAAGTGCCGGTGATGGGGGTGTTCTGCAGAGCCTGCAGGCTGTCCACGCGGTACTGGGGAGTCTGCACCGCAACGCTATAGCTGACGCCATTTTTGGGGTCGAGCCAGAAATTGGGCGCGGTCTGGAAACTGGAGGATAGCGATATGAGAACGTTTTGCGCGACGTCACGCGACTGCAGGCCGACGTACTGGGCGCGGGTGCGATCGATGTTCATGAAGATGGTGGGAGCATCGAAGGCTTGTTGGACGTGGACATCCACTGCTCCGGGAACGTGCCGAATTTCATTGGCGAGTTTGACGGCGAGCAGGTAATTGGCCGCCTGATTCTGGCCGGCGATCTGGATGTCGATCGGAGCCGGGCTGCCGAAATTCAGAATTTGCGTGACGATGTCTGCCGGCTGAAAGAAAAACTGGACGCCGGGATATTCGCGCGGAAGGCGTTCGCGTAATTCATTTATGTACATGGAGGTGGGTTTACCGCGTTCGGGCTTGAGCTGCACGAGAATTTCGGCGTCGGAAGTGCCGATGGTGCCGGAGTTGCTGTATGTGAGATTGATGCCGGAATAGGGCAGGCCGACGTTGTCGAGAACGGTCACGACGTCCTTATCCGGAATGACTTGCCGGATGGTCTGGTTCACCTGATCGGCGAGGCGCGAGGTTTCTTCGATGCGCAGCCCGGTACGCGCGCGAAAATGCATGCGAATCTGGCCGGCGTCCACGTCAGGGAAAAAGTCCCGACCAAGGAACACGCTAATGCCTGCGCTGAGAACGCAGAAAATCAAGAAGCACGAAGCGAAGAGCCAGGTGTGTTCGAGAACGGAAGTGAGCGCTCTCCGGTAGCCGCCGCGGAAACGTTCGAAGGCGTGTTCGAAACCTTGCTGATAACGGCGGAAGAAACCCATTTTTCGCCGCGATGGCGGTCGGGATCGTATTCATCCTCGGCACTAAGAAGATACATGGCCATGGTAGGCACGATAGTTCGCGACCACATATAGGACGCCAGCATGGCGAAAATAACGGCTTCGGCGAGAGGAACGAAAAGGAACCTAGCTACCCCGGAAAGAAAAAACATCGGGATGAACACGATGCAGATGCACAAAGTCGAAACGAAGGCGGGAACGGCGATCTGCTGAGCGCCATCGAGGATGGCCTGCACGGTGTCCTTGCCCATGGCGAGGTTGCGGTTGATGTTTTCGATTTCCACGGTGGCGTCGTCGACCAGGATGCCGACGGCCAAGGCAAGGCCTCCCAGGGTCATGATGTTGATGGTTTCGCCGAGGGCGCTGAGCAGCAGAACGCTAACGAGAATCGAAAGCGGAATGGAGATGGCGATAATGAGGGTGCTCTTCCAATTGCCGAGGAAGAGAAGAATCATAATCGCGGTGAGGCAGGCGGCGATCAGCGCTTCGCGCATCACGCCCTGAATCGCAGCGCGTACGAACAGGGATTGGTCGAAGAAAATTGTGAGCTTGAGGCTTTCCGGAAGGGATGAGCGATAGGCATTCAAGACTTGCTTCACGCGATCGACGATGGAAAGTGTGGAGGCTGTACCGGTTTTGTAAACGCTCATCAGAACGCCGCGCTGGCCGTTGGTGAGCACCACGTTGGTTTGCGGCGAATAGCCGTCGCGAACGTGAGCGACCTCGCGCATGTAAATCGTGGAACCGTTGATAGTTTTGACCGGAAGGTCGTTCAGTTCTGCGACAGAGGTGGGGCTGCCATTCATTTCCACGTTGTACTCGATGCTGCCGAGTTTGGCGGTACCGGTAGGGAGAATCAGGTTTTGGGCGTTGACGGCGTTGACGATGTCAACGGGAGAGAGTCCCTTAGATTGCAGCGCCGCGGAATCGATATCGACGGAAATCAGGCGCGATTTCCCGCCATAGGGGAACGGCATGGAGGCGCCGGGCACCGTAGAGATCTGCGTGCGAATAAAGTTGTTGCCGTAGTCGAAGATTTCCTGTTCGCTGAGACTGTCGCTAGTGAGACCGATCTGAATGACCGGAACCGTGGACGCGGAATAGATGATGACCAGCGGCGGAGTGGTGCCAGGCGGAAGGAAGCGAAGAAAAGTTTGTGAAATCGCAGTGGTTTGCGCGAGAGCGGTTTGCACATTGGCACCAGGCTGGAAATAAATCTTGATGATGGCCTGGCCGTTCAGGGATTGCGATTCGACGTGCTCGACGTCGTTGACGAGCACCATGATGCCACGCTCGACGGTGGAGGTGATACGGCGTTCCATCTCCTGGGGCTGGAGGCCGTTGTAGGTCCAGACCAAACTGATTACCGGGATGTTTATTTCCGGGAAAATATCTACGGGCGTGCGCAGAAGCACCACTGGCGTCAGAAGGATGATGACGAGGGCCATCACGATAAACGTGTAGGGCCTGGAAAGCGCTAATCGGACAATCCACATAAGTAGTGAGTGTAAACCTTACACCGAAAAATGCGAGGCGCGGCAAGCCTAAAGATGTCGGTGATTCATTCTGGTTCCTGTAATTAGACTGTCCGGGTGGCTATTTTGGTTACGTGGATTGCGTCGGGAGTGGTGGGAGACCAAATTGGCATTTGGCTGAGCGATTTGTGCAACGGTGGGTTGATTTTTTGAATGCATCAGGATGAAGAAGGAAGTCAGCGGTGCTACTTGTGGTCCATTGTGAATACGCCGTCCCAGGTGGTGGGCGGCTCGTCGAATAAATATTCCTGGCAACGTTTCCAGTACATGCGCGACGGACGGTCCGAGGGCCAGCGCTTGAGGATGGCTTCGAAGGTTTGTTGCGCGCTGGACCACTTACGCTGGCGGTAAAGTTCGCGACCTTCGGCAAACATGCGGAAGCGCTCCTCGACGTCGGCGAGCGTGGCGTCCCGCTGAAGATCGGAAATGCGGCCGTAAAGTTCGTAGATGGTGACCGGCTGAAGTTTTCCTTTTACACGGATGAGATCGACTTCGCGGAAGAGAAAGCCGGCGTTTTGCGCAGCCGCGTAAGTGGATTGGTTGACGATGATGTTCGTGCCGTACTCTTTGTTGAGACCTTCGAGGCGGGAGGAGAGATTGACAGTGTCGCCCAGCGCGGTGTAGCCGTATCGAAGCGCGGAGCCCATGTTCCCGACGCTGGCGACGCCGGAGTTGAGGCCGATGCCGATGTCGAGGCGCGGCTTGCCTTCGGCTTCCCACTTTTTTTGAAGCTCGCGGACGCGGGCCATCATGGTTAGCGCGGCGTTACATGCGTCCACCACGTGATGGCGATCTTCGTAGGGTGCCCCCCAAAAGGCCATCACCGCGTCGCCGATGTATTTGTCGAGAGTGCCGTGGGTGTCGAAAACAATCTTGGTCATGTCCGAGAGATAGGAATTCAGGAACAGCGCGAGTTCCTGGGCGTCCAGTTTTTCGGAGATGGTGGTGAAACCGCGAATGTCGCTGAAGAGCACGGTAATTTCGGTTTTGCGAGGGTCGACGAGTTTAGGATTTAGCAGCAGGCGGCGAATCACTTCTGGGCTGAGGTATTGGCCAAAGGCGCTGCGGACTTTGCGTTTTTCTTTTTCTTCGACGAGGGCGCGATACAGAGAAACGAGCATGACGTTGGCGGTTAGGACTCCTGCGGGCAGGGTGAAATTGAGCCACCAGCCATGCAGGAAGGCGAAGTACACGAGTGCGCCGAACGGGATGATCAGCGCTAGGCCGAACCACATCCAGCGGGGAGAAACCAGTGCGAGCGCGGTGCCCAGCGGAATACCGAAAAGAAAGATGAAGAGGATATCCCACAGTTCCTGGTGAACGCCGCGAATCAGAAAATTGCCGTTCAGCATGTTGTCGATCACGTTAGCGTGGACTTCCAGCCCGGGATAGCTGATGCCACCGTAAGGCGGAGTGCGCAGATCGCCGATGCCGGTGGCCGAAGCGCCGACAAGGACGATTTTGTCTTTGAAGGTGCCCGCCGGAAAGCGATGCTGCACGACGTCGGCTATGGAATGGTACGGGTAAGTGCCGGCGGGGCCGTGGTAGTTGATGATGACGCGCCCGAGCCAGTCGGGCTTGACGCTAAGTTTGTCTGCGAATTGTAGGTTGGCGATTCCAGCTGGGCCGTAGTTGATGGTCACTTGTTCTGTTTTTAAGCCGAGATACAGGCGAAGGGTTTGCACTTCGAGCGAACCGTAGAGATCGAAGTCGTCAGCATTGCTGGTGCGCCCGAACGGCAGAACCAGAAGGCCGCGCCGTAGGACGCCGTCGGCGTCGGAGGAAATGTTGAAGAAGCCGATAGCGGTTTTTTCGTCATTGTCGGGAGGGGCCAGTTCCGGAATGTTGGCGATGGTTGCAGAATACAGTGTGCCTTCGGCTTCAAAGCTGTTGAGTAACGCGGCAAAATCGACTTTGCCGGTGCCGGAATTGATAGCGGCACGATTGAGCGCGTACCACTGCACCATGCCTGCGTATTTGTCGAGAACGTCGCTATCAATTCCCTGCACCTCTGAGGACGGAATATAAAAATTGCCAAGAACCACGGGGCCGAAACGCCGGAGGGCAGCAGCGAATTGCGAGTCAGCGTCGAATTCGCGGGCGATTTCGCGAACTTGTTCCTGGAGTTTGGGATCGGGAGCGTGGCCGGATTTGGCGTCGCGTTCAAGTTTCGCCCAAAGGGCGCGGATTGGGGCTGCGGTCTGATCCGGTTTATCGAAGGTGACGTCGAAGGAAACCACTTTTGCGCCGTCTTCGCGAAGGGCGTCCAACATCTGGCCGAAATATTTTCGCGAGAAGGGCCATTTGCCCAGGACTTCCTGCGAGCGCTGATCGATGGAGACAACCACAATGCGCGCATCTGGTGGCGTGAGGCGCGTAGGGCGGTAGCGGAAGCGGGTGTCAAGCGTGTTGTATTCGAAGCGCTTGAGAAAATCGAAAAGCGGAGTGTTGCGATCGCCGACGAACGTGAAAAAGTAAATGGCTAGAGCCGCGATGGTCAGAACAACGCTGATGAGGAAGGAAGCGCGATGCTGCCACCACAGGGAGAAGAGGTCGCGCAGGCGAAATCTGGAGCGATCTTGCGACGTGGGCTTGGCATCGACCAAGACAGTTCCTCAGCGGCTAAAGCCGTCGATCGGTTGAACGACCAATCCGATTGTGGAGAAATGCGTAAAACCATTTCCTCAGGGGCTAAAGCCCAGTTTCTGCCAAGCGTTCCATTGTCGGAGCTAAAGCTCCGACCCCCTAGAAGAGAAGAGCTATTCGCGGATGATGAAGTTCATGCGCACACCGCAGACCTCGATAAGGTCGCCGTCGTTGAGGCGAACCGGGCCGCTGATCGGCGTGCCATTGACGGAAGGCTGCTTGTCGCCGGTGCCGAGGTAGTAGCCATCGTCGCGTTGATTGATCTGCGCGGCCATTTTTGGCTTGAACCACCCGCGCAGGCGAATGGTAGCCATGGGCGATTTGCCGATGACGGTAAGTTTGTTGGTGAGCAGATATTCTTTCTGGTCCACTTTTCCGCTCAATATAACGATCGTGGGCATGCGCACACGGCCCGGCGAAAATTGCGAACGCTCGCCCATGGCCGCGGCTTGCTGAAGCATGTCGCGGCGCACCTTGGTGTCCAGCACCATGGTCTCGTTGATTTTGGGAGCGGCGGCTTTGCGGCCGGAGTCGAAGGCAATGGCGGTGTCGCCGGAAGCGTCAACCTTGATGTGGTGCTTGCCGATCCAAATGGAGTCGCCGTCGTGCAGCGTGGCGCGTTCGACGCGAAGATCGTTGACGAAGGTGCCGTTCAGGCTGTCGAGATCTTCGACGACCAGGCGGCCGGCTTCGAAATAAACGCGCGCGTGGTAATTGGAAATGGCCAGGTTATCCACGGGCAAATCGTTGTCGGGTGAGCGGCCAATGGTGACGGGGCGCGCGCCGACGGGCACTTGTTTCACCAGTTTGTCTTCGAACATCAGGCTGAGCTTCGCCATGCTTTCCTCCTCCTACGGAGGGAGTCTTTCGGAACGTCGATGAATCCCCCAACACTTGCCGCGCGACTGAAGTCGTGCCCTCCCTAAATTCACACAGGGGCGCTGCTCAGTTCCCTTTTTGGCTGCGACGTAACCAGGAAAACCATCCCTTGGAGGTTTCTTCCTGGAAGCGCGCGACGATGACCGTAACGTTGTCCAAACCGCCGTTTCCGTTGGCCAATTCGATTAGCTTTTGAGCTGCGGAAGCGGGATCCGTTTCCGCTTGCAAGGTGCCGGCAATTTCGGGTTCGGTGACCATGCGCGTCAAGCCATCGGAACAAAGAAGCAGCACATCGTTCGCGACAACGCCGACTTCTTCCACGTCCACTTCAACATCGGGATGGGCACCCAAGGCGCGCAGGAGCACGCTTTGCATTTCGCTTTCTTCGGCTTGTTGCGGGGTAATCAGGCCCCGGCGAACCTGCTCGGCGACCAAGGAGTGATCATTCGTCAATTGCTGCAAGTTTCCGCTGCGGAGCAGGTAGGCCCGGCTGTCGCCGACATGGGCGACTCTGAGCTTGGTGTCATCCGCCCAAACAACCGTAACGGTGGCGCCCATACCGCGCTGTTCCGGGTTTTTCTGCGCAGATTGATAAATTCTCAGGTTGGCCTGGTGCACGGCGTTCTTCAAACGCTTGGTCTTCAACGAAAAATTGTCGGTGACTTCGCCATGGAGGGTCTCGCCGGAGTCTTCCTTGGGCTTGGCCAGGTACTCAGAGATGGTTTCCACAGCCATGGCGCTGGCGACTTCGCCGTGGGCTTCGCCGCCCATACCGTCAGAAAGGATAAAGAGCGAAAGCGGTTCGACGATGCGGTAGGAGTCTTCGTTGTTGGTGCGCACACGACCAACGTCCGTCAAGCCACTGCTGGCGATTTGCACTAGCTCTCCTTCCACACGATCCGCGAGCACGGTGGACGCCCCTTGCGCAGAAACTCCGAGATACTCCGTACTCTCCACGCTAGCAGAGGCACCCCTGCCGGGGAAGGCGTTGCGCCCAAGTGATTACTCGCCAATTAGCCACACCGAGCGGAGGAAGAAGGGGTGCTCCGAGGGCGAATGGGCTGCGAAAAGAATACCCGAATTGGGAGACGGGGAAGCAAGGTTCCGGGCGGCTGGGCGTCATTAGGGCTCGGCTCAGGGCAGAATCAGCTCATCGGCAGAAAGGGGTTGGCAGGAACTATTCGAGTAGGATGCAGCTGCAGGCCATTCTTGCTCACGAAGTTTTTCACGTGCCGTCGCAACAATCAGGCTGCGGCGACCCACATGTTGGTGGAAGCGATCTTCTGGTTGCACCCGCCGGTGTGGTCTCTGGGAGTTCGGCTGGTGGAAGAGCGTGAGCGCGCTTGTGAGGAGCAAGTCCTGAAGGCGGCGTAGCACACCGCACTCACCGGCAAATACGATTTCAGTTTAAGCTGACCGCCAGGTGCTAATCCAGAGTCGGTTCTTGCTGTCGTTCAGGAACGGCTGGCACCGAAGCTCGAACCGCAGACAGTGCCGATGGAAGTTTTGGTAGTCGATAACGCCGAGAAGCCAGTGGAAAACTAGGGGCGATCGCTCGTCTAGTTGCTGGCCTTGACGAAGACCAGGGCTTGGCGCATGCCGGAGAAGCGAACTTCGGTGAGGGTGCGCGAGCCGTCGAGATTTTTAGTGTAGACGATGGCGTCGTCCGGGTACTTGATGTCGCGCTGCACCCATTTTGCCTGGGCGGTGACGGTGGCGTCGGGGCAGTCGAAGCGCACGATGGCGTCGGGGGCGTACGATTCCCAAGTGATGACGTAGTCTCCCACCGGCAGGTGTTTCCCTTCCAGCTTGAGTGTGGAGATCAGCGTGAACGCCCGGGTGCCGCGGACGAACGAGCGCGGCGTGTAGCCACTGGAAAGCAAACTCTTGTGAGCGGCTTCGGCTTCGGGATCGCTGGCGTAGGGACCCACGAGAATCTGGTAGGACTTTCTCCAGAAGAGGCTTTTGTGAACGAGCGAGGTTTTATATCCCAGTTGAGATAATTTTGCGGTGGTCCTGTCGGCTCGTAGCTTGTCGTTGAACCTACCGACTTCCAGGAATCGCTGCTCGGGCGATGGCACGCTGCTTTCTTTGGAGCGCTCAATGCCCACTTCCGGCCGGCTTGGCGATTCGGCGCGTGGATTTGCCAGGCGGAGATCCGGAGTGGCGGGTGAAAATGGCGTGATGGCGATTACCGGGGCGGGCGGGGAAAAAGGAATAAGGGAACTCTTTGGCGCACCCAAGGTTGCGCTGCTGAAGCGTGTACTTGTGGCAGCAGGGGGAGTCGCGGTATCGAGTTTGAGTCCGCTGGCTTTAGCTGTGGCAGGCGGAGTGGGTGCTGGTGAGGGTCGCGGGTCCTGCCTGGCGGGCACCCGGGCTGAGGATGCCGATTGCGGTCCGATGGCCTCTGCATCCGGAGCTGCGGCCAATGCCTGCGTTTTCGGCGGCACAAGCTGCGCCGCTGGTGGTGGAGGCACCGGCAGAGACTCCCCGCCCAGTCGCTGGCCGAGATGAACCAGGGCATCGCCGAATTCGCGACCGTGAAGCTGCAACAAAAATGCACCTCCAACGAGCAGGCATAGAAAAACGCCGGTGGCCAGGCCGCCGGAGAATCCGTTCAAAACCTTCGGTGCTTGTATCGCGCTGGAAGGTACACGGATATTCGCCAGGCGGCGATGTGCCGGAGTCGTATCGTGCCGGGTGGCGCTCCAGGAAAGCGAACTGGGAAACGGCGGCGGCCCTTTTTTCGGGGCTGACGGAGCGGAGTGCTGGTTGATCCAATCGCGAATTTCTTCGCGAGCCCCGGCAGGCAGATTGGTGAATCTCAAGCCGCCCACTTTGTGGGTAGTATCGGTCCAAGCAAGCTCGCTTTGCGCTTCAATAAATCGAAAACCGGATTTCTTGTGGAAGTCTTCCATCCAGACTACCCGGCCGTCGGCGGCAACGCGGCTGCCGCGGCCGGAAAACCAGAATCGGATCGTGGAGGCTTCCTGGACGGGATTGGTGGAGCGAAAGCAAAGTCCACCCTCGGAAATATTGAGGACGACGCCACCGTTGTCTGGTTCGAAATTGACGTACGCCAGGCCCTCGACGGGCAACCTTGTCCCTCGGCGGCGATTCGGAGTCGTCATTGGCCGGGTCTCCCTTGCCAATCCATCGAGTAGTCTTCGCACTGCGCCGTATCTTTGATCCCAGCAGAGGAGGTCTGCAGTGTTCATCGCAATCGGATGCCGCTGGGTTCGGCGAAACCGAGTGCGCGAGGATAGACGCCAGCCTTACCGATGGCAGCTTCCCCCGCGGGATAAATTAAGTCGACAAAAGGACGTACCGAGTTAACAAAGGGAATGCGAAACGGTCAATGGTACGTGGGTACTAAATCGTCCGTAAGTACTTCCACCTTGCGGGGTTTGTCGGGCCCGCGGGGTGTTCAGGGAGCCTGGCCTTACCAGAGCAGCTTCAGTGCGAATTGCACCTGGCGCGAGGTGGTTGATGTGCTGGTGATTGCCCCTGCGGTGCCGGAGAGGCCCGTTGGGTTGGCGGTTGTGGGCGGGGTGAACACGATGAGATTCGGGGTGTTGAAATTTGCGCGGTTGAGGAGATTGAAAAGTTCCGCTCGGAATTGAAGATTGAAGCGTTCGCTGATTTTAGTGTCTTTGAGGACAGAGAAATCCCAGCTGGCCAGGCCGGGGCCGCGATAGGTGTTCCTGCCGAGATTGCCGTAGAAACCAATAACCGAAGGCGGCGCAATAAAAGCGGCAGGATTGAACCACCGGTTCGGGTTTCCTTCAACGACGGAGCCGGCGAAATTCGGATTCAGGAACGGCCGCACAGGATTTCGCGTGTCGCCGTTGTTGGATGGGTTGTAGCTGAGCTGTGGCGTGAAGGGAAATCCAGTTTGCGCGGTGATGATGCTGGAGACGGACCAGCCGCTAACGAGGTGGCTGGTCCAATCCTCGAAATTACTTGCGTAGGCTTGGCCGCGGCCGAACGGCAAAGTGTAGAGCACGTTGATGACGCCGACGTGCTGCGCATCAAACGAGGCCAGCCCCTTGTCGGAGGCCAGGTTGAATGGATTGGAGACGAGGCCGGGAGCGTTGCCGGCCGTGGTTTGATTCAGCGAATCGCCATCGTCGAGGGTTTTCGAAAATGTATATACGCCGCGAAGCATGAGGCCGCCGGTGAAACGGCGACGGACATCAACCTGCAGCGCGTTGTAGGTGCTGACGCCTTCAGAGAACCACGTCCAGGTATTCGCAATTGTTGGGTTCGCTCTGGGTGCTCCTGCGGGAATGTAGTACGAGCCGGCCGGAACCGGTGCGCCAGCGAGCGGAGAGTTTGGAACTCCGCTCGGCAAGTTGATCGGAAAACCTAGCGTGGGTCCATTCGTTGGAGTGACTGGCTTGCTTGCGTCATAGGTCGGGTAAACGGCGGGACAAGGAGCCGCGGGGCAAATAGTGGGAAAGGGCTCGTTGGCATCGACGCCGATGAGTTCGTGATAGCCATGGGAGCCGACGTAGCCCACCGTCAACGCTGTGTTGGGAGAGAGTTCGCGATCGATACGCAACGTCCAGGAGATGAGCGTGGGAGTTCTCATGTCCGGCTGGACGCCGCCTGGAACGAGTTTCGCGGTGGCAGGGACGGGAGCTGCCGGGTCGATGGGAAATTTGCTGACCGCAAGGGAAGGAATGCTGTAGACCGGGTTGAACGGCGCGTTTTGATCGGCGCGGTAACCGAGCGCGTCCTGCAGATCGTTGTACATGCCGAAACCTGCGCGCAGGACGCTTTTGCTGGTGGACGGGCTGTAGGCGACGGCGATGCGCGGCTGCGGCAAGAATGTGGCGTTGTTGGTGGTGAACAACGAACTGCCGATGCGCGGCTGCGAGGAAATTACCCCGTTCGTAAATGTGTAGTTGGCGGCCCGGCCGTGGGCTTCGTTCCAGCCTGTGGAAAATTCGTCGCGGAAGCCGAGCGAGATGGTCAATTTGGGGCTGAGGCGAAAGACATCTTCCACGTAAAACGCTCCGAACAGAGACCGCCAGTTCAGCGGAGTGGGCGCCGGATCATAGAGAAATGTGCCGACCGTGCCGGAAAGAAAAGTGGTGAGACTGGTGAAAGTGGCCTGGCCGTATTGGCTGAGCGCGATGTTTTCGTTGGACTGGAAGCGCTGGAACCATGCGCCGACGCTTAGTTGGTGGCGGCCTTTGGTGAGCGTGACGTGATCTTCGTAGGTGAAGAGATTGCGCGCGATGCGCAGATTGCTGCCGTTGTTGCTGCCGGCCAAGCCGATTGAGGCTTGCGGGTTGGAAGCGGCGCTGCCGCCGACGACCGCCGCACCGACCTGATGACCAACAAGAAAGCCGGGGACGGTTGCCGCGGGTGTGCCGGGCGTTGGTTCACCCGTGAAGAAATATCCGGCGCGAGAATAGCCGAAGCGCGCGGTGTTTAGCAGGGTTGGCGAAAAGACGTGCGTTTGTTCGAGGCTGACGACCTGTTCCCGCAGGGTGAGAATGTCCGAGCTGTAGGGATTCGCCGGCGTTTCGGTGAAGTCGTCGCCATCGTCGATGGTGTAGACACTCGCGAGAGAGTCTTTTTCGGAAAAGACATGGTCGACGCGGACGGTTCCAAAATCTTCGCGGATGGTTTGCAGCGGGCTGCTGAAGACGGTCGCTATGCCGACGATGACGCCATTGACAACGCCGGCGGGGGCATCGGGGGCGCCCGCAGGCGCTATGGGCCAAAGATTCAGGAGGGGTTGGACACTGGGAGCGGCGACGGAGCGAGCGTTTGCGTCAGGAACGAAAGCCACGGAGGTTTGGTGCAGATCCTGCCGGAAGCCCTCGTAATTGGTGAAGAAAAAAGTTTTGTCTTTGTGGATCGGTCCGCCGAAGGACGCGCCGAACTGGTTGCGTTGAAAGGGCGGTGCTGAATCTTGATCGAAATAGTTGGGCGCGTCGAGCGCGTTGTTGCGCACGAATTCGTAGACCGCGCCGTGCCACTGGTTGCCGCCCGATTGCGTAATGATAATCACCTGGCCGCCGGGATGTTTACCGTACTCGGCGGCGTAATTGTCACGCTGCACGTTGAACTCGCGCACGGCTTCGACGCCAAGCAGCAGGCCGCTGGGTCCGCCCGGCTGCATGTTGTTCTCCGCAGCTCCGGAGAATTCCACGCCGTTCAGCAGGAATAGATTTTGCTGAGGACGGTTGCCAGAGACTGAGAAATTGTTGGCGGTGGAAGAATTGGAGATTCCCGTGCCGCCGGTTTTTTGTGAAGTGAAATTGACGATGCCCGGATTGAGGGGGAGGAGCAAGTCATAACTGCGGCCGTTGAGGGGAAGATCTTTTACGGCTTGTTCGCCGACGAGGCCGCTGATGTCGCTGGTGGTGGTGCTTACCATGGGAGCGTCACCGCGCACGGAAACTTCGGCAGTGACGGAACTGACTTGCAGACGCAGATCGACGTTAGCTTCCTGGCCAACCACAAGATAGATGCCGGCGCGGATGGCGTCGCGGAAACCGGCTTTGCTGACGCGCACTTGGTATTCGCCGACCGGAAGGGCCAGCAAGAGATAGCGACCGAGTTCATCCGTGGTGGTCGTGCGGGTTGCACTGGTCTCCAGATTTTCGGCGGTAACACTTGCGCCGGGGACCGGGGCACCCGAAGGATCGAGGGCGATTCCTTTGATGCGTGCCGAGGTCTGGGCATGAACGCAGGGTGAACTGAGCAAGAGCAGAGGGGGCACGAGGAAGATGAGAGCAGCAAGGCGAAGCGAGCGCTGTTTGCGGCGGAAGACACGGAATCGAAGACCATTAGAGTGGTGAAGCGCAGAATCGGAAGGCAAATTCGAATGCATTTTGGAACCCCCGGGAGATCCGGCCAGCCAGCGCGAAGGCGGCGGTGTGATCTCATGCGATCACAGACATTTTGTTGGCTAGACAATTCAATATAGTTCGAAGCGTTATGTCAAACCGACTTAATTCGAATAAAATCTGGGTGAATTCATGCGGATCGCAAGCTATAAAAACCGCATGGAAAGGAAATCCGGTGTGGGTGTGGCCGAACCGGTCATCAGGCCTGTAGACACGGGGAAACTGGAGCGGTATATTGCCCGGCATGACACTATCGGCTAGAAATCGACTGGAAGGCCACGTCATTGAAGTTCAGCTCGGCGGCGTGATGGCGCACGTGGTTGTGCAAGTGGGAAACAATGTGATCGAAAGTGTGATTACCAAGCGCAGCGTCGACGAGATGAAGTTGAAGGTAGGCGACAAAGTTTCCGCGGTGATAAAGTCCACCGAAGTGATGTTGGAAAAAGATTGATTCTCCGTTGCGCTTCAGGCGGAAGGAAGTGCCTCGACCCGTGCACCGTACTTTCAAACCCTTTCAGTTGCTTCTGATTGTTATTTCATTCAGTCATATTTTTGTTGCGACATCTGCTGTGCTGGCCCAGGGCGCAACAGCTGCCAAGGAACTCCGGATTGGCGGCGCAGTTCCCACGCCTCTGGTTCTCACCCTTGCTGATTTGAAAAAGATGCCGCGCAAAACTTTGTCGGTGGTGAATCCACACGGCCAGAAAAAGGAAACCTACGAGGGCGTGCTGTTGGAAGATCTGCTGCAGAAGGCCGGAGCTGCGCATGGAGAGCATTTGCGGGGGGCGGCGATGGCCATGTGGGTCCTTGCGGAAGCGGAGGACGGCTATCGCGTAGTTTTTTCCCTGGCAGAATTGGATTCGGGGATTGTCGATTCCGACGTAATTGTCGCGGATACGATGGATGGCGCGCCGCTGGCGGTGAAACAAGGGCCGTTCCGGCTGGTTGCACCGCGCGAGAAACGACCAGCGCGATGGGTGCGCATGTTGAAATCGATTACGGTGTTGAGCGTGGAAGATAGAGCCGAACCCGATTCCTCCGGGGCTAAAGCCCATTGATAGCCGAGAAGCAATGTCGGAGCTGAGGCTCCGACCCCTTAAAAGAGAAGCGCCAAAGCGCACGCACCGGAAGGCAGCCGCAGCACAAGCGTGAACCCGAATCCTTGCGGCATGACTGAAGGCGTTCCCTGCCGTTGTCCCACACCCTGATGCGCATTTCTTGGTGGGCTTCGGATAGAATCTTGGTCCACAGGAGGCGGTGGTGGCATCCATGGAAAGCGTAACCGCGACGACCAGCGCAGATCGTTTACTTTTTGCTGCCGATATTACCGGGACGCTGGTGTTCGCAGTGGAAGGCGCGATGGCCGCGGTGACTGGGAATCTCGACCTTATCGGGATTATGGCATTAGCTTTCTGCACGGCCTTGGGAGGAGGAATTATTCGCGACACGCTGCTCGGCGCTCTACCTCCAGCAGCGTTGCGCGATTGGCGATATCCCACGATTGCTTTGTCGGCGGCAGTGCTGGTGTTCTTTCTGCATGACTACGTGCGCGCCGTTCCGATGATGGCGATACAGGTTCTGGACGCGGCGGGCCTGGCGATTTTCGCCATCGCGGGAACCGAGAAAGCGATGCAATACAAAATGAATGCTCTGGTGGCAGTGTTGCTGGGCACTATCACGGGCGTCGGCGGAGG
>Ga0210384_10004268_pt1 | contig 16048 bp, 14 predicted proteins | sample IncBWH2MmetaG_FD_160574 | JGI IMG/M metagenome (GOLD analysis project Ga0210384, IMG submission 160574) | Forest soil microbial communities from Barre Woods Harvard Forest LTER site, Petersham, Massachusetts, United States - Inc-BW-H-2-M | ecosystem: Environmental > Terrestrial > Soil >...
GAGCGGAAAAGGCTCCTTCCTTGCAGAATGTCGTGAGCTTTAGTCCCGAAAGCGGAAGTTCCGGCGGCGCGTCTATGCGTAAACGCGCTAGAGCGGACCAAAGCGACGGTCCTCGCGCACTTCCTGCATGAACGACGCCGCGCCCGGTCGTCCTGTGCGGCATCGACGGCTGGGGCGCGCTCATTGACCGGTCGGGGCGTTGAAGAGCCTGCCGAGCCAAGTGAGCACCGGAAACGGCGTAAAGACCTGGAGCAGTATGGCGGCGCCGACGAAGACCACGACATAACTGATCACGCTGTGCAGCAGCCGCCGCGGCCACGGTGGATAGGGCGGCTTGTCGTCGGCCGGCCAGGCGAACTGTTGTTCCCATTGCTCCTGCGGACAATCGGCCGGCCGTATTCGCTCGAGCGGCTCCCAGGCGCGGTAGGCGGCGATCCCGCGCTCGCGCGCGATGGTGCTTCGCAGCCACAGGAAATTGCTCCAGCCGATGAGGTCGACCAGCGCCCCGATCGCCCGGCGCAGCAGGAAAAAGACCAGCAGGCAGACGACATAGACATAAGCGATCATCAGGCCGACCTGCAGCACCGGATCGGTCAGGATCCCCACCCGGAAATACTTTGAAAACAGCTCCACCGTCGCGATCACCGATTTCTTCAGGCCCTCGGCGATCGGCAGCAGCGGCGCATAATCGTAGGAGTAGTGATCCAGCAGCAGGATGATGGTGACGACGACGGCGAGCTGAAACAGCCGGGAATTGGCGATGCGGCGGATCGGAGCCGTGAGCAGCCTGATCGGACCCATGGTCGCTCCCTGGAAGGCGGCTCGGGGCTATCATGTCCGGTGGCGAAGGCAAGGCAGGTCGGCCTCCACAAACGGCTCAACCCACAGGCTTGTCGCGCGCATTGCACCGGGCGCCGGCGATCTGACGGCCCTTTGGTTCAACTCCCCGTCGTGCTAATTCGGCATCGTGGCCCATTTCGGCCTTCATGCCGTGCTTTGGGGGACGCTCGATGAGCGAGCCGCATGACCAAGACGGGGCGCGGCCCGACCGGCGCACGTTCCTGACGCTTGCCGGCGCAGCGACCCTCGCCGCCGCCGGACGGCCGAGCGTGGGCCACGCCGATGACCAGCTCGACGCACTGATGGGCGATGCCCAGCGCGGCGACCTCGGGGAGGGTTTTGACGACGCTTCCCGCACCATCCACATGCCGAAAGCGTCGGAGCCGACGGTTTCCGCGGCGACAGTGCAGACGACCGAGCAGGCCATCGATCGCTATGCCGCCATTGTCGCGCGCGGCGGCTGGCCGCGGGTCGCCGCCGTCACGCAGCTGCGGCTCGGCGACCGCCATCCGAGCGTCAACGATCTGCGGGCGCGGCTGGTCGCGTCGAGCGACATCGACCCGAACGCCGTCGGCAACGACATCTACGATTCCTACGTCGAGGCTGCGGTGCGGCGCTTCCAGGCGCGCCACGGCCTCACCGTCGACGGCATCATCCGCAAGGAGACGCTCGCCGCGCTCAACGTGCCGGGGCCGGTGCGGCTCGCCCAGCTCAAGGTCAACGTGACGCGGCTGCGCACGCTCAGCACCAACCTCGGCCCGCGCTACGTGGTCTGCAACCTGCCGGCGGCGCGCATCGAGGCGATCGACGGCGGCGCCGCCGTTTCCCGCCATACCGCGGTCGTCGGCAAGCCCGACCGGCCGTCGCCGGAGATCAACAGCAAAATCGTCGAGGTCAATTTCAATCCGTACTGGACCGTGCCGGCTTCGATCGTGCGCAAGGACCTCATCCCCAAGATGCAGGACCAGCCGGACTACCTCACCAGCAACCACATCCGCATCTTCGACGTCCACCACAAGGAGCTGCAGCCCGCGGACATCAACTGGTACTCGGAGGACGCGACCAATTACACGTTCCGCCAGGATCCGGGGAGCTTCAACTCGCTCGGCTCGATCCGCATCAACTTCCCCAATCCGCACCAGGTCTACATGCACGACACGCCGCTCAAGAATTTGTTCGGCGAGGATTTCCGCTTCCATTCCTCGGGCTGCGTGCGGGTGCAGAACGTGCGCGAGCTGGTGGCGTGGCTGCTTTCAGGCACGCGAAGCTGGTCGCGCCCGGAGATCGATCTGGTGATCAAGTCCGGCGAGCTTAAGACCGCGCGGCTCGCCAATCCGGTGCCTCTGCATTGGGTCTATGTTACCGGCTGGGCCACGGCCGACGGCGTCGTCCAGTTCCGCGAGGACATCTACGGCCGCGACGGCCTTCCCGGCGCGCAGGCGGCGCGCGGCGAGCCGCTGGCGATCTCGAGCCCGCGCTGAGCCTCGCGGCCGGCCCGCGGCGATGCGACGGACGGGATCGTCCACGATCCGGGTGGTCGCGATAGCGGATTTTGCCGCCTCCCGATCCGGGATAAGCTGGCGTGCGGCAATAGCTGGCTTTCAGCGTGGGAGGGTGGCGTGAGTGATCAGCTCAAATACGTTCTCGACGAAACGCAGATCCCGAAAACCTGGTACAACCTCGCGGCCGATCTGCCACAGCCGCTGCCGCCGGTGTTGCATCCGGGCACGAAGCAGCCGGTCGGCCCCGCCGATCTCGAGCCGCTGTTCCCGATGGCCCTGATCCTCCAGGAGGTATCGGCCGAACGCACGATCGACATCCCCGAGCCGATCCGCGACGTCTACCGCATGTGGCGGCCGTCGCCGCTCATCCGCGCGCGTCGTCTCGAGCGGGCGCTCGACACGCCGGCGAAGATCTATTTCAAGTACGAAGGGGTCTCGCCGGCGGGATCGCACAAGCCGAACACCGCGGTACCGCAAGCCTGGTACAACAAGGAGCAGGGCGTCACGCGGCTCTCGACCGAGACCGGCGCCGGCCAGTGGGGCTCGGCCTTGGCGTTTGCCGGCTCGCTGTTCGGCCTCGAGGTTACTGTCTTTCAGGTCCGCGTCTCCTACGACCAGAAACCCTATCGCCGCGCGCTGATGGAAACCTATGGGGCGCGCTGCATCGCCTCGCCGTCGAAGGAGACCGATTCCGGGCGCGCAATCCTCGCCAAGAACCCCGACAGTCCGGGCTCGCTCGGCATCGCCATTTCAGAGGCGGTGGAGATGGCGGCCAAGGACCCGGCGGTGAAATACTCGCTCGGCTCGGTGCTGAACCACGTGCTCCTGCATCAGACCGTCAACGGGCAGGAGGCGATCAAGCAGTTCGAGATGGCGGGCGACGACCCCGACGTGGTAATCGGCTGCACCGGCGGCGGCTCGAACTTTGCCGGGCTCGCCTTCCCGTTCCTGGGCCTGCAGTTGCGTGGCGGGCGCAAGCGCCGCATCATCGCGGTAGAGCCGGCGGCCTGCCCGTCGCTGACGCGGGGAAAATACGCCTACGACTTCGGCGACACCGCGCACCTCACCCCGCTCGTCAAGATGCACACCCTCGGCTCGACCTTCATCCCACCCGGCTTCCATGCTGGGGGGCTGCGCTATCACGGCATGGCGCCGATGGTGTCGCACATCCACGCGCTCGGGCTGATCGAGGCGCGCGCCTACCATCAGAAAACGTGCTTCGATGCCGGCGTGCAGTTTGCGCGCTGCGAGGGCATCGTGCCGGCGCCGGAGGCGACGCACGCGGTGCGCTGTGCGGTCGACGAGGCGCTGCGCTGCAAGAAGGAGGGCAAGGCCGAGGTGATCCTGTTCAACATGTCGGGCCACGGCCATTTCGACATGTCGGCCTACATCAACTATTTCGAAGGCAAGCTGGTCGATCAGGCCTATGACGAAGCCGACCTCGCCATGGCGCTCGCCGGCCTGCCGAGCGTTGCCGCCTGACTTGAGGCAAGCGCCGTAGGGTGGGCAAAGGCGCGAAAGCGCCGCGCCCACCTCAATACGATCAGCATTTTTGCGTGGGCTTCGCTGCGCTGAGCCCCACCCTACGCGCGAGCTCCCGCTATCCCCAAATATAGGGGGAATAGACGAAGAATAGTCCCAAGCCCTTGCGCTCGGCCGCTGGTGTGATATCGGCGAGCGCTCAGCCGTCAGTGGGTCGCGGTCCTTTCCGCTCAGGAGCAGGAGATGTCGGTTACTCAAAGCGCACTATCGACTGTCGAGGGATTCTTCGCCGCTTCGCTCGCGGAAAGCGATCCCGGAATCGCCGATGCCATCCGCCGCGAGCTTCGACGTCAGCGCGACGAGATCGAGCTGATCGCGTCGGAAAACATCGTCAGCCGCGCCGTGCTCGAGGCGCAAGGCTCGGTCCTGACCAACAAATATGCCGAGGGCACGCCGGGCCGGCGCTATTACGGCGGCTGCCAGTTCGTCGATATTGCGGAGACGCTCGCCATCGAACGCGCCACCCGGCTATTCGGCTGCGCCTTCGCCAACGTGCAGCCGCATTCCGGCGCCTCCGCCAATGCCGAAGCGTTCATGGCGCTGATGCAGCCCGGCGATACCTTCATGGGCCTCAACCTCGCCGCCGGCGGCCATCTCACGCACGGCTCGCCGGTCAATCTGTCAGGCCGCTGGTTCAAAGTCGTGCCGTACGGCGTGCGGCGCGAGGACCATCAAATCGACATGGACGAAGTGCTGCAGCTGGCGAAACAGCATCGGCCCAAGGTGATCATCGCCGGCGGCTCGGCTTACCCGCGCATCCTCGACTTTCGCCGCTTCCGCGAGATCGCCGACGAGGTCGGCGCTTGGCTCATGGTCGACATGGCGCATTTCGCCGGGCTCGTCGCCGGCGGCGTGCATCCTTCGCCGTTCCCGCATGCGCATGTGGTGACGACCACGACCCACAAGACGCTGCGCGGGCCGCGCGGCGGCGCGATCCTCGCCAACGACGAAGAGCTGGCGAAGAAGCTCAATTCCGCTGTGTTTCCCGGCATGCAGGGCGGGCCGCTCATGCACGTGATCGCGGCCAAGGCGGTGGCGTTCGGGGAGGCGCTGCGGCCCTCGTTCAGGCTTTACGCGAAGAACGTAGTCGAGAACGCGAAGGTGCTTGCGGAAACCCTGAAATCCTGCGGTCTCGATATCATCTCCGGCGGCACCGATACGCATCTCATGCTGGTCGATCTGCGGAGGAAGCGCCTGACCGGAAAGGCGGCCGAGGCGGCGCTCGGCCGGGCGCACATCACCTGCAACAAGAACGGCATTCCGTTCGATCCGGAAAAGCCCACGGTCACGTCCGGGGTGCGGCTCGGCACACCGGCCGGCACCACTCGGGGCTTCGGCATCGCCGAGTTCCGGCAGATCGGGGACTTGATCGCCGAGGTGCTGGACGCGCTGGCGCGCTCGGGAACCGAGCAAGACGCACAGGCCGAGGCAAGCGCGCGCGACAAAGTCAAGCGCCTGGTCGGCCGGTTCCCGATCTACGAGGGGTAGGGTCAAGGCATGCGCTGTCCGAGTTGTGGAAGCCTCGATACCCAAGTGAAGGATTCGCGGCCGACGGAAGATTCGTCCGTCATCCGCCGCCGCCGCGTCTGCCTGTCCTGCAATTTCCGCTTCACCACCTTCGAACGCGTGCAGTTGCGCGAACTCATCGTCATCAAGCGCAACGGCCGGCGCGTGCCGTTCGATCGCGACAAGCTGTTGCGCTCGGTACAGGTCGCGCTGCGCAAAAGGCCGGTCGAGCCCGAGCGCATCGATCAGATGGTCTCGAAGATCGTGCGCGAGCTTGAGGGGCTCGGCGAAAGCGAAGTGTCCTCGGAGACCATCGGCGAAACGGTGATGGCCTATCTGCGTGAGCTCGACGACGTCGCCTATGTGCGCTTCGCTTCGGTCTATCGCAATTTCCGCGAGGCCAAGGATTTCGAGGCCGCGCTCGCCGAGCTGTCGGCGGATGAAGCGGCGGAGATCGCGCGCAAGTGAGCGCGGGCGGCGAGGGTCGCGAAGAGGATCGCAGATTCATGGCGCTCGCGCTCGCACTAGGCCGGCGCGGGCTCGGCCGCACTTGGCCCAACCCCGCGGTCGGCGCTGTCATTGTTCGCCGCGATGGCGGCCCGCCGCGGATCGTCGGCCGCGGTTGGACCCAGCCCGGCGGCCGGCCGCATGCTGAGATCGAGGCCTTGCGCCGCGCTGGCGAGGCCGCGCGCGGCGCCGACCTCTACGTCATCCTCGAGCCGTGCTCGCACCACGGCAAGTCGCCGCCGTGCGCCGACGCGGTCATCGCCGCGGGCGTGGCCCGGGTCGTCTCGGCGATCGAAGATCCAAACCCCGAGGTTGCTGGCGCTGGCCACGCGCGGCTGCGCGCGGCCGGCGTCGCCGTCGATGTCGGCGTTGGCGCCGAGGAAGCGCGTCGCGATCATGCTGGCCACTTGCGGCGCATGCGCGACGGACGTCCGCATGTCGCACTGAAGCTCGCGATCTCGGCTGACGGTAAGGCCGCCGCGGCGGGGCGCAAGCCGGTTGCAATCACCGGCGAGGCGACGCGCGACCGCGTGCATCTCATGCGCGCGCAGAGCGACGCCGTCATGATCGGCATCGGCACGGCGCTCGCCGACGATCCGATGCTGACCTGCCGCTTGCCGGGCATGGCCGCATTTTCGCCCGTCCGCATCGTCCTCGACAGCGGTCTGCGGCTTCCGCTCGGCTCGCGTCTCGTGCAGAGCGCACGCGAGGTGCCGGTATGGGCGGTTGCCGGGGCGCAGGCCTCACGCAGCGCCGAGAACGCGTTGACGGCGGAAGGCGTCACCGTGCTGCGGGTAGCACACGCCCATGGACGGCTCGATCTTGCCGGCGCGCTCAAGCTCATCGCCGCGCGCGGCATCACCCGGCTGATGGTGGAGGGCGGCCCGATCCTTGCCGCCGCCTTGCTTGCCGCCGATCTCATCGACGAGGCCGTCCTCTTCCACTCGCCGACGGTCGTTGGGGCCAATGGCGTCGACGCCCTCGAAGGGATGGCGCTTGCAGCGTTGACGGAATCGCCGCGGTTCAAATGCGTGGCGAGCGAATCCGTCGGGGCCGATACCCGCATGGTCCTTGAGCGAAGGTGACAGCCGTGTTCACGGGCATTGTCAGCGACATAGGAGAAATTCTTGATGTCAGCGAGCAGGCCGAAGGCCTGCGCCGCCTGACCATCGGCTCCGGCTATGACCCGGAGACGATCGACATTGGCGCCTCGATTGCGTGCGCCGGGATTTGCCTCACGGTCGTCGCCCGTGGGCGCCAAGCGGGCGGGGCCGCCTTCTCGGTCGACGCGGCTGCGGAAACGCTGCGGGTCACGACGGCCGGCTCCTGGCGGCGCGGCACGAAGCTCAATCTCGAGCGCTCGCTGCGGCTCGGCGACGAACTCGGCGGGCACCTCGTGACCGGTCATGTCGACGGCATCGCCGAACTTCTGGCACGCGACGATCTCCCCGAAATGGCGCGCCTGTCGCTGCGCACGCCGGCCGCACTGGCGCGGTTCATCGCGCCCAAGGGCTCGGTTGCGCTTGACGGCGTCTCGCTCACCGTGAACGAGGTCGACGAGGATCGCTTTTCCGTGCTGATCATTCCGCACACGCTGAAGGTCACCACCTTCGGGGCGCTGCGCGTGGCGGCTCGGCTCAACCTCGAAGTCGATCTCATGGCGCGCTATGCCGCGCGGCTGCTGCAGGCGCCGCAATCAAACGCGTCGCGCTGACAACGGGCAGGGAGAAAGACTCATGCAAGAGCTTGCCGGCAAGACCGCGTTCGTGACCGGTGGCGCGAGCGGCATCGGGCTCGCGCTTGGTCGCGCGTTCGCGGAAGCAGGCATGCAGGTGATGCTCGCCGATATCGAGACCGAGGCTTTGGCGGCTGCGGTCAAGAGCCTGCACAATTTCGGGCCGGATGTGCGCGGGGTGACCTGCGACGTGACCGATCCCGAGAGTGTCGAGCGCGCGGCCGCGGCGTCACACGAGGCGTTCGGCAATGTGCACGTCGTTTGCAACAATGCCGGCGTCGCCGGCGGTAGCGGCATCGACGACATTTTGCTCGACGATTGGCGCTGGGTGCTCGACGTCAATCTGATGGGCGTGCTGCACGGCATCCGAACGTTCCTGCCGCTTATCCGCGCCCACGGCGAAGGCGGCCATATCGTCAACACCGCCTCCATGGCCGGAATGGTCAGCGGGCTGGGGTTCAGTCCGTATTCGGCGAGCAAGTTCGCCGTCGTGACCATGTCGGAGGGTCTTGCCCTGCACCTCAAGCCGCTCGGCATCGGCGTGACCGTGCTCTGTCCCGGATGGGTGCGCACCCGCATCAATGAGAGCGCGCGCAACCGAACGGAGCGTTACGGCGCGGGGCGGGCACCAGAGCCGGGTACTTGGGGAAACGAAATCGCGGCGCACGTTGCCGAACGCATCCAGTCCGGGCTCGACCCGTCCGATGTCGCAGCGCGCGTGCTCACGGCGATCCGCGACGACGATCTCTACGTGTTCACCCATCCGGAGATGCGCGTCGCCGCCGAGGAGCGATTTGGTGCCATCCTCGCGGCCATGGACAAGGCGGGTCGGTAGCCGGCAGACCGAGCCACGTGCGTCCGCATGCGCTGTTTGCCGACGAAAGAAACGAGATTCTGTCGGCGCTCAGCGTGACCGCCGCGCTTGTTCGCCCTTCCCGCCCTTGCTACGACCACGCCGACATGATCGGCGGAAGCCGCAAGCGGCTTCCATACGAGATCATGTCTGTGGAGCGGAGCACAGCGATGGCCGGGCCGCGGCGAGGCAAGCGGGCGAAAGGCGAAGCCAAGGGCGCGCGCATCCTCCTGGTCGAGGCGCGCTTCTACGACGACATCGCCGACGCGCTGCTTGCCGGGGCCATGAAGGTGCTCCATGAGGCGCAGGCCAAGGTCGATCGCATCAGCGTGCCCGGCTCGCTCGAAATCCCCGCCGCGATCGCCATGGCGCTGGATGCGGCGCAGCGCAAGCGCCGCCCCTACGATGGCGCCGTCGCGCTCGGCTGTGTGATCCGCGGTGACACCATCCATTTCGACATCGTGTCGCATCAGTCGGCGCGCGGGCTGATGGATATCGCGATTGCTCGTGCGCTGCCGCTCGGCAACGGCATCATCACCGTCGACACCGAGGCGCAGGCGCTCGCCCGTGCCCGCCCGGAAGAGCAGGACAAGGGCGGCGATGCGGCCCGCGCGGCGCTGGCGCTCGTCGATATCAAGCGCCGGCTGGCGGGGCGATGACATGACCCGCGCCGGCGCAAGACCCGCAGCAAGGAAGCCGCGCAAGGCAAACAAGCGCGGCGCGGCGCGGCTCGCCGCCGTCCAGGCGCTCTACCAGATGGACCTTGCCGGCACCGGCCTGAATGAGATTTTGGCAGAGTTCCAAAGCCATTGGCTTGGTGGCGATGTCGAGGGCGCGCAGTATCGGCCGGCCGAGACGGCATTCTTCAGCGACATCGTCCATGGCGTCGTACGTGAGCAAACAAGGCTCGATCCGCAGATCGACGCCGCGCTGGCGCGTGGTTGGCCGCTCAAGCGCATCGAGACCGTGTTGCGCGCGGTGCTCCGGGCCGGCGCGTACGAGCTTGCCTGCCGCGGCGACGTGCCGGCGCGGGTGGTGATGTCGGAATACGTCGATGTCGCCAGCGCCTTCGTCGACGCGGAGGAAACCGGCATGGTCAATGCCGTGCTCGACCACCTTGCGCGGCAACTGCGCGCGGGAGAATTCACCAGCGCATCGCCCAGCGCGGGCGGCGGCGGAGGCGGGTAGGGACGTGGCCGGCCCCGATCAATCGCCCGAGGAGCGCCTGATCGCGCAGCATTTCCGGCCGCTCGCCACCCATCCCGGCGCCTTCGGCCTCGCCGACGACGCCGCGGTCTTGAGCGTGCCGGAAGGATTCGATCTCGTGGTCACCACCGACGGCGTCATTGCCGGCGTGCATTTCTTCTTCGACGACGCGCCCGCGGACATCGCCCGCAAGGCGCTGCGCATGAATCTTTCCGACCTTGCCGCCAAAGGCGCGAAGCCGCTCGGCTTCGTCATGGCCGTCGCGTTGCCTGAGAGCACCGACGACGCCTGGCTGGCCGCCTTTGCCGCCGGATTGGGCGAGGATGCCGGGCGCTACGGCTGCCCCTTGCTTGGCGGCGACACCGACCACACGCCCGGCCTGATGTCGATCTCGATCACGGCGTTCGGCGCTGTGCCGCAAAGCCGGATGGTGCAGCGGTCGGGCGCGCGGGTCGGCGACAGCGTTCTGGTCACCGGCACGATCGGCGATGCAGCGCTCGGGCTTAGGCTGCGTGGCGACCGCAACCTGGCCTCGCGCTGGCGGCTCACCGAGGCGATGGCCGGTCACCTCCTGGGACGTTATCTGCGGCCCGAACCGCGCACCACCCTTGCCGAAGCGGTGCTGAGCTTTGCCTCGTCCGCGATGGATGTCTCCGACGGGCTTGCCGGCGATCTCGGCAAGCTTTGCCGCGCCTCGTCGCTCGCCGCCGACGTCGATGTCGCACAGGTGCCGCTCTCCGATGCCGCACACACGGCGATCGCGTCGCGGCCGACACTCCTCGAGACGCTACTCACCGGCGGCGATGACTACGAGATCGTGCTGACGGTAGCGCAGGCGAAGCTTCAGGCGTTCCAAGCCGCGGCGCGGGCGGCGCGCGTGCCGGTGACCGAGATCGGCCGCATGCGCTCCGGCGACGGGGCGCAGTTCACGCGCCAAGGCAAGGCGCTCGTGTTCGCGCGCCCCGCGTTCAGCCATTTCTGATTTGTGCCGCCGGCAAAGGCCGCCGGAAATGGACGCCGGCGCGACTACCGCCGTCGCGAGATCGGCTGATACTCGCGCCGCGGCGCGCCGGTGTAGAGCTGGCGGGGACGCCCGAGCTTCTGGTGCGGGTCCTCGATCATCTCCTTCCACTGCGCGATCCAGCCGACCGTGCGCGCGACCGCGAACAGCACGGTGAACATGGTGGTCGGAAACCCCATGGCGCGCAGCGTGATCCCCGAATAGAAATCGACGTTGGGATAGAGCCGCTTCTCGACGAAGTAGTCGTCGTGCAGCGCGATGCGCTCGAGCTCCATGGCGACATCGAGCAGCGGATCGTTGACGCCGAGCTCGCGCAGCACCTCGTGGCAGGTCTTCTGCATGATCTTGGCGCGCGGGTCGTAGTGCTTGTACACGCGGTGGCCGAAACCCATCAGCCGGAAGGAATCGTTCGGGTCCTTGGCGCGCTTGACATATTCGGGAATGCGGTCGACGCTGCCGATCTCGCCGAGCATCTTCAGTGCCGCCTCGTTGGCGCCGCCATGCGCGGGCCCCCACAGGCAGGCGATGCCGGCGGCGATGCAGGCGAACGGATTGGCGCCGGTCGAACCGGCAAGCCGCACCGTCGAGGTCGAAGCGTTCTGCTCGTGGTCGGCGTGCAGGATGAAGATGCGGTCCATGGCGCGGGCCAGCACCGGGTTCGGCTTGTACTCTTCGCAGGGCACCGCAAAACACATGCGCAGGAAATTCGACGCGTAGTCGAGGTCGTTCTTGGGATACATGAACGGCTGCCCGACCGAGTATTTGTAGGCCATCGCCGCCAGCGTCGGCGATTTCGCGATCATGCGGATCGAGGCGATCATCCGCTGCGTCGGATCGGTGATGTCGGTGGAGTCATGGTAGAAGGCCGAGAGCGCGCCGACGACGCCGACCATCACCGCCATCGGGTGGGCGTCGCGCCGGAACCCCTGGAAGAAGCGGCTCATCTGCTCGTGGACCATCGTGTGATGGACCACGCGGTCGTCGAAGTCGGCCTTCTGTGCGGCGGTCGGCAGCTCGCCGTAAAGCAGGAGGTAGCAGGTCTCGAGATAGTCGCCGTGCTCGGCAAGGTCCTCGATCGGATATCCGCGATAGAGCAGCACGCCTTCGTCGCCGTCGATGAAGGTGATCTTGGATTCGCAGCTCGCGGTCGAGGTGAAACCGGGATCATAGGTGAAGACGCCGGCCTCGCCGTAGAGCTTGCTGATGTCGATCACCTGCGGACCGAGCGTGCCGTCACAGAGCGGAAACGACCAGTTCTTGTCGCCGAGCGTCAGTTTGCCGGTCTTGATGTTGGCGCCGGTTTTCGCGTCCATGATCGCATCCTCGATATCTGACGGCCGTAACTGCGCGCTGCGGGGCCGATCGGCCGAGAAGCAGGCGTCGGCGGTGTTGTCTGTTCCGGCCGCATTGGCCTAGCGCAACCCAGTGTGCACTGCAAGATAAGCTCTGGCGCTGGCGCGCGCCAGCCAGCGCCAGCGACGAGCGCATGGCGCCGCGGGCGCTACCCGGCGCGGGGTTGTTGCCGTTCGACCTTGTTGGCCTGATCGGCGACGCGGGCCAAGCTCTCGCCCTTGCCGAGCACGGCGAGCACCTCGAAGATGCCGGGCGAGGTCGTGCGGCCGGTGAGCGCCGCCCGCAACGGCTGGGCGACGCTTCCGAGCTTGAGACCGTGGCGCTCGGCGAACGTGCGCACGGCACGCTCGGTCGCCTCCGTCGACCAGGGCTCGACCGCGCCGAGCTCGCCCTCGAGATCGCGCAGCAGCCCGCGTGCTTCCGGCGACAGCACGCTGCGCGCCTTGTCGTCGAGCGGAATCGGCCGGTCGGCGAACAGGAAATGCGCGCCGTCGATGAGATCGATGAGCGTCTTGGCGCGTTCCTTCAGGCTCGGCATGGCCTCGAGCCATTGCTGCCGCGCCCTAGGCGTCAGCTTGGCGCGAATTTTGTCGCCGCCTTCGAGATGCGGCAGCAGCTGCTCGATCGCCCGCAGCAGCGCTTGGTCATCGCTGGTGCGGATGTAGTGGCCATTGAGGCTCTCGAGCTTGGCGAAATCGAAACGAGCCGGCGAGCGGCCGATCTGCGGCAGATCGAACGCCGCGATCATCTCCTCGGTCGAGAAGATCTCCTGGTCGCCGTGGCTCCAGCCGAGCCGCACCAGGTAGTTGCGCAACGCCACCGGCAGGCAGCCCAGAGCGCGGTAGGCATCGACGCCGAGTGCGCCGTGGCGCTTGGAAAGCTTCGAACCGTCGGGACCGTGGATCAGCGAGATGTGCGCCATGACCGGCACCGTCCAGCCGAGCGCGTCGTAGATCTGCTTCTGCCGCGCCGCGTTGGTCAGGTGATCGTCGCCGCGAATGATGTGGGTCACGCCCATGTCGTGGTCGTCGACGACGACGGCGAGCATGTAGGTCGGCGTCCCGTCGGAGCGCAGCAGCACGAGATCGTCGAGATTCTCGTTCTGCCAGACCACGCGGCCCTGGACCTGATCCTCGATAACGGTTTCGCCGGTGAGCGGCGCCTTGAGCCGGATCGCCGGCTTGGCGCCCGGCGGCGCCTCGCTTGGATCGCGGTCGCGCCAGCGCCCGTCATAGAGTCTCGCGCGGCCTTCGCGCCGCGCCGCCTCACGCATCTGCGCAAGCTCCTCGGGAGTAGCATAGCAGCGATACGCATGGCCGGCGGCAAGGAGCTGCTCGGCGACCTCGCGGTGCCGCGCCGCGCGCGCGAATTGATAGATGGCCTCGCCGTCCCAGTCGATGCCGAGCCAGGAGAGTCCGTCGAGAATGGCCTCGATCGCCGCCTGCGTCGAGCGCTCGCGGTCGGTGTCCTCGATCCGCAGCAGCATTTTTCCGCCACGCCCGCGTGCGTAAAGCCAGTTGAACAGCGCTGTGCGCGCACCGCCAATATGCAGAAAGCCGGTGGGCGAGGGGGCAAAGCGGGTGACGACGGTCATTGTGGCCTTCGTATCTCTCTGTCGTCATCCGACGGATGCGTCCGGCAGGTAGTACACGGTTTTCCCTCCCGAGAAAGGCCGCGGGGCTCTGCCGGCCGCCAACAAAGCGAGTGGTGCAATAGTAGGAATCGGCGCCAGATTAGATTTACGCCAGTGCGGCAAGGTGAACAGCCGCACTTGACCCGGCCGGGCAATTTGTTCAATCCGGGCGCCGCACCGCCATCGCCGCGCCGTGCCGAAGATCACTGCATGACGATCGCTGAAACGACAGTACGGGAAGCCGGCCAGGATTTCATCCGCGACGTTATTCGCGCGGACCTGGCCGCGGGCCGGCACAAAAGCGTGGTCACCCGCTTTCCGCCGGAGCCGAACGGCTATCTCCATATCGGCCATGCCAAGTCGATCTGCCTCAATTTCGGCGTGGCTGAGGAGTTCGGCGGCCACTGCAACCTGCGCTACGACGACACCAACCCGACCAAGGAGGCGCAGGAATATATCGATGCCATCGAGCGCGATGTGCGCTGGCTCGGCTTCGATTGGGGCGAGCACCTCTATCACGCCTCCGACTATTTCGAACAGCTCTATGCGTGGGCGGAGCACTTGATCCGCGCCGGCAAGGCCTATGTCGACGATCAGACCCAGGAGGAGATGCGACTCACCCGCGGCACCTTGACCGAGGCGGGGACCGACAGCCCGTTCCGCAACCGCGGCGTCGAGGATAATCTCGACCTGTTCCGCCGCATGCGCGCGGGCGAGTTCCCGAACGGCGCCCGCGTGCTCCGTGCCAAGATCGACATGGCCTCGGGCAACATCAATCTGCGCGATCCGGTGCTCTACCGCATTCTGCACGCGGCGCATCCGCGCACCGGCACACGCTGGTGCATCTATCCGAGCTACGATTTCGCCCACGGCCAGTCCGACGCCATCGAGGGCGTCACGCATTCGCTCTGTACCCTCGAATTCGAGGACCATCGGCCGCTCTACGACTGGCTTCTCGACAATCTGCCGGTCCCCTCGCGGCCGCGCCAATACGAGTTCGCGCGCCTCAACCTGTCCTACACGGTGCTGTCGAAGCGCGTGCTCACCGAGATGGTGCGCGGCGGCCATGTCGCCGGCTGGGACGATCCGCGCATGCCGACGCTTGCCGGGCTGCGCCGGCGTGGCGTGCCGCCGGCCGCAATCCGCGATTTCGTCAAGCGCATCGGCGTCGCCAAGGCGAACAGCCTCGTCGACATGGCAATGTTCGAATTCTCCGTCCGCGAGCATTTGAACCGCACGGCGCAGCGGCGCATGGCGGTGCTGCGCCCGCTCAAGGTCGTGATCGAGAACTATCCGGAAGGTGCGAGCGAAGAGCTCGACGCCATCAATCACCCCGAGGAGCCCGCCGCGGGAACGCGGCGCATCCGTTTCGGCCGCGAGCTTTTCATCGAGCGCGACGATTTTCTGGAGAATCCGCCGAAGAAGTTCTTCCGCCTCGCGCCGGGGCGCGAAGTGCGCCTGCGCTACGCCTATTTCATCACCTGCCGTGAGGTGGTGAAGAACGACGCCGGCGAAATCGCCGAGCTGCGTTGCCGCTACGATCCGCAAACCCGCCGCGGCAACGCGCCCGATGGGCGCAAGGTGCAGGCGACGCTGCACTGGGTTTCAGCCGCTGACGCGGTCGAAGCCGAGGTGCGGCTCTACAATCCGCTGTTCGTGTGCCCCGACCCCAGCGCCGGCGATTTCGCCGCCGATTTCAATCCGCATTCGATGGAAGTTATCCCCAATGCGCGCGTCGAGCCGGCGTTGGCGGGTATGAACGCTGGCGATCCGGTACAATTCGAGCGCCAGGGTTATTTCTGCCGTGATTCGGATTCCACGGCAGGCCGGCTCGTGTTCAACCGCACGGTCGGATTACGCGATACCTGGGCCAAGGTGTCCGGCGGCGCAAGCTGAGCGGACGCGTAGCGCGTCTTCGCCGCGTAAAGAGCAGCGTAAAACTCACAGCGTTCGCCGTCGTGCCAGGGGAGTCCTCCGATTCGGTGGTCGCCGCGCGCTGCTATTGCGCTCAGTGCCGTGCTGCTGGCGGGCGCGCCGGCGCGCGCGGCCGATACGGCGTTCGCCGCGGCCGGCGGCGCTTCCAACCACGACTGGTCCGGATTCTATCTGGGCGGCACGGCGGGGGCGGCGTGGGGATCGCTTCGCCTCAAGACCAGCACCCCGTTCAGCGGCGCCTACTTTCCCGATACGGCGACGCAGGGTGCGGTGAACGCCGCGGGTATGCAGGCGATCAAGCGGCACGACATTCCCATCGGACTGGAGGCCGGCTACAACTGGCAGGCGCCGCGGTCGCCGTGGGTCGTCGGCATCGAGGCCGATATCCAATCGCTGCGTCTGAGCGGCGGCGTGC
>Ga0210384_10004269_pt1 | contig 16046 bp, 12 predicted proteins | sample IncBWH2MmetaG_FD_160574 | JGI IMG/M metagenome (GOLD analysis project Ga0210384, IMG submission 160574) | Forest soil microbial communities from Barre Woods Harvard Forest LTER site, Petersham, Massachusetts, United States - Inc-BW-H-2-M | ecosystem: Environmental > Terrestrial > Soil >...
CATGGGCTTGCTTGAGTTGGTCTTCGGTGGCTCCAGGGAAGCGCTTGATCAGGACCGGCTGGATCGTGTCGAGCCAAAAAATATCGATAATGGCCTCATGGGTCAGCACCGAGTAGCCGCGCGCTTGCGGAGGGAAACCAGCCAGGATCAGGGCGCATAGGCCGGCCAAAATCCGGCGGTTAATTAGAAAGCGGACAGCCATGTGAACTTTCGCTGCGCCTGACCGGCCAAAACACGATGATACCTCGCTCAGCCTGGAGCGCGAGGGCTACTGGCGTACTCATTGAGCCGGCGGACGCCGCTATCGCCGGAGCACGACCGAGTGGCTAATGGAAAACCCGAGCATACTTCCGAAGCCAACATCCGAAAGGAAATGCTTACTGGATGAAATTCGTGAAAAACCTACTAATGCGGCGACGCCGTACGCCGCGAAAGGAACCCATCGATGTTTTGAATAACGCTTTGCGAAAACGGTAGCGACTGCGAACGCCGCAGCCGAGTGACCGGATGGAAAGCTCCCCTTCGCCGTCAGCGGATTCCCAGTCGTCTTGAACCAGGTATTTGAGAAATTGCCTCCCGGTGGAACATCCAGAGGCCGTAACCTGCGCGTCGTATTTCTTAGGACCAGATTGGGAATTTCAACATCTAAGACTGCTTCGGCCGCGAGCACCGCTGAATTCTTCAAGTAAGTATCCTTGCGTACGAGCCCCGTCAAATAGAATGCCGCCGGTATCGCAAGCACACCGGCGGTGGTGGTGGTGCCGCTGAGACGATGATTGAGCCCATAATAGAGACCGCTGTTATCGCGGAAATATCCAGCTTCAGTGGGATCGAGGGCCACCAGGCCCGCCGTCGAGCCCAACACTAGTAGTGTGGGAACGATATGCCGTCCGCGAGCGACTTGTGTGGGAAATAACCAGACCTGTTTCTGCGCTCGCAGGATATCGGACGGAATCTGTTTCCAGGTGATTTCGGCCTCTTGCGCGTTCGAATTTGGGTCGTTCGGTGCATCCGTCTGAGCGCTTGCCGAGCTGATCATCCAACATGTGATCCATAGGCATCGAATCATAGATCGCACGGTGATCACCTAGTTACCGAAGCAGGCGTATTCGGTGTGCTTCGCTGTCCGACACGTACAAGACTCCGTTTGCGTAGTAGAGTCCATGTGGTCGCGAGAGCTTGCAGGCGAGCGGACTCTGCTGGGGGCCGTCTCCGCGCTGGCCCGTGCCGAGCGCCGTCGAAATGATTCCGGTTTTCAAGTCAACGCGCCGGATGGTATGGCTCTCGGTGTCCGCCATGTAGAGACCGTCGGGAGTATAGACCAGCCCCTTGGGCCCCGAGAGTTTCGCGTTCACCGCAGGGCCGCCATCGCCGCTGTAGCCCTGCTCGCCCGTGCCCGCGACCCGGTGAAACGTTTGAGTCTTGCGGTCGATCCGGTAAATGGCGTTGCCTTCACGGAGCGCCAGATACAAATCGCCATTCGCGGCCAGTGCGAGTGTGCGCGGACCGTTCAGCGGAGTTCCATGAACGGGCGCGCCTTCGGGAGTGGCTGCCGCTTCGCCCGTCCCCGCGTAGGTTTCAATGATCCCGGTGTCAACGTGAAGCCTACGAATGCGGTGATTGCCGATGTCGCAAATCAGGAGCGTGCCGTCCTGGTCGAAGAAAATGCTGTGAGGCTGGCGAAGCTGCGCCTTGGCGCCCGGTCCACCGTCACCTGCGAATCCCGGGGCGCCCGTCCCCGCGGCCGTGGAAATCACGCCGGTTTTCATATCCACTTTGCGAATGACATGGTTGTCGCGTTCCGCGATGTACATGTCGCCCTTCGCGTCGAAGCGCACCTCGTGCGGCATGTTAAGTGATGCTTCGACCGCCGGGCCGCCGTCGCCCCGGTAACCCTTTTGTCCATCGCCCGCGATGGCAGTGAGGCGCTTGGTCGCGAGATCCAGGCGCCGAATGCGCTGGTTATCGAGGTCGCAGAAGTACAGCGCGCCGTCGGGACCAATCACCAGGCCATAAGGGTTGTTGACCTGGTTGTCAGAATATCCGGGCATCCCGGTGCCGATGAGAGTGGTGACGCTCAAGGGCGCCGCGAAACCGCACACCAAGGCGGCGGTCACGACGACGCACAGCAGCACGACTGTCTTCATTCTGTCTCCTGACTTCGGACTTCTGACTTCTGTCTTCTGTCTCCTTCTTCAACTCTTGCCGAACAGGCCCTTCCACTTCCGTATGACCAGCTCCGCCAGATTCAGTGCGATGGCGAACATCAACAGTCCGGGCCAAAGTTGCAGGGTCGACGCGAGCGAGCGGTTGCCCGCATCGAACACCTGCTTGGGATCGGGCTCAAACCGCCCGCCCGTAAATTCGGACACTTGCTTCAGCAGAGACTGGTTCTGCCCGTAGTCGTTCAGTTCCGCCTCCGGCCGGTACAGGCCCACTTCCGGAAATGCGCGCGATTCCACCACCGGCCTCACGCGGAACAATCCCTGCCGCGCGCCGATTTGCAAGCGTCCGCGGAACGCGCCTGCCGCGACCTTCTTCACCTCGATGGGTTTCTCGAAGCCTCCCGCGCCGAATACGAAAATCCCGGGAACCGCAGCCGGCTCCTCGACGCCCGGGCCCAGGCGGTAATTCACCACCAGGTCGCCGTTGGCGCTGTCGAGCTCCGCCGTGGCGTCGGCCGCCTGCGTGTGCGGCAGCAGATCGCGCGACAGATTGGTCCAGAACTTGTCGTAGCCTTTCCAGGTCACCCAGTCGGACGCCCAGCGTGTTTTGGCGTCGGAGGTGAACACCGCGGCACGTCCCAGCCCATACTGCCAGCGCGCCAGAAGAGGCTCTTTCGGCTCGAAGCGCAGAATCAGCTCGGCCGACGGCTTTACTTCGAATCGTACATACCCTTTGAGCGGCGGCGCTGCGTCGATCTCAACGCCATCGAGAATTTCTGTCTGCTTGGCGACCAAGGGACTCAGCGACTTTTCGACCGTGGTGGTTCCGGTGTGCTCCATCACGTCGCGCAGCACGATTTGCTCCAGCCCGGCCGGGTCCTTCAGAAAATAGAATTTTCCGCCGGCAAGTTGGGCGACGCGTTCCAGGTACTCGCGATGCACATCGGCGCCCAAGCCGACAGTGGAAATAGTCACGTTCTTCAATTTGGCGTCGCGCGCCAGGCTATAGCTATTGCCTTCTTCGGAGATGCCGTCGGTCAGAAGAAGAATGTGCCGGTAAGTGGCTTCGGTGGGAAGAATGCGCTGATAAGCCTCGGTGAGCGCGGGCGCGATCTGTGTTCCGCCATCCGCGTTGATGCCTGCGATGCGCGACATGATGGCGCTCCGGTCGTCGGCACTGCGAATCGGAAGCGCCCATCGGAAGGAATTATCAAAGATGAGCACGCCAACTTTATCCACGGGGCGGAGATTCGACACAACGCCGGTGGCCGCGGTCTTGGCCAGTTCCATCTTCGGCCCTTCCATCGACGAACTCTTGTCGATGATCAGCACCACCACAGTTCCTTCGGCTGAACGCGGCGGCAGAAGCTTGGCGGGCAGCGTGCGATCCAGCGCGTCTTCGGTCTTCTTGCCCTCCTGATAGACGTTGCGCTCGCCTCCAATCACCAGCACTCCACCGCCCTGCTTGACGTACTGTTCGATCTCGCTTTTCCGCGCGGCGGCGATCTTCTCCAGATCCCAATTATTCAGAATGACGAGTTGGTAGTCTGAGAGTTTTCCGTTTCCGAAATCGGCGGCGCGTGTAACCTCGAATTGCGCGGCGGTAAGCGCATTAGTGAAATGGCCGTCGATACCGGGAGGGTCCGGAGAAAGATACAGCGCCTTGGGGCGCCGCAGCATCACGGCTTGATCCAGGCGAACCTCGTCGCTTCCCTGCGCACGAATCGCAATCGAAAGTTCAAGCGCTCCCGGCGTGTTCAGGCTGGTGTGCATCCGGATTGGATTCACGCCCGCCGCAAGTGAAACCTCCGTCTTGCCGAGCGTTCGCCCTTCCGCTGCCAGCTCGACCTCGGCGGGACCGGCTTTGGGAGACGACACTGCCAGGTCGATCGCGAACGGCTCCCCCGTGAACGCATTGGGAGGCAGGCTGACGGACTCCACCCGCAACGCGGGCTTGGACCGCCCCGCCAGCGCGTATGTGTCGATGGGGATTCCAAACTGCTGCGCCTGCCATGCCGCGCGCGCGATGCTTCCCTTGTTCTCCTTGCCGTCGGAGATCAGCACCAGCCGCGGCAGCATCCCCTCGGGGAGCGACGCGACGGCTTCGCGAATGGCGGCCTCAAGATCCGTTGCGCGGCCCGCATCACCCGCCGTCAAACGCATCTTCCACGGCTGCTGATCCTCGGAGGCATCCGCGGTGCGCGTCGAGCGCGCGAACGGAATCACACGCATCCAATGCCGGCCGCGATTGCTGTTCAAACCGGAGGCGAGGCGGGAAGCGCGCTCCAGGTCCGCGGGCGAAACGCTGGCCGACGTGTCTACCAGCACTCCCACGGCAACTCGCGTGGTCGGAATTTCCAGGCGCGGCTCGGACAGAGCCAGCAGGATCAAAGTGAATGTCACAGCCTTCAAGGCAAGTCCCCACTTGCGCGCGGTTCGCTGCCACTCGAAAAACATCCAGGCCAACGGCAGCCAGGCGATCGCCAAAACCCAAGCGTGATGGAAGGTCATGAAGCCTTTCTCCAAAAAGCTTTGGGTGCAACTGCGCTTGCGGCGCCGCGCGCTCCGACATAGAGCACGCGCCTGCGTCCGAACAGCAGCCAGTCGAGCAATAGCCCGAGCCCGCCCGCTACAGCGAGCCACGGCCAGAGATTCACGGCGGAAACGGTTCCCACCACCGTTCGGGGAACTCCGTGGCGCACGTTCGCCGCCGGTTTCCACGCCGCGTCGGCCACGTCGGGCAGGGTGAGCGAATAAACCGTCTCGCGGTCGCCGGTCAACAATCGCGCAGTGCCAGGCGCACCCGCGAAAAAGCGCAAAACGTTTCCTTCGACAGTGAACGGCAGCGGCCGCTGATTGTCGCCCAGGACACGAACGCCGGCCGGGTTGGTCCCCGGATCAAGCGCCACGCTCACGGTGCCCACGGTACCCGCCTGGATATCCAGCCGCCGGAAAGTCTCAGGCGCCATCCAGCGAAGAATGTTGGCCATCAGCAGCGGCGTCGCCAACTCGTACTTCAGCGACGAGAGGACCGGATGAAAGCCCAGCGCCACCATTTTCGGAGGCCCGTTTCTCTCGATGATCACCGGCCCGTCGGCCGTTTCCGCCACCGCTCGATCTCCACTCGCGAGTCCGAAGATTTCGGTCGAGGCCAGCTCGGCATCGCGCGTGTACAATCCGGTCGCGATCGACGTCTCCGATCGCCAGCGCTCGAGCTTGACCTTCGTCTTAGTGGCGCGCACGGTAAACGGGGAGTGTGATGCCGGCGGCTCAATCCAGATCGAACTCACTGCCGGGAGCGCAGCGGGAGCGAAGCGGTCGAGCACCACGATATCGGCCGGGGCCTGCGCATCGTATTTGGCAGGACGCTCAAACGCAGCGTCCAACTGGCGGCTGCCGCCCATCAGAGCCTTGAGCGGCTCGGGATCGTCGGAATATATAAGGACGCGCAGTCTCCTCTCCGCCGGCAACTCGATCACCGCGCGATCGTCCTGCGGAAAAGCATCGCCGCGTCCGTTGGCGGAGCGAATGCGAGCCTCCAGATACCCAGCCACGGGCGCCCGGAATGTGAAGGTGGCCTGCGATTCGGCGCCTCCCGCCAGCGTGAGCCCTTTCGTGCCGACCGGCGTCCCGCCGAACTGCAACTCCAGATTTATGTCGCGAGGCCGAGTGCCATCGTTGCGCAACAGCACGAACGCTTCCCAGGAGTCGGGCGACGCGGCGGAGCGCCGCACGCCCAGCTTGCGCAACCCCACATTTTCGCCGTTCGAAGGCACCGTCAACACGCGCAGATTGGGAGGCGTGGCAATCAGCTCCGCGTCCTGCTTGGGGACGCGCCCAGCGCCGGCGAACACGATTTCGCCGGGCTTCTCGGATTGCAGCTTCTGCGCGTGCTGGCTGAATTCGAGCGCCTGTTCGAGGTTCAGCGCGGAAGCGCCGGGCTGCGATTGCCGGATCGCATTCGCGACCACGTTATATTCGGATTCGAACGGGGTGACCGGCGTCGCCAGCGCATCGGCCCGCACCAACATCACGCGGTCGCCTTGGGGCAGGGCATTGAGATAGGCGAGAGCGGCTGTCTTAGCTTGGTCCAGAAGAATGCCTTGCCGTGCCCGAGCGCCCATCCACGCCGAAGTGTCGAGGATCAGAACATGATCGCGCGAGGAACCCGTGAGGCCGCCCCAACGCGGGCCAGCCACCGCCAGCAGCAATAAAATGATGCTCAACAGTTGAAGCACCAGGCTCCAAGGTTGCTGGATGCGGCGCTTTCGCTTCCAATCGGTCTGCGGCGTTCCGGCCGTCCAGAACCGGAGCGTGGCCACCACCTGGCGCCGCTTCGATCGATCGAGCAGATAGAGCGCCAGCACTCCAGCCGAGATCGCGCCGGCTAGTCCGGCGAGCTCGCCCAGGCTGAGGTTGAGGAAGTTCATGGTGTTTTATTTCATGGTCACTTATTGGAGGGCCCCGCCCCGGACCAGCGGTCCGAAGATGGCCTCCTCGATCGGAACTGAGGTCGACAATCCAAGATAGCGCCCTCCGTTGCGAAGCGCCACATGGCGCAAGTGCAAGGCGTATTCATCGAAGGCCGCCTTGTAGGACCCCCTCGCGCCTTCGTCAAACACTAGTTGAACGCGCGTGCTGGTTTCGGCATCCTCGAGATCCATCTCGCCTTCCCATGGAGGTTCCCGATCCTCATCCGCCCACAAGTGGAGAAGAATCATTTCGTGGCCGAAATCGGCCAGATATTGAAGGGGCTTTTCGCAATCGGCGTCGTCCAGAAAATCCGAAATCACCAGCACCAGACCGCGCTGCGGATAACGCGAAATGAAATCGCGCGCGATCTGAAGAAATTGAGTGGTTCCCCCGGCCTTCAGCGCGGTGAGAAAGCGCACTGCCGGCTGAAACCGGTGACGGCCGCCGCCCAAGGCATACGAATCGGTGAGCTTGTCGGCAAAGGGCTGCACGCAGATCGAATCCAATCGCACCAGCCCGATGTAGGCGAGCGCGGCGGCCAGCGTCCTGCCGTAGTCGAATTTCGACGGCGATCCGGTCCCCATCGACGCGCTGATATCCACCAGGATGCGCACCGGGATGCGCGGTTCCAACTGGAACATCTTCAGGAACAGCTTCTCCAGGCGGAGGAACGCCCGCCAGTTCACGTCGCGCAGATCGTCGCCATGATGGAACTGGCGATGATCGAGGAACTCCTGGCCCGACCCGGCGAAACGCGACGTGTTATGCCCACCCACCAAACCCGGAAGCGACTGCTGCCACTGGATAGTCAGCCGCTCGAGTTTCTCGAGCAGCGGCGTGTCGATCAGCTCCCCTTCGGGCACCGGCTACACCTTGGCGCTGGCGCGAGACCCAACGCTCGGAATGATCTTATCGAGCACCGTCTCGGGAGTCTGTCCGTCGGCGTGCGCGTCGAAGTTGAGAATAATGCGATGGCGCAGCACGGCGGCCGCGATGGTCTGCATGTCTTCGATGGCTAGGTGCAGCCGGCCGCGCATCAGCGCCAGCACCTGGCCGCATTCCACCAGCGCCTGCGCGCCGCGCGGAGAGCTGCCGTAGCGAATAAACCGCTTGGCCATCTCATGCCCTTCGCCGCCCTCGGGCTGCGTCGCCATCACCAGGTCAATCGCGTAAGTCTGGACGTGCGGCGCCACTAAAACGTCGCGGCACACCCGCCGCAATTGCAGAATATCCGCGCGAGCCAGCACCGGCGCGACCGTGGTGTCATCCTGCTTGATGGTACGGGTGACGATGGCGCTCAGATCGTCGCGCGACGGATACCGCACCAAAATTTTCATCAGAAACCGGTCGAGTTGCGCTTCCGGAAGCGGATAGGTCCCTTCCATCTCGATGGGGTTCTGTGTCGCCATCACCAAAAACGGGGGTTCCAGCTCATGCGTGGACGTGCCGCTGGTAACCGTGTGCTCCTGCATGGCTTCGAGCAGCGCCGATTGCGTCTTAGGCGTCGCGCGGTTGATCTCGTCGGCCAAAACCAGGTGCGCGAAAATCGGCCCCGGCTGGAAGCGCAGGCTCTTTGACCCATCCTCGGTGTCGATGATCATGCTGCCCACGATGTCGGCCGGCATCAGGTCCGGCGTGAACTGGATGCGCGAGTATTTCAGGTGTAATACGCGCGCCAGAGTCCGCAGGAGTGTGGTCTTGCCGAGGCCCGGCACCCCTTCGAGCAGCACGTGGCCTCCGGCCAGCAGACAGATGAGCACACCATCGACCACGTCCCGCTGGCCGACGATAATTTTTCCGATTTCTTCCCTTACCCGATTCAGTTGTTGGGTGGCGAGTTGCAGAGCGGCGTCCGGTTGCACGCTATACATGATAGCGCAGCGTTCACGCCGGAAGCCTCTGCTATGGAATAGTGGACTCTACCTACGAATAGGGACGAGTAGTCGTGAATCGTCGGACGCTTGAATCGGGCTTGGCCAGTTCGATGGTTTGTGCGTTACACGAACCATGTGCCGGATTCGGAAACATCTTCCGGGGACAATTCGTGGCATTCTTAGGGTATGCCTCTCTCCGCCAGAAACCAGTTGGAAGGAAAAATAGTGGAGGTCACGCTCGGTGACATTATGGCTCACGTGGTCGTGCGCATCGGAAAGAGTCAGATCGAAAGTGTGATCACTCGGCGCAGTGCGGAGCAGCTTGGGCTCAAAAAGGGCGACCAGGTCACGGTGGTGATTAAGTCAACTGAGGTCATGCTCGAAAAGAATTAGCATCCCATCGCCGGCCACAGGTCGCTCCAGCGAGGATAATGCAGCGACCCGACGCTGGTAGAGGGGATTCCACTCGAAATCCCCGCCCATCAAGCCCGCCGCGGCGGCGAATCCGAGGGTGAAGCTCTTAAGCCACTAACGTCCCTGTCTCTGACGTGTCATACCCGGCCAGTACTTCTAACTTTCGGCGCAGCGTGGCTCGCTGCAAAACGTCCAGGAACGCCTGGACCGCCGGCAGATCCGCGGTCCGCTTGCGCATCACCAGATCATAACGCTCACTACGGAGCGGAATGAAATCCAGGCCAAAGGTCTGAGCGGCCGAACGGGTTGCCAGGCACGCGTCGGCATCCCGGGAAACCACGCAATACGCGGCCGCAAGATGTCCGAAGGCTATACGGTCATATCCATGCACTTTTGCCGCGTCCATCCCGGCCTTCTCCAAGAGTTTGTCCAGCAGCCCACGACTTCCTGAACCAGGCTCGCGATTCACAAACCTGACGTTCTTCCGTGCCAGATCCTCGATCTTGCATACGCCCTTCGGGTTCCCGGACGCGATAACTAATCCCTCTTCCCAGCGCGCAAACGTGACGACGCTGAAATCCTCATTCGGAAACTGTTTGCGGATAAAAGGCAGATTGAATTCTCCGGTTTTCGGATCTTCCAGGTGCGAACCCGCAATGTGCACCTTTCCTTCCGCGAGCCACGTCAGGGCGAGTCTGCTCGAGGCGGCCGCGGAGACGATCTCCACGCCGCTGATCTTTTCCACCATTCGGGAAAGAAGACCGGTGGCCGGGTCGCACCCCGCCAGCACGAGCCGCTTCTGAGCGGCTTCTTCCTTCGCGAACACAAGCAAGTCTGCGCGGCCGTTCGTCCGCCCGGTTCGCTTGATAATGCCATCGGCTTCCGGCATGTAGTAGGGAGAGGCGCTTACTGGCACGCTGACCCAGCGCGATCCGAGCTGGCATATGCGAACCGGCTGGCCCTTTGCAGGTGTTTCAGCGCTCAGAACTTCGGTGGCCAGAGACTCGGGCGACTTCTGGGCGCCCCCTTGAAGCGCAAACAATTCGTCGACCGTCACCTCCAGCTCGCGCGCGAGATTCAGTGCAACTTCGGTATTAGGAACATACGTCCCGGCCTCGATCGCATAGATCGTCTGGCGGCTCACGCGCACGCGTCGCGCCAGGTCTGAGGCGCCTACGCCTCTGCTCTTTCGAATCTGACCCAGCCGATTCTCGACGCGCGTCTTCACCAGGCTATTTCCTCACCTGAACGACTTCGAGCTTGGTCAGCATCCGCACCGAGCGCGCTCCGGGTTTGTCCTTTGGCACAATCAGCCGGAACCGGCCCTGCTCTCCAAACAGGGGCTTGCCGTTCGCCGTATCCGCCAGCAAAATCTCATTGTCGGTAAACGCGGGGTCGAGTTCACCGAGCGAAAACACAACTTGATAGCCGTCCTGCGCCTCGGCGAGTACATAGCCCGCCAGCGCTTTGCCGCGGAGCTCGCCTCCCTGGGGAACGCCGGCCCTTTTCAATACCTCATGGAGCCAGACGCCCTCGTAGACCGTCTCCATGCCGTTGTTCGTAGTGCGGACGGAGGCGCGCGGCATTTTCGCGAGATCGTCGGCGCCCAGTGTCAGCGCCTGTTTGTCCGCCGCGGCGGCCTCGACCGTCTGCTTCCCCTCCTGTGCCAGAAGGAGGCCCGCCGCAAGAAGGCCGAAAACCAAATAGCGTCGTGTATACATGACTACCTCACAATTGTAGGCTGCTGCTGGTTAGAAGTGGATTTTGCCGGCGAACTCGAAGTCGCGGGGATTGCCTGCGCTGATGATCGATCCGAATGAGCCGCTGCAACAATTGTTCCCTATGGGATCGTTCAACGGAGGGGTGTTGGACACGTTGAACGCTTCCGCCCGGAACTCCAGATGCACACGCTCTGTGATCCGAAACGTCTTGCCGATCATCAAATCCGCATTCTGAAGCCCTGGCCCTCGAACCGGGTTGCGCGAACTGTTTCCAATGACAAACTGCGGCGCGGCCGTAAAAGCCGCAGTGTTGAAGAACTTGGCCACGCTGCGGCCCTCAAATTGGTTGGGATCGCTCACCCGGTTCGGCCTCTGCACCGCAAATCCCAAGCTCGAGTTGTTGTTGGTGGCCTGCGTGACCGGCACGGCGTCGCCGGCCTGCACGCGAACCAAACCGGCGATCTGCCACCCGGAAATCTTCCAGACCCGGGGAATGTCGTATACCCAGCCGATCGCGAAAACCCGGGGAATGTCCCCGCTCGAAACATCTTTTTCAAGATGCCGGTTGTAGGCGTCCGCGGCGCCGGTAGTGCCCAGCACCGGCCCCGTGAAGATAGTTTGTGAGAATACCGTCGAGGCATCGTCAATGAGCTTGGAAAATGTGTAGGACGCCGTCAGAGTCAAGCCGTGCGACAGTCGCTTCTCCATTGTCGCAGCGGCCGCGTTGTACTTGGAGTTGCCGACGTTATCCCGGAAAAGGGCTACCGTTGTGAAACGCGGGAATGGGCGCAGCAACTGCTGTTCGGCGACCGTCGCTCCTCCGAGTGACGACGAGGCCGGAATCTGGCCGAAGTATGGATTCGAGACTTTGGTTAGCAGCGCTGCGCCCATGGAAAGATACTGCGTGGGTAGCTGGTTGATGTTCGCGTCGGGAATGCCCAACCGCGTATTTTTGGAGCCTAGATATGCCACCTCCACATTCCAGTCCTTCCCGATTGTTTTTTGAATCGTGAAGTTCCATTGCTGGGAATACCCCGAACCGTTGTTGCGATCCACGCCAAAGACTCCTTGTCCCAAACCAGAGTTTGGATTCGGCGCGGTTACTTGCACCGTGGGCCCAGTCGACAGCTTGAACGCCGCGTTCACATTGTCTTGAGTCTGCTGGCCCAAGGTCTGAACGAATGGAAATTGCGGGATCGTAAACGGTGTTGTGATGCCGGACTGTTCGAAGTAAACCATGCCATAACCGGAGCGAATCACCCAGCTATCGCCAATTCGATACGCCAATCCTACACGCGGACCGAAGTCGCAGCATTCCAGCTCGCGGGCCGTATGTGGAAACTCCAGAACCTGGGTCTGTAAATTGAAGACTGCCCCTTGATTGTGAACCTCGGTCGAGGGGAAGTTGAGCGTGTAGCGGGTGCCGATATTTAGTGTGAGACGCGGCGACACCTTCCAGTCGTCGCCAATGAAAAACTCGGCAATATGGGCGCGGGGTTGAATCACGTGTTGTTGTACATCGATGGTAAATGCGCTTACTTGTCCCAAAAGGAGCGAGGCCAACGCGTTCCCGCTTCCAGAAACCGCGGGACTGTTCGTACCCGTTGTATTGAAAGCAAATGATCCTGTGGGATTAGGCGGGTTCAGCACGTCCAGAGCTTCGCGGCGGATATCGACCCCGAACTTAATAGTGTGCCGGCCGCGCACCATCGTAAATGTGTCGAGGAACTCCGTGACCGATGTGGTGAATTTGGAGTTGGCGGCAGTGGTCGGCCCGATTTGCTGAAATCCGGCTACGGTGAAGATCGGCAGCACTGATCCAAACGAATTGGAGGGTAAGCCGGGTACCGTGATTCCACCGTTCTGCAGCGAGCTCTGATCGAGATCGCGCCGGGAATAGCCGAAGCGGAGCTGATTCAGCATTGAGGGAGATATCGTCCAGTCGTCGTCGCCCACGGCTGCGTCGCCTCGGGTGATCGCATGTCCGATCACTCCAGCCGTGAGGCTCCCGCTTCCGTCAGGCAGTGGGGTGACCGGGCTGTCGTTGTCGCGGAAGAGAGTGTATCGGCCGAATACGCGGTGTCTCTCGCCGAAGTACCGGTCGACTCGGAAATCGGCCTGGTCCTGGTTGTCGGGCTCGGTCGCGGTTCGCACAAAGTTATTTGCGCCCGCGACGTTCGGTAGCGGGTAGTGCTGCAGGACTTGAAGCCCGAGCGCGTCGAAATTAGCCGGGAGAATCGTGTTGTTCTGAAACTGCGTGCGCGGCGAGCTGGTCGGATCGAAGATCGGCTGTGTGAACCTCCCCTGCCGTTGCGCAAGCGTCGGAACCACGCTGAAGCGCGTAATGCCGGCCCGCAACCTGGTCCCTTGCCAGTCTGCGAAAAAGAATGTCTTGTTGGTTTGAATCGGTCCGCCGATCGCCAGGCCGTATTGGTTGCGCCGGAACTCGGGTTTCGGGCCCGGTTGCGCGAACAGGTTCCTCGCGTTCAGCGCCTCGTTTCGGAGGAATTCAAACAGGCTGCCGTGCAATTGATTGCTGCCCGATTTGCTGATCACCATCACCGTTCCACCGTTGGACCGGCCGTACTCGGGCGAGTACGCGTTGATGTTGAGTTTGAATTCTTCCATGCCGTCGATGATGGGGTAGTAGACCACTTGCCCCGGTTCCGGTTGCAGCACGCTGATGCCGTCGTAGATGTATTCGTTGGTTCGCGGCCGGCTGCCATTGATCCTCGCCAGAATAGAGCCGCCGCCCGGCAGTGCGACGCCGGGCGCGAGCGTCAGCAGTGGAATGAAATTGCGTCCGTCCAGCGGCAGCGTCACGATCTTCTTCTCTTCCACATTCAGACTCACCTCGCCGCTGGCCGTTTGAAGCACGGGAGCCGCCGAGGTGACCTCCATGGTTTGGGAGGGCTGGCCGATGTCCAGCTTCACATCCAATCCTGTTCGATCCCCCAGCCGCAAAGTGATGCCGGACTGCCGGTATGTACGAAACCCTGGTTGTTCGACCGAGAGCACGTATTGGCCCGCGGGCAATCCCAGGAGGTGGTACTCGCCGCGCTCGTCTGACACAGCGGAATATCGAACCATCGTCGCTTGGTCCTCGACTTCAACCTTCGCCTTTGGCACCGCGAGGCCTGATGGATCCTGAATCGTCCCAAAAAGCTCCGCTTTGCCGGCTTGCCCGAAACACAACGTCGCCGCCAACATCGGACTGAGGATGAGAAGAACTTTCAACATAGTTGTCGTGCGTGGATAACGAGGTTATCTTAACACAACAGAGTCGTTGTCGCGTCCGCAAGACGGCATATAATTAACACAACAACACCATGAGGTTCCTTGGACGGATTTTGTCGGCTGCCGCGCTTCTCGCATCGTGTGGTCCGCGGCGAGCGCCTGAGTCGGCCAAGCTGACCGTGGCGGCCGCCGCGAATCTGACGGACGTCTTCGGCGAGGTTAGACGTGCTTTCAAAGCCCAAACCGGCGTCGAGGTGGTGTTTAGTTACGGTTCTACCGCGGAATTAACCCAGCAGATTGACAATGGAGCTCCCTTCGACCTTTTTGCCTCCGCCGACACGGAACACGTCGATTCTCTCGTCTCGGACGGGAAGCTCACCCGCGACGGCCGGGCGGTTTACGCTCTGGGTCAACTTGCGCTTTGGGTTCCCCACAGCGAGCAGAATGGCCTTCGAGAGTTGAAAGACTTAGCGTCGAAGCCGGTCCGCTACATTGCCATCGCCCAACCGGTATTAGCGCCGTACGGTCAAGCTTCGGTCGAAGCACTAAAGAATGCGCATCTTTGGGACGCTGTACAGTTAAAGGTCGTCTATGCAAACAGCATTAGCGCAGCCAAGCAACTGGCGGCATCGGGCAATGCCGATACGGCATTCACTGCTTATTCGCTCGTCCTGCACGATAAGGGGACGGTCATAAAGATTGATCCCCATCTCTACCATCCCATCGAGCAAGCTCTGGGTATCGTCGCTTCTTCTGAGCAAATCGACGAAGCCAAACGGTTCCGCGCGTTTCTTTTAGGCGCCGAGGGCCGGATGATTCTGGCTAAAAGCGGGTATCTGCTTCCTTAAGATACGTAGGCACGGCTGTGGGGCTGGTGGCGTGGAGTCCGTTACATTCAACCGGCCCGCTTGCCTCAGGCGGGCCTTGCGGGGCGCTGCCAAAATGCGACAATACAGCAGTTGTGCAAACGCATTCGGGAGGAGCCAAATGAAAATCGCGCGTCTGAATCGTTTCATCCTGGCCGCCGCTGCCATGATTCTGCAGGCCGGCGCGGCGCAAGCCGCCATGAAAACCAGCTGGATTGACTACAAGCAGGGCAACACGGCGCTGTCCGGCTATCTCATCTATGACGACGCTGTCCCAGGGCGGCGCCCCGGCGTGCTGATGATTCATGACCGCTCCGGCTTCTCGGAGAACACGCTCGCGGATGCCCAGATGATCGCCAAGCTCGGCTATGTCGTGTTCGCCGAGGACATCTTCGGCAAAGGCGTGGTGCCCAAGGACGTTCCGGAAATGACGAAACTGATCACCATTTACAACAATGACCGCCCACTGATGCGTGCGCGCGCCCAGGCCGGATTCGAGGTCCTCAAGGCCCAGCCGATGGTCGATCCGGCGAGGCTTGCCTCGGTGGGCTATTGCTTTGGCGGCACCGTGGGGATCGAGCTCATCGAAACTGGCGCGCCGCTTCTCGGCTTCGTGTCGGTGCATGGCTCGTTCAACAAGTTCATGCCGGAGGCCGCCAGGAACATCAAGGGGCGGGTCCTGATCCTGCACGGCGCCGAAGACCCGGTTGCCCCGATGGAGGAGCTCAATTCTGTGATTTCGCAGTTCCGCGCCGCCAAGGTGGATTTCGAGGTCAACCTGTACAGCGGCACCACGCACGGCTTTACGCGGCCGCAGAACCCCTCGGAAGTGCGCGCCGACGACGAATACAAGGTGGCCATGACGCGCTTCTTCAAGGACCTTCTGGCCCGCTGAGGGCCGGCAGCTCCTCCTTCGAGTCTTCCGCGCAGCACGCTCCGCCTACTTGCCGACCATGTGCTTCGGGTCGGGGTTGTTCACACAACTGTAGTCGAGCAGCTCGGCGCCAGCCTTGAACAGCATATTCCAGCTTGTGCTCCAAGGCCGGGAATACGCTCCCGGGTCGTCGATGGTGGCCTCGTAATGCAGGATTTGGGCGTTCGGCCGGCGCCAGCGCTCGATCACGTGAATCTGTTCGGTCTTGGGGTGGCCGGCCGAGTCGATCCAGCTCTGGTCGCTTTGCCCTACCACGTCGATCACCAGGGTGTCGTCCTCCCAGTGGCCGATGCCTTCTCCGAAAGAGCTCAGATTCAGTTTGTCCGGCGGCGTATGTTTGCGCCCGTCCATCCACACGATGC